>Ga0070697_100003970_pt1 | contig 11362 bp, 10 predicted proteins | sample KBSK1501metaG_FD_65475 | JGI IMG/M metagenome (GOLD analysis project Ga0070697, IMG submission 65475) | Corn, switchgrass and miscanthus rhizosphere microbial communities from Kellogg Biological Station, Michigan, USA - KBS K1-50-1 metaG | ecosystem: Host-associated > Plants > Roots >... | reverse complement strand
AGAACGAGGGTGAGCGTAAACGGCAACGCGAATAAATGACCGTTGCCGAGATAAACCATGGTCGGATCGAGAAAATTAATGATCTGTCCTTCGGTAATCAGCTGAGCAACGCCGCGTCCGGCCACCATTAATACCAGGGTCGCAACGATCGGCTGAATTCCGAAGCCGGCGACCAGCAAACCATTCCATGCGCCGGCTAGAACCGAAATGATAAGCGCAACGGCGATGGCCACGCCGGCTGATTGATGTTCTGTGACCAGTAATCGCGATGATACCGCCGCAGCGATCGCCATGACGGCGCCTACCGAAAGATCAACCCCGCCGCTGGCGATCACCAACACCATTCCCAGCGACAAGAGCATGACTTTAGCTCCCTGATTCAGTACGTCGATCCGCGAACCGTAGAAATGGCCGTCCAGCAGCTGAATATGAAAAAAGCCAGGAGTAAAAAACTGGTTAAACAGAAGGAGCAACGCGAGCGCCCCGACGGTCCAAAAGATTTTTTGGCGGCGTAATAAGAACAGGATTGCGCCGAAGATGATCCAAAATAGCAGGTCAGAAAACCAATCAATCATGCAGCCGGCCGCTCCAAATTGTGAGTCGCGATGGACTGCATTATAGCTTCCTCCGAAATCTCGCCTTCTGTCAATTCGCCAATCTTTTGCCGGTCGCGCAAAATAACTACCCGCTGACTTTGCCGGACGATTTCTTCCAGTTCGGAACTGATAAAAAGCATCGCCAGCCCGTCTTGTCGCAATGATTGGATCAGTTTCTCGATCTCGGCCTTTGCTCCAACATCGATTCCACGCGTCGGCTCATCGAGAATGAACAGCTTTGGCTCGGTCGCGAGCCATCTGGCGAGCAATACCTTTTGCTGATTCCCGCCACTGAGATTGCGAACTATCTGTTCCCGGGTCGGAGTCTTAATATCCAGCGATTGAATGAAGCGGTCCACCAGCTTTTCCTGCTCGGCAACCGATAGACGCCGCCAGCTTCCCCGACTGGCCTGCAAGGCGAGCACAATATTTTCTCGAACCGTCAGGTTAGGAATGAGTCCTGCCACCTTCCGATCTTCGGGGGTAAGCGCCATGCGATGGCGAATCGCGGCGCGCGGTGAATTGAACCGCACAGCTCGGTTCTTTATCAAGAGAGTCCCCTGATCGGGACGATCGACACCAAAAAGCAGTTTTGCCGTTTCCGTGCGGCCCGATCCAAGAAGGCCGGCCAGACCGACAACCTCTCCGGGACGGATATCCAAATCCAGCGGCTGTATCGAGCCCTTTCTTCCCAGCGCTCGCGCCTCGAGGATGGGAGAATCCGAGCGAATCGTCGCCGTGCTCGCGCGCTTTTGCTCAAGCGCTTCGACTTGCTGCACCGCTTTGCCGATCATATGAGAAACCAGTTTGATCCGAGGAAGCTCTTTGGTTGCAAAACAACCGACTCGACAGCCGTTCCGTAAAACCGTGATTAGATCGGAGATCTCGTAAACCTGCTCCAGAAAGTGGGTGATGAAGATGATGCCGAGGCCGTCTTCCCGAAGCTTGCGAAGCTTCTTGAACAGTTCCTCTACCTCCGTCTTATCCAGACTCGAGGTAGGCTCATCCAAAATTAAGAGTTTCGCGGAAATGTCGAGCGCACGAGCGATCGCCACCATCTGCTGAATGGCGATTGAATAGGAGGAGAGCTGGCGATTGACATCAATGGAAAGCTCGAGCCGAGCAAGCGCCGTTCTTGCCCGTTTGGTGATTGCACCCCAGCGGATCGCGCCCAGCCAGGTCGGTTGCCGGCCCAAACAAATATTTTCCGCTACCGATAAATGCGGGATCAGGTTTACTTCCTGGTAGACGGTACTGATTCCCAACGCCTCTGCTTCCCGCGGCGATTTCGGTGCGATGAATTGGCCGTCTAACCGCGTCTCTCCCGCGTCTCGTGGAAAAACACCGGTTAAAACTTTAATCAGAGTGCTCTTGCCCGCGCCGTTCTCACCCATCAGCGCGTGAATTTCGCCGGTCTGCACCTTCAGATCGACTGAGTCCAATGCTTTGACACCGGGAAACCCCTTGCTGAGACCGGCAACCTCTAAGAGCGGAGCACTCATTGTGACAGTAAAAATTCGGGCGCTCTGCCATTCGGTTTGAGCGCCCGCTTTAGGACTAAGAATGGACTAGAATCCTTGAAAAAGAAAAACCGTTGCAAATGAGTCAGGTTTTAAGTGCCGGCTCGTCATGGATTCGGAGGTTTCTGGTATTCAACTTTCAAGGATTCTATAGAGCGAGGCCGAAGAATCTCTCATTTCTCTCCGGCGTTTGAACCCACGAGTTAGACCTCGTTGGTCGGAGGCGCGGCCTCGCTTAGTATTGTCTTTTTGGTAGCTCGGCCGCTGCTTGCGATTGCTCATAAACACCTTCTTCGGTAACCACTCGATGCGGCACTTCCTGTTTGTTCGCTACCTTTTCAATCAAATCGAAGAGTTGCGGGCCCAGGAGCGGATTACACTCGACGGTAACATTCAGTTTGCCGTCCTTCATCGCTTCGAAGGCGCCGCGCACTCCGTCGATCGAGACGATTTTGATATCTTGCCCTGGTTTTATACCGGCTTCTTCCATGGCCTGGATTGCTCCGAGAGCCATGTCGTCATTGTGTGCGTACAACACGGTAATCTCTTTCGCATTGGGCGCTTTCAAAAATGCCTCCATCACCTCTTTGCCTTTGGCCCGGGTGAAGTCGCCGCTTTGCGAGGTGACAATCTTAATATCCGGGTACTTGGCGATGACTGCTCTGAATCCTTTCGCCCGATCAATCGCAGGAGCGGATCCGACGGTTCCCACCAGTTCGGCGACCCCGCCCTTGCCGCCCGTAAGTTTCACCACCGCATTGGCTGCTCGCCGGCCTTCCTCGATAAAGTCTGAACCGATGAAGCATTTGTACAAAGAATCATCCGACACTTTGACTGCTCGATCCGACAGCACGACTGGAATTCCGGCCTTTTTTGCCTCCTGCAGGACCGGCTCGAAACCAGTTTCGACTACGGGCGAAAACGCAATAACATCAACGCCCTGAGCGATGAACGATCGAATGGCCTTAATTTGGTTTTCTTCTTTCTGTTGAGCATCGGAAAAACGCAGATCGACTCCACGTTTTGCGGCTTCCGACTTAATCGATTCGGTGTTGGCCGTCCGCCAGCCGCTTTCCGCCCCGACTTGGGCGAATCCGACGACCAGCTTTTTGTCTGCGGCTAATGCGAAGGAACTAGCGAGACTGAAGATTGCCACGAGTGCCAGGGTTCTGAAGCGGGCAGAAGAGGGGTAAACTAGATGTTGTTTCATGATGGGGGATTTTGATGAAGCGTGATCGTTCACGGAACCAACACGCTTTCTTATAAAGTCAAAATCTAAGCGAAAGATCAATGTTTTCTTCGTCTATTAAACGATTTCAGGTAAGGAACATTGCTCTCTGTAAAATATTCAATACGAGGTGATTGTAGAAGTCGCACTACTCCCCCGGTAATTGCCGAACTATTGCAATAAAAATCTCCGGACCATCAGCGAGCCAGATCGTTTTCTTCGTCGATATTTCTCTTTTTTTTTCGAAAAAATGGCCGATTTACTGGCCGAATTTTCTCTCCACCAACATGCTGTGCCATCTGTTTTTGTGGGTACCAATCGGTCTATGCGCCGCTGTCACCGGGTGGGCTGATTCATCGCCGGTGCAGGAAGATAGAGTTGCTATCGCACGACAGCGGGTAACGCCGATCTTGATCCAGCGGTTCGCCGCCGCTGGCCTTCCCTATCCGGTTAGCTCGATTTTCTTTCGTGTGCACAAAATGGAGCGAGAATTCGAACTCTGGGCGAGGAATGACAACGACGGTTCCTATCGGCTCGTCCAAATCTATCTGATATTCGGTGCGTCTGGGCGTCCGGGACCCAAGCGGCGCGAAGGAGATCGCCAAGTACCGGAAGGATTCTATCAAATCGACCGGCTCAATCCGAAAAGCGAGTTTCATCTCTCTCTGCGAATCAATTACCCAAATGCAGCCGATCAGAAGAAATCTGATCCGGCCGCTCCAGGTTCAGACATTTATGTTCATGGCGGTCAGCGATCGGCTGGGTGTCTGGCCTTGGGCGATGATGCAATCGAAGAAATCTATGTCGTAGCCCAAGATGCGACTCCACCGGTGCCCATTAGCATCTTTCCGGCTCGAATGTTGGACTCGGGCTGGCCCGAACAGGCAAAGTCTTTTCCGGACCAGATCGATTTCTGGAATACTCTCAGGCTAGGATATCGCTTTTTTTCTGAGCACCGTCAGCTGCCGATCGTTGCGGTCGACGAAGGCGGAAACTATCTCTGCCAATGAGTCTGGACCGTCCGCGCCCTCATCGTCAAGATCCGCGACCGGTTTATCTGCGCTTAAATCGCTAGTCCGGGAAGAAAAACCGGAGCTGGCAAAGCGATTTTCGCCGAGAAATAGAGGCTTTGACTTGGCAGTGGAGGCACAAAGCTTCTAGTCTTGGTTCATGTTGCCGACGGACGCAAAGAGTGGCTCGACATCTTCCTCTTCGAGCGACTCGAAATTGGGTAGCCGGGCGGATGCGCCGCGTAACGCCGTGTTGGACCTGGTTTTCGAAGGTGTCAGCTACCCTTGCAAGGATGGTACAATCATCGGAACCAGCTCCGGTTTCGCGAAGGCCGCTTTTTCCAAGGTTGAAGGGCTCGAGCCGCGCCACTTGCTTCTGGGAGTAGAGAATGGCTATTGGTTCGTCTTGACCCCGAAAAGTGTGCAGCGTCCGTTTCGATTGGAGGGCAAGCAGCTCGTCCGCGGTCAACGCGTCATCCTCGACAAAGCTCGATATCATGTCGAATTCGACGATGTCCGCTTTGGCCTCCGGTTATCGCCGCGCCGGTAGATGCGAGCAGAATCTAGAATCTAGAATTTAGAATCTAGAAGGAGGACGCTGGTTCAGTCCGATCCCGAGATCCGCTTTATTTCCAGGCTCTGTTCTACTCAAAAATTCTCGCCGCTATCGTTCGCCTTTTCAGCCGAGCTTAACTGACGACGAACCAACCTGATTCGACGCATGCTGAATTCTAGATTCCAGATTCTGTATTCCTGATCTTCAGGGAATCACCGACCAGATTTCTACGGCCCGATTCTGATCCGGGCGAGCGTTCTCAAGCACGTCCGTTCCGCCCATTGCAACCGTGTGAATGACGTTGGTCACGCCAGCTTGTTTCATCAAGCGAGCAATGTTCTCCGCCCGGGCATTCGATAATGCCTGGTTACCTCCGGGGTTACCACTCTTGTCTGCGTATCCGGCGACAACAAAAACCAGCGTTGGATCGCTCATTTTCTCCTTCATCTTTTGGTCATTGAAGGTCGCGATCAGTTGGTCGACCTGAGGCTTCGGGATCATGCTGCTACCGATTTGAAAGTAAATCGTTGTGAGCCGCTCCATCGAGCGCGCGCTTTGGACCTTGTCGGCCAGCTTATCTTTTTCCTGCTGCGACTTTCCTGGCATGGCTTGAAGCCGGGTCAAAACCTGTTTGCGAGTCGCCTCGACGTCCGAATTAGAGAGCGGTTTCGGATTTGCGTCGACTGAGCCGCCCGGTGATGCGGAAGGCGCGCCGCTAGGGGGAGGCGCTGAACCGCTCGGAGAAGGGCTGGGGGAAGCGCTTTGATCGGTTGTTGACGTAGTTGCGGATGCGCTTGGAGTCGAGGTTGCGGTCGCCGAAACGGTGGCGGTTGCAGTCGCGCTGGCCGAGCCTTTACTCCCATTGCTGCCATTTAGACCCAGCAAGCTTTGGACGATAAAATATCCGGCAGCCACCATCCCGATCAGGAGTATCGGAAGAAGGATTAAGAGCCAAAGCTTGCCGCCGCCACCTCCAGAGCCCTTAATTACCGCGAGCGGTTGTCCGCATTCTGGACAAATTGGAGCACCTTCAAAGCGAATCTGGTCGCCCGTGTAGGCGAGAGTGCAACCAGCTCGGTTTGTGCATTTACCATACTGGACGGGCATACCGTAGGAATATCAGCCAAGAGCCGGACCAAAAAGCAATGCAACACTGTAAAATTGTTCAGATTTGAGCGTCCGATTCTAAATATTGAGCAGTTTGGAGATGAAATTAGCTGTCAACCGCACATTAACAGGCAGAATCACCCCTTTCGCGCCGAGTCGAAGCTGGACGATTGGCTGACCCGGAATAGATTCTACTGGTAAACGCTTTCTTTGCCCTGTTTTTCCGACCGCCCCGGCAGGTCAAAAAGAAACGATTCGGCCCTCTACGATGACCTCTGAAAAGAAATCGCCAGGCGAAAAATTTCGCGATGCCCTGGCGCTCGAGCACCCGCTACAGATCGTTGGAACAGTCAATGCATTTTCTGCGCTGCTGGCGAAAGAAGCCGGATTCCGAGCGGTTTATCTTTCAGGAGCTGGTGTCGCAAACGCCTCCTTTGGTCTGCCTGATATTGGTATGACGACCGCAAACGATGTTTGTGAAGATATCCGGCGTATTACGGCCGCGGTCGACTTGCCGCTTCTGGTTGATGCTGACACCGGCTGGGGTAACGCATTCAACATTGGGCGGAGCATCCGGGAATTAGCGCGAGCCGGCGCTGCCGGTTGTCACCTGGAAGACCAGGTGGCAGCCAAACGATGCGGCCATCGGCCCAACAAAGAACTGGTCTCAACGAGTGAAATGACGGATCGGCTCAAGGCTGCCGTGGACAGTAGACCAGAGCAGAATTTTGTCGTAATGGCGAGGACGGATGCAATTGCCAGTGAGGGGTTAGCTTCTGCGATCGCGCGTTCTATCCAATATGTCGACGCCGGAGCAGATATGATTTTTGCCGAAGCCGTCACTCGCCTGGAAGATTACCGAGAATTCACTCGGCAGGTTTCTGTTCCGGTTTTGGCCAATCTCACCGAGTTTGGCCAGACGCCTCTTTTTTCGCTCCCCGAGCTTCGCGAAGCCGGAGTGGCAATGACGCTTTATCCGCTGAGTGCGTTTCGTGCCATGGCCGCGGCAACCGAGCGGGTTTATCGAGCAATTCGTGAATCGGGATCTCAGGCGGACATTCTCTCCTCCATGCAGACGCGCGAGCGGCTTTACGAAATCCTTGATTATCATCGTTACGAGAGAAAACTCGACGAACTCTTCGGACCAAAGTCATGAGCGAGAAAACTGTGCTCCCATCAACTACCGGCCTTCGTGGACAATCCGCCGGCTCAACCGCCGTATGCACTGTGGGTAAAGAGGGTGTTGGTCTCACTTACCGCGGCTATACCATCGAAGATCTGGCCCAGAACGCTTCTTTCGAAGAAGTGGCTTACCTCTTGATTTACGGCGATCTGCCGGACCAGGAACAGTTGGGAGCGTTCAAGCAACGGTTACAAGCGAAACGCGAGCTTCCCGAAGCGCTGAGGACCGCTCTCGAACTGATTCCAGCGAGCGCTCATCCGATGGATGTCTTGCGGACCGGATGCTCGCTGCTCGGCTCTCTTGAGCCCGAACACTCGTTTTCCCAACAAGATGCGATCGCGGAAAGATTATTGGCGAGCTTTCCATCGATGCTCTTGTACTGGCATCATTATTCGACCCGAGGTGAGAGAATCGATACGAAAGGAGACGCTGAGTCACACGCTGCCCATTTTCTGACTCTCCTGCATGGGAAGAAACCCGACGAAACCATGCGACGTTGTCTCGACGTTTCCCAGATTCTCTATGCCGAACATGAATTCAATGCCTCGACCTTTGCCTGTCGGGTCTGTGCGGCCACTCTATCCGATTTCTATTCCTGCATCACCTCCGCCATCGGCACCCTGCGGGGTCCATTACACGGCGGTGCCAATGAAGCTGCGATGGAACTCGTTCAAGGATTTCGAACCCGAGAGCAGGCTCGGGCCGGTGTTCTCCAGATGCTTGAGAGGAAGGAGAAAGTCATGGGATTCGGTCACGCCGTCTACAAGCACTCGGATCCTCGCAACGCGATCATAAAAGAATGGGCCCGACGTATAACGCCGCATGCGCCAGATGGCTACCTTTTCGACATCTCCGACGAAGTGGAAAGTGTGATGCGGGAGCAAAAGGATTTGTTCGCGAATGCGGATTTCTTCAGTGCTAGTGCTTATCACTTCCTGGGAGTTCCAACACCACATTTCACACCCCTGTTTGTGATGGCGCGGATCGCCGGCTGGACTGCTCATATCAAGGAACAACGCGCCAACAACAAGCTCATCCGGCCGAGCGCCGACTATGTCGGACCGTCAGTTCGACCTTATATTCCGATTGCTCAGCGTTAGCAGCCCGTCGGCTTAGGAACTGAGCGACATGGTAGATATTGCCCGTAGTGAGAAAACGGATGGCCGTGAAGACGGGCTGCTGAAAGTTCGCTACGCGAACCGAACTCGTCCCGGCCCGTCCGTTGTCTCGTCCGACATAGGCCTAGCGAAGTCTGAAGCCCGCAGGGAGGGGCCTAACGAAAGTAGCTCGGCACTTCAGTTCTGGGAAATGATGCAAGAGAGAGATGTGCGTCCCGCCAGGGACGATTGAAACGATTATGCATTCCGGTCCTAAACGCCCCGATCCAGACCGTCTATTGCAAGAAATCGCCGACTATGTCTTGAGCGATGCTTATGAGCATCCCGATGCGCTGGGAACAGCTCGGCTCTGTCTGATCGATAGTCTTGGCTGCGCCCTCCAGGCGCTCCAATATCCCGCATGCACCAAGTTACTTGGACCGATCGTTCCGCATGCGAATTGTCCTGGTGGTTCGCGCGTGGCGGGTACTTCGTACGAGCTTGATCCGGTCCGCGCCGCTTTCAATATCGGAACGATGATCCGGTGGCTTGATTTTAATGACACTTTCCTGGCCGCGGAATGGGGACATCCGTCGGACAATCTTGGAGCGATCTTGGCGGTCGCTGACTATCTCAGTCGAAAGGCAATGACCGGCCAACATAAGCCGATCACTCTGAGGCAGGTTTTTGCTGCCGCCGTGCAAGCGCACGAGATCCAGGGTATCCTGGCGCTTTCCCATAGCTTTAATCGAGTCGGGCTCGACCACGTCCTTCTCGTTCGGATTGCATCGACGGCCGTAACCACCCGTCTTCTCGGGGGAACACGCGAAGAAATCATGAATGCACTTTCCCAAGCATTTCTGGATGGCGGGGCTTTACGCGCATATCGCCATACCCCAAACACTGGGTCGCGGAAGAGCTGGGCAGCCGGGGATGCTGCCTCCCGTGGCCTTTTCCACGCATTCCAAGCCATTCGCGGTGAAATGGGTTATGCCACCGCGTTAACCGCAAAAGAATGGGGGTTTCAAGACGTCGTTTACCGCGGGCAACCAATCGCACTCGCTCAACCGCTTGGCTCTTATGTCATGCGAAACGTGCTTTTCAAGATTTCGTTTCCAGCAGAATTTCATGCGCAGACCGCCGTAGAAGCGGCGCTCCAGCTTCATCCCAAAGTCGCCGGCCGCCTGGACCAGGTCAGCAGAATCCTGATTGAAACCCAGGAATCCGGTAAGCGGATCATCGATAAGAGTGGCCCACTTTTCAATCCGGCTGATCGTGATCATTGCATTCAATACATGGTCGCCGTAGCGCTTATCCGGGGCCGCCTGACCGCTGAGGATTATGAAGATGAAGCGGCGAAAGATCCGCTGATCGACCAATTGCGGTCCAAGATGGAAGTCAAAGAAGATCCCCGTTTTACCCGTGATTATCTCGATCCGGGAAAACGCTCAATTGGAAATTCGGTTCAGTTTTTTTTCTCTGATGGCAGTTCGACCGAGAAAGTCTCGGTCGAATATCCGATTGGCCATCCACGACGTCGAGCGGAAGGCGAGCCACTGCTTCTTGCCAAGTTTGAGCGAAATTTGCGATCGCGGGTTGCGCCCAAGAACGCGGACCGAATCTTCAGCTTGCTCGGCGATCAGGCGGCGGCCGAGGCTACTGCCGTGCATGATCTATTCGATCTGTTGGTAGTTTGATGTGCCCAACCGATGCCAGGCGCGCCACCTCTTATCGTCCACGAAACCTGGTAGGGCGAGGCTCCCGCCGAGCCGCCAAGGACCTTGTGAATCAGTTATTCCCAGCCGCAGAATTCCCTGAATCGAACCTATGAGCCATCGTTAATTCCACCGAAATGGTTGGCTAAATTCGCAATCTCTCTCCTGGATCGCTCGGAGGACCGACCGTTCTCAGCGTTCGTGAAGTCGCAGTTGCATTTTCAGCTGGATACCAGATAGGAACATCGATGAGAAAGACCGTCATGGTAATCGCTAGCCTGGCTTGCGCCCTTTGCGCCAAAGCCGATTATGTTATTAAGCAAACGATTGAGAATGCGGGCAAGAGTCGTGCGTTTGAGATAAAGATCAAGGACACCAAGCTGCGGATCGATACGGCGAACCAAAATAGCGCCATCTTTGATACAACAACCGGCGATGAGACCATATTGCTACATCAGCAGAAGGCGTTTGTGAAAATAAGCAGCGAACAGCTGAAATCGCGGACCGAAGCGATGAAGCGCACACTCAAGCTAAGCGACGAAAACTCTGCCAATATCGAGCTGAAACCTACCGGTAAGAAAGAAACGATCCAGGGATATGATGCCGAGGAGTACGCGACTACGGTGGGTGGCATACCGACCAGCGTGTTCGTTGCCAAAAACTATCCAAACTACCAGAAATTTTTAGAGGCCCTCAGCACTGCTCATAAAGCTTCCGCTCTGCAATCTAGTCTGTCGATACCGCCAGAGAAATATCCCGGTATGCCGCTACGCACCGAGATTGAGCTGAAAGGACAGAAGCTTACAACCACTTTGGATTCCGCAGAAGAAACCACTCTGGCGGACGATGAATTTACCGTTCCGGCCGATTACAAAGAGATGAGCTCGCCCCAGCTCCAGGAAAAATAAGAATGATGGCTCCAGGTTGTTTTCAGGTTTTGCAATCGTGGCTCGAGTAACGGCCGCACAATAGACCTTTCTCGAGTTGGATGGGCAAACACACTGGCTTGCAAATTCTATCGCGCCTCTCGAGGCACCCAGTGCAGGAGTTGTGCTTCGCAGAGATATCGGCGGAACTGGAACGATTGCCAGCGCTTTTTCTTCGATGACCCTTGCCAGACTTTCGAACGGATCCTGGTGAGCACGAGTTGGGCCGGCATCGATAAAGGGCTGTCGCTTTCCGCCAAACGTTGCAGCGAACCCCAGCCGCCTGGACCCAATTGACCCAGATAGTTAAGGTCGACCTGCGTATGAGCGGTCGGATGGATCCAGCGATCAGCATCGTACGACGCAACGTAACCGCCTAGATCACAAAACTGCAGGATATAAAGAAGCGAAAATACTGCAATAC
>Ga0070697_100003967_pt1 | contig 11371 bp, 6 predicted proteins | sample KBSK1501metaG_FD_65475 | JGI IMG/M metagenome (GOLD analysis project Ga0070697, IMG submission 65475) | Corn, switchgrass and miscanthus rhizosphere microbial communities from Kellogg Biological Station, Michigan, USA - KBS K1-50-1 metaG | ecosystem: Host-associated > Plants > Roots >... | reverse complement strand
TCAGTGGTGAACCGAAACGGTGGGACCTCCGAAAGTACCTACTCACCGACGCGATTTCGGAGATTGGGAAGGAGCCGGAAATCGAATATTCGGACGGACTCCATAAGGACCCCGGGAAGAGAGGGCATGGATCTGTGGAGGCGTTTCGAAGTGATGGACCCTTGGTTCTGATGACTGCCAGACTGAGTCCTCAGAAGGGGATAGACTTGTTACTTGACGCCGTTCCGCTCATCCTTAGCATTATCCCGGAAACGAAGTTCCTTCTTTTCTTGTTGCCCTCAAACGATTCGAGCCTTATGGAGAGAACCGTCGAAGAGGCTGAAAATTATCCTGACAGTCTGAGGATGATCCTGGGCAGGCATCCATCTATCTATCTTCTCTCGCACCTTGCAGCAGATGTCTACGCGATGCCGTCGAGATCGGAGCCCTTCGGGATCAGTGCCCTTGAGGCAATGGTTACTGGAAACCCCATCGTTGGAACCAGTGTCGGCGGAATTACTGAAACAGTTCTTGATATGTCGACCAAGGGCGAGTCAGGAACCGGAATATTGGTTCCTCCGGAAAACGCAGCGAAGCTGGCAGACTCTCTGGTCTCTCTGCTAACAATAATGCAGCTCGACGAACTTAGCCAACGGGGAAGAGAAGACACATCGAGACCGTTTCGAAAAATACCCTTGGAACCAATAGCAAGAATGGCTCTCCAGAATCGCAACCTAGGTTCCAAACTTCGCGAGAATTGCAGAAACCGAGTCTTGAAGAAATTCAGGTGGACGAACGCAGGCAGGATGGCTCTAACCAGATACTCTGCTGCGAGGCTCTTGGCCCCTAATCAGCTACGGAACCAGCCTAGCCGAGCAAACGAATGAACATCATCAACCCTCGGACCTGAAGAAGAGAGCCCCAAACGGTGGCAAAGTAATCGACGCGGAATGATCTCTTCCATGATACCGATGTGCTTCAGCGGTTACGCCTCCTAGGTTGCCTTGCCCGCTTCCACCGTACTCGGATGCGTCGCTGTTAAGGATCTCTTTCCAGTATCCTCCCTTCGGGACGCCGACTCTGTAATTCTGTCGTGGTAGAGGTGTGAAGTTGCAGACGACTACTATCGGATGATCTGGGCTTCTGCCTCGGCGTGAGAAGCTGATGATGCTCTTCTCCCAGTCTTGGATGTCAAGCCACTCGAATCCGAGTCGCTCAAAGTCGAGTTGGTGCAAAGCAAGCTCTCTAGCATAGACGGTGTTGAGGTCTTTTGTCCAGAGCTGGAGTTGCTTGTGCGATTGTTCCTTCGTCAAATGCCAGTCGAGACTCTTCTCGAAATCCCATTCGTCCCATTGTCCGAATTCTCCGCCCATGAATAGCAGCTTCTTGCCTGGATGTCCGTACATGTAGCCGTAGAGGAGTCTGAGGTTAGCGAATTTTTGCCAGGTGTCTCCGGGCATCTTGTTGAGTAGCGAGCGTTTTCCGTAGACGACTTCATCGTGTGATAGTGGGAGGACGAAGTTTTCGGCGAAGGCGTACCAGAGGCTGAAGGTCAGCTGGTTGTGATGGTGTTTCCGGTAGACAGGGTCTTTCGTCATGTAATCCAGCGTGTCGTGCATCCAGCCCATGTTCCATTTCATCCCGAAGCCAAGCCCTCCGAGGTAGACGGGACGTGACACCATCGGCCAAGCAGTCGACTCTTCCGCGATCATCTGCACATCAGGGTGTGCACGGTACACCGCCTGGTTGAGATCGCGAAGAAAGGACAGAGCCTCGAGGTTTTCTCGTCCACCATACTGGTTCGGGGTCCACTCGCCCTTCTGACGCGAGTAGTCGAGATAGATCATTGATGCCACAGCGTCGACTCTGAGCCCGTCAGCGTGATATGTGTCCAACCAGAACAGGGCGCTGCTAGCTAGGAAGGATCGCACCTCGCCCCTTCCGAAATCGAAAATGTAGCTCTTCCAGTCAGGGTGGTATCCTTTTTTCGGATCGGCATATTCGAAAAGATGGGAGCCATCATAGTACGCGAGGCCATAGGCGTCCGATGGGAAGTGCGATGGGACCCAGTCGAGAATCACTCCAAATCCTTTTCTGTGAAGTTCGTCGACGAGATGCATGAAATCTTCGGGTATACCGAATCGGCTTGTGGGAGCGAAATACCCGAGGGTCTGGTAGCCCCATGATCGGGAGTATGGGTGCTCCATTATCGGCAGGAGTTCGACATGAGTGAAACGCATCTCCTCCAGATAGCTGGGAAGGTCGTGTGCGGTTTCTCTGTAGGTCAGTGATCGGTTGTTGTCTTCAGGGACTCGTTTCCAAGATCCAAGATGCATCTCATAAATGGCGAATGGCGAGGTCAGGGAGTTTTTGTCAGAGCGAGTTCTCATCCATTCCGCATCATTCCAGGAATGTTTCAGGTCCCAGACGATCGACGCGGTGCGCGATGGAATTTCCCAGTGGAGCGCGAACGGATCGCCCTTGTCCATCGAGTATCCAAGATGGGTTTTCGATTCGACATGATACTTGTACAGGGATCCCCTTGTCGGACCCGCGATGAATCCTTCCCAGACTCCAGAATCGTCTTTTCTGAGACCGAGTGGGTGTATGCCGGGCCGCCAGTCGTTGAAGTTTCCGATGACAGAGACGTGTTTCGCATTTGGTGCCCAGACAGCAAAATGAGTTCCGCCCTGTCCATCTAGCTGGGTCGGATGTGAGCCTAGTTTTTCGTGAAGTTTGACGTGTTTTCCTTCTTTGAAGAGGTAGATGTCGTAGGGCGTCAGAAGCTCGTGTTCGGTGACGGGGTCCATGGTGTGCGAGACTCTGGTAAGGATGGGTTTGGGACGATGGCTAAGCCTTACGATTCAGCCTGAATAGTGGTCAGCGCGTGCTCTGAGACCGTAACCTGGAAGTCTGATCCTTCCCACTTGTTAGCTTCGGGCCAGAAGAAGGTGAAGACAATGCTCTCGCCTGGCGATAGGTCCCTGGTTTCTAGGTCAGCGTAGTGGATTCCGAGCCCAGTATCAACAGTTTTCGAATCTGTCACGGTTTTCCAGCCGTCGCTGCTCCAGTGAATAGTCGCGGGCGCGAGCACTTCGATTCTAAGATTCTTTCCATGCGGGATTGTTCGAATCTTCTGGTTGAACCTCCATGCGGCAAGCTTCGAACTGGTCCTCTTAGTCTGATACCGAATGACGGGTTGTGGTGGCATATCGAAGACTTTTCGTTCACGAATCGATCTCGCGAGTTTGATGTATTCCGCGTGCGCCCAGACAAGGGGCATAGCCGAACCTGCAGGGCGGCCGTTGTGAAGCCCGTGCTTAGGAATATCTTCCGCGTCCCAGACCTGTTCCGGAATCAGGCCTCCAGGGCTGGCTTGAGCTTCCATCACATGTAAGAGCCGTTCAGCTTCTTCAACGTCTCCCCTCGCTATCTCATAGTGGGCTCGTTCTCCGGCCAAGAGCGGCCATCCCCGTCCGACGCCAGTTCCGTCGAACGGTGAGCCATCGTTGTGTTCGCCGTAGCCGTCTAGGTTGTACCGGTGCCAGACTGGGCCTGTTCTGGTGTCTTTTCGCAGAATCGTGTCTATCACCCTGATTGTGTCGAGGATTCGCGGGTCTTTCGCTGATCGTAAACCGTAACGGACGAGAGCTAGGGCGTCTACGCTGACCAGTTGTTCGCCTGGGACAAATTCCTGTCCCAGCGGACGATTTCGAAGAGAGACAAAAGCCGAGGCAGGTAGCTCATTGTCGATAGGATTCGCAGGCGCGATTCTGACATAGTACCCACTGACTCCGACACGGTTGGCGAGCTTCGTTCCAGTAACATAGGTCCAACGTTCTACTGCTTCATTCCACGTGTCTGCTGTGTCCCTGAGATACGAGGCTATACCATGATCTCCCTTTTCCTCGGCGAAATCCGCTGCCGCGAGCAACCCAGCGATCTCGGCCGCGAGTGTGAACGGAGAATAACCTCCGTCCTCCTCCCATCTATCCTGCTGAGTGACAGGACCGTTCCGGACAAGGTATCCCGCGGCGTGGCGAATCATCGGCCAAGGGTCGAACCCCGAGAGAGCATCCACGCGTTTCAACTGGTCTGCCACGAGTATCGGGAACGCGGTTTCGTCCATCTGTATTCCTCCCCAGTAGGGTGATCCATCGAGCCACATGTTCTGCAACCAGTGACCGTCCTCCTCTTGGGTAGACATCAGATAGAGGAGCGTCTCTCTTGCATGTTCAGTATCTCCGGATGCGATGAAGCCTCCAGCAGCTTGCGCCAGATCTCGCGGCCAGATCAAATGGTACCCTCCCAGATCGTCATCACTCTTGGAGAATCCCCATGGGATTGAGAGGCTGGCGATCACCGCGCCCGGGTATGACTTCTCCTCATGTGTCCGGAGGACGGTGTTGCTAACCCGATAAAGGTCGAAGCCCGTCGCGCACATCTTCCCAAGGTCCATGCTCTGAGACTGAACTTCTTTCCAGCCATCAACAAATGCCTGCTGAACTTTGTCGAAGTCCTTCAGCAGAGCATTCCGCGCCAGCTGTCCCGCCTCATCTGGCGATCTTCCAAAAGCGAGGGCAATAATACACTCGCCATCACTACTAGCCAAGTCGAGTTCTGCAGTAAGGGCAATGTTTCCGTTAGAGGCATTGGAATATTCCCATGTCATCCTCTTGTTGGCGTTGATATCTTGCCATCCATCGCTGAGACCAACGTATCCGCAGCTCATCTTCCTGAACGGGGTTGAGCATGCGAGCGCGAGGGAGACTCCCTCTCTCTGAGCGAAAAGCATTGGAGTTCCCTTGTAAGCGCCGATCCATCCGTTGTTTCCGTAGCCACGATTTCCAATGTGGGGAGCAAGTAGCGCGTAGACGCCATAGTCTTCCGGTCTGCCCTTGTCAACATCGAAGTGGACCCTCTGTAGGAGCACGTCTCTCTCGGGATCGGTGATTACAGTCTTAGTCATCCGGTACCGTCCTCTCTTGCACGAGTTGACTAGCCCGTAACCAGGCACGCCTTGTTCTAGTGGCGAGATTCTTCTGTTCGTGTCACGTTTCTCTTCAGAGAAATATTGGTCGCCGTCGGCAACAAGAAATTCCATGTCACGAGTATTCGCCTGGTCTATCCTCGGATAGTAGACCTCGTTCAGGATTCCGTGAGAAATCGTGAACCAGACCCTGCTCTGATAACTAGCGGATGTCCCGACGCCTTCTTTGGCGCTAGAAGTCCACCGAGGCGGGATACCGGGCCAGCCCGGAGCAGCATTTTCTGTGGGTGCCATTATGATGTTGTAAGGGCGGAATTGCATCCATTCAAGCCTTAGGGCATTCCTCGAATGCCTATGCGGGCTTTACAATTATTTGACCCGCCAGCCAGTTATGCCAAGCACAAGTGTACCGGTAGGTCCCGGGAACTGTCAGAGTGATGGAGAAGGTCTTCCCGGGCAGGATCAGTCCCGAGTTGAACAAGGGTTGTTGAGGGCTTACTATAGCCGTGGCGGTGTGCGCCTGAGTATCCTTGTTCACCCATTCTATTGTGTTGTTGACTCCGATTGTGACAGTGATGTTGACAGGGTATGGATAGGGACCCGTCGCGAAGTATTCTTGGAAGCGCGTAGTGTTGAAACCCGGGGGCGGGATGTATGACCCTTGAGGAATGGTGATCATCGTGACGCCAGGATTCCCCGCACCATTGTCTGGCGAAAGTGATGTGAGATAGATATAACCCATTATTGCAACTGCTAAGACAACGACGATCGCGATTCCTAAGACAACAACCCGCCGTTGCATGGGATGTATTTTGAGACCAGCTTTCTGATAATTGAAGCTAACTCTCGATTTCCAAGAACGGGGGTTAGTCGGTAGCCACCTTAGTCTTAGAATCTACTCAGTTGCGTCTGCTAGGCCCAAAGTCTCGGGTCAGGATCTGGAAAGGCGAAGACTGGACCTCTTCTACTTCGCGTGGGCTTGTGTTATCCAGTGACGAATACTGTTCCATGCATCCATGGGTGATAAGAGCATGTGTACTGGTAAGTGCCATCAATAGTGAACGTGACCGTGTACGTAGCGGTTGCATTCATGTTTCCCGAATCGAAGCTTGCACCAGAAGGAGCACTTGTCGAGGTCACCGTATGTGGGACAGGGTCATTGTTCGTCCACGTCACTTTTCCGCCCTTGGCAATATTTACACTCGCGGGAGCAAAGTTCAGACCCTGCGAGTTTCCAACTCCATTAGGGATAGAAACGTTCACTGTGCTCCCGCCTGTCGTCGAGCTTGAAATGGAGAAGACGGGGACGCCCGTTGCGAGTTGATAGATTCCAGTTGATCCTAGGCCCATCCCCACACCGATGGCAATCACAATTAGGATTGAGGCAACGATTTGGACCCAGTCATTTTTCCTTTTCGGAGCGGCCTCCAACCTCGAAAACCGTCTTCATCCTCCGACACGATGAGAAAATAACACTTTCGAATGCAGAAGAACTTCGAATCGAGGAATGGTGCTATCTAAAATACTAGTGAGCCGACCGAATCACGAGCCCGTATGGTCAGTCAGACCAGACGTGAATTTCTAAAGCTCGGTCTAGCTGCTGCCGCGAGCGCCGCCGCAGCATCTGGGATCGAGATTCCCCTCTTGGGAAACCAAAACTCCTCTCTCCAGAATCAGCTGAACAGCGCGAATACTCAGGTGACGAGTCTCAAGAATCGAATCAACACTGTCACCGGGTTCATTAGTTTGAACATCAACGAGCAATCCCTCCTAGAAGCCGTCGTAGAGACCGTCATACCCTCAGACGGCACTGGCCCTGGAGCAAAGGAGGCTGGAGTGATCTACTTTATCGATCGCCAACTTGCAAGCGACTACGGCCAGAGCGGAAACATGTTCATGGACGCCCCGCACAATCCGCCGGGGATACCCGCCAGTGCCGGCCCACTCACGGTCAAGCCGAGCTCCGCATGGGCATTCCTCCAGAATTACCAGCAGACCGCCTATCTGCCCGCGGGCGGAATGGGGGTCGGCACCGCGATATCTTACCCTGGAGCAAGTCGAACTTACACCGCAGGTGGGACCAACTACACCGTCAATTATGGCATCACGGCGAGCCCCCGCGTGGGCTCAGGCATCAACTATCAGTACCCGATTAACATGAGAGAGTTTTGGAGAGTCAGCCTAGCGGCACTCCAAGCCTACTCGAGCAAGTACTACGGGGGGAACTTTCAGACTTTGAGTTCCGCTAATCAATTGCAGGTTCTGAAAGATCTTTGGGCGAACGCACCAAAGACCCAAACAAGTCCTCCGCCTCCAGCAGACGATCTTACAGGATTCAGCAACATCCTACCATCTGACTTCGCGTATGAGCTGACCTTCATGACTTGGGCAGGGTTCCTGATGGATCCATTGTATGGTGGAAACCAGAACATGGTCGGATGGGACTATGTCGGATTCAATGGAGTGAACTTCGGCAACTTCTATGGTGAAGGATTGAACCAGAAGACACTCATGGTTGCCTCAACCCCGACTAGACTCAAACCAGCCAGTCTGGCGCAATACCAGCAACAAGCCACGGGCGGAGCATAATCATGCCAACTGTGATCCAAGAAACTCCAGCAGACGTAGTCTGCTTAGGTGTCGGATTCATGAGCGGGGTGGTGGCAACCGAGCTAGCCCTAGCAGGCTACAAAGTCGTAGGGATAACCAAGGGTCCGTATTGGGACTACGTCAACGATTATTCGACAACCAAGTACGATGAGTGGGGGGTCGGACTCGGACGAAAGTACGACAGCCCCCTTCCTCTGCAAAGCACCACTATTCGAAACGACAGCAGCCAGTTCGCCCTTCCAGTCCGCAGGTACACTATGCCGATCCAGTATCACGCGCTGGGACACGGGGTTGGCGGGGCAGCCCAGCATTATGGCGGGGGGATGGGCCGTTTTGGCCCGTGGGCATATGAGATGGCATCCCGAACCGCGGGCGCGTACGGATCAGGCTTTCTTGCCAGCATTAATCCCCAGGACGATACTCACGATTGGCCGTTGACCTATGCGGAGTATGAACCGTACTACGTTGAGTGGGAGAAAGCCCACGGGATATGCGGAAACTACAACGGGAGCCCCTCGAACAGCTCCTCGGACACGAATTATCCCTGGATGAGCAAGAATTATCCGCTCCCGCCGCACCCTCTGACCCCGCTCGCGCAGTTATTCCAGTCGACCGTCCAAGGAATGACTGCGCCGAATGGGCAGAAGTACAATCCGTTTCCGACCGTTAGTGCTCTCGCGTCGCAGCCTTACACTAATCAGTACGGTGTGCCGGTGAACCCTTGCGTCTACGATGGATATTGTGGAGGACTCTGCGATTATGCATGTGAGACCGGTGCAAAGTCAAATGCTGCTTATCGAACGATACCCGCGGCATTAAAGTCGGGCAATTTCACACTCGTCACTAATTCCTACATATACAGGCTTGAACTTAGTCCATCGGGCAATCAAGTCATAGCAGCACACTACTACGACGCACAAGGAAATGATCACCGGCAGCCTGGAACCGTATTCTTCAACGGAATGTGGGGCTACAACATGATACGGCTCATGCTCTTATCCGGTCTCGGCACACCCTACGTCTACAACTCCGGCACGGGAACAGGAACCGGCACGGTTGGAAGAGGGCTCACAAACGGATACACCCCTTACAGGGGGACCAGCGTAACAGGAACTGTCAATATTGGAGGCAACTCCTATCCTGCTGGCAACGGCAGCGGTGGAGGAGTATCAGTATTCGATCTCATGGACGACAACTTCACCCATACCGGCATCAGTCCGCCATTTATCGGCGGGGGGCTTTTCGGTGCGGGAGGCTACTTGGGAGGCGGACCTGGCAACATTACCTTCGCCGGAGGCGTAAGCGCTCCCAATGCTGCGAACCCGAATGGATCTATGGGTGGCGCCTTCAAAGCCACCCAGCAGAACAAGTATCTCCCAACGAAACAGTCGGTAGGAGCGACTCCATTCGCCCCAGATTTGCCCACCTTCATGAACTACATCGATCTTGATCCGCACTATACGGACGCGTACGGTGACCCTGTCAGCAGATTGACTTACGACTGGACCCCGAACACCTACAATGGAGCAACTTACTTGGTGAACCAAATCAAGACCATACTCACCCAGATGGGCGCGACGAACGTCAGTGTGAGCAGTACTGTAGCGCCGTATTCGGCTCACAATGACTGGTGGGGCCATCATCTCAGAGGAGGACTAAGGATCGGCACCGATCCGAACGCGGGAACCGCAGCCGCATGGGCGGCCCTCAGTGGCTACAACCAATTGTACTTCAATTCGAACGCTTCTGGAATCAACTATTTTGCTGCAGGCGAGATCACGAACACCACGGGGAACAATGCAACAGCTGGAACACACGCCGCAGGGCCCCAGTCTTATCGAGCTGCTGAAGGCATAAAGAAATATCTAGCTAACATAGCGACGAGCGGGGTCAACTACCTAGCAGCGTAACCTATTTTTCCTGCGCGTCAAGGAGTTTCACAAAGGCAACGGCTGTGCCCGCGCTCACCGTACCGAACAAAGCAAAACCTCTCAACATACCAATATTTCAAAGCAGAATCCCAAAACCTGAGGAACTCGTAGTCCTGCACAAGCCTCTGCTTGAGGCAACCGTAGAATTAGGAAACCTCCTCAAGGACTGCTCAGCCAAGTGGGCGCTAGCGGGCGACATTGGAGAGATACTCAACGGAGTAAACGTACAGCCCGACCACCTTACAATACTCACCAACTTTGCGGGCTGCGAAGAAATCGGCAAGAGACTCGAAGGGTTCCAAGTCGAGGCCTCGAGACACGTCGAGACTCAAATCAAGCGGAGTGCCGAAATCGAACCCAGACCTACGCCAATAACTATCAAGAGTTACAGATCACAATTCAACCTTAGACGCCAGAGACTCGACGTTCACGGCGATCTACGGATTAAGGTGGGAGATTGGGACTGGGGGGACCCACTCGACTACGAACCTGAATACGTCTACGTCGTCGGCGTTAAGGTCCCGGTTGTACCCTTGGAACTGAAGACCCGGCTGTACAGAGGCCTGGGCTGGTACGACAGAGTGTCGAAGATCCACGCGGCAATGGCTAGACGCCATCACAAAATCGTCTAGATTAGCATGCTCGCAAGTCGAGAGATAGGATCAACCAGCTACCCGGTATTCTCGAAGAACCTTCGAAGACTCGAAGGAAAAGATGCTTGGCGCAACAATCTAGAGCTCGCCGCCCTCGCAGCGTCCAAAGTCGCAAGCTGTTTAGGACCCACCGGCGCCTACAAGCTCGTCACCTACCATCGGGGTCCACAGATCGTAACCAAGGTGACAAAGGACGCAGTGGACATAGTGGATGAACTGGGCGTCCAGTATCCTGCGGTCAAGACTCTGGCCGAAGCAGTGAAGATTCACAGAGACGAGGCGGGAGACGGCGTTTCCACACTTCTCGTTCTCGTCTCAGCCCTCTTGAACGAGGCTCAGAAATTGACAGAGATGGGAGTCCATCCCGTCGCTATAATGGATGGATATAGAGAAGCGGCGAAAAAGTCAATCAAGATCATCGACGAGATCTCTTCAGACTACTCCGGAGACCTCCAAGACAGTCTACTCCGAGTAGTCGATTGCGGAAGAGGGTTGTTGAATGAGAGACTTCGCGAGGAGCTCTCTCGAGCCGTCAGCCTCGTAGAACATAAGGACGGACTGGATCTTACAAGAATCAAGATAGAAAAAAAGCTCGGAGGAGCAACCGAAGACTCACGGTTAGTACGTGGGATCATAATCAAGAAAGAGAAAAGGCACAGCTCGATGCCCGATCGTATCGATCAGCCTAGAATTGCACTAGTGTACAAGCAACTGGTGCTGAAACGTTCCGAGCAATTGGCAATAGATGAAGGTCCTTTTAACGCCAAGCTGAGCGTTACGGAACCAGGACAGCTTCGCGGCTTCAAGTCAGAAGAGAGCGCTCTCAGAGCCCGAATGGTCCAGCGAGTCAAGTCGGCAGGGGCTAGTGTGCTCTTGTGTGGCTCCAAGATTGACGAGCGGGTCGCGGACGGCCTCAGCAGGGAGGGAATCTTCGCACTGGAGATGGTTGAGAAGCCAGACTTTGATGAGGTGGCAAGAGTAGCCGGCGCCAGAGTCGCCGGGACCGTTGATTACCTTGTGAAAGAGGACATCGGGGTGGCGAAAATGTTGGAGGTCGACAAAATCCGACCTGAGCAGATCGTGATTCTTCACTGCGATGGAGCGGCTACGCTTCTCCTTCGGGCGAGCACCCCTGAAACCCTTCAGGAGCTCGAAAAGATCGTGAGGAAGGGACTCCTTGTCCTAAAGCACGCCCGCGCTAGGTCGAA
>Ga0070697_100003964_pt1 | contig 11371 bp, 6 predicted proteins | sample KBSK1501metaG_FD_65475 | JGI IMG/M metagenome (GOLD analysis project Ga0070697, IMG submission 65475) | Corn, switchgrass and miscanthus rhizosphere microbial communities from Kellogg Biological Station, Michigan, USA - KBS K1-50-1 metaG | ecosystem: Host-associated > Plants > Roots >... | reverse complement strand
GTAACCGAAATATCCCAAATAGCAATTAATTGGAATTTCTGGCTAGTCATGAGATTCCCGAGCAGCGGCTTAGATGCAAACTTTCAGGAATTTCCGGTTTCTGTAAACACGAATCTTGCGCGGTGCCGGGGGCGTGGTGTTCAGGGAGCGAATGGTTTGATTGTGACGCCACATTTTCTATCCGGCTGGTCGCGCTACAATCGTGAGATATGGCCAGATTGGCAGCACAGTGGCGTCGTCGCCGGGGAGAACTCGCCACCGCGCTTTTCCGCGCAATCACTATTGCGTTGCTGCTGATAAGTTCGAGCGTGGCCTCTGCCCAAGCAAAAGAAAAAACTCCGGTGCTGGTCGAGTTATTTACCTCCGAAGGATGCTCAAGTTGCCCTCCGGCCGATGCGCTGCTCAAAGAATTGCAAACCACACAGCCGGTTCCAGGTGTGCGGATCGTTGCGCTCGGCCTGCATGTTGATTACTGGAATTACATCGGTTGGACCGACCGTTTCTCATCTTCGCGTTTCACAGCGCGCCAGGAAAATTACAGCCGCCGCTTTCCGCAGGGTCCCTATACCCCGCAGCTCGTGGTGGATGGCACTACGGAATTCGTGGGCAGCGACCGGCGCGCCGCCCTTCGAACCATTGCTGAGGCTGCCCGCAAGCCTAAGCCGTTTCACGTTCAGTTGAAGCGTCGAGGGAATACATTGCAGGTGCTGGTGGAAGGAGGGCGGGTTGAGCCCTCCGACGTGGTTTTTGCGGTGATTGAAGATAATGTCGAGACAAAGGTGCTGCGCGGAGAAAACGAAGGCCGCGTGTTGCGGCACACTGCCGTTGCCAGGAACCTCGATGTAATCGGGTCCCTAGCGCAGCAAAAATGGGAAGGCGAGGCGCCATTGGCCGATTTTGGAAATGGCAAGAACCTCGAAGCCATTGTTTTCGTGCAGTCGCACCGCACTGGGGAAGTGCTGGGAGTCGACTCTATTTCAATGCAAGGGCAGTGACGGCGCCCCGGTTCAGGCGGTCTCAACGTCGCCGGCCGCAACCAGTTCCGCCGGCCGTTTACGAGCGTGGCGCAGTGTGTGCCCTTCAATGAGGTGATGGAGTTCTTCCGCGAGATTGGTCGCGTGATCCCCGGCGCGCTCTAAAGCCTGTGCCGCCAGCAGCACTTCCACACTGCTTCGTTTGGCAGGCTTCGCGGCCGCGCTGAGATATTGCCGGAAGAGCGAATGGTAAATGGCATTGATCTGTTTGTCGGTGGCAAGCACCGATTGCGCACAGCTCAGGTCGCGATTTATGAATCCCTGGTGAACTTTCGCCAGCATGCCCTCCACCAGGGCGATCATGGCTTGTATTTTTTTAGTTGTGGTCGCGGGCATGCCGTTGCCATGACGGAAGCGTCGCGCTACCCCGAGCAGCAGGTCCCCGATACGTTCCAAGTCGGTGATGAATTTCAGCGCGGCCAGCAGTTCGCGCGCGCTCACCTCGCCCAGGCGGGAGATGGCTTTGGGCAATTCGTCATCAATCCTGCGTTCAATCTGATCAAGTTCCTTCTCGCATTGGCGGATCGCCAAAAAAGCCATGGGCGAGGAGGTTGCGATTAACTCGCGCAGGTTCATGGCCTCGTCTTTCGCGATGAGGCAGCCCAGCAGCGCCAGTTCAGTGAGTTCGTGGAAACCTTTTTTCTTAGAGACCATGGAGCGATATCTTCAATCGCCGCGACGGAAGAGACAACTTATAGATTGTAATCCGTTCAGAAGACAGGGCGAATTTGAGGCTTCTCATGAATGAAGATTTAATCCCCGCGTCACAAAGCGCCGCAAATCCAAGACCCGCGTGCGCTTAAGCTCCTACTAGTGTTCCCGCGCACTGAGGGATTCAGGTCGATCCCGTGTGCTTTTAAGGTCTCTCGCCCATTATTCGTCCGCGATGCCCTCCCGTACTGTGCACCGACCAAGGAGGCGCATGAAAAATTATTTGCGCAATGCTGTTTTGCTGTCTTGTTCTGTGCTGGCTCTCATACCGCTGTCGGTTGCACAGGTTCCGCGTTCGAAGCACGTGTGGCTGATTACCGAGGAAAACCATAGTTACGAAAAAGCGGTGGTTGCCATGCCCTACCTGATGTCGCTGGGCAGGCAGTACGGCATCGCCACCCAGCATTACGCCAACATGCATAACTCGATCGCGGCGCTCATGCATTTTGTGGCCGGCAAAACTGTGACCACCAACAACAACACTGCCGCATTTTTCAACGCCGACAACATCGTGCGACAGCTAATGACTCAGGGACTCACTTGGAAGGCGTACCAGGAGAGCTTGCCCTCGGTCGGATTCCTGGGGATATCGTCATACCCTTATGTGCGCCGGCACAATCCGCTGGCTTACTTCACCGATGTGGACACCCCGGTGCAGCGCCTCAACGTGGTTCCTTATCCCAGCGACATCACGCATGATCTGGCAGCAAACTACAACTACATCACGCCTAACCTGAAGAACGATGCGCACGATGGCACCATGGCTGTGGCGGATGCCTGGTTGAAGTCGCATGTGCCTGCAATCCTGGCGCGTCCTGAGTTTCAGCCCGGCGGCGACGGCCTGTTGATTATCACTTTCGACGAGGGTGATATCGGTGGCGTCGACAGCCGCTGCAGCAAAACCGATTCCACCGGTTGCGGTGGAAGGGTGCTTACGGTGATGGTGGGGCCGCAAGTGAGGCGAGGTTTCCAATCCACCGTTTGGCACAATCATGAGAGCGTGTTGAAAACCACATGTGTCGCGCTGGGTCTGCCCAGGTGCCCGGGCGCGGCCCAGAGCGCCAATGACTTCGGAGAGTTTTTTCTAACATCCGGAGGTGCCACTTCGGGAAGTGTCAGCATTTTGAGTCCCGGAACCACGAGCGCCTCGCCGGTTCACGTAATGGCCTTGGCAAACTCTTCAGCACCGATCTCGGCTATGAGAATTTACGTTGACAATAAAGCTATGTACTCCACCGGCGGCTCCAGCGTTGATGTGCATCTGTCGCTCGGCGCGGGCGTTCACAATCTGGTTGCGCAGGCTTGGGATACGAGCGGCGCCGTGATCAACAAGGCCCAAATCCTCACGGTGAAGTAATCCTCGCTTCAGCACGAAGTCTTTTTTTGGCGAAAAGCAATTGTCCCGGACGGCCACAAGTAGCCGCCCGGGAAAATTGCCAAGCGCAGCACGTGTCAATCTTCAGCAAGAATCAGAACAAAATTCACCACGACCTGGAAATTGTGGAATAAGCCAGTCTGCCCGCGGTTCAGAGAAGAGAGGTGTGACAGAAGTAATTCCTTCGGTTTGGCCCGGTGACATAATCTAAGCCGATGCTGCGCCGATGCCTTGCTGTTGTTAGCGTTTTCTGGTCGCTTGTTTCGTCCGCACAGGGTGCTAATTCGCCCGCTTTGTTGCAGGTGGACGAGGCGGGCGTTCACTTGCGCCTGCTTCCAGTTCCTTACCTGGAACTTCCACTGATCAATCATTCGCAACGAGTGCTGGGAGGCACACTTCAGATTGAGTTGGTCAGTCGCAACGGGAAAGCTGCGGTGCTGGCAAGCCGAGCCTTTCGTCAAAATCCCGGAACGGGAGTTGAAAGGATTTCTTGTGGCGACAAGTTGCCGTCCAACAGTCCTTCGGAGCTCGGGTGGTACAGGTTGCGTTACACCGTTTCGCCCAATGAAACAGGAGCGTCTCCATTCAGCGGCGTAATTCAACTCGAGCGAACGATGGTTGATGCCTTCGAAGTCAACCTGATTGGTGGGCGGCGTGCGGTTCGGGGAGGAAAGTATCCGATTCGCGTAAGGGTAAACAATCCGTCGACTGGCGCGCCGCACGCCGGCGTGCCCGTAGACTTGTGGCTAAACGCGACCGGCGATGACGATGAAGACAGTGCGATCGTACATCGCGTTGTAACCAACGCGAATGGGTATGCGACCCATGTGTTTGATCTGTCTTCCCTGAATGACACGGATGAAAGTTTTGTCTCTGCCACGGCCTACCGCGGAGCTCTCCGCGAGCATGCATACATAGATTTTCAATTCCCAACGTCGACTCGCATCACTCTCTCCACCGACAAGCCGATTTACCAGCCCGGACAAACCGTGCACATGCGGGGCACGGCCTTTGCCGCCAATGGTCGCGCGTTGCGGGACGGCAAAATCACTCTTGAAATCAGCAATGACGAGTACGACGAGGTCTTCAGGACTGAACTGGCTACTTCGCGCTTCGGCGTGGTAGCAAGCGATTGGCAAATTCCGCGCAAGTTGAGATTGGGCGATTACACCGTCAAAGCGGAACTCGAGGCCGGCGAAGGGCACGAGTCGTCTACCCGGCAGGCGAATATTCGCATCAGCCGGTACGAATTGCCGCAATTTGCGGTCACGGTCAAGCCGGACCGTACGTATTACTTGCCCGGCCAAGACGCAACCATTGAGGTCAACGCCGATTACCTGTTTGGCAAACCCGTCAACAAGGGAAAAGTCCGCGTGGTGCGCTCGAATGATCGCCATTGGGACAGTGAAAAGCAGGAATGGGTAGCCGACGAGAGCTTGATCCAGGCAGGAGACCTCGACTCCCGGGGCAAGTTTGTAGCGCATCTGCCTCTTGCCGCGGATTTCAAGGATTTCGAGCAACAGGCGCGTGACGATCGATTTCGCGATCTAACCCTGGCTGCTTATGTTACCGACCCCTCGACAGCGCGGACTGAACAGCGCCGATTTACCCTCCGCCTTTCGCGACACGCAGTACATCTTTACTTGATTGGACCGCAGGAGCTTTCGAACGACCAGCCGCTGACCATCTACCTCACCAGTTCCTATGCAGATGGCGCGCCAGCCAGAGTTAGTGGTGAAGTCACGGCACAAGAGCCAAACTCGGCCGGGGACTTCGATGAGAATGCGGATGGAGCCCGACAGGTGAGGATTGCACGCTTCCGGACAAACCGGTACGGAATCGCCAAGCTGGAGATTTCCCAGTTAAGTTCTAATCTGCTTTTGGCCGAGAACAACCGCTGGCGCCGGTACTACAGAAAATACAGCTCGCTGGAAGAAGTTGAAGAAGGTCACCGAGCCAGGATTCTCTTGCGCGCGGTGGACGAAAAAGGCCGCAGCGGAAACCAGCAAGCGGAGATTTCGGTCCCAACCCGGCGCGAATACCTGAAAGTCGAAGGGGACCATACGCTCTATCGCCCCGGCGACGTAGTGGAACTTTCGCTCCGCACCAATGCTGCCCTTCAGGAGGCGATCATCAACATTGCGGGGGAGAAGGGATTGTTGGTGACCGAGCGAGTTCGGATACGCGATGGCCGGGCATCGCTGAACGTGCCCAGCGATTCCAGATTTCGCGGCGAGCTGAGTGTGGTTGCTTACGGTATGAAGGGGAGTGCGGGGGCTGAGAGTCTGCTCAGCAGCTCGAGGTACATTATCTTTCCCTCGCGTCAGGAGCTACAGGTAGGAGTGCAGGCGCGGCGGACAACATTCCGGCCTGGTGAAACTGCCACTGCGAACGTCCAGGTGAATAATGCCGAAGGACGGCCGGTCGAGAGCGCTTTAGGCGTCTTGATATTCGATCGCGCGGTTGCGGAGCGAGTGCGCACTGACCAGCAGTTTGGTAAGCCGTACGGCTTCTCCATCTTTGACTACCTGGACTATCGGTATGGCGAGAGCATCCATGGCATCAGCTATCGAGACCTGCTGAATTGGGACAATTCGGCACCGTTTCCGGAAGGTTTGGATCTTCTCGCCGAAACGCTCGCGGGGTCAATCTCAATCTACTGGTGGGATTGGTCCGTTGTGTTAGGCGGAAGCGCTGACCATCCAAGTGGTCCAGCGGAAGCCTACCCAGAACTTATCAAGGCTGCGGCAGAGCCCGTACAGAAAGCACTGGACCGCCAGTACAATGCCAACAAAGCTTACCCTCACAACACAGCCGAACTGCGGCGCATCCTCGGCAGCCAGGGCATTGACCTCGGCCAATTGCGCGACCCCTGGGACCTTCCATACCGCGGCGTCTTCTCTGCCAATGATGCCGATGATGTCATGGACCTGGTGAGCAACGGCATCGACAAGCAGCCAGGGACAAGGGATGACTTTTCAATCCTCACATTGAGCAGAGCATACTTCCGAGACATCGGCGAACAGATCGATGCTGTTACTGTCGATTATCAAACCGAAAACGCGAAATATGTTCGAGATTACGAGACACTCAGACGTGAACTACAAAACCGCAAAGGGATCAACCTCGATTCTCTTCGCGATCCCTGGGGTAACGCCTATTGCTTCACCTTTCAGGTTCAGGGACCCTACCACCAGATCCAAATCACCAGTGCCGGGCCCGACAGGCTGTTCGACGGCAAGCCAAAAAGGTCTTGGGACGATGTGCATGAGTGGACATCTTCGCTGCACTACTTTCTTGATGAGACGGCAACTATCAGCAAGGCCTTGGCGATCGCCTATGCGCAGACTGGCAAGTTTCCGGATTCAGAGCAGGAGTTAAAACCAATTCTGGACTCGGCAAAGCTGCCGTCAACCTGGCAGCGCGATCCGTGGGGCAATCCCTACCACTTCGCCTTTAGCGAGCAGAGCCGATACTGGGACAGAGTGGACGTGAACACAGTCTCTGTTTACCCCGAGCAGCCGCGTCCTGTCGCCCAAGTCACGCCAGTGACGCAGAAACTGGCCTACATAAATGTCATGAGCTACGGGCCGGAGAACAAGGCAACCCAGGCTTTTAGTGTGGCGGAATTCAGCCGCGTCATTGCTGAACAGGCGGCGAAAGATATCAAGATGATGGCTTCGCCCACATCGCCGCCGCTCGCAGCCGGAAAAGGTGCCCTCAGCGGAACAATTACCGATCAATCTGGCGCGGTCATTGCCAATGCACGGTTAACTCTGAAGTCGAGCACCACCGGACTTGAGTTTCAAGCACAGACCAACAACCTCGGCGCCTATGAGTTCCGGGATGTACCCAGCGGCATCTATACGCTGCAGGCGGTTGCTCCCGGATTTCGCCAGAGTACGGTGTTGCGAATTCCGGTCCAGTACGGCGGCCGCACCACAGTCAGTCTTGTCCTGCAGATTGGTGCCTCCGAAACCGTGGAAGTCACGGCGGACAGTCTGACTTTGGAGACCACTTCGAGTCTACTGTCGGCCGTCAGCCCTCGGGACTCCAGAACGCCGCTTTCGCAAGAAGCTCTTTCCACCCCACGGGTTCGCCAATACTTTCCGGAAACCCTGCTCTGGTCTCCCGAGGTCATTACGGACAAGCGCGGTCGTGCGCGCCTCAGTTTTCCCATGGCCGACAACATAACGGCATGGAAGATGTCCGTAATTGCCTCCGACGAGCAGGGAAGAGTCGGCCTCAACGAACGCGAGCTAAAAACTTTCCAGCCGTTCTTCTTAGAGCATGAGCCGCCGAAAGTCCTGACTCAGGGAGACATCATCAGCCTGCCCGTGGTTCTGCGCAACTACACTTCAAAACCGCAGGCACTCGAGGCGGAAATGAATCCGGAGAATTGGTTTTCGAGCTTGTCACCTTCACAACAGCGAGTAACAGTACTGCCCAACGCGGATGCCAGCGCCATCTTCCGTTTTCGAGCAGACGCAAGGACTGAACATGGAAGGCAAAGGGTGACCGCTCGCAACTCGGTTACGGGCGACGCGGTAGAACGAGTTGTTGCGGTGCACCCGGATGGCGACGAGATCACCGTGAGCACCGCCGCGCTGTTGGCCGGGAAAGAGACCCGCTTGGAGGTTCCCGTTCCACAAAACGCGGTCCCAGACTCAACCGATGCCGAGTTAAGGGTCTATCCAAATCTAACCGCCCACGTGCTGGACGCGATGTCTGGAATTGGGCAGCTGCCGGCGGGCTGCGCCGAGCAGATCACCTCCGGCGCATACGTCAATTTGTTTGCGTTAAAGCTACTCAAGAAGGCCGGCCAGGATGATCCATCTTTGCCGTCCAATCCGCGGCGGGCAATGGCTCGGGATATCCATGACGTGCTACTTGCTTCATACCAGCAGCTGGTTGAACTGCAAGCACCAGATGGAGGATTTCGATACTTCCGAAAATTGGAATCCGACACAGGCCTGACTGCCTATGTACTTCGCTTCTTGCTGGACACAAGAGAGTTCATAGCAGTCGATGAAAGAGTGGTGGCGGATGCACGCAGCTACTTACTCAGCGAGCAGCAAAAGAGTGGCGCATGGGTGCGAATGCAATGGAACTCCCGTACTGAAACCCTAGGGGAGCAGGAGGACGCCAATCTGACCGCGTACGTGGCGCGCGCCCTGGCGTCGTCGCCAGGCAATTCTGCCATTCGGGGGGACCAGGCAAAGCTGCAACAGGCAGAGGCAGGTTTCGCGAAGGCCATCGCATATTTGGATGACCAAATAGACTCTTGGCAAGATCCCTACCTGGTTGGCAATTACAGCATCGCCGCGGTGACGAAGGGTCGATCAAAATATCTTGCGCGCGCACGAAACCTGCTGGTCAGTCTTGCTCACGATGAGGGAAGCGGCACCTACTGGAACCTGGAAGCAAATACTTCGCCCTTCTACGGATGGGGCTTTGCCGGTCGAGTGGAGACAACCGCCCTCGCTGTCGAAGCGCTTAGCGGCATGCGGCAGTCCGGCCAAGTGGATGTTGAGATCGACCGGCTGGTAAATCGTGGGCTGCACTACCTGCTGCATCATAAAGACCGCTACTTCTGCTGGTACTCAACCCAGGCCACTCAGAACGTGGTGGAAGCAATTGTGGCTGCACTTCCCAGCAGTGCAGAGCAAGGCGAGGCCACTACTGCGGTCGTGCTGGTCAACGGAAAATCAGCAGGTAAATTGAATATTCCCCCGGCTACTGAAGTTTCTGGACCGGTGGTGTTGGATCTTGCGGGAGTGCTGGCAAACGGCAACAACACCATTGAACTGGCGTTGCCCGGTCCAGCCGCCGCCATGGATGCGGAGATTTTGACTTCCTATTACGTGCCGTGGAGCGATTCGGCGGCTACCCCCGAGCAGAACGTCAAGACTGGCGGCAGCCGCGCACTCGCGCTGAAGGTCAGCTTCGCGAACACCGACTCGAAGTTAGGTGAGAGTGTCATTTGCAGGGTCACTGCCGAGCGGGTGGGGTTCCGCGGATATGGAATGATGCTGGCCGAGATTGGTTTGCCTCCCGGCGCGGAGGTCGACCGCGAATTCCTGGATAAGGCCGGAATCGGCGCATACGAAGTGCAGCCGGACCGCGTGCTCTTCTATCTTTGGCCCCAAGCAGGGGGTTCAAGCTTTGACTTCAAGTTCAAATCTCGGTACAGACTTGATGCTTTAACGCAACCGTCAGTTCTCTACGATTACTACAACCCAGATGCCCGCGCGAAAGTTATGCCCGTCCGGTTCAATGTGCGATAGGCTCACACTTTCACGAAATGCGACGAGTGAAAGAGAAAGTCCATGAGATCGAAATTTGCTAAGTACGTATTTCTCATCGCCGGAATTTACGGCTTGGTAGGTCTCACGCCGCTCTATTTTCTTGAAGGGAACGTTTCCGCCAAGCTCCCGCCGGCCATTACGCATCCTGAGTTCTATTACGGCTCTGTGGGGGTAGGTCTCGCGTTCCAGGTGCTGTTCATCATCATCTCCCGCGATCCGGTGCAACTGCGTCCCGCCATGATCGCCGCGGTGCTGGAGAAGCTGAGCTTCGGAATCGCCGCTATCGTGTTGTTCCTCGCCGGGCGGATCGCTGCGCCCGTGCTCGCTGCCGGCATCCTGGATCTGGTGTTTGGAACTCTATTTGTGCTCGCCTACATCCGCACCCCAGCCGGCCAAGCCCAGGCGAGCGCAGCCTGACGCGCCAAGAATGAACCTTCCCAGCCACATTGTTATTCCGATTGAGCGCAAGCTTTTGCCAATCATCGGCGAGCGCAGAGCACGCGGGTTCAGCGAGTTTCTGATGTTCGGCCTCAAGGAGGCTGCGGCCTGCGTCTTTGCCGGTTCGTTTTTGTTCCTGCTGGCCACATCCGGCCACATTTCTATTCCTGGATTAACGCGCTACGACTTCCTCTTTTTAAGTGCGATTGCTATTCAAGTGCTTCTCATTGCCATGCGGCTGGAGACTTGGCGCGAGGTAGCAGTGCTCTCGTTGTTCCACGCCATTGGGATGGGGCTGGAGCTGTTCAAGACCTCGCCATCGGTCCATTCCTGGAGCTATCCCGAGCCGGCACTTTTCCGGCTGCGAACCGTCCCGCTCTACAGCGGATTCATGTATGCGGCCGTCGCCAGCTACATCATGCAAGCCTGGCGTCTGTTTGATATCCGCATAGAGCGCTTTCCGCGTTTCTGGCTGGCGGTGGGGCTGAGCGCCGCGATTTACGCCAATTTCTTCACCAATCACTACATCACCGATTTGCGATGGCCCTTAGCGGCAGCGGTCCTGCTGGTTTTCTGGCGCACTCGTGTGCACTTTACCGTGACTGAGCGCGAGCGCAGCATGCCGGTGGCGCTGGCATTCGTCCTAATCGGGTTCTTTATCTGGATCGCGGAAAATATCGCGACCTTTTTCGGCGGCTGGGTGTACCCGCATCAGGCGCAGGGCTGGGCAATCGTTGGCCCGGCGAAGATCAGCTCGTGGATGCTGCTGGTGATTATCAGCTTCATCATCGTGGCCGCGTTGAAACAGATTTTTCCCACGCGGCAGACGGCAAGTTCGGTGGCTCCTGCGGAAGCCGTGCGGGTTGCGGCTGCTGAAGCCGACTAGAGTGCTTCGGCTTTGTGAGTCTTCGCGCTGCGAAAGGCGGCATCGAGCACCAACTGATTGCGCAGGCCTTCTTCGCCGGGTGCGGGGAAGGGCGCGCCTCGCTCCACCGCGAGCGCGAAGCCGTCAAACTGGCGGGCATAGGATTCGTGATTAGAGCGAGTCTCTCGCCGTACCGTGCCATCGGTTTCGATCACCAGTTCAACCTGCGCCTCCACAGTGAAGAAGTTTTCGGCGCGTATCGATCCTTTCTCTCCCACCAGCTCAAACGGAGTTCGGTAGGGACTGAGAATCGAAACATTCACTGTGCCCAGAGTGCCCTTATGAAAATTCAGGTTCATGCTGGCGGAGTGCTCGAGCAAAGAGCGGTCATCGTAGACGGCGGAGGTAAAGACCGTGTGAACATCATCCTGCAGGATGAATCGCAGCGCATCAATGCAGTGCACACCGACATCTGCAATGGGTCCGCCGGCTGCCAGCTTGCCATCGCGCAGCCACTGGCGCGAATGGTTCTGGCCGGGATAGCAGAATTCCGAGCGCGCAAAAACGACACGGCCAATCGCGCCCTCGGCAAGCAACTGGCGCGCACGCAAAACCGTATCCTCGAAGCGAAAAACGTGGG
>Ga0070697_100003961_pt1 | contig 11376 bp, 10 predicted proteins | sample KBSK1501metaG_FD_65475 | JGI IMG/M metagenome (GOLD analysis project Ga0070697, IMG submission 65475) | Corn, switchgrass and miscanthus rhizosphere microbial communities from Kellogg Biological Station, Michigan, USA - KBS K1-50-1 metaG | ecosystem: Host-associated > Plants > Roots >... | reverse complement strand
GCGACTCCACGATTCCGGGGTGAAGTCGGGTAAACGAACGCGGTTAGCGGACGCAGGCACCGCTAACCCCTCGTTGTCCGTGGTTGCGGTTCGGCGCCATTGTCCGGCGCGCCACTGCGTGGCGGGACGGGTGGAGACCGTGGGTCGCCATCGTGGGCATTGTGATCGCCTGGATGGCCGCCAGCCCCGTCGTGTGGGACGCGCACGAGATGTCTTGGGCCATGAGCGCCCCGCCGCCATTGGCCTTATGCGCCGTCGGCTGCAAGACGTCATGCATGTTGGTGCACCGGCCGCAGCGCCGGCGCGTAGGCGTCGCCGTACCTCCGCCGCTCCGAGCGGCACGTTCTGCACCGCCTTTTGGCGTGGATGACGTGGCGCAGCTCGAGGGCGGGCCCGAGCTCGGTACCGCCATTACTGCCCGGCGGATCGCGATCCTGTCTAGAGCAAATTGATGCACGCTTCTTCCGTGATTAAGACGTTTTCTTTCCTCGCCTTTGGACCAGGCTGAAGCAGCGGCTCTTCCTGACTTCCGAGGTGATATGACACGGCTTGGTCGTGGCACGTTTGATGTACCGCCACGCACGCATGGGTGCCACAGTGTTTCAGGAACGCGGCCCGGTCCGTATCGAATCCGTCTCGAGTCGACATCGTTGGAACGATTTGATCATCCGCCTGCCCGACTGCTCGCTCGAGCAGGGCTTTGAATGGGGAGAAATTCTGAAGGAGTCGGGATGTGAGCCGCATCGATATGCCGCTTTTGATGGAGACGACTGCGTCGCGGCGATCTCGATGTTCCGTTGGCATCCCCCGATGGTGCAGTCTTCGGTCCTGTACGCTCCTCGCGGGCCGTTGATCGGTTCGGACAACGGCCCGGCTCGACGCGCCCTCAGTCGCGCCATCAAGGAAACCGCAAAGGCGACGCGGGCAGTATTTCTACGCGCCAGCCCCGGCGCTCCTCCCTGTCGTGCGGATCTCCATGCGTCTCTCATTGAGACTGGGTTCGTTCGTCTTCCCGAGGACTGGACGATCTGGAACGCGCCGAGGATCGTGATGACGTTGAAGCTGGAGGGAAGCGACGACGCGGTGTTGAGCCGCATCAGTAGCTCCCGCCGACGCGAGATCAAGGTCACGCAGGCGGCCGGTGTGAGCATCGTCGATGCGCGGGACAGCAAGGACCTGGGCCTCTTCTATCGACTCCTCGTGCAGATGGGCAGACGGAAGACCTATCCGGTACGGCGCCGGCGGCACTTCGAGGCCGTATGGCGCGAGTATCAAGCGTCGGGCTCCGGGATCCTGCTCTTTGCCCGACATCGCGCCGAGATCTTGGGGGGGTTGATCGGTACGAGACTGGGTCGCACCGCCTACTTTCTCTACTCCGCCACGAGCCGCGGCAATGGCGACGACACCGAGAAGCTGCATCCGGCCGCATTGCTGTACTGGCATTTCATCCGGTGGGCGAGGGCGAATGGCTGTGAATCGATCCACTGGGGTGGCAGTGGAACGCGGCTCCCGCCGACGCCCGGCGACCCAGGGTATGGCGTGTATCAGTTCAAGAGGAGCTTTGGGTCGGATTGCGTGAAGTATTTGGGCTACTACGATCGCGTCTTCCGGCCGGGTATGTATGGTCTGTTGCGCACGGGAGAACGTCGCTACGGTGAGCTCGCCTGGAAAATTCGCGCGCGGATGAATCGTTAGGCTTTCGATGTCGACCCCTGGCGTCAGCATGGCGGCGTTCGGCACGCTTTGGCGAACCCTCAGCGGCTCGCTCGCGCTCGTCACCGGGCGGCTGTCCGCGACGGAGCTGGAGAGCGGCATCCGCGAAAAGTACAGCGAGCGACTGGAGCTCGAGACCGCCCGTCAGCAGGCCAGCCTCGGCCTCACTGAGGGCGAGTGGGATCTGTTCCGGCGACATCTGGCTCCCGGGGCCCGCGTCCTCGACGTCGGCTGCGCCGGCGGACGCGTGAGCCTTGCCTTGGGCCAGACCGGCTTTCGCATGATCGGGGTCGATCTCAATGAGGCGATGGTCGGCCAGGCCGCGGAGCTCATTGCAGACGCGCAGCTCACGGTCCCCTTCCAGGTCATGGACGCCCGCTCGCTGGCGTTCCGGAACGAGTCCTTCGACACCGTACTCCTGGTCGGCTCCGTGATCTGCTACATCCGCGGCAGGCGGAATCGGCGACACGTGTTGCGAGAAGCGCGCCGCGTGCTTCGTCCCGGTGGAACGATCCTCGTGGTCACCCCCTCGCGGGAATCTGCGTGGAGATTCAGGTCATGGTCCGCTGCAATGCGGCTTGCGCATCGGCTGCTGGGCCTCCTCCGTCGGGCGGCGATCGACTGGGAACCAGGCGACCGGTTCGGCCCTGCCTGGAGCGGTGATGGCACGCGACTCGTCTACTGGTACATGTATGCCCCGGCGGAACTGGAATCGGACCTCGTGGCCTCGGGATTCGAAATCGTGGAGTCCTATCCCAACGCCTACATGATGACGTTCGTGGGCTCGAGGCCCAGGCGATGAAGTCCTTGATGCCTTGGCCTGAGACGTTGGTCGTATTCCTGCGTGACTTTGATCCGGTAACCGAGACGTACGCGCGCTTTTGGGTTGTTGGTGGGACGTGTGGACGGGCCATCGCACGGCTCTCAACGGTCTCCGGTTACGTCGAAGGGAGGATTGGGCTCGTCCGTAGACCCAAGTAAGCCGACCACCACTGGACCCAAAATCAGCCGTAGGCAGGTACGTATGGCCCTACCCGCTGGCCCGGCGGTATTCCAGCATCGGAAAAGTGCTGACGGCGCTCGGTATCGTGCTCACTCTGCTCGCACTGCTGGCGTCGTACACCATGATGAGCCGGTCGATATCGACATCTCATCAGGCGCCGGGAAGGGCTGGTCCGCATGAGCCTGCAGACGCCTAAGCCGCCGATCCAGATCGAGGAACGGTACACACGCATCCAGCGCTGGACTCGCTTCGCGGCTTTGGAGCACATCACTGGTGCAAGCAGTGAGGGCGGCGGTCACTGTATCATCTGTGAGCGGTTCATTGACCCTGGCGAACCCGACTTCATCATCATCTTCAAGGGCGCAGTTACCCTACGGTTCGATCAGGAGTGCATGGACCTTTGGCACCAAGCGACCGAGTCCCCGCCGACTCCGACGTAGCAACTCACACGTAAACGCGCGCCGCCCGGGCTTCGAGCGATGCGCTCGCTTACGGAGGCCCCCGACGCCATAGGCTTAAGCCCGCCTAGGAGAGTAGCGAATGGCTGATTTAGCCCTGCAGCGACGGCTTGATGCTGGCGCATGGACGATCGCTCAGCACCGTGCCGGCGATCATGTGCACCAACCAGCGCGGTGCCGCAGGTGCGGTGCCGGGGCGCTGAGCGGTGACCGAGTAAGCGCCGAGCGATGATTGTCCGGCGCGGCGCCCAAACTGCCTCGCGGGCTGGTGCGCTGCTCTCGCTCCGGGCGGAACGCCAGGCGGTTCGATAGACTCGATGCCGAACGAGCCTGAGAGCATCGCCGCCCTCTTCCGTCGCGCCCTCCAGCCGCGCCCTGATCCGCTGGACGTCGAACGCCGCAAAGTTCAGAGGCTCATCAATCGAGCATTGGAGCGCGAGGCGCAGCGGGAAATGCGCCGAATGCTCCGCACCCTGTTCGCACGCCTCGTGGTCGGCCTGGCCGAGCACGGCTGGGCAAGCGGCGGCGCCGGCGTGTGCGCCGAGTGCGCCGGCGACGGGCCACAGTATCCGCTCTGGTCGAAGGGACGCCCGCACTACGTGACGTGCCCGCGGGGACACCGGCTACACATCGAATGCCTTCGTCTGCGCGAAGTGGACAGCACACTCGGATTTGAAGCTGCGTGTCCGCGTTGCGTGGCGGCATGACGAGTATGTGCGGGCGCCAGGCTCGTCATGGACCGTGACCGCGCCGAAAACCATGCGGGGAATTGGTCGCAAATGGCCACATCATCCACGGCCAGTTTCATTGTGCAGCATGCCGCGGCCTTGAACTCGTGGCCTTTCTTGACTGGCGCCAGTCAAATTCGGCAGTAAATTCAGACGGACCAAGCAATATCGGCCGGCGAATGCCGGACCATGTCTTGCACGAATTCAGGGCGAAGAGCCACGAAAGACGTCGCGGATTTCGTAGTCCAGCGATCCGCCGCTGCCTCTCTTTGCCCGGCTTTCCGATCGCTATCACCTTGTCGCGCCCGACTACCCGGGCTTTGGACACAGCGACTGGCCGGCCCCGCAGAAATTCGCATATACGTTCGATCACTACGCCGAGATCATGAATCACTTCACCGAGGCGCTCGGGCTCTCGCGCTACACGCTCTACGTGCAGGATTACGGCGGCCCCGTGGGGTTTCGCATGGCCTTGGCCCACCCGGACCGGATCATGGCGCTCATTGTCCAGAACGCCGTGGCGCACAACGAAGGCCTGGGGGCGATTTGGAAGCCGCGGCGCGCCTTTTGGGCCGATCGCGCCGCCAACGAAAGCACGCTTCGCCAAAACTTCCTAATCGCTGCCGACGACCCGGGCGCGCCATGTCGGAAACGATCCCAACGTGGAACGCTATGACCCGGACCTCTGGGCCGATGAATTCACCTTTCTCAACCAGCCCGGCCAGGCCGACATTCAAAGCGATCTGTTCTACGACTATCGAACCAATGTGGACGCCTACCCGAAATGGCAAGCTTGGATGCGCGAGAAGCAGCCGTGCCTGTTGGTGATCTGGGGTCAGTATGACCCCTCGTTCGACCTCTCGGAGCCGGGGGCCTATCGACGGGACGTGCCGAAGGCCGGAGTCCACGTCCTCGATGCGGGCCATTTCGCGCTCGATACGGCTGCGGATCAGATTGCGCAGCTCGTTCGTGGCTTCATGGAGTAGCGGGCTCCAAAGAAGTGCGGATCGATATCGGCGCGTCACCGCTCGCGCACTACCCGCGCAACGCCTACCTGCGGTTGCCCAAGCGCGACGCGATCACGGTGGAACACCTGGCCTGACACACCGCAACCCGTACTAGACGTAAGCACGCCAAGGCGAGGATGGCCATGACCATAAGGCTCAACGTGGCCGGCTCGGGAACAGCCCCGTAACTCTTTAGCCGGAATGAAACATCATCGGTGATGTTCCACGTCGTGGTGCCGTTTTGCATTTGGCGCCCGCCAAACGTGTCTACATTTGCACTCAGCCAGACCCAGAGCGTCTGGAGCAGCGTCGAATACTGACAACCAATACGGAGTTCCCGGCGCGGCACTGAAGGGCGTGCTCAGAGTCGCAGAGTAGAACGTGACCGGGTCGAATGGGCTGCCTGCAGTGGCACTCGAAGATGCGGGAACTACGGCAATGGTTGACAAAGGCAAGCCGGGATTCCCGCTAGAATCCGGATAGAAGGTAATCTGAAAACTGGTGCCGCCACTGCGCAGTGTGCCCCACCACTCTACGGTGCTCACCGTTCCGCCGCCCGCGAGTTGAAAATTGTCCGCGACCCGGAACCCGGGAGTCCCCCCAAGGTTGTTTAGCGTGCTTGAAATGAGCTGACTGCTTGAATCCGCCCCCGGCAATTGCTCGAACAGCGTCGCCGCGTCGGACACATTTGGTCCTAGAATCAGAAACACTGCAATCAAGAGTCGAGATGTTGTCACAGGTTCCTCCCCTGAGTTTCGGTGCGCCGGTGGAACCGCAACACGCAGTAGATCGCGCTCGCCATGTTCAGACGCTTTGTCCCTGCAACAGGGTGGCACCGCCAGGCTCAACCGCCACGAGGGTTAGGAACGCCACAAGCAGACCCGTCTTTCGACCTACCCGTCAGGTTTGCTTACACAACCGGTCCCTGCCATAGACTCATCGGGACCGACAGCAACTTGCAGGCCACCTCGGAGCACGCTGGGTTGACGCGTCGGTAGGACGCACCGCTGGGAAGGCGAGGATCGATCTGTCAGGTATGTCGACGTGGCCCGCATCGGAAGGACGAAGCTCCAGTAGCGTGGGCGTCTTTCGTGCAATGATGGAGCTTGCGTCTCTTCTGTTCGTCAACGACGTCCTTTCGCGTCCGGGTCAAGACGCCTGACTTCCCAGGCGGCCGTAACGGCGTCAGAGCAGGCTTCGGGGGACCGCATGTCCGACAAGAGCAGTCCGTACTCTCAAGGGCGCCAACCATGCGGCGCCTTTCAGGAAGATCGTCTAAACAGGCCGAGGACGTGCCCGCAGTGCGCGACACTGGTTCAGTGGTGTCGGGGTTGCGCGCGGAATCATCACTCGGGCGGCTGGGAGACGTGCCCGGAACAGAAGCAGATCGGCAATCGGCGCGGCGCGTAGCCTGAGATGCTACCTCGATTCAGCCGAGAACTATTCGGACTCGATGTGTTTTCCCGTCATCGGCCAGCCTGAGGCTGAGATCGCCCGTGAGGAAGACGCCGTCGACCTCCACTGACGACACTCCCCGCGACACACCCCTTGGGTTCTCCACGGTGAGGTGATAACGCGCGGAGCCATAGCGGAACATGAGTCCGAAGCCGGGCCACGCACGGGGGATACAGGGGTCGACCACGAGCCGCGCGCCGCGCAGCCGAAACCCCAGGATCGATTCCAGTCCGGCCCGGTACATCCAACCTGCTGATCCCGTGTACCACGTCCAGCCCCCGCGGCCGACGTGCGGCGGCTCGGCGTAGACGTCCGCCGCGATGACGTAGGGTTCGACCTTGTAGCGTTGGACGCCCGCTTCGGTGCTGGCGTGGTTGATCGGATTCAACATTGCGAAAAGCTCGGCCGCCGTGTCTCCTTCACCGAGCGTCGCGAATGCGATCGCCGACCAGATGGCCCCATGCGTGTACTGCCCCCCGTTCTCTCGGACGCCGGGCAGATACCCCTTGATGTAGCCCGGCTCCAGAGACGTGTCATTGAACGGGGGCGTGAAGAGCAATACGAGGCGCTCGAGGCGACGCACGAGATACGTGTCGACCGCCGCCATCGCGCGCGCCTGACGTGACGGTTCCGCTGCGCCCGAGATCACGCTCCAGGACTGCGCGATGGAATCGATCCGGCATGCGTCATTCACGGCGGAGCCGAGCGGCGTTCCATCATCGAAGTACGCGCGTCGATACCAGTCGCCGTCCCAGGCCTCGCGCTCGAGCGAGTCCTTCAGCGCGCCCAGATACCGACGCCATCGCTCGGCGCGCTTGGCCTCGCCGCGCTCGTCGGCCAGCTCCGCCCATGCGGACAACACAGTGTGAAGGAACCACCCGAGCCAGACGCTCTCTCCCTTCCCGTCAGCGCCCACTTCGTTCATCCCATCGTTCCAGTCCCCTGTCCCCATGAGCGGCAGGCCGTGCGGTCCGGCCGTCAGGCTGACGTCGAGGGCGCGCGCGCAGTGTTCGAACAGCGTGGCTCGGTCATCGGAGAGATGGGGCTCGAAGTACGACTCGGCCTGTCCGACGGCGAGTGTCGGGCCCTCGAGGAAAGGAACGATCTCGTCGAGGACCCGCCCATCGCCCGCGACCTCCACGTACTGGCTCACGACGTACGGGAGCCAGAGCAGGTCATCGGAGATACGGGTTCGGACCCCCTGACCGCCGGGCGGGTGCCACCAGTGCTGGACGTCGCCCTCGCCGAATTGGCGTGCCGCCGCGCGTAGGATGTGCTCGCGTGCCAGGTCGGGCGCCGCGATCGTGAGCGCCATCACATCTTGAAGCTGATCCCGAAAGCCGTAAGCGCCGCCGGCCTGATAAAACGCCGAACGTGCCCACAGCCGGCACGAGAGCGTCTGGTACAGAAGCCAGCAGTTGAGCAAGATGTCCATGGAGCGGTCCGGCGTCGTGACCTGCACCGTGCCGAGCACTTCGTCCCAGCGCTCGCTGACAGCCCGCAAGACCGCGGCCACGTCGCAAGTGCGGTAGCGAACGATCAGCGCTCGCGCCTCCTCGGTGCTCGATGCCTCGCCGAGGAAGAACACGACCTCAGCTCGACCTCCAGCCGGGAGCTCGATCGTCATCTGCAGCGCGGTACACGGATCGAGGCCGGCACCGACACGTCCCGAGAGACGATGTCTGGGCACGAGCGCGGCCGGATGATCCGGCGTGCCGTGACGTCCGAGGAACTCCGTTCTATCGGCGGTCCACGCCGTTTGGGAGCCGCCCAGATCGGCAAACGCGACGCGAGTGCCGAACTCCCGCCTCCATGCGTTGCGTGCGAACATCGCTCCCGTCTCTTTGTCGATCTCGGTGACCACGAATGGAGCGGCGGCGCTTCGTGACACTCCCAGAACCCATTCGACATAGGCGGTCACAGAGAGTCGCCGCGGTCGCCCCGACTCGTTCGTCAGGGTGAGACGCGAGATCTTGATGGGGTCGTCACGCGGCACCAGTTGCAGCAGTCCCAGCGAGATGCCGTGCGAGACATGCTCGAAGCGCGTGTAGCCTTGCCCGTGTCGGATGACATAGGGCGAGGTGCCCTCGCGGATCGGCAGCGCCGTCGCTCCCCACAGATCTCCCGTCTCTTCGTCCCGGACGTAGATGGTCTCCCCCGACGGATCGCTGACCGGATCGTTCGACCAGGCGGTGAGCTGATTCTCTCGGCTATTGACCGCCCACGTATATCCCGAACCGGACTCGGAGACCTGGAAACCGAAACTCGGATTGGCGATCACATTGATCCATGGCGCGGGCGTCCATCGCCCCTCGCGCAAGATGATGACGTACTCGCGTCCATCCTTTGCGAAGCCGCCGTGACCGTTGAAGAGCTCGAGATCCTGGGGCAGAGTCGCCGCACCGACCGTCGGTTTCGTCGGCGCCAGCCGCCGTGGACGATGGGGCAGAGCCCCGTCCGGTCGCTGCGCGCGTGTCAACTGCTCGGCCAAGGTCCCGCGTCGGCTCGACAGCACCGCGCGCGCCACGGACTGAAGCACGTCACGCTGCGACGCCGTCACACGATCTGCCCGCACGATATGGACGTTCCCGTGTGGCCCGTGTCCATCCTCGGGTCCCGCCGACTGGCTCGTGCGGAGGAGCGTCTGGAGCAACGCCTGCAGATCCTGAGCATAGGAGGACGCGCGCTCGTTCAGGATGACCAGATCGACTGCGAGCAGCTTCATCCGCCAGTACTCGTGGGCGCGGAGGAGCTGACGTACGATGCCGACGTCCTCGGGCTCGTCGACCTGAACCAGGACGATCGGGAGATCGCCGGAGATCCCATACGCCCACAGCGCGTCGGGACCAGTCATCTGACGCGCGAGCACGCCCGCGGGGGGCCGCAACGCTCGGTCCGAGTACAGAAGGCGGCTGGCGAGACTCTGGAAGAGGTGCGCCTCGTCGGGGCCGATGCCCAGGTGGTGCTGCTGAACCTGCGCCTGCGTCCAGGCCAGCGTCGCGGCACGATCGAACGTCGCGGTATCGTGATATTTCTCGGCAAGACTCAGCGCCGTCGCTCGTGACGTCGTGACGAGCGTCGTGAACGTGACACGTGCGGTGTCGCCGGGTGCGAGGCGGACACGACGTCGGAGGCTCACGATCGGATCGAGCACGGCGCCGACTGTGTTGGCGAGAGGCCCGCCGTCGATCACCGCCGCTGGAGTCTGGACCCCGCGGCCGCGCCCGAGGAATCGGGCGCGATCGGTCTCCCATTGCAATCCCCCAACCGTTTCGCCTTCGACGACAGCCACGTGAGCCAGCCACACCGAGGCCTCAGCTCGCGACCGTCGCCGTCGTGTCGCCAGCAGAGTGTCCAGTTCGGGTACGCACTCCGTCTCAACGCTGAGATTGGAAAACGCCGGATGGGCCGCGTCCATCGCTGGTGGCGCCAGTACGACTTCCGCGTACGACGTCACCTCGATCTCCCGTTCCTTCGTCCCAACGTTCGTGAGCGAGACGCGGCGGACCTCCGCGTCGTCCTCCGGCGACACAATCACCTGCAGCATGGTCCCGATGGCGTGGTCTCGCCTGACGATTTCCGCCCGATCTTCTGAAAACGTGACCTCGTAAATCTCCGGCTCACCGCCGCACGGCTGGTAGCCGGCCGACCAGCTGTGGCCAGTGTGGACATCGCGAAGGAACACATACGTTCCCCAACCGTCGCGGGTGACGTCTTCCCGCCACCGCGTGATTGCGAGGTCGCGCCAGCGGCTGTATCCCGAGCCTGCCGTCGTCAGCATCACGGCGTAGCGTCCGTTCGACAGGAGCTGCGCGCGCGGTGTCGCGCTCTGTGGCGAGGTGAAATGCCGATCGACCGGCGGGACGAACTCGCGCACGTCGCCGACGGCCTGCACCTCGTCGGTGCGTGGTCGGGCCACCGCCACGTCACGCGGCGTCCGTTCTTGAAGGAGCAGCTCGGTGGCCTGGACACTGGGCTCGGCATGGAAGCGCGCGCGCATCATGCCGCCGTGGAGGGCATTCGCGATCGCGACGACGATCATCCCCTGGTGGTGCGCCATGTAGGCGCGAACCACCGCGACCTCGCCCGCCTCCGGAAGCCGCGGCGCAGTGTAGTCGAGTGCCTCGTAGAGCCCGTAGGCGCCGCTCGCCCCGGCGGCCGCTAGACGTCGAAAGTTTTCGACCGCTTCCGCGGGGTCGATCATCGTCGCCAAGCCCGTCGCATACGGTGCGATCACGACGTCCTCGTTGAGCCCCCGTCGTAGCCCGAGCCCCGGCACGCCGAAGCTCGAATACTGGTAGGTCATCTCCAAATCCCGCGCGTTGTAACCCGATTCCGACACTCCCCACGGCACGCCGCGCTCGCCCCCGTACGTGATCTGCCGACGCACGACGAGTCGCGATGTTTGCTCGAGCAGGCTTCCCGCCGGCTCGCGCATGACGAGCTCCGGCATCAGATACTCGAACATCGACCCGGACCACGACACGAGCACGGAGTCCTGTTCCACCGGTGTCAGCGCGCGACCGAGCCGGAACCAGTGCGAGACGGGAACGTCGCCTTTTGCGATCGCGACGAAGCTGGCGAGCCGCGCCTCCGAGGCGAGGAGATCGTAACGGCCGGTATCGAGGCTACCGTCGGCGACGCGGTATCCGATCGCAAACAGCTTGCGCATCGGGTCGAAGAGGAAACCGAAGTCCATGGCGTCCACCAGTGCCCGCGCGCGCAGGGCGAGGATCCTTAGACGACTGGTGAGCGTGTCGAGCAGTGCGAGGTCGCGCAGGTGGCTGTCGACTGTCGCGCAGAGTGACTCAGCCCAGACGACGAGGTCCGTCTGCGCGCTCTCAGGATCTTCGTCGACCAGCGCGCGCGCGGCGTCCAGCACCGTTTGAGCCCGTGCTTTCATGCCGGCGAGCCATACGAACCAATCGGATGAGTCGTGGGGGAACTCCTGAACTCCCGCCGTGACGGCCTCCAGAGCCTCCTCCAGTCGCGCGCGAGTGGCCGGGCGCAAC
>Ga0070697_100003960_pt1 | contig 11378 bp, 11 predicted proteins | sample KBSK1501metaG_FD_65475 | JGI IMG/M metagenome (GOLD analysis project Ga0070697, IMG submission 65475) | Corn, switchgrass and miscanthus rhizosphere microbial communities from Kellogg Biological Station, Michigan, USA - KBS K1-50-1 metaG | ecosystem: Host-associated > Plants > Roots >... | reverse complement strand
ACTGCGGATAAGAAGGAGGCGCTATACCAGTCTGGCGTTAGCGCAGCGAAGACGTTCCTCGACCACTGGAATTTTGAGGAGTACATAGCACTATACCGTAGCAGCCGACCCGTGCCGACCCGCCGTGAGCTAGTGCTGCCCAGGGCTGCGCCATCCTCTCCACCTTAAAAGCATTATACTGATCTACGGGTGACGTTTCGCCTTAGCGGCAGATAGAGAAAACAAAATTGCCCGGCGTTCTGATACACAGAAAGCAGGATACCCGATGACAACAACAGACGACAACAAAGCTCTTGTTCAGCGGTTCTTTGAAGAGGTCTTAAATCAGAAGAACCTGGCTGCACTCAACCAGTTCATCTCCCCCGGTGCGGTCAACCATACCGTGCCTCAGGGCATGCCCCAGGAGACAAGCCAATTCCTCGGTCTGTACCTCAGCGCCATCCCCGACATAAAAGTCACTGTGGAGGACCTTATGGCAGACGGAGACAAGGTGGTGGCCCGCGTAACCTACCGTGGCACCCACCAGGGCACATTCAGGGGCATCCCTCCCACGGGGAAACCGATCACGGGGAGGGGGATCAACATCTTCCGTATCGCTAATGGCAAGATGGCGGAACATTGGGGCCTCAGTGACCGGCTCGATGTGCTCCAACAACTGGGCGTCGTCCCTCCATTAGGACCGGCGAGCTAAAGACCTTACATCGTATCAGCAAACAAACTACTTACCGACTCCCCATTGTGAACACGCCGGATTGTCTCGGCTATCAATGGCGCAATCGAAAGTATCGTCATATTAGGCAGGAGTTTCTCGGGTGGTATAGGCACCGTATTGGTGGTGACAATCTCCTCGATATCCGGCTGCGCGGCAAATCGTTCGATGGAATTGCCCGTGAAAAGGCCATGCGTGCAGACAACCGCAACAATACGGCCCACGTGACGCTCGCGCAAACATTTTAAGACCTCAATAATCGTGGTTCCATTGGCAATTTCATCATCAAGGATAATCACGTCCTTCCCCTCAACGTCTCCAACGATAGTATCAACTACGACCTTTTCGTCGCTCAAACGCCGTTTGTTGGCTGCAGCCACAGGCAATTTCAGTAGACGAGCAAGATGTGAAGCCGACTTGGCATGGCCCAGGTCTGGCGAAACCACAATCGTATTCTTTAAGCTCCGGCCACGAAAATGGTTGGCCAGTATTTTGAGCGCGTTCATGTGATCCGTAGGTACGCTGAAGAACCCCTGAACCTGCGCCGAATGCAGTGTCATCGTCAACACACGATTGGCCCCGGCAGTTACCAGCAGATCAGCCACTAACCTGCCCGCAATGCTGATGCGCGGCATATCTTTTTTGTCCGAGCGCGCATATGCATAGTATGGAATAACCGCCGTTGTACGCGCCGCCGATGCACCACGCGCAGCATCCAGCATGAAGAGCAACTCCATCAGGTGCTCCTGCACTGGCGGTACAACCGGCTGAATCAAGAAGACATCATTTTCACGGCAATTGGCATTCAGCTGCACATACAAGCAATCATTGCCGAAGCGCTGGACCGTAGACGGGGATAGAGGCACATGTAAACTTTCACATACTTCCATCGCTAATTCAGGATGAGCGGTGCCGCTAAAAACAGTAATCTCACGCACAGAACTATACCTCGGTCTTACAAATCACGAACTGACGTTTGCTTAAACACAGTATCCATATCAGTATCGAAATAATCCTCTGCCCATTTCTCCAGGCGCTCCACATGTGTAACTGCATCAAAGTATTACATTGAATGATTCGATTTGTATAAACGATATTGCAGCCGTCACATAAGCAAAGCACGAGCAATGACCAGGCGCTGAATCTGGTTCGTTCCCTCGTAAATCTGTGTAATCTTCGCATCACGCATCATACGCTCTGCCGGGTATTCCTTCATGTATCCATAACCACCAAGTATCTGAATGGCATCATTAGTAACTTGCATCGCAATGTCCGAAGCATACATCTTCGCCATCGCAGAGTACTGGCTAAAGTTCTTCTCATCTCGATCGATCATCTCCGCCACATTGTACACGAGCAAGCGCGCCGCCTCGACCTTTGTAGCCATGTCCGCGAGCATAAACTGAATACCCTGGTTCTCCGCAATCGGCCTATCGAATTGCACGCGCTGCTTCGAGTACGAGACGGCGAGATCGAGCGCCCCCTGGGCAATGCCCAGCGCCTGCGCACCGATACCGGGCCGTGTGCGGTCCAGCGTCATCATTGCAATACTGAAGCCCTGGCCCTCGCGCCCCAGCAGGTTCTCAGCCGGAACCTCACAATCGGTGAAGATCAGTTCGGCCGTCTGCGAGCCTTTGATGCCCATCTTTTCTTCGATGCGGCCCACCGAAAAACCCGGAAAATCCTTTTCCACTATGAACGCGCTAATGCCGCGTGTCCCCTGCCCGCGGTCGGTAATGGTGAAGACAGAGTTGACTTGCGCCAGTCCACCATTAGTAATGAAGCGTTTCGAGCCATTGAGTATGTATTTGTCGCCACTACGCACAGCTTCCGTGCGCATTGCCGCCGCATCGGAGCCGGAACCCGATTCGGTCAGCCCAAATGCAGCCATCCACTCACCACTTGCCAGCTTTGGCAGGTACCTACGCTTCTGCTCTTCATTACCCACCAGCAAAATAGGTAGCGACCCAAGCTGCTGCACCGCCAGGAGCAGGGCAGTCGTAGCGCAGTGGCGGGATAGTTCCTCTATGGCCATTACAATCGCCAGCTCACTGGCCCCAATGCCGCCATACTCGCCAGGAAACGGCATCGCCAGGATATCTTGTTGTGCCAGCAGTTCCTTCATATCCCACGGAAATTCACCCGTGTGGTCGATCTCCGCCGCCCTTGGGGCCACACGCTCCAGCGCTATCTCCCGAATTGCCTCTATAAGTGCCTGCTCATCCTCGGACAGGTGGGATACGGCCATATGCATACTCCTTTGCTCGTGCTTGCCCAAAAGATAAGAACAATTCTATCAAAGTATATCACACGCTCGATAAAGTCCATTTACCGGTTTCCGAGACTTGAGGACGCAGCGAAACAAGACCTGATTGATGAAATCATTGCGCTCATACGCGAGGGAGTTCTGGTGACCTCGGCAGCGCTCAAATTCTCCCTCGACGAGATTGACGCAGCTGTCAGGCAAGCCGAATCCAAAGGCAGACAGGGCAAGGTGTTGCTCGTGCCTATGAAGAAAGACTAGAAATTGAGTATCGCTTCTTGCATTCGTTGTTTGGTGGCACCCTGGGCACCACCCGGATGGGCGAAGCCCAGGAGCTTGGCGCTAGATCGCCGTGCGACCTCCGTCGACGGCGACGATCGCCCCGGTAACATAGCTCGCGCGCGGCGAGGCGAGGAATCCCACGACCTCGGCGATCTCCTCGGCATTCGCGGCACGCTTGAGCAGTGTAGTGGACCCCAGCCCTGCAGTGCGCTCAGGGACCGCACCCTCGGTGTACACGGGTCCGGGGGCGATGGCGTTCACCCGCACGCCGCTGGGGCTGAACTCCGCAGCCCAGGCGCGCGTCAGCGACGAGAGGGCGGCCTTCGTCGCCCCGTAGGCCGCACCACCCGCGAGCCCGATCTGGCCAGCCATGCTGCTGACGTTGATGATGCTGCCCCTGCCCCTGGCTACCATTCCCGGCGCAAACGCGGCGACGAGGAAGAACGGTGCGCGGACATTGCTGGCGAACAAGGCGTCAAACGTGTCGATTTCGAGGTCCGCAGTCGCACCGAACACGGAGAACCCGGCGTTGTTGACCAGGATGTCAATGTCGCCGATGTCTCTGACCAGGCGTCGGAGGTCGGCTGGATTGCTGAGGTCGGCTGCGACAAAGCGCGCCCGACCGCCCGCAGCGATAATCGCTTCGACGGTCTCGGTGCCGCGTGCAACATCGCGGCCGTGGACGATGACCTCGGCTCCGTCACGGGCCAGTTGGAAGGCCATCGCGCGACCGATGCCCGACGTTGCTCCGGTCACGAGCGCCTTCTGGTCCTGGAGGTCGAGGCGTTGAGTGGTAGACATTTTTGCTCCCCTAATGGTATTGAACAGATAGGTCTATCTGTTGTGTTTGATAATCAGAAACGTACTCACTACTTCCTCTGAAAGGTGACAATCAGAGAAAAACGGTTATCGCATTCTCACTCGAAAACGGTAACAATTCTTCATCAACCCACATTCCGCAGTTTGCCATTGCCGTTTTTACGAAATAGCTTGTAGAGGGGAGTGTCAAAGAAACGCTACTACTCTCCCTTACGTTTAAGAGGCTGTGTGTAATGGCTCGTGGAGCCATTTTATGGCAATCGTATCCATCGTCTTGTGAAGTCAACTCACCACCTGAGGGAGGAAGCTCTTGCCGAAACACACCGTCTCTACTTGGCCGCTATTGGCCCACGGGATGCGCAACGAGTTTTATCTCAGAAGTCGAACTGGGGATATGAGTTCGGATTAGGGTGTCACAATACTTTTTCGGGAGAAACCTACGCTAAGGCCATTGCAGCGCCTTTTAATGAAGCATTTTGTTCCTTAAAAGAGCAAAAGATGCACACAAAAGACCTTCCTCAGCACAACTCTCTCTTCATGCCATAGTGATAGAGCACCCTGAGAAGCCATTTCGTTTCTTAGTGCAGGTTTCTCCCCGGATAATACGGTGACCCCGTGAAGAACTGGGGTTGTAGCACTGGCCACAGCCCCAGGAACACGCCATAGAACAGCGCATGTGCGATGATTAACCAGAACGACCACCCGCCCAGCAACCGCAAGAGGTAGGAGGCGCCCACACTGGGTAACACGACGAAGAACATGACCAGCACGCCGTAGACTAACCCGCCGATGATAGCCCTGCCGGCGGTCAGATGCAGCCTACGTGCAAGCAAACCAAAGATCAGACCCCACAGCGCCGACCACAGCAGGTGGACCACTAGCCCCAGCAGCGCGGGGCCAGGGGCCAGGTAGAAGACGCCATCCGTCATGGAAGTCAGCAACGGGTGCTGTCCGATGAGCGGTACCGCGATGGCGTACAGCGGTGTGAAGAAACCCATACGCAGGTAAGTGGCGCTGGCGATCATGGCAAACATCGCCATCAGGGCCCCACCGATCATGCCGACGATGACTCCACGAAGGAGAATTTGGACCAATTGATCAGTATTTCTTGTTGTGGGCGTAGCGTGCCTCCTTCTGCATATCGTCCTCTCTGGTGCTAGTATGACGAGGGCCCGTCATGAAAGCGTCATGAGCGGCGTCATGAACGGGAAGTCCTTCCCCATCAGGCTACCTATCTGCCACTGGAAGCTGGTTCGTGCGGCTATGGTTGCGTTTGCCCTGGCACCTCCGGCTACGATGCCCGAACCAGGCTGGCTCGCAGGCCGCTGGTAAACGCGCCCACTGTAATAACTGTTGAGATGGACATCGCGGCGATCATGGCGATCACCCATGCCGTCTGGCCATTGCCCAGGCCAGAGGCGCTCGCAGCAAATTGTGGCGCGTCAATCCATAAACGGATCGTCCAAATGGCGGTCGCCACTGTTGCGGTGGCCATCGTCAGAGCAAGGATGCCAATGGGCGCCAGGGCGAAACGCAGCATGCCCGGACCAAACTCGCTGCGGAGAACCGCTAGCGAGAGCGAAGTACCGAGTGCCAGCACCACAAAAACACCCAGCGTGAGGCCACCAATGATCGCGGCCAGGTCGAGTACGACTAGCCCTGGCGATTGCTGTCCCAAACAGTGCTGTGCAACTGGACACGGCGTGGGAGGAGAGCCGAAAATGTATTCCGTTCCCAGCAAATAACCCACAAAGCAGATGGTGATAAGCAGCGCCATTCCAAGCAGCCAGAGTGCCTGAGTCTAAATGTGAATCCATAGAAGAGACTCGCACTCTATGGGCAAGAGCCAAAATTTGCATCACCCCATGTTAGCCGTGATAACCGACCATCCTACTGCGTGAGACAGAGCCACCCAGGGGAATATTTTGGACAGATTTTACGTTATATTAGATGAACTGGATTAAGCCAGCTTCTGGCTCGATCCCTGGTTTCAGTTCAGGTTGCTTTCAGATTCAGAATGTGATATAATACCCTCTGAATAGAGGAAACCTTTGAAGAAAAGTGGGTGACCCCCACTTTTCTGCTTGCCAGGGGCTTTTTGCACTCGAAAAAATGATGTTTTGTTAGTGTCTACCTGGGCGACCAGCGGGAGGAGTAAGGCAAATGAGGAGCGAATTTCAGGCTGCTATCGCGCAATTAATTGCCGAGAAAGGACTACCTCGCGAAGTGGTAATGGAAACAGTTGCCACCGCTCTCCTGGCAGCCTATCGCAAGAGTTTCGGCGGCGGAGAGAACATTCGCATCGAGGTAGATAAAAATGGCGAGGTGCGTGTCTGGGCAGCTAAACGTGTCGTGGCACAGGTGACCAGCCCCAATGATGAGATTTCCCTGGCAGAGGCGCAGCGCCTGATCCCTCGGGCAGCGCTTGGTCAAAATATAGATGTTGATTCTTCGTTTATCTTCGCGCGTATCCCGGCACAAACCGCCAAGCAGGTCATCCTGCAGCGCATTCGCGAGGCCGAGCACGAGCACCTCTACGAACAGCTCAAAGATTGGGTCGGCGAGATTCGCCTCGGCACACTCACCCGCAAGGACCCGGTCCGTGGCTGGCTACTCGACTTCGACAAAGCCGAACGCGTAGAAGGCGTCATGCCTCTGGGCGAGGAAGTTCCCACCGAACATTACCGTGTCGGACAGCGCATACGGGTCTACGTCTATGACGTGCGCCGTATCCAGGGACGCATGCTCCAGATCATGGTTTCACGTACCCATCGTGACCTCGTGCGCCGCCTGTTTGAGTCTGAAGTACCCGAAATCTATGAAGGTACCGTCGAAGTCAAGGCTATCGCGCGCGAACCTGGCAGCCGCTCCAAGGTTGCGGTTGTCGCACGCCAGGACGGCCTGGACCCTATCGGCTCTTGCGTCGGGGTGCGTGGTTCGCGTATCAATAACATCGTGCATGAACTCAACGAAGAAAAGATAGATATTATCCAGTGGAGCGCCGATCCAGCTAACTTTGTAGCAAATGCGCTCAGCCCGGTGAAACCGCTGCGCGTCGAACTGCGCGAATCGGATCATACCGCGCTGGTGACCGTCCCTGAGAGACAACTCTCCCTTGCCATCGGCAAGGACGGACAAAACGCCAGGCTCGCGGCCAAACTCACAAGCTGGCGCGTCGACGTCATCAAACCCGTTGAGGGTGAAGTGTACGAAGAGCAATTTGAAGAGCGGCGGGAGCCTGCACCAACCTACAGCGGCGGGCGCCGCGAACGCGGCGACCGTGACCGTTCTCGTTATGACCGCGCCGAGCGCGGAGAACGCGAGGGTGGGCCAAGGCGCTCGCACCAGCAGCGCGGCGGCAGGCATAACTCACAGCCGCTCAATTATGACGACGAGTAAGGAACACGACTATGGCCAGAACTGCAAAGGCCCAAACGAAACGGCCCAAGCATGTTCCTTTGCGCACCTGCGTTTCCTGCCGGGAAACGAAGCCTAAGCGCGAACTGCTGCGTGTCGTTCGTACACCGGACGCACACGTCCTGGTCGATGCCACGGGCAAGAAATCTGGACGCGGCGCCTATCTCTGCGCAAGGCTCTCATGCTGGGAGACTGCCATCAAGAAAAAGCGCCTCGAACAGGAATTCGAAATGACCCTGTCCGATGAAGACCGGGCCGGGTTGGACAGCTTTATCACAACACTCCCCAGGGATTAGGGGCTTTTCAAAGCCCACCCCCTGGGCTTCAGGGCTATTTAAAGGTTGAGCAAAGCAGGGTTCCAAGGGGCGGCAGCCCCTTGGCGGGGTGTGGGGCAAGGAAGCCTGGGGGGCTTCCATTCCCCACCTTTTCCCCTTTTCCAGGGGTGGGGAGGGGAAGAAGACGACTTTTAAATAACCCTACCTGGGATTACCCGTTGTTGCAATTATCTATAATGTAGGCTATACTAAAGTAAGTATCCATAAGGAAGAGGGCGCATCAATCAACGCCCCGATCCAACGTTTAAAGTTCGGAGTTATTCAATCACAGTATCAATAGCATCCAACCCGGAAAGTTGGATGAGGATTGAACAAAATGAGTCATTTTTTCTCTACTCTTGATAGAGGCACAGCCCACCGTTTGGAGGGCAGTTTTGGCAATGTTTGCGGAGCGACAGCTATGATCTATTAACCATAGCAACTACGCCGGTGAGCGCAGACGAATATAATGCCTGGCACTGCACCAACGAGAGGGTCTGTCTCTTCCCATAGGGGAAGATGGCAGTCCTTTTTTGTGGCTGTGAAGAGAGATTTCCGCCGCGGCTTGCAACCAATGCACACAACGCCTCACGTTGTGCATTACAACAAGCTCCGTGGCGTATCGTTAGATAGAAGGGGGTCTTCTTCATGAGAAACACATCTGATACCCCAGATGCAAACGAGCAGGTGCAGCCAGCTACACCACGCAGCCGCGCAAACGCCCGCTCAAAGCCAGAGAGTGCCACACCGGGTAGCCAGGTACAGGGAGCGAAACCCGCGGCACAGCGCCGCACAGCATCAACTACAAATGCAGCGCCTGCCGCACGCACTCAGCACGCATCAACAACGACACCGTCCACCCCTGAGGCTCGTCCTGCCCCTGCCCAGCGTCCGGCTTATACTCAACGCCCGGCTCCTGCGCAGCGCAACAGCGGCACAGCTTCACCCGCTCAACGTCCTGCGCGGCCTGGTACTGGTGGCGCGCCTGGTCGTCCGGCTTATACACCTGCGCGGCCTGGCAGCCGCCAGGGCGGCACAACAGCCGGTGGCAACCGTCCAGCGGGACAGTCGCACCCGGCCCCCACTCGTCCTGGAAATCGCCCTGCCACACGCGGACCGAGACCACAGGAGCGGCGCGTCGCCGTAGTCAAGGAGAAACCGACGGGGCCAATCTCGATTCCGCCCCAGATTGTCGTAAAAGACCTGGCCGAATTGTTGCAGACAACATCGAATGAAGTTATTCGTGGCCTTATCAAACACAGTATCTTCGCCAGCATCAACCAGGTCGTTGAGTACGAAAAGGCCGCCCTGGTAGCGAAAGAGCTCGGCTTCGAGCCAACTCAGGGCGCGCACACAGTGACGCGCGTTAGTGGCGCACTCTCAGCCAACGAGGCCATGATGGCTTCACGCAATGAAGACAACATGGTCGTCATCCCGCCGGTCGTCACCATCATGGGACATGTTGACCACGGCAAAACAACCTTGCTCGACACTATTCGTAAAACAAAGGTCGCGGCCAGCGAAGCCGGTGGTATAACTCAACACATCGGCGCATACCAGGTCGAGGTGAATGGCAAGAAAATCACTTTCGTGGACACTCCTGGTCACGAGGCGTTCACCGCCATGCGTGCCCGTGGAGCACAGGTCACCCATATCGCGGTAATCGTGGTAGCAGCTGATGATGGCGTAATGCCACAAACGCGCGAAGCCATCGACCATGCACGCGCTGCTAAAGTGCCCATCCTTATCGCGATCAACAAAATGGACAAGCCCGATGCCAATCCAGATTTCGTCAAACAACAACTCTATGACATAGGCGTGGTGATCGAAGAATTCGGCGGCGATGTTATCGCCGTCCCGGTCTCGGCCCGCAAAGGCACAGGCATCGACGATCTGCTGGAAATGATCTTGCTCTTAGCCGAAGTGCAGGATATCCGCGCTAATCCCAATCGCCCTGCAACAGGAGTTATCATCGAAGCAAAACTCGAGAAAAATACCGGTCCAACTGCGACGGTACTCATCCAGCAGGGCACACTCAAAATGGGCGACAACATCGTCGTTGGCTCTATGGCGGGCAAGATACGTGCGATGTTCAACGACCGGGGCAAGCGTATCCAGAAAGCTCCTCCCAGCACTCCCATAAGCATCCTGGGATTGCCTGAAGTGCCGCAAGCCGGTGATCACCTTGAAGTAGTGGCCGATGAGCGCACCGCCAGGCAAATAGCGACGCGAATAGCTGAGGAGCGGCGCACCGCGAGTATACCACTCGGTCAGGTCAGCCTCGACTCTCTTTATATACAAATGCAGGAGGGCCAGGTTAAAGAGCTAAACATCGTACTCAAGTCCGATGTACAGGGTTCGGCCGAAGCTATCAAGAATGCTCTCTCCAAGCTCGGTGAAGAGCATATCAAGGTACGCCTGATACACGAAGGTATCGGTAACATCAACGAGACCGATGTACACCTGGCGGAGGCCTCTGGAGCCGTCATTATCGGCTTCAACGTCAAAGCCGACGGGGCTGCGCAGCGCCTGGCACAGAAAGAAAGTGTCGAAATCCGCTACTACAATATCATCTATAAGCTGATTGATGACATCCAGGCCGCCCTTGCAGGCATGCTGGAACCCACCTACCGCGAGGTCATCGAAGGCCACGCCGAGGTGCAGCAGACATTTAAGGCAGGGAAAAACCTGGTCATCGCCGGCTGCCGCGTCCTGGACGGCAAGATTACACGCGCCGACCAGGCACGCATCACGCGCCAAAAAGAGATGGTCTACGACGGAAAAATCGCCTCGCTGCGCCGTGGCAAAGACGACGTGCGCGAGGTCGCCAGCGGCTATGAATGTGGCATCGTTCTCGAAGATTTCACCGACTACGAAGTAGGCGATATTATCGAAGTCTACGCCCAAGAGCGCGTCATGCCCGGCGCGTAAAAGGAGCGAAGGAGACAAAAAAAATACCGCGCAAAATGAGCGCTAGTTGCACCATTTCTTCGTAACCACTCTGGCGGGGATGCAGGGGGACAAGCCCCTAGGCGCGAACTCAAGGGATCAGGGCAACGACAAGCAAGGCCCAGGGCGACCGCAAGGGGCAATACATTTCAAAGAAGACGATGTGCGCGTCAAACGAAGCCGCTTCAGAATTGTCATCCTGAGCGCAGCGCAGGATCTCTGTCCGGCGAGAGATCTGTATGAGGTACCAACCTCGTAACCCTGGGTGGTTACCTACATCGTAGCCATCGGGAGCAATTGATGCTCCCATTGGAAGCATATTCACCGTTCGCTTGGTGGTCTACGATGTAGGTAAACAGCAGCGGTCACGAGGTCGGTAACCCATACAAGATCCTGCGCTGCGCTCAGGATGACACAGCGAGATGGTCTCTTCTTTGAAATGTATTGACCGCAAGGGTCGCCCCCATTATACGACGAAGCGGCCTGCCAGGCCCGTATATAGTGCGGGGCAACCGCTCATGAAACGCTGGTGCGCGGCAATCTAACTTCTTTCCCGCCGGGCCGGGGAGGAGCCGAGCCTTCTTTAAACAAACAAATGTCAGGGGCGAAGATGCAGGTGGCCCCC
>Ga0070697_100003958_pt1 | contig 11380 bp, 14 predicted proteins | sample KBSK1501metaG_FD_65475 | JGI IMG/M metagenome (GOLD analysis project Ga0070697, IMG submission 65475) | Corn, switchgrass and miscanthus rhizosphere microbial communities from Kellogg Biological Station, Michigan, USA - KBS K1-50-1 metaG | ecosystem: Host-associated > Plants > Roots >... | reverse complement strand
GAGGGCCTCGACAAGAGGCAGATCGACGAGAACGTCGTTTTCAACCTCGCCGCGACTCGCCCCGACCTTCTCACCGGCCCCGGCGGTGCCCCGTATGGGAGCGTCGGAATCGACATCAACTGCGCGGTCATCGGGTTCACCAGCCAGCCTCCGACCGCCAACCTCGTCGCCCCCGTCCCGAACTCACAGTTCCCCCCGAGGTAGCCAAAACCCATCCCCGCAGCAGCATCTGGGTTTCCGCGGACCCGGTACGTCCGGGTCTGCGGGCCCAATGCGCACAGCGCGTCGGTACAAGTACCGGGGCCGGTACCGGAATCTGGTACTGGTTTTTCGCTTGGTGCCTCAGCAGCCGGTGCCGGCGCGCTGGGCCTGCGCTAGTGTTCGAGCCACCCATGACTTTGCTCTCGAAATGGAGGCTCGCGGTTCTCGCGGTGGCGTTCGTCGCGTGCGGGACCACTGCGCCATCGGGCCCCAACTCCTCAGCACTCCCTCGTGGCGAGGTGGTGAAGAAATTGGACGCCGGCCAGGTGGGCAGCTTGCCAACCGGCCCGGTCTACATCCGGTTCGTCCGCTTCGTGCAGCAGCCTGGCTATGTCATCAACTCCAAGCAGCATGTCCCGAGCGTGGTGTATGTCGAGAGTGGCATCCAGCGTCTGGTCCTGACGGGGGAGGCGCCTATAGATCTCGCAGCCGGCCAGGCCAAGTTTCACCAGAGTGTCACCCATCAGCACCTGAACCCCGGATCTGTCCAGGCCGTTTGGTATTCGATCGCGGTCTGGCCGAGCTCGGCTCGTGGTCAACCACTCGTTGATCCGATCGCCCGAGCGGCCTTCGAAAGCAACGACTTCGATCGTGCCTCGCTGCCCCAGGTGGCTTATTCAGAAGCGCTTCGCCAGGTCAGCCTCGCTGGTGGCGGAACTTCAGGAGCGCACCGTTTTGGCGGGCTTGCGGCTTTCTTCGTGCTGAGCGGCTCGATCTCGATCAAGAGCACCCACCGCGGACCTGTGCTTTTGGGCGTTGGCCAGGGTGCCGCTTTTCTGCCGGGGACCGACCTGCAGGAAACGAACGCGGGCTCGAATCAAGCGACCTATCTCGAGTACATCGTGACCCCGGTCGGCGTGGGGTTCGAAGTCCCGCTGTCGCAGCCGCCCGCGGCCTGAACTCAATCGATCATTAGCACCCGGTTGTCGCCGGCATCGGCGATGTAGACGGCGCCATGGGGATCGACCGCAACACCCAATGGGGTGTTCATGCGCGCAACCGTGGTTATGACACCGCTGGGGCCAAGCTTCCTGAGCCGGTGATTTACGCCATCGGCAATGAACACGTCGCCGGTCGGTCCGACGGCAAGGGCTTGTCCCATGCCCTCCATGGGATTGGTGGCGAGATTCAGCTCGGCGTAGATCGCCTGACTGCCATCGCCACCGTAGGCGGCGACGCCGTCGCCCGCAACTGTCGCGATCTGCCCGTTGACGTTGACTCGGCGAATACGCTGGTTGAGCGTGTCAGCTATGTAAAGGTTGCCCTCGTCGTCAAAAGCCAGTCCGGCCGGGGCGTGAAGAGCCGCGGACAGAGCAGGACCTCCTTCCCCTCCGTACCCGGCCTCACCCGTGCCGGCCACCGTGCGAATGATTCCATCGACGCCAAGCTGCCGAATCACGTTGTTGCCGGTGTCGGCGATGAAGACCGAGTCGCCAAATCCGATGGCGACGCCGGTGGGAAGATTCAGCCTCGCCTCGATCGCCGGCTTTCCGTCTCCCGTGTAGCCGGCGTCGCCGGTTCCAGCCACAGTGCGGATGGTGCCATCGGTGTCGACGCGGCGTAACCGATTGCTGAGCGTGTCGGCGATGTAGACCCTGCCCTCGCTGTCGACAGCCAAACCTTGTGGCGTGTTCAGCTCGGCCAGCGTCGCCGGGCCGCCGTCTCCGGCATTGCCCGCCTCACCTCTTCCTGCCAGGGTGGCGATGTGCCCGTCGGGCTTGACCTCACGAACCCGGTTGCCCTCGGCGATGTAGATCTCGCCGCCTGGCCCGGTCGCGACCGCCACCGGACGGACGAGCCCTGCGGAAGCTGCCAGGCCTCCGTCAGTCGAGAATGCGCGCTGGCCGGTGCCCGCCACCGTGACGATCTTCGGGCCGGGAGAGGACGTGGTTGCGAGCCAGCCGTTGGCAAGAGCCAGTCCTGTCAGCAGGATCGCGACCAAAGCGATTCCCACTGCAGCGATGTACGTGCGCCGCGTGGTCAGTGCACGTGGTCGAGCCTCTTTCGCCGGCGCTTCGACAGTGCTGCGGATAGGCCCGTCGGCGGGTGCCGCGCCGCCGTCCGTGGTCAGGCCCTGAGCCGCCACCCACGCCGCGACCTGGCTTCGGGACCGGAAACCCAGCTTGCCTCTTAGCTGCTCGACGTGGCTCTCGGCGGTGCGCTCAGAGATGAACAGCCGGGACGCGATCTCGCGATTCGTCAATCCCTGAGCGACGAGGCTTGCCACCTCTCGTTCCCGCCGAGTGAGCTTGGGCCTCTCCACCGGACCGGCCGAGCATAGCAACCACTGTCGGCGTGGGCAAAAAAACCGGTACCAGATTCCGGTACCGACGCCGGTACTTGTACAGATGACGCCTCGGGCCGAGAGCCTCAGCCTCGCCACATCAACGCATTAGGAGATGTTCGATGAAGAGGCTTCTCGTCTTACTCGTGGTACCTGCCCTGGTCGCCGCATGCGGCGGATCGAGCGCCGCGGGCGCGCTGGTAAAGTCGTCTGCTCCGCCTGGCCCGGTGACCAAGTACAAGAACACTCTGTCGGGCCTCAACGCCAGCACCCAGATCGATTTGATCCAGAACGTGATCGACTTCGCCCCCGGCGCCGCGAGCGTGGTCCACATCCACACATCACCAAACCTCGCGACTCTCCTTCAGGGCCAGATCACGGTCAAGACGCCCGCGGGTGACAGGAAAGCGGCAGTGGGCGAGATGCTGGTCGAGCCGATCAACGTGCCTCTTCAGGCCGTCAACGTCGGCACCGGCGAGGCGACCGTGGTCGTCGCATTCGTGGTGTCTCACGGTGGGAAACCAACCTCGGTGGTGGCGGGGCAGCCCGCGCCGGCGCTGTTGAACAAGACGATGTTCAGCTTCACCCTGAGCGCGCCCGCAGTCAGCGGCTCCTACAGCCTCGTCCAGCAGGTCCTGGATTTCGCTCCCGGCTCTCAGACGCCTCAACACCGCCACGGCGGGCCCGGCCTGGTGACCGTGCTGCAGGGGCAGGTCACGTTGAGCAGGGATGGCCTCGTGAGGACCTTCAACGCCGGCGACAGCTTTGTCGAGACGCCCGGCGAGACGCTGCAGGCGTCCAACCGAGGCAGCACAGATCTCGTGCTGGCCGCGACCTTCCTGCTGCCGGACGGGTCTCAGCTGACGACCAACCTGTAGAACACATCGATTCATAGAGAGAGGACATGAAAATGCAACTCAAGTCGTGGAAATGGGCAGTCGTTTTCGCGGTGGCTGTATTGCTCCTCGTGCTGAGCGCCGCGCCAGGCGCGGCCACGCCATCGTCAGGGGTCACCAATACGACCCTCGCCCGTGGTACAGACGTGTCGGCCGGGACCATACCGCTTCAAGAAGGAACCGACATCGCCGTTTCGCAAATCACGATCCTGCCTGCGGGATCGTCGGGCTGGCACATGCATCCTGGCGGTGCGATCGTCGTCGTCAAGCAGGGTGAGGTCACGGTTTACAGATCGGAAGGCAGCCAGTGCGACGCGACGACCTACACCGCTGGGCAAGCGTTCATCGAGCGCCCCGGCGAGGTGCACGACGCTGTCAACAGCGGTTCAGTCGCCTATGTCGCCTTTGCCACTTTTCCGCGTGTCGCGCAGGGTGGCGCGACCAGGATCGACATGCCTGACCCGGGCACTTGCCCCGGCCTCTGAAGGTCGGAATCTCTATCTAGCGCGGCGCCTCATATCGACCGTGGGGCGCCGCGTTGCCTCGCGCCGTGGGTGATTAACGCTTCTCGGGATTGTTCTGCCGGCGCCATTCGGCGACATCGTCGGCGCTCATCTTCGTCCTGACCGAGCGGGGCAGCTTACCCCACTTGTCGAGCTCATCCTGGTCCATGGACATCTCCTGAGATGCTTTCTTCAGCGCTCTGGCCAGAATCGTGTTCTTAAGTGCGTCCTTAACGTTTTTGGGCCGCTCCATATTTCGCTGCCAGTCTAACCGGGCTAGTCCAAAAGCCCTATTGCCGCGCCGTTCGCCGGCGATTACAACTGGCCGGGCGTTCTGCGCCTGACACCGGCTCGTTCCGAGCCGGCGCGGAGCACATAGGAGAGGGTGTATGTCCAAGAAGCTTCTGTTTGTAGTTATTGCCGTGGCTTCAGCGATGGCTGTCACTGCTGCGCCTGCGCTGGCCGCCAAACCTGGGTCGGAGCAGATGTACGCCAACGGCTCGACGGTGTACATGATCGCTCCTCCGACGCTGGCGACTGGCGGAACCAACGTCCCTGACGAGCTGTACCTGGCCGTGTATCCGATCGATCCGTCAGGTGCCAACCTTGGCCCGCTGACAGTCGGGACCAACGGTTACACGCCTCAGTGTGATCCATGCTTCCACCCCGGCGTCCCGCTGCCATTCGCTTACCACGACCACGTGATCAGCGGCACCCCCGGTCTAGGCATCAATGGGACCGCCGGCACCTTCAATCCTTTCTGGCACGTCTTCGTGGTGATGTACAACCCGGCGGCCTTCATGGGTCGCAGCTTCACGCCTGTGAAGAGCGCCGCCGAGCTCGACGCCGGCGAGGCAAGTGGAATGTTCCTGCCGATCAACCCCTCAGGAGCCAACCACTTCGAGGTCGATTCCGGAATCGTCTTCCTCTGCAACATAGTCTCGAGTCACGCCTGATTCGCACATGAGCCAGGGTTGCCCGGCGCGAAAGCCGGGCAACCCACTTTTCGTCGCATTTCAGACTGACTACCGGTGCTTGATCAGACCTGACCCCGAAGCCGCTGAACCAGCATGACGAAGCCGGCGAAGATGACGCCGAACGCGGCCACGTCGGACAATCCAATCATCACGGCAACAGCCAACAGGAGCACACGAGCATTTGGGGTCGGGACACTGGGATCGCCCTCAATACTTGCGATCGACCAGTAGTTGTCGCCGCCGATGCCGACGATCCCACCAGTCGCGATTATTCCGACGAGCCCGATCAAAAAGAGCAATCCCGGCGATTCCTGAGCTCTTAACATGCCCTGGCGAGAAAGGCTACTCCGCCGTCTGGACGCCGCATCGGTCTAAGCTCGGATGGCATTAGCAAGGTCGGCTAGGCTCGGAGGTCGCTCGCGATGAGAGGCGGTTATCCGTCCTGGTTCCAATCCGGTGCATACGCGGAGCAGGCGCGCGACCAGGGCACGCTGTCCAGGGTCCTCGGACTTCTCGGCGTGGCCGCTGTCTTCACCGCGATAGGGGCATTTGTCGGTCCTTCACTGGGGACGATCGGGTTGTGGGTCGGTGTGATCGGAGGCTTGATCTGCATCTTCGCGCTCCGTGCAGCGCGCGACACTGCCCCCCTCAACCTGATCCTGCTGGTGGTGTTCGCGACCCTCGAGGGGGTCGTGCTCGGCGATGTTCTCGTGATCTACATCGCAGCGGGGCTGAGCCTCATCGTGTTCCAGGCCGCGGGAGCCACGGCGGTGGCCGCCCTCGCTGCCGGATTCATCGGCTACACGTCGCACCGCGACCTGAGCAATATCGGCGGCTTCCTGATGGTCGCGCTGATCATCGTCATCGTCGCCTCGGTGATCGGACTGTTCATCCAGGTGCCGCTGCTGTGGACGGCCATCTCGGCAGTCTCCGCGATCCTCTTCTCGGCGTTCCTTGTGTACGACCTGAACCGCGTCGCTCGCACCCAGGGAGCGTCCGAGGGCCAGGCGATCATGCTCGCCGTCTCGGTCTACCTCGACATCTACAACCTGTTCCTGGACATCCTCAACCTGCTCTCGGGCAGGAGGCGCTGACTCAGCGCCGGCGTAGCATCGGTCCGCCTGTCATCGCTTCTCCCAAACTGAAATGTGGCTGCGGCTTTCATTTGTGAAGGGCTGACGATCCCAGCTACCCCACCGCTCTCGCAGCCTCATCCCAGCCAGCCGCGCCATCAGGTCGAGCTCCGACGGCCACACGTATCGAAACGGGGCCGAAAACGTCTCGATGTTGCCTTCTGTAAGCCAGTAGTGATGCGAGACGAGCATCTGGTTGGCGGGGTCGTATTCATCAAAGCCGAAGTGTGTGGGCGTTGCAGCGAATGCATGGATGGACTCGCCGGGAGGAAGCCGGCGAAGCTCGGGAACGAACACTTCGATCAGAAAGCAGCCTGCCGGCTCTAGATGAGCCGCCACGTTCTGAAAGCAGCCTACCTGTTCATCCTGACTGGTCAAGTTCGTGATTGTGTTGCGCAAAACGTAGGCGAGCTTGAACAATCCATCCACCCGTTCGGTGGTGAAGTCTCCGATGGTGACCTTGATGGCCTCGGCACCCGGTTTCCTTCTGAGTTCAGCAACCATGTCGGGCGACAATTCGATGCCCTGAACACGAACGCCTCGTTGGCTTAGCGGCAGCGCGATACGACCCGTGCCGATTCCCAGCTCGAGCGCGGTCCCTGTTCCGGCCAGCTCGGCAAGGAAGTCCACCACGGGGTTTATGGCAGATGGTTCGTGTAACTCTGGCCACCTGGAGTCGTAGCTCTTCGCTATCCGAGCGTCAAAGTAATTCTTGGGCACGGCGACAATTCTGCCCCTGCGCCAACGTATGCTGTGTTGGAACGTAGGGGGGAGTAGCCAACCCGCAGGTCCCGTCAAGACGGTGGCAGCACCCGGGACCACGGCGGAAGAAATTCCGCGGCGAGACCTCTACTCGGAAAGTTTCGAGTGGAGGCTTCTCATGATCCGATCCGTCCTCGTTTCCGTCCTGCTGATCGCGCTAACCGACGTGGCGCTGCAACTGGACAACGCGCTGGCGATCTCGTCGGTGGCGAGCAGCGTACCTTCGTCCTACCGCCTGCCCGTCCTCGCTGGTGGCGTTCTGCTGGCAGCCTGCTGCCTTTTCCTCTTCACGTTCGTTGGGTCCAACCTCATCGAGCGCATCGGCTGGTTGAAGCCAGTCGCCGGCCTGGCCCTCGTGGTCATCGGGCTGAAGCTCGTGATCGATTTCGTCCGGTCGTGAATACACAGGACGGAGAGAGCCGCCGATCGTCAGGCCGGGACAATCTGCCTCGGCGCTGGCATCTGGTAGCGAGCGCTGCCTTGCTGCTGGGATTGGTCGCCGTAATAGGGCTTCTGGTCGAGCACGACGCGGCCAGCCAGGCGCCGGCCGCTGACGTATCGATCGCAGACGTGCTCAAGAGAAACGGCTACCTGTTTGGATTCCTCCTCGTCTATATCGAAGAGTCGGGTGTTCCGCTCTTCATTCCCGGCGACGCCTTCCTTCTATATGTCGGCCATCGACTTCCGCACAACGTGCCCGCCCTGATCGTCGCCTGGCTCGGAATGATCCTGGCCGTCGTGTTGGGCGCGAGCAACCTGTACCTGATCGCGCGCCGCTACGGTCGGCGACTGCTCGCTCACCGGCTCGCAGGCCTGCTTCACCTGACACCAGATCGCATGCTCCGCGCTGAGGTGACGTTCCAGCGCTGGGGCCCATGGGCCTTGATAGTGGGCCGCCATGTTCCGGGATTGCGTATCCCGCTCACTGTGATCGCTGGAGTGCTCGAACTCGACTATCGCGTCTTCGCCATCAGCGTGGCGGTCTCGAGCGCCGCCTGGACCGCGGCTTTCCTCTCCATCGGCGCCGTATTCGGTGACGACGTCGTGCGGTCCCTCAGGTCAACCCCGCTGCTCTATGCGCTGGCGTTGGCGGCCTTCGCTGCGGTGGCCGCCGGGTTCGTGGTTCGCGCGCGCCTCAAACGCCCTGGTGGAGATCGCTCTTAGCCGAGGCTCTGACCGTCAGACCGCGATCGCCACCTTCGCCCTGGCGTGGCCTTCGTTCATGTACTCGAGCGCCGCAGCAACCTCGCTGAACGAGAACCGGCGGTCGATCACTGGTGTCACACGGCCGTCGGCCATCAGCTCGGCGAGGAGCTCCATCGACTCCCTCGTCAGCGAAGCGATGAACAGCGTGACGACGCGCTGGTTCCCGACGACCGATGCCGCACGTGTACCGAGGAAGTGACCGATCGCCCGCAACACGCCGCCTGTTCCGTGCTGGATCGCGGCAGCACCGACTCCGACGTACGTACCGCGGGGCGCCAGCACGCGCCGGCACCGACGGAACGAATGACTGCCCGCGATGTCCAGCACCAGGTCATACCGCTCGTCGAAGCGTGTGAAATCCGACTTCTTGTAATCGACCACCACCTCCGCGCCCAGCGAGCGGACCATGTCGACATTCCGCGAGCTGCACACCGCGGTGACGTGCCCACCCAGGGCACGCGCGATCTGCACCGCGAACGTGCCGACGCCGCCCGACGCGCCGTTGATCAGCACGCGCTGCCCGCGCTCCAGCCGGCCGTGGTCGCGCACGGCCTGCAATGCCGTGCAGCCGGCGACCGCCACGACGCCCGCCTGCTCGAACGAAACCGACGAAGGCTTCATAGCGATGGCCTTCGATTCGCGCACGCACACGTCCTCCGCGAACGCTCCGACGGCGCCGCCGAAGACCTCGTCTCCCGGCCGAAACGAGGCGACGGACGAACCAACCGACTCCACGACACCCGCGAAATCCGTGCCCAGAACTACAGGTTTGCGCCCGCCCATGAGATAGCCCACGAACGAGGTGGGGAACAGGTCGACCGGGTTGGCGGACGAGGCGCGCACGCGGATGAGCACGCCGTCGTCCGGAACCACAGGCATCGCGATCTCCGACGGCCGCAGCGCTACAGGCGCCGTCGGCCGTTCGATGCGGTAAGCCTTCATCGACGCCGAGGCAACAGACGTACCTACCGCACTCATCGGAGGCTGAATGGCGGGTACTGGTCCGTCACCAGGCTGAACGCGTAGCCGTTCACGCGATTGCTCCACCGAACCACGCCGACGACGTAATCGAACAGGGCACGGGGATAGATCCCGGTGAAGAGAATCGCGAACCAAGCGATGATCACGGCGCCAACCGCGCCAATCGTGAGGAAGAACAGCACGATGTAATGCGGAATGGCCAGGAGCCACTTGACCAGTGGCAGCCACCGGTTGAGACGCTGCGCGTCGGGATAGGCGAAGTCGAGGTGCACGGCCTGCTCCTCGTCGGTCGACGGATAGCGGTCATCGAGCAGAGCCAGGTACGCCGTGACGCGGTTGGAGAACCGCAGGAGGTTGAGGTTCCAGTCGAACCACCAGCGGGGGTACTTCTGCCGGAACACGAGCATCAGGACGAGTGGCACGAATACGGCAGCGCCGCCGATGACGATCGTATTCATCGCCTCGTGCCTGTCGCCGCCGTTGAAGGTCGAACCCGACAGCATCGTCAGGACCACGACGATTGGAATCGCCGCAAGGAAGCGAAACGCTGTCGAGAGCCGGCTCAACGGCCGGTCCGGAAAGTCGACGCCAAACTGCACCGGGTAGTTGCTGACCATGTTCACGCTCCTGTCTGAATTGATTTGAGGCTGATCACCTCGTGGCCGCGCAGGGCCTCGAGGAACGACTGGAAGCTTCCGTAGACGGTGCACCGCAGCACCGAGCCCTCGACCCGCACGTCGCTCACCCCCAATGCGCGCTCCACCTGATGCACTGGTGGCGACCCGACAAACGTGACCTCGACCCGCTGCAGCGAAACCTCGCCTTCCATGGGATTGAGCCTAGGAACCGGGCGCCACCGGGGAATCCGTGGAATTACCGAATCCTTGCCGCGGGCTTGCGTGCCGGGCGCGTACCCGACCGCCGTAGTAACTTCGCTAGACCATGGCGAGGCCGCCCCGCCGTCCCGGCAACCTTCCCGTCGAAGCCACGAGCTTCATAGGCCGCCGCCGCGAACTGGCCGACCTGCGCAAGAAGCTGGGCGCGGCGAGGCTGGTCAGCCTCGTGGGGCCCGGCGGAGTCGGGAAGACCCGCCTCGCGATCAGGGTCGCGAGCGATCTCGGCCGCGGCTTCAAGGACGGCGCCTGGCTCGTCGAGCTCGCCGAGGTCCAGGACCCCGCCCTGGTCGGAAACGCAGTGATGGCGGCACTCGACCTCCGCGACCAGGCAGCGACCGACCCGAAAGACCTGATCCATGCCTTCCTCCACGGCAGGGAGCTGCTGCTGGTGCTCGACAACTGCGAACACCTTCTGCCGGCCGTTGCGAACCTGGCAGCCAACGTCATCACCCACGCCGCCGGCGTGCGCATCATCGCCACCAGCCGTGAGCCGCTCGCGATCGCAGCCGAGCACGTCGTCCCGGTGCCGCCGATGGCGCTTCCCGCGGCGGGCTCCCCAGAGCAGAGTGACGCCGTCGCGCTGTTCGTCGAGCGCGCCGCGGCCGCCTCCGGAACGTTCGCGCTGACATCTGCGAATCAGCCCGCGGTCGCCGACCTCTGCCGCCGCCTCGACGGCCTGCCTCTCGCGCTGGAGCTCGCAGCGGTGAGGACGCGCGTCCTCACCGTCGAGCAGATCCTCGAGCGCCTCAGCGACCGCTTCGGCCTGCTCACCGGCGGCGGCCGCGCAGCGCTGCCACGCCACCAGACCCTCGAGACCGCCATCGACTGGAGCCACGACCTCCTCAACCAGGACGAGCGGGCCTTGTTCCGCCGCCTCTGCGTGTTCGCGGGCAGGTTCACCATGCAGGACGCCGAAGTTGTCTGCGCCGGCACTCTCGAGCTCATGTCCTCGCTCGTCGACAAGTCGCTCGTCATCAAAGAGGACGCGCGAGGGGTCGCGAGCTACCGGCTGCACGAGACCATGCGCGAGTACGCCCGCAACAAGCTGCAGCAGGCCGGCGAGTCGACGGCGACCATCGAAAAGTATGTCGACTACTACGTCACCACCTGCCAGGTATCGGGGCTGCAGGCGCGGTTTCACCTCATCGAGTGGCTCGCCGAGATGGACCTCGAGATCGACAACATCCGCGCCATCCTCCACCGCTGCCTCGCGGAACACGATTCGGTGCGCGGCATCCAGCTCGCCACCTCCCTTGCCTGGTACTGGATCAACCGGGCGACGACAGAGGGCGTCCGGTGGCTCGACGAGCTCGTTGCCTCGGGGCCCGGCAACCCCGAGACGCTCGGCTGGGCTTACTTCATCCGCGGTTTCCTCGCCGTATTGCAGGGCGACTGGGTAGCCGCCCGGCCCGCGCTCGAGAAAGGCATCGCGGCCGCGAAGGCGGCCCGCCAGCCGATACAGCTCGTGAACTCGCTCGCCA
>Ga0070697_100003954_pt1 | contig 11388 bp, 12 predicted proteins | sample KBSK1501metaG_FD_65475 | JGI IMG/M metagenome (GOLD analysis project Ga0070697, IMG submission 65475) | Corn, switchgrass and miscanthus rhizosphere microbial communities from Kellogg Biological Station, Michigan, USA - KBS K1-50-1 metaG | ecosystem: Host-associated > Plants > Roots >... | reverse complement strand
ATCTTTTACGGTTCCCTTGGCCTGCCGGTGCCGCAGTAAAATGACGAATTACGAACAATAAAAATGACGAAGCACGAATGTCGAATGTCGAAGGAATAACAAAGTCCGAATAACGAAGACTCCCACGCGCTTTTGAGCTTTGTCATTCGAATTAGATTTGTCATTCGTCATTCGGATTTCGTCATTTCTAACCATGTATCAGCGCATTCTCATCCCACTCGAAAACAGCGGCGCCGATGATACCATTCTCGGTCATATTAAACCGCTGGCGCGGTTAACCGGCGCCACATTGCTTCTCGTTCATGTGGCCGATGGGTGGGTGGCGCGAAATTTCGATCAACTCAAGCTGGCTGAGAGCCAGGAAATGAAGGAGGACCGCGTTTACCTGGAAGAACGCAGCCGCGAATTAACAGCGGAAGGTTTTTCCTGTGAAGCTGTGCTGGCGCTTGGTGAACCTTCCGACGAGATCATTAAACTTGCGCAAGAAAAAGATATCGATCTGATCGCGATGACGACGCACGGCCATCGTTTGATCAGCGATCTGCTTTACGGCAGCACGGCCGACAAGGTCCGGCACCAGGTCAATGTGCCGGTCCTCCTTCTAAAAGTGAAAAATTAGCCCATCATTAGCTGTCGATTTAGCACTTAGAATCTCTACCTCGTCATTCTTTCGTCATTCGACATTCGTGCTTCGTTTCATTTTATAAACGCCCGTGAAAGTTCTTTTCCTAACGAACGAATATCCGCCGCACATTTATGGCGGCGCGGGTGTTCATGTCGACTATCTCTCGCGCCAGCTTGCCAAATTGATGCTGGTAGAAGTGCGTTGCTTTGGCGATCAGCGCCGTGACGAAGGGAACCTCAAAGTCACCGGGTTCGAAATAGACACAAAGGATTTCACCTGCCCAAAACCGTTGCGCTCAGTTTTCGGGGCGGTCCGACGCTGCACCGATTTCAACACCACGAAAATCGATGCGGATATTGTGCATTGCCACACCTGGTACACGCATTTCGGTGGTATTCTGTCGAAAAAAAATTACCGCCTGCCTCTTGTTATAACGGTTCATTCGCTCGAGCCATTGCGTCCATGGAAACGGGAGCAGCTGGCCGGCGGATATGACTTCAGTCTTTGGGTCGAGAAAACAGCCCTAGAGATGGCGGATGCAATCATCGCCGTCTCGAACGAAACCAAAGGCGACATCGAGCGGTTGTTCGATGTTGCTTCAAACCGCGTCCACGTCATCTACAACGGAATCGATCTCGATGAATATCATAAGGTTGACTCGATCGAGGCGTTAAGGCGCTACGGAATCGATGAGAAAAAACCTTATCTTCTCTTTGTCGGTCGCATTGCCCGCCAGAAAGGAATTATTCATCTCGTTCGCGCCATTCAGTTCATGGATGCCGGCTTTCAGATCGTTCTTTGCGCCGGCGCGCCAGATACACCGGAGATAGCAGAGGAAATGAAGAGCGCGGTCGAGCAGGCAAAAAAGACGCGCTGCGACATCATCTGGATCGAAGAGATGGTCGATAAAAAAACGGTGATCGAGCTTTATTCGCATGCGGCCGTATTTTGCTGTCCGTCCATTTACGAGCCATTCGGAATCATCAATCTGGAAGCGATGGCGTGCGAGACCGCGGTCGTGGCTAGCGCCGTTGGTGGAATCAAAGAAGTAGTTGCCGATGGCGAGACTGGCTTTCTCGTTCCGCTCGAGCAAATGAAAGAGGCGCCGTTTGCGCCGCTTGATCCTGAGAAATTTTCGCGTGACCTGGCGGCACGCATCAATCAGCTCATGGCCAATCCCTCGTTGCGTGAAAAATTTGGCAAGGCCGGACGCAAGCGAGCCGAAGAAAAATTCAGCTGGAGCGCGATCGCGCGGCAAACAAAAGCGCTCTATCAATCGGTAGTTGGCTAAAGTTGGGGTAACTTCCTTTTCTTACCTGCTCGAATACTTTGGGATCTGCGCCGTTAAGTTAGACCTTCACGGACGGCGAAGAAGGAGGTTGTTTTCGGCACCAGGAAGAATCCCACTGAATGAGAGTTGTGAAAGCACCCAGAGCTAATACGCTCAGCGTGCTCAGGAAAACGACCGGGCCGTATCTCCTGGTGACTTCGTATCCAACCGCATACCCCGCGGTGTAACTGGAATCATAGTCGACTCCTCCTCGTGCGCCCACGACCAGTCCAACGACCGTTAACAATGCCAACGATAGAAGGAGAAAGAGAACGCACGCGGTTAACAAGCGCTTAAATAGCAGCATACCAAATTTAATCAGAACAAAGATCAGACGGGGCTACGAGAAGCGAGCATAAGGTCAAAAAGAGCTGTGCGAGTTTCGCAGGGTGTCATCCGGAACGAAGGGTAGGATCTCTCGCAGCCTGATTGATCACACTTTTCAGGAAGGGTGTCGCTCGAAACTGCTGCGGTTTTGAATCGTTCAGACGTTAAATCGTGAATCCCGTGAATGACGAGTGGTGGCATGCTGAGCCGATGTAACGTTTTAACCTTTCAACGAATCACGGAACTGTCGCGCCCGTCGAACAGGCGCGGTATGTTCGTAATTGATGTTTGTCGATCGCATCAAAGTCTTTGCCCAAGCCGGACACGGCGGGAGCGGTTGTGTCAGTTTTCGCCGCGAAAAGTTCGTGCCTAAAGGCGGACCCGATGGTGGCGATGGCGGACGTGGCGGCGATATCATTTTGAGGGCTGATTCACACGTCGATAATCTTTCGAATCTTTTCTACGAGCCGATTATCAGGGCAAAGAGCGGCGGGCATGGCCAGGGCAAAAAGATGTATGGTCGTTCCGCAGCGGCGAAGGTGGTGAAGGTACCGGTGGGGACAATCGTTTATCCATTTCGGGAGGATGACGAGAGCAGAAAACGTCCAACGCCCAACGTTCAACGCCCAACGTCCAATGCAGAAGTGGTGGATTCGAGCACTGATCCATCAATCATCAGCCATCAACCATCAACAACCTCTTCACCCTTTGTCGATCTTACAATCGACGGACAGGAATTTGTGCTTTGTCGTGGCGGCGCGGGCGGAAAGGGCAATGTCCATTTCAAAAGCTCGCGTAATCGTGCTCCGCGCCAGTTCACCGAAGGCGGGGAAGGCGAACAGGGCCATTTCTTGCTTGAGCTGCGCACGATCGCAGACGCAGGCCTCGTTGGTTATCCGAACGCGGGCAAATCGACTCTGCTTAGAAAAATTTCCGCGGCCCGGCCGAAAGTTGCGCCTTATCCGTTCACGACATTACATCCAATTGTTGGGGTAGTGGACTTCCCCGGATATCGCCGTGCTACCATCGCTGATATTCCGGGTCTAATTGAAGGCGCGCACCGCAACGTCGGGCTCGGTCATGATTTCCTGCGGCACATTACGCGCTGCCGCCTTTTGCTTTTCGTTGTTGACGTGGCTGGCAGCGAAAGGCGCAGCCCGATTGCGGATTTGCAAAATCTTCGGCGCGAAATCGATCTTTATGACGCGCGATTGTCACAGCGTCCCTGGTTTGTGGTCGCCAACAAAATGGATCTGTCTGGCGCGACAGAAAACCTGGCCGCATTGCGAAAACGGTTTTCTTCAATCGAGATCGTGCCGGTCTCGGCAATAAAGGGCGAGGGGATGGAAGAGCTGAAGAAAGCCTTGGAAAAGATGCTCGCAATTAGTGGCAGCGAATGACGAAGCTCAAATGACGAAAGCGCCGCGATCGGGGATTTGTCACTAGAATTAATTTCGTTATTCAACATTTCGTTTTTTCTTCCTTGTCATCCTGACAAAACGCGCTTTGGTATGCGCGACGCAAGCGCCCCTTGGGTTGTGCGCCTCGACCTCGCCGCCGGCGCGTACATGGGAACGTCGGGCCGCCGCTTTGCAAAATTACCAATCCGATGTCGTGCCCTTTTTCTTTTAAATTATCAGCATCGCTCCTGGCGCTCCTTTGCGGCTGCGCGCTGGCGACATCGGCCATGGCGATCGAGCCCGAGGAAACGCCGGCGGTGCCAGAGCAACACGAGGCGGTACCGCTAAAACCCGCGGAAATCTTTCATATCGGAAAATTCGCGGTCACAAACTCAATGCTTGTCACCTGGATCGTCGCAGCCGGTATAATCGTTTTCGCACAATCAGCGACCCGTAACATCCAGCCGGTCCCGGATGGCAAACAAAATTTCTGGGAATGGCTCGTGGAAAGTCTCCACAATTTTCTCGAAAGCATCATCGGCCGCGAGTTGGTTCGAAAAACATTTTGGTTCTTCGCCACGATTTTCATTTTCATTCTGTTCGTAAACTGGTTTGGCCTTATTCCTGGCGTCGGAACGATCGGCTGGGGACATTACGATGCCAACGGAGTATTTCATGTCGATCGGCCATTGCTCCGCGGCGGAAACGCCGACCTGAACATGACGTTCGCCATGGCGTCGGTGTTCTTTGTTCTCTGGATCTATTGGGCGCTGCAGGCACAAGGACCGGGCGGCGTGATTCTGCACCTCTTTGGTCCAAAGGGCGAGAGCAAGGGGTTCATGAAACTGGTCATGGTCGTTATCTTTTTCCTCGTGGGCTTGCTCGAGATCGTCTCGATTTTGTTCCGACCTGTCTCGTTGAGTTTTCGACTCTACGGAAATATTTATGCCGGGGAGAACATGCTCGAAGCCATGTCCAACCTGGTGCCGTCGCTCTCGTGGCTAATCCCGATTCCATTTTATCTTATGGAATTGCTGGTCGGTATAGTCCAGGCGCTCGTTTTCATGCTGTTGACGGCGGTTTTTACTTTGTTGATTGCGCAACACGAACCGGGACCTGAGGCTCAACATTAGAAAATTTTCGGTGGCGGATCGCGAAAAGCGAGAGGCAGCCGAGCAAAACAACCAACTGAAAATATGATATTACCACTACTGGCAGAAATCGCAGGAAGCATTCACGTGGGTTTAGCCGCGCTTGGCGCGGCGGTCGGCGTAGGTTTGATCGGCATGGGGGCCTCCTCGGCCGTCGGCCGAAACCCCGGCGCCGCCACTCCCATCCTTGTCCAAGCGATTCTCGCGATCGCCTTCACCGAGGCGATCGTCTTTTACGCGCTCTTCCTGGTTAGATAGATGGCGGACAGCGTGTGACCTGAGAGCGACATGCACGTTACCATTCTGGCCGCAGCTGGTATTGTAGAAATAGCAAGGGATACAGCCGAGACATTCGGCTGGAATCTTCAGCTGTTTCTTTCGCAAGTGATCAGTTTTGTGCTGGTCGCGCTGCTCCTGCGCCGATTCGCCTACACTCCGATCCTGAACGTTTTACACGAGCGACGCGAACGAATCGCGGAGAGCTTGCGCAATGCCGAAAAAATCAAGCAACAACTGGCCGAGGCAGAAAAGCATCATGCTGAGATCTTGGCCAAAGCCAATGCTGAAGCTCAAAAAATGATTGAGGAAGCTCGCGAAAGCAGCGCCCTCCTGGGTGACCGCAAGATGCAGGAAGCGATTGCGGCGGCGGAACAGATCATAGCGAAGGCCCGTGAAGCCAGCGCGCTTGAACACGAGCGCACGATGGCAGAATTGAAACGCCAACTTGGACACCTGGTTGTTGAAACCACGGCAAAAGTTACGGGGAAGGTTCTTACTCCGGAAGACCAGCGCCGGCTTCAGGAAGAAGCCGCGCGTCAACTCGCGTCATGAAGATCGACAGGGAAATCCGCCGGCTTTCGCGCGAGCTTCTGCGCGCAAGCTTTACCGATGGGCAGCTCGATCAAGGCAAGATTACATCGCTCGTGCAATCGCTCATCGAAAAAAAACCGCGTCATTACATCGCCGTCCTCGAAAATTACAAACGACTATTGCGTCTGGAAGTGGAAAAGCGCCGTGCGCGGATCGAAAGCGCGAGCGAGCTCACTCCCGAAGTGAGTTCCGGAATTGTCTCAAACCTGCAAAGAAAATACGGTCAATATTTAACGACGGAGTTTCGGGTGAACCCGGAACTGCTTGGAGGATTACGCATTCACGTCGGAAGCGACGTCTGGGACGGGACGGTGCGCAACCGTTTGCAACGCCTTGAGCAAGATCTCGCCAGTACCTAGCTCCTAATTTCCTACCCTCAACTCTCAATTTTTATGAGCAGTATACTTGAAGAGATCGAAACGAAAATCGCGGGGCTAAAAGCTTCGACGACCAAAAGCAACGTCGGAGTCGTGCGCGAAACCGGCGACGGCGTCGCACGAATTGAAGGCCTGAGTGATGTCATGCTCAATGAGATGATCGAGTTTCCGAACGGTGTTTTCGGCCTCGCGCTTAATCTCGAGGAAACTGAAGTCGGCGCCATTTTACTGGGAGACAACACGAAGATATCCGAAGGCGACGAAGTTAAGACCACCGGAAAACTTCTCCAGGTGCCCGTCGGCAAAGCGCTCCTGGGTCGGGTTGTTAATACTCTCGGTCAGCCTCTCGACAATAAAGGGCCAATTCGATCGGACGTGGCCTATCCACTCGAGAAAATCGCGCCCGGCGTGATTAAACGCCGTGGAGTGAGTCAGCCGGTGCAAACCGGTATCATGGCGATCGACGCCATGATTCCAATCGGCCGCGGACAGCGTGAATTGATCATTGGCGATCGCGCCACTGGCAAGACGACGATTGCTATCGACACCATTATCAGCCAGGCGCGACTCAACAAGGCGGGCGAGAAAGGCGATCTGAAAGATTATCGGCCGCTTTATTGTATTTACGTCGCGGTCGGTCAGAAAAACTCAAACGTCGCGCGCGCCTTTGCCATTTTGGAAAAGGAAGGAGCGATGCCTTATACGACGATCATCTCGGCGCCCGCATCGGACACGGCCACAAATCAATATCTCGCGCCGTTTGCGGGCGCAGCCATGGGCGAATGGTTCATGGACAACGGGATGGACGCGCTCATTATATTTGACGATTTATCGAAGCATGCGGTGGCTTACCGACAAGTTTCGCTGGTATTGAAGCGGCCTTCCGGCCGTGAAGCTTATCCAGGCGACGTCTTTTATTTGCATTCAAGATTGCTCGAGCGCTCGGCCCGCGTCACGGAAGAATTCGGCGGCGGCTCACTGACCGCCTTGCCCATCATTGAGACACAAGCGGGCGACGTATCAGCTTATATTCCGACAAATGTGATTTCCATCACGGACGGCCAGATTTATCTGGAGACGGATTTATTTTACCAGGGTGTTCGCCCGGCCATTTCAGTGGGTCTGTCTGTCAGTCGGGTTGGCTCAGCCGCTCAAATAAAAGCGATCAAGCAAGTCGCCGGCAAGGTTAAACTTGATCTGGCTCAGTTTCGCGAGCTGGCGGCGTTCGCACAATTTGGTTCCGACCTGGACGCGGCCACCAAGGCGCGGCTCGACCGCGGTCAACGCATTGTCGAGCTGTTTAAACAAAAGCAATACAACCCAATTCCGGTGGAGGAACAGGTCGCGATTATGTGGGCCATGCAGAATGGCTACATCGATGCGGTCCCGGTGGATCGGGTGAAGGAGTTCCAGCTGAAACTCCAGGATTGGCTGCAAACGCGTAAGGAAGCTTTGCTCAACTCCATCCGCGACAAGAAACAGCTCGACGAAAACTTGGAAGCGCAACTCCGCAGCGCGCTCGACGAGTTCAAGGTTGTCTGGCAATGATCTCGTTAGAGGCGCTCGATCCCGTGTCCTCCCTTCGCCAGATCGACAATGTCGAAGACGCGATCTATTTGATCCGCGCCCAGCGTGTCATGCTCGATTCGGATTTGGCGGCGATCTACAAAGTCAAAACGAAGCGACTGAACGAGCAGCTGAGGCGAAATCGTAATCGATTTCCAAAGGACTTTGCATTTCAGCTTACGACTGAGGAGTTTACAAACTTGAAGTCGCATTTTGCGACTTCAAGTTCGCATGGCGGAAAACGAAAATTGCCATGGGTATTTACGGAGCACGGCGCGATTATGCTTGCCAGCATTCTAAACAGCGACATCGCCGTGCAGGCGAGCGTGCGCGTTGTGCGCGCGTTTGTGCAATTGCGTGAGATGGTTGCTGCAAGCAAGCAACTCGCGAACAAACTGGAAGAGCTTGAGCAGCGCCTCGATTCGCATGATGAGGCGATTGTTAATCTTTTTGCCGCGCTGAAACGCTTACTTGAGCCCACGGAAGCTAGAAGAAAACGCGAGATTGGGTTCCATGTGCGCGAAAAACGGGCTCGCTATGGGACAAAGAGTTCAAAAAAGCTGTAAACGCGATGGCCAACACCCAGGATATCCGGCGCCGAATTAAATCGATTCGCAACACGGCCCAGATCACAAAAGCGATGCAGATGGTCGCTGCTTCGAAGATGCGCAAGGCCCAGCAGCACGCCTTGGCTGGCCGTCCGTATGCGGGATTGATGAACAAGGTTCTTGTTTCATTGCAAAAACGCACCGACCCCAAATTGCATCCACTCCTGCAGGTGCGTCCGATAAAAAAAGAGCTCGTCCTCATCATCAGCACTGACAAAGGCTTGGCCGGTGCCTTGAACACGAATCTCTTTCGTGAAACTGCGGCTTTCGAGCCGGAAAAGACAGCCTACGTCGTTTCCGGGAGGAAGGCCCGACAATTTATTGCGCGGACGAAACGAGAATTGCTGGCTGATTTCGAACTGAAAGACGCACCGGCATTTGTTGAGACCAAGCCGATAGCAAGGTTTTGCATGGAGAAATTTCTGAGCCGGGCGGTTGATAAAGTTTCTGTGCTCTACACGCAATTCATTAACACGATCAGCCAGCGTCCGGTCATACGCACTTTACTGCCGATCAGCAGTTTTGATCTTCCGCAGAAACATGAGGAATCAGGCGCGGAGGCAGCTGCCGATCCACTGGTCGGCTATGTTTTCGAGCCGACGGCGGAAGCGGTGCTGGACATCATGCTGCCGTACTACATCCAGTATCAAGTTTACCAAATGATTCTCGACGCGCGTGCGTCTGAGCACAGCGCACGGATGGTAGCGATGAAAAACGCCACAGATAATGCCAACGAGTTCATCAAGGATTTGACGCTCGAATACAACAAGATGCGCCAAGCCGGCATCACCACCGAGCTGCTTGAGATCGCTACCGCGCAGATGGCGCTCGGTGGTTAGAAGTCATACGGCAAATGAACAGTCGCAGCGAATTTGATTGTTATATTTGCAACAACCAAGACTTGTACCCTCACCCGTTCGACTATCGCTCAGGGCAGGCTCTTAATCCCTCCCGGAGGGAGAGTGGGAGGGTGAGGGCCGCCTGGCGAATTGCAAACTGGAATGATTGCTTTGCTTCGCCGTTTCGGGCCTGCCTTCTAATCAAATTTTATGAATAAAGGAAACATCGTTCAAGTAATTGGTCCCGTGGTGGACGTGGAATTTCCGGAAGAGAAGGGTCTTCCCGGGATTTATAACGCGCTCGAGATCGAATATGAAGTAGGGGGGAATCCAACCAAGCTGACGCTCGAAGTGCAACAGCATCTCGGTGAAGGCTGGGTCCGTTCCATTGCCATGTCTTCAACCGAGGGTCTGAAGCGCGGCATGAGCGTTACTAATACTGGTGGGCCAATCACTGTGCCGGTAGGTGATGGAGTTCTGGGTCGGCTCTTCAATGTCACCGGTGATCCGGTCGATAATCGCGGCCCGGTCATGTTTACGAAGCGTTATCCAATTCATCGCAAAGCACCCGATTTAACCGAGCAGGACACGCGCGCGCAAATTTTGGAGACTGGCATAAAAGTCATTGATCTGGTTTGCCCTTTTACCAGGGGCGGCAAGGTCGGCGCATTCGGAGGTGCCGGCGTCGGCAAGACAGTTATTATTCAGGAGCTGATCAATAACATCGCGATGAAGCACGGCGGATTTTCCGTATTCGCCGGAGTCGGCGAACGTTCGCGTGAAGGCAACGATCTTTACCGCGAAATGAGCGAAGCCGGTGTTATCGACCTGAAAGACATCAGCAAGTCCAAGGTCGCGCTTGTTTATGGACAAATGAACGAGCCGCCCGGCGCGCGTTTGCGCGTCGCGCTGTCGGCCCTTGCCATGACGGAATATTTTCGGGACGAGCGCAATCAGGACGTGCTGCTCTTCATCGATAACATCTTCCGTTTTTCGCAGGCGGGATCGGAAGTTTCAGCATTACTTGGGCGCACACCAAGCGCGGTAGGTTATCAACCCACCCTTGCGGCCGAAATGGGCGATCTTCAGGAACGAATCACGTCGACCAACAAGGGCTCGATCACCTCATTCCAGGCGGTTTATGTGCCGGCCGATGATCTGACCGATCCGGCGCCGGCGAACACATTTGCCCACCTCGACTCCACCATTGTGCTGGAACGCTCCATCGCCGAGCTCGGTATTTATCCAGCGGTCGATCCCCTGGCGTCTACGTCAAAGGCGCTCGCGCCGGAAGTTGTTGGCGAAGAGCATTACAACGTTGCGCGCGGTGTGCAGCGCGTATTACAGCGTTACAAGGACCTGCAAGACATTATCGCAATTCTGGGCATGGACGAGCTAAGCCCCGAAGATAAGCTCACCGTTTATCGCGCGAGGAAAATGCAACGATTTCTGAGCCAGCCTTTTCATGTAGCTGAAGTTTTCACCGGTTTCAAAGGCCAGTATGTGTCCACGGCCGATACTGTGCGCGGCTTTAAGGAAATCCTCGACGGCAAGCATGACGAAGTTCCCGAAGCGAACTTCTACATGAAGGGCGGCATTGAGATGATTGCGGAAAGTTGAATGGTTAAATAGTTAGAAGGGTTACAAAGTTAAATGTTTTTATTGCGTCGGTTCAATTTGTCTACGTTTTAACCTTTCAACTTTTTTAACGATTTTAACGAATCCCCATGGCCACACTTCGTCTAGAAATAGTTACCCCGGAAACGAAGGCGTATTCCGAGGACGTCACCATGGTCACGCTACCGGGATCGGAAGGGGAACTCGGTGTGTATCCTAAGCACGTTCCGCTTCTCACGACCTTGCAGCCGGGCGAACTGCGCGTTTTGAAGGATGGACGGGAAACTTTTCTCGCCGTCGGGGAAGGTTTCGTCGAGATCAAAGCTGATTCAGTGTCGGTTTTAACCGATATGGCTCTCGAATCGGAAAAAATCGACACCGCGGCAGCGGAAGCGGCTGTCGAGCGGGCCAAAGCCGCGATGAAAGAAGATCATGGCGCGGAAGAAGTCGCGGCTATTCAGGCTTCGCTGCAAAAAGCGCTCACGCAACTTCATGTCAAACGCCGCCGCCATCATGGATAGTGGCGAAGGACCTTGTAGCGGTCGCAAATTACCATCGATCGGTCTTGAGACGCGAGAAGGGAGCACCCCCTCACCTTAATCCTCTCCCTCAGGGAGAGGAAAATGAAAGACGCCACAAGCAATGCTCCGTCTTCAGCTCATACAAGAGTGATGCGCG
>Ga0070697_100003952_pt1 | contig 11389 bp, 12 predicted proteins | sample KBSK1501metaG_FD_65475 | JGI IMG/M metagenome (GOLD analysis project Ga0070697, IMG submission 65475) | Corn, switchgrass and miscanthus rhizosphere microbial communities from Kellogg Biological Station, Michigan, USA - KBS K1-50-1 metaG | ecosystem: Host-associated > Plants > Roots >... | reverse complement strand
AAACGCGATGAACGAACAAAAAACATTGAGACCAAAAATTATGAACTCATTAAAACTTCCGTTCCTTGTGTCTGTGCTGACAGCTTCGAGTTTTGTCTGCACTGGTTTAACGGCGGCGCCGCAGCCGAAATCAAATGCCGCGGCAGTTGCGCAACCTAACCAAAAACAATTCAACACCCCGAAAGAGGCGGCCGATAGTCTGGTTCAGGCAGCTGAGTCATTCGATGTCAACGCTTTGAAGGAAATTCTGGGCCCGGATAGCACCGATATCGTTAGCTCCGAGGATCCCGTGCAAGACAAGAACAAAGCCATGACGTTTGCCACCAAAGCAAAGGAAAAGATATCGATCGGAGCAGACGCTAAGAATCCTAATCGTGTCATCGTAACTGTAGGCAAGGATGATTTCCCGCTGCCAATTCCGATCGTGAAGCAGAAGGGCAAGTGGGTTTTCGACATGAAGAGCGGGCGGCAGGAAATCTTAAACCGCCGAGTTGGAACTAACGAGTTGGACGCGATTGCGATCTGCCGCGGATTCGTGGAAGCGCAGACCGAGTACGCTCAGGAAAAACATGATGACGCCAAGGTGAATCAGTACGCGCAGCGGATCATCAGCACTCCTGGAAAACATGACGGCCTAGCCTGGCAAAATGCGGATGGCACCTGGGGAGGTCCGGTTGGAGAAGGTGTCGCCAGAGCGCTGGAACAAGGTTATTCGAAGCAAGGCCAGCCATTTCACGGCTACTATTTCAAAGTGCTTAAAGGGCAAGGTCCCGCCGCCCCAAAGGGCGAAATGGATTTTGTGGTGGAGGGCGCCATGATCGGCGGCTTCGCTTTGGCAGCGGCGCCCGCTCAATACCGGGTTACCGGAGTGAAGACGTTCATGGTTGGGCCTAACGGAGTCGTCTACGAAAAGGACCTCGGACCAGATACCTTGAAGGCGTTCGAGACGATGGATAAGTACAATCCGGATAAGAGCTGGAAACCTACCGGCGATGACTGGCCGGAAACTACAGAAACCGCAGACGCCGCCCAATAAAAGGGTTGCGGTCGGGGCCCAAACCCGCAAAACATCTGACCAAGCAATGAAAGAAAACAGCACTTCTGCGTTATTTTTCGCCCCGAATCATGTTCGAGCCGCTGCTTTCGCCGGCCTGGCGCTGGCAACCGCTTTGACCAGCGGATGCAGCACAAATAAGACGCTCGAGCCGAACGCGCCGGCCAGCCAGTTCGCCCGGGCTGATACCAACCACGATGGAAAGCTATCGCTGGATGAGGTGAACGTATACATCGTTAACCAGGTCTTCGATTCACGCGACGCGAATCACGACGGACGGATGACCGCGCAGGAATGGGCGGCAGGTGATCCGGCGCGCCTGGCACAATTTGAAAAGCGTGACGCCAATGGCGATGGGATCGTCACCAAAGAGGAGGCGCTCGCCTACGGCCGCAAATATGGCCTTGCCAAAAAGATCATGGCTGAAGCGGATAAAAATCACGATGGGTTTCTCGAACCCGACGAGGTAGAGGCCTACTACGGCAGCCACGAAGGTCCGCCAAATTGATTGTCGTTATGCAGGAAATTCAACAAGGGCGTTCGCAAGCGAACGTTAAGCGCCGCGTAGCTCTTGGATTTGTCCTCGGGTTGAATGTTGCAGTGTGCTGCTTCGCCCAAGCACCCGAACCCTCAGCTGCTGTCTCAGACTTTGAAGAGCTCCCCGAGTTGAAGGCCAGCGAGATCCTCAAGCCGGAAATTTTCCGGGGTCCGCATCACACCGTGCGCGAATCGGTGCCGACCTCGTCCGGTATGAACCAATTTGCGATTGATTCTGACTACGGAGTCTTTGACGCCGACGGGAACGAGATGCTGCTGCGCCGTATCAAGGAAGTGTATAGCATTGCCCAGCTCAAGGACGTTTCCCGTACCGATCAGTTCAAACGATCGCTCGTGACTGCCGCCAAGGGTCCTTACAATGCCGCAAAAAATGTCGTCCAGGATCCTGTCGGCTCCGTTTCCTCCGCGGGCAAAGGCCTAATGAAATTCATGGGACGCGTGGGGCAATCGGCGAAAAATGTCGCTAAAGGCCAGGCCGAAAAACCTTCGTCGGAGGGGAAAAAAGGCGAGAACGTGATTGGCTACACCAAGGCCAAGAAGAAAATTGCCCTTGAGATGGGGATCGATCCCTACAGCACCAATCGGGTTCTCCAAAAAGAGTTAGACGGAGTTGCCTGGGCATCATGGGCGGGCGGTTTCACCTTTTCGGCAGCGACATTTCCAATTGGCGGACCGGCCGGAATGGCTCTCACTGCAACCGGGGTGAGCAGTACAGTCGGGGAAATGTTAAGCACGAAGTCCCCGGGCGAGCTGAAGGCGATTAATCGTTCCGTCCTTCGAGCAATGGGGGCGAGTGCCCAGGATGCTGAACGGTTTTTGGAAAACACCGCGTTCTCTCCGACGGCGCAGACCGTGTTCGTTCACAACCTAAAAGCTCTTGAAGGCGTGACTAATCGTGGTGCGTTTGTTCACACCGCTGCGCAAAAGAGCTCGAGCGAGGCGGACGCGGTTTTCTGCGTTCAGACAGCGGCAATGATGGGGAAACTCCACAGTGGGGAACATCCACTGGCTCGGATTGCCATGCTTGAAGACTTTCCCATCTGCATTGCCAGGGACGGGACGGTGATCGCGGCGCTGCAATGGGATTATGCGGCATGGACGCCGCGTGCAGCTGCCTTCACCGACGAACTGAACCGGATGGCTAACGAACCGGGCCGAAACAAACATGTTCTGGTTGCAGTCTCCGGGCAAACATCGCCCCGGTTGCAACAGGAACTGCAAAGCCGGGGGATTACACTCCAGGATCGGTTGAATCCGGGCCCGCTTAAGTAAGAGACAGGACCTCCGCCGGTGAACACACAGTTTAGTGTTGTAGCCGCCCCGCAGTGTCGGGGCGTTGATGCGCGCGGAAATGGCATCGGCCGCTGCCCGATGGATCGCGGTGAGTTCATCGGCGGACCGCCGATGCCACATTATTCACGCGCGTGATCAAATTCATCGGCTGGTCTGTTCTCTGGGTTGCAACGACGTTGTGGGCGCTCTGGGCATTCGGCGCGCTTTATTTTGATTTCCCGGTAGCGGGCTTCGGCCAAGTGGCCGCCATTGTTTTCGTTTTGGTCTTGCTCGGAATCTTGATTTTCCTGCGAGGCAAACGGCGAAAACCGATGGCAATTCTTGCTCTAACTGCTTTGATAAACTGCTGGTGGTTGACTCTGAAGCCGTCTAACGACCGGCAGTGGCAGCCCGACGTCGCCCAAACCTCCTGGGCTGAGACTAACGGCGACGAAATCACCATCCGGAACGTTCGCAATTGTGATTATCGCACCGAACACGATTTCGATGTGCACTGGGAAACGCGGACCGTTCATTTGTCACAACTGGAGGGGATGGATCTCGCCATTATGTATTGGGGCTCGCCGTATATGGCGCATCCAATCGTTAGTTTCCGGTTCGGCGATTCGCTTCCAATCTGTTTCTCAATTGAAACCAGAAAAGCGGTTGGGCAGGAATACTCCGCAATCCACGGGCTCTATCGCCAGTACACGCTCATTTATATCGTGGCGGATGAGCGTGACTCAATCCGCGTGCGCACAAATTATCGCGAGGGCGAGGACGTCTATCTTTACCGGACCCTGGCTTCGCCCGAACAAGCTCGGGCGCGATTTCTTGAATACGTCAATACGGTTAATAACCTGCATATTCATCCGCGCTGGTACAATGCCATCACTACCAACTGCACGACCAGCATCCGCACCCAGCGGCCGGCCAACCAGCGCGCCCCGTGGGACTGGCGTCTCCTCGTTAACGGCAAAGCCGACGAACTGCTCTATGAACGCCACCTCATCGCCACCGGTGGACTCGCTTTCCCTGAACTCAAACGACGCAGCCACATCAACGACCGCGCACGTGCCGCCGATCAGAATCCGGATTTCTCGCAGCGTATCCGCGAAGGTGTACCAGGGTTCGAGGGGGAATCGTTAGCCGGGAGTTTACAATAAGCCTTTCTCCGACCGCGTGTCTGTTTGGGGCGCGGAAGCTGCCATGTCACAGAAGCCTCGGGCACGAACTGTTTACCTAAGCTATCCACACGCACATCGGCATCTGCATCTTGTCCAAATTCCAGTTCAAAGGGGCTTTCTCTGCACGCTGGTGCAAAGCGGCGCAGCTCCGAAAGCTTTCGCGAGCAGGATCCGCCGCTTTTCCCATACGACCAGAGGCGGGCAGAGCACAGTACCGACAATAGTTAGGGCAACGTAAATCTATTCGGAGCCTCCTTCTTGAGGTAAGGTTCGACTAAGTGAACAGGATTGTCCGACGTGTCCACCCAAGATTGTCGCTGCGCGGCCTTTCGGGCATCGAACTCTTGATCGCCGTCGCTGGGCTGTTTGTCTCATTTCCTTTCATCGAGCCACTCACCACCGGGCCTCTTCTCGAATCGATCCTGTTTAGCATCGTGCTGATCTCGGCGGTTCTCGCTATCGCCGGCCGCGGGCCGGTCTTGATAACTGCAGGTTTGCTCGCGTTGCCCACCTTGGCCGCGAGGTGGATTAATTATTACTGGCCGAATCTGCTGCCGCCAGAGGTATTCCTTATTGGCGGAATTCTCTTTGTCTTCTTCGTGATCGCGAACCTATTGCGATTCGTTCTGACCGCTCCCTCAGTTAACACCGAGGTTCTTTGTGCCAGTGTTTCCGCCTACCTGCTTCTGGCTTTGCTTTGGACTCTTGCCTACTGGTTGGTGGCCGAGCTGATTCCGGGCGCGTTTGCTTTCAACGTTTCTGCCGCGGCCGATAAATCGATTGAGGGTTTTAATGGTCTTTACTTTAGCCTTATCACGTTGTGCACGGTCGGCTACGGCGACATCACTCCGGTTTCCGGAGTAGCTCGGATGCTTGCCGCCATGGAAGCGATGACCGGCCTTCTCTATATCGCCGTGTTGATCGCACGGCTGGTCGCACTCAACGTCGCTCCGAAGTCTGACGGTTCTTGATTAGCCGATGCGGCGTCTCTCTCCAGCGTATTGGGGAAACGCCTCTCCTGATCTTGAGGATATTGGGCGTGTCGCGCTGGTTATAAGCTGGATGTTTGCGTCGAGGTCGGTGTGGAGCGCCCCTCTTTCTTCAGCTCAAGCTTTAAGATCCGGTCGACTTCTGCGATCGCTTGTCCGTTGCGCGGTGCGGAATGGTTGGAGGGCACGATCAATTCAGATTGTGCCCCTTTAAGGTGTGAACTCCAATACGCCACAACCCCATCGCTGCTGTTGGGGGTGTCGCCCTTTCCGCGATCGCCAATGATCGAGTGATACGGAATACCCGGCGCGATTGGCAGCTTGTTCACCTCTAGCACGAACCGGTTGTTTGGAGCCAGGGTGTCAATACTGTTCGGAATCCGCGACAGTTGCATGGTCGCTGGATCGGGTGTCATCGCCGCTTGGAGCGTGGCAAAGGGGATCGATGCGAGAAAAAACGGCGTCCGCACCAGGCTCGAGCCGATTCGGCCGACCCAGTTCAAAGCCATATTGGCGCCGCGCTGGGGCGTGGAAATGAAAATAACGCGACAAACTTCAGGGCGATGAGCAAAAATGAGCGATTCCGTCAGCAGTTTTTTGCTGGCTTCGGGCATTTGGGTCTCAGCCGGTGATTTGCCGAAAATACTGCGCCAGATTTTGTCACCGGCGTCAGTAATCATTAGCCGGCTGACCATTCCTCCCATGCTGTGACCCACCAGCACGATGCGCTTTGTATTCGGAAACGCCCGCTTGACCGCGTCAAGGTCTCTTCGCAGGAGTGTAGCCGAATAAGGATACGGATAACCACTAGGGTAGCTGAACACCCAGAACTGATAGTTCCTTCGAATAATTGGATCCGCTCGCAAATAGTTGATCATCGGCCCCCAGCTGGCTGGTGTGTCTTGCAACCCATGGACGAAGATCACCGGAATGCGATTGCGATCGTATGCCTGCAAACGCATTAATCGAGCGGTCGCAGCGTAGTTCTCTGGGCGTAACAGACGAACCAAACCGAGCCTTTCTGGGCGCTCCTTCACAAGCCCGACGGCAAGCGGCGCGCTGAAATCTCCCGCGACCGGGTACGAATGATTGTTTAGCGTTATGCGTTCCTGCGCCAGAGGTTCGGCGAATTCAAGCTGTGCTTGTTTTCCATTGAAACGAATGAACGCGGTGGCTGTGCCGTATATGCGTTGGGTGGACAGGGTTTTTCGAAAATCCGGAACGTCGTTGCGCGAGATCGCGACGACCGGCGCACCGAGCCCATCGATCACCACGCGATTTGGAAAATACATTCCGCCAATCGTGAGCGTGTCGGCAGTCTCGAGCGTATAATTTGAGGGATTCCGTTCTGGATCCGCCACCCGTTTAGTACTGAGTCGATATTCACCGTTCGGACTCGGTACGGTTAAAGCATGATTCCACGGATCCAAAGGGGTGCTCTCGATGATATCGATACTCCGGCCAACGGCATAATTATAGGTGCGCCGTGCCTCCACGCTCTGCGGCTGATTCCTGAGCACGGCCGCGGAACGATCTGCCGCCGCTAGATAATTTCCGAGCGCCTTAAGCGGTTCAGTGTTCCGCAGTTTATTTCCATCCGCGATGTCCTGGTCAGCTGGGGCAAGGCTCGGGGAAGCGGCAGGGATATAGACTGCTTCATGCTGGCGCACCGTCGCGATCTTCTCCGCGCAGCCGCACAGCAAGATTGCAACAAGAGCACTAATGGCGCGGTTCCCTCGATTCACCCGAGCCTCAAATGACCTGCCCAATTTCATAATCATGCCAACACCGGCCGGCGTATGTTCTCTGTCTATAATATATAGGACATCACTTCAATGGAGGCGATATCTTCCATGCCGAAGTGCTGGTTTCGAATTTCTGGCGAAAACACGATCAGACCACTGCGGTAATGAGCAGTCAAAAACGTGCTTCATGCCGCACGGTACCAAGGCCGATCCTCGATCACAGATTGACGGGCTGAGCGAGGCGAAACTCTAATTTTGTTCCCGGCGGAATTGTGGATACGCCAGCTGAGAAACCTTTCATCAATTGCCTTGCCGTCTTGGGGTTCGCTTCAGGTCGGAATAGGTCGGTCTTGATTGGCACCTTCTTCCCATGCACCGAAACACTGATAAGATCGAACGTCAACGGGTTGGATCGGCGCGGATCGAAGCGCGATGCTTCGATTCTGCCAAACACTCTTGTTCCGGCCCGAAGCACCACATTTCCATTCACCGCAACGTCCTGATCCAGCTTGGTGGTAAAAGTTTTCCCGACTCGATCGTGCGACGTGATATTGTCAACGGTTCGGATACTCAGCGTTGTCCCGGCTGGAACGGTGGCAGCAAAAGAGAGCGGCGCAGCCCATAAGGGGATCCAAATTGCAATAAGGATTAATGTCTTTTTCATAAAAATACCTGGTGTTTGGTTCTACTTAGTTGAATTCGGTTGCTGTTGCGAGTCTGGTGTGAGGGATCTCGTTCGAATATTGGACTTTAGGCATTGGAGGCCGAGCACTCCACTAAGACCAAGGTCCCATTGGCGATATTCGTACTCCCTTCCAAAATCTCTCCTTTATCACGTCGAATGAAGACCGTCGGCTATCAACGCAGCGGCCGGCGCGCCGCGGCAATTTTCAGCCTGTTCCTGTTCCTATCAGCTTGCAGCTCAAAAGTCGAACGCATGATGGATGAGGTATTTGAACAAAGTTACGAAATCGAGCCGGCCGCCAGCTTGAGTATCCGTAACCCCAACGGCTTAATCGAAATTCACGGTACAAATACGTCCCAAGTGCAGCTGCGAGCCACCAAGAAGGCGAAGAGCGCCGCCCAACTGAAAAACATTGGTGTGAATGTGGCGGCGCAAACGGATTCGATTTCGATCACGACGATTTTTTTGCGACAAAAAAACATCGCCAATGCGATGGCGTCCGGCACGATCGGCTACAGCCTGACTGTGCCAGCGACCATCATGCTACACCGCGTGGATTTGGACGATGGCAAGATTTCAATAGAGGGAATGCGAGGTCCGGAACTGCGGGCCAGTATCGTGGATGGTCAACTTGCCATTCATAATTGTTTTGGAAATGCGCACCTGACCGTTGCCAACGGCGCACTCGACATTTTCTACGATCGTTTTGAAGGACATCCGTTTGCTGTCGACGCTCAAATCACAAACGGAAATGCCCGGGTTTTCATTCCACGTGGAGGCTCATTTCATGTTCGCGCCGAAACTACGACTGGGGAAATCGTCAATGAATTCGCCAACCAGGTAGAGCTTAACGGTCACACCGGCCGCAAAATCGATGTATCGGTCGGAAAATCGGAGCGCTCCGAAATTAAACTTCGAGTGACAACTGGAGACATCACAATTGCCGAAGCCAAATCGGAGATTGAAAACACAACCAGGAACGGGAGCGAGTGACTCGAAGCTCCAAACTTCAACATCCAAGCTCCAGAGAAACTTCAAACACCAAAATCTCAAGCAGTGCGATCCCGGCCATTTGGATGTTGCGGATTGGTTATTCTTTGGATGTTGGAGCTTGGAATTTGGAATTTTTATTTCGGCAGTTCGGCCTTGGCCTTCCCGATTTTCAGTCGCGATATTTTAATCGTTCGCGCAACGCGAATCGCGTAATCGACTGCGCCGGAGCAAGGCCCTTGCGCCAGGAGCAGTTTCCCGCGCAGATCGACAAAACTGTCGTCGCGCCAGACCCCGTTAGATGGAACGGCCCCAGGAGAGATCAAGGCTGCGTCACGCTTGGAAGTGCCACACGGATCAGCTTTGAGAAATCGGGCGATTCGCCGGCGGCCTGCGCCTGTGGATTGATGAAACTTTTCGCCTTGAGCTCGGCCAGGGGCAGGCTGCGATCGACAAAGCCGCGCGCATAAAGCAATTCATCCATCTTGCCGTTCAGCAGGACTCTCCAATTCCACGGCGGAACTTTTCCATGCTCGGCCGCGATGTTGGCGGCGCGGATGTTGGTGGTGCAGTTGTCGGTCACTGCGTTATAAAATTCCGCTTTGTCGTGCAACTGATTGAGGTGCCCAAGATACTGAAGGAAGATTTTGCGAGCGTGTTCCGGTGAGATCTTGACGTGATAAAGATAAACCTCTTCATGGCGATAGTTGGTGCGAAGACGAATAACATCGCGCTCGTCCGCGGGGATATAGATCAATTCGTATTGCCGATAGAAACCGGCCAAAGTGGAATAGCTCTGGCCAATCGACTTCCGAGTTTCGATCGAGAAAGCGAGCGGGAGCGAGTCGGCGAACTGGAAGCTGGCGATGGGGTGGGCAATCCAGGGCGAACCCCAATAATTGATCGCGAGATCCACCCCGGTCACTTGCGACAAGTCGAGGACGCGCGTTTCCCATCGCGGCGTGTAATCGGTCTCGGTTCGATAATCACAGTTTCTGACATTATGCACTGTGATTTGGTCGCCTTGTATATCTGCCCAGGCTCGCTTTGCCACATCAGGTTGCCAGGTCCGATCTTCGGTCGGCTTGATAGTGAGCCACCACCCGAGCACCAGGGTGAAGAGCAACGAAACGGCTACCAGTTTCTTCCAGAGTGGTCGCACGAAGAACAGCACGATTGCAAAGAGGCAGCCGAGGATGGCAGCGACAATTTTGTTGCCGCCGCCAAATGGTGCGTCAAACCACACCGCACCGAAAGCCCAGGCCGCGCAGATAATGGCAACCACAGCGACGCCGAGTCCACCAATCAAATGGCCGAGGCGCTTCACCCAGGTGACGTGAGTGGTATGGCCAATCTTCCCAGCAGGAGGAACAATGATTGCCGATAGCAGTGTTCGTCGTGGCGGCATGACTTTGCGCCGATTCATCAACGTAACACCATGGGGGCGGTCCGGGTGACCAGTTCGACATTCTGTTCTTTCAGCTTGTGTTGAGCGAGCGGCGACGCGTCGCCGCTAATCCGGGCAGAGAGAACGCGGTAAGTAGTAAAGAGGGCGATATATTTTGTCATGAAATGGCGCGGTTGGGGTTAGTTGGATTGGGTGCTTAGTTTGCGAATTCGGTGGACCTCAGCAATTGCTTGCGGGTTAAGAGGCGAGCGGTGATTGCATGGCACCACAAATGGACGCGATTTCATGGTTTTCTCGATTCATCCTGCGAAGCGGATCGCGACGTGGGCACATACATCGCGACCAGCCGCGCGATAAGGATCGCGACGTAGAATGTGCCCGTGACTGCTTCCATAACCGCGAGAGTTCTAGCAATCTTCGAGACTGGAGTCACGTCGCCAAAGCCGACCGTGCTCAAAGTTACAAAGCTGAAATAGAAGGCGTTAAACCGATCCATCCGCCCGGAAAAATGAGGATTGGCGGCAAAGGCAAAGCTATTCGGGGAGAGCTGAGCCAGAAGCGCGTACGCAAGCGCCCAAATCAAACCGAGCAATAGATAAGCGGAGACAGCCGCGCACAGAACCTCCGTATCAATTTGGATTGAGCCCAGGACATAACCGAGCAGTTTGAAAACCACCAGAACCATGAAGGCGATTCCGAACCCGAAGAAAAAGTAGGGGTGGAAAGTTTGCGGATATGCATAGCTCAGCCATTTCCCAACGATCGCCGGAACCAGTAGCAGCGCGGCTACGATCAGCACCGAACGCTTACCGCCAATGGCGATGACGGCTGCCACCAAGACCAGCGTTATCATCAGGGCCTCAATCAAATCGCCCAGCGCAAATTCCTCGAAAAATGGTGTCATAACGATCAGCAACACCAAAGCGCCCAAGAGTTTTATCGTGGAAAAGCGCCACATTCCCGGGTGCGAGCGCAAGACCAATCTTGTCCTTTGGTGGTTAGGCTTCACCGTTTGATTGCTTTTCATGGAAAGCGCAGGGGCCGTTACGGAGTCGCTTCCGGGTCTTTGTTTAAAATCTGCTCGAGATGCAGCATTGAGCTCTGGCTAATGGGAATGAATCCTTCATGCGGCCGGTCCAAATCCAGCACCACGTAGATGGTGGCGCAAAGAACTCGCGACGGCCGCTTGATAACGTTTGGATTCGGATCGGCCATTGACGGAGTCATTTAAAAACGTAGGTGCAACCGACCGTTACGGTGTAGTCATCCGAACTGCTGGTGATCGGTAATTCACAGCGTGCGCTCAAGACCCATTCACCGTGGGATCCAAAGCTGCGGCCGATCTCAAACTTGGCGGTCGAACTGAACTCGCCGTGGGCCGGGAACTCCCATGTTTCTTCAAATTCGGTATATGCGTACCAGTTGTCAGGCAGCGCAATACTGATCGCCGGCTTCACATGAAGTTCCTGTTCCTCCGAAACCCCCGTCTCGGTAAAAAACG
>Ga0070697_100003951_pt1 | contig 11393 bp, 7 predicted proteins | sample KBSK1501metaG_FD_65475 | JGI IMG/M metagenome (GOLD analysis project Ga0070697, IMG submission 65475) | Corn, switchgrass and miscanthus rhizosphere microbial communities from Kellogg Biological Station, Michigan, USA - KBS K1-50-1 metaG | ecosystem: Host-associated > Plants > Roots >... | reverse complement strand
GGCGTAGCCGATGAAGACCCGGTCGCAGCCGTTGATGTCGATGTTCTCGATGTTCTGGTCTTCCAGCAGCGGCTGGAGCCTGCCCACGCCGAACAGCGCCGCGTGGATCGCCTCGGCGAGGTCCTCTTCCTCCTGCGCGTTCAGCGGCGGGCGGCCGACCAGGATCTCGCTCCTGGCGTGCTCCTCCAGCACCTGGGAGATGAGCGCCCGGGCGAACTGACGCTCGTCCTCCCCGGTCATGGGCGGCATCCCGGCCGCGGCGTCCAGGCGCCGCTGCTCGGCCAGCCGGTCGCCTACGTCACCGCGCAGGCGCTTGACGAGGCCGTGGTCCATCGCGCGTCACCCCCCGCCGGACCGGCGCGAACCTGCCGGTCCCTGGCGGTCCCAGGGGGCGGCGCCCCAGCCCGGGTCCTCCGGGTTCTCCTGCTCGTGCCCGGGCGGCCCGGCCGATGCCTGGCCGTCGGAGGTGGCGAGCGGGGTCATCGGCGCCCGGGCGAAGAAGGAGCCCGGGCGGTTCGGGACTTCTTGGCGGGTTCCGTCCTGGCGGGTTCCGCTGTCCTGGCGGTTCGGGAGGTCCTGGCGGGTTCCGCCCTGGGCGTGCCGGGCTGGCCGCGGCTGGGCCGGGGCGCTGGCCTGGGTGGCGGCCGAAATCGCGGGGTGGGCCTCTCCGTTGACGGCCTGTCCGCTGGGCGCCTGTCCACTGGGCGCCTGTCCGCTGGGGGCCTGTCCGCTGGGCGCCTGTCCGCTGGGGGCCTGCCCTGGGTCGGCCTGATGCCTGCCGGGCCGGCCGCGGACCCGGCTGAACGTGGTGCGAGGCGCCTCGCCGGAGACGGTGGACGCGGAGAGCGTGACCTCGGCCAGGTCCGCGGGACCGTGCGCAGCCGTGGCCGGGGCCGGGACGTGCTGCGGGCCGGCCGGGGCCGGGTTGGGCATGGCGCGGGTGGGCGCGGCTGGGCCAGATGCGGGGTAGGCGGGCTGCGGGCCCGATGACCAGCCGGGATGCGGGCCAGCGACTGGTGCTATGGAGGGCTGCGGACCAGACGGCGCCGCGGGCTGCGGACCGGTGGCGCGCCGGGCGGCCCGCGGTGCGGCCTGCGGTGCGGCCTGCGCCTGCGCCTGTGCCCGCGCGGGGCCGGGCATGGTGGCGGGACCGGGTTCGGCCGGGTTGCCGATCGGCGGCAGGCCCTGCACGAGCTGCCTGGCCACCTCCCTGGCCGTCTTGATCAGCATGGTGCGGTCCAGGTTGCCGCCCCACTCACCGCTCAGCAGGTCGGCGCCCTTGGTGTCGTGGGCGATGCCGCCGAGCACGGTGGCCGGGGCGTTGGCCTGGCCGAGCACGTGCTGCACCTCGCCGAGCGACGCCCGGAACTTCTTGTGGTCGGCGACGACCACGACGCCTACCCCGAAGTTCCGCCTGCCCCGGCTCTGCGCGGCCGCGGCGAACGCGGCCGCCCGGTCGCGGAGCCTGATCACGTCGGCCACGTGCACCTTGGTCACCAGGACCACCGTGGTCGCCTCGGCGAGCAGGTCATAGAGCGGGCCGTCGGCGCCGAGCCGCCCGCAGTCGGCGATCACGTCGGCCTGCGGCAGCGACGCGAGCGCCTTGCCGATTGGGCCCCAGAGCAGGCTCAGCCCGGCACCCTGCTCCGCGTTGGTCACCCCGGCCAGCACGTCGAGCCCGCCGTGCAGCTTCTGCACGTGCTCCCAGACCTGCTGCGGCTGCATCCCGCGCCGGGCGACGACGGCCAGGCTGAGCACCCCGCGCCGGGGGTCGAGGTGACCGCCGCCCACCGCCGGGAACCGGTACACGAGGTCGCCGCCGGCCGGGTCGCACTCGGCCAGCAGGACCGGACGCGGCCACACAGCGGCGAGCGCCAGTGCCACTGTCGTGACACCTGGCGCTCCCTTGTCGGACGCGATAGCGATCAGCGCCACGGGTCACCCCGACCCGGGCGTCAGCGCGATGGCGACGTCACCGGCCGAGGCGTAGCAGGCCAATACGCCCGCATCGGCGGAGGGAACCGCGAGGGTGACCGCGGCGGTGGAACCGTTGGATGCGGTGGAGCCGGTCACGCTGGCGATCGTGCCAGTGGTGATGGGCACGCCGGGGCCGGTTCCGTTCCCGGTGCCCGTACCGCCGCCGCCGGCGGCCGCGCCGCAACCGCTGCCGGTGCCGACCCCGATCGCCTCGACGGTCTGGCCGATCAGCAGGTCCGCGGGCGCCTGCCCGGGCTTGAGGGACAGTCCGACCCGGACCTTGCCCGCAGCGAGGTTGTTGGTGGCCGTCGTCATGGCCGGCGTGAGCAGGGTCCCGGCCGGAATCTGGACCGCGGCGTAGACGCCCGCCACTCGGTTTGCGTACTGCCAGGCCACGTAGTTGATGCCGGTGTTGGAGGCGATCTGGACTTCCTTGATCGCCGACGCGGGGATCCGCTGGCCCTGGCCCACCTCCTGGGTGATCTCCACGGCTCCGACCCGGTGACCGGCGCTGATGACCAGGTACCCGGCGGCGACCGCGCCCAGGGCCACGAGCAGGACGGCCAGCGCGGCCAGCGCCGGCTTGCGCTCGCGTGGCGCGCTCGGCATCCTCCGTCCGCCAGGCGCCGTCGGTTCGGCCCACGAACCTTGCTGATCGGCCACCGCACCGCGCGGTAGCGTGCCCCGGTCGCTCACCATAAGATCGCGGTCTCCCGTGCTGCGCGTGCCTGGCCACCGCGGTCACCCGGTGTACGCGCACGCTATGTCGCTGCTATGTCGCCCCCAACCGTCCGCCCGAACATATCGTGACAAGCCTGCCTCACGACCCACATATTAAAAATCCGTAATCACAGATCACACGTATTAGCGCTTATGACCACAGAGGGTAACAAGCAAGCCGAGGCCAGAATCACCTCATGAGAAACACGAGGCGACGCACGCCGCATCAGCGGCGCTGATGACTGTCGGCTTCGGCTGCGCCGGCCAGATTCGGCGCCTGCGGCTTCGATTTAGAGATCTTTAACGCCCAGGGTTACCGGCTGCGGCAGGCGCAGGAACCCCTCACCCCACTGCGGCACCATCCGCGGAGCTGTTACTGCATGAATGCCGCGCTCATGTCGTTGGGGCGCGCGTCGGCGGATAACCCGTCGGCTGGTCCTGCGGGAGTCCCCGGCCGCGATGACATCATCGCGGATCGCTGCACCCCTGATCAGGGGTGCAGCGATCCGCGATCTTTGCTGCCGCCCGGCGGGTCACCTCAGCCGTCACGCCCGCCCCGCGGGAACAGGCCGCGGCGGCCGGGCGGATCACTGACTGCCGGAACCCGGCTATCAGGGGTGCGGCGACCCGCGATCACCGGTGCCGTGACAGCTGTGGTACCTGATGCGGGCACTGCTGCCCGGAACGATGCGGGTTTTCCCTGGAGCTGCATGAACGCGGCAGCCAGGTAGTAGGAGCGGGCGGGCCGGGGCGGAGGTGGTGATACGGCCGGAGGCGGGAGGTGAAATTCGATAACATAGCGGCACTTGCGGCGGAACATGAGCAAATTGCCCGTACGCCTGAGGGGGGCTGGAGGGGCCGGGGGTTCCGGGGTTGCGCCGGGTGAGCACTGGAGGAGCCGGATGCGGATCGCGCTGACCGCTCTCACGCCACAGGGGCCGGCGGACGTGATCGTCAGCGGCGACGACGCCGCCACCGCCGGGCAGGTCGCCGAGGCGCTGCGGGAGGCGTTCGCGCCAAAGGAGCACCTGGCCCAGGTCATCATGCATCCGCGAGCCGCGGCGCCAGGGGGCGTGGGCCTGGCCGGGCCCGCGCCGGTGCTCTGGGTCGGCGGGCACCAGGTCCCGCCGGGCACGCCGGCCGCCCGCGCGCTGCGGGACGGGGCCGTGGTCACCACCCTCGAACGTGCCGCCGCCGCCACCTCGCTGGCCGAGCCGGGCGGCGTGGCCGAGCTGCGGATCATCGGCGGTCCTGACGCCGGCACCGTGCACCGGCTCGGGCCCGGCGCCACCACCATCGGGTCGGGGCCCGGCTGCCAGGTGCGGCTGCTGACGCCGGGGGTGCCCGCACACGCGGGGACGATCACGGTCGCCTGGGGCCTGAACGAGCCGACGCTGGAGCCAGCCGGACCCGGGGCGCAGTTGATGCTCGACGGCCGCGTGGTGGCGGAAGCGTGCCCATGGCCGTTCGGCGGGGTGCTGCGGATCGCCACCACGACGCTGCAGCTGATGCGGCCCGAAGCCCCCGACGCGCACCTCTCGCCGGCCGGCGGCGGGCTCGCCTACCACCGGCCGCCGCGGTTCCGGCCGGACCTGAAGCCGGTGAAGATCGGGGTGCCGGCCGAGCCGAAGAAGGGGCACAGCTCCGCCGCCACCATGCTGCTCAGCGCGGCCGTCCCGATGGCCATGGGCGGCGTCATGGTCTACCTGACCAGGCAGTGGATCTATTCGCTGTTCATGCTGATGAGCCCGCTTATGGTGCTGGGCCACTGGGCCAGCGGCCGGAAGCAGCGCGGCGGGCGTGAGGGTTCGCACCGGCGGAAGATGCGCGCCTACACCAAGCAAATGGCCGAGGTCGAGGCCAAGCTGGAGGAAACCAAGGCGGCCGACGAGAAGCGGCGCCGCGAGGACGCGATCGACCCGGCGCAGGTCCTGCTCACCGCCACCGGGCCGCGGCGGCGGCTGTGGGAACGCCGCGCCGACGACCCGGACGCGCTGCGGATGCGGATCGGTCTGTTCGACGGGCCGGCCATGATCCAGCTGGTCGGCGCCAAGGAGGCCAGGCTGCCGGCGGTGCCGGTGTCGTTCTGCGTGCCCGTCTCGATGCCGCTCACCACGATGGGCGTGGTCGGCCTGGCCGGGCCGGTGGACGCGTCCCGGGCGCTGGCTCGCTGGCTGGTCGCCCAGGCCGCGGTGCTGCACAGCCCGCGCGACCTGTCCATCGTCGTGCTGGCCGCCGACCCGGCCGCGGGCCCGCAGTGGAACTGGGTGCGCTGGCTGCCGCACTGCGCGCCGCGCGGCGGCGAGGACTGCGTCGCGCTGGTGGGCACCGACCAGGACTCGGCGGCACGCCGGGTGAGCGAGCTGGTCGCCGAGGTCACCGCCAGGCTGACCAGCGCGGGCGAGGGCCCGCTGGGCCTCGGCGGCGCGGACGGCCAGGCCGCGGCGGGCAGCGACCTCGGTCCCAGGATCCTGGTGGTGCTCGACGGGGCCCGGCAGCTGCGCCGCATCCCGGGCATGCCGCAGGTACTCGCCGCGGCGAAGAAGACGGGCGTCTACGCGGTCTGCATCGACGAATCGCACCGCGTGCTGCCGGAGGAGTGCGCCGCCGTCTTGTCCTGGGACATCCCCGGCCAGGCCGCGACCAACAGCGCCAACGGCGTGCACTACGGTCCTGGCGGCTGGGCCCGGGAGTCGCACGGCCAGACCGCGCTGCGGGTCCGGCCGTTCCTGATCCGCGGGCACGGCTCGGTGTTCGGCCACGGCGGGCCGGCCATCCTGGCCGACCAGGTCTCGGTCGGCTGGGCCGACCGGGTGGCCCGCGCGCTCGCCCCGGTCCGCGACGTGAGCCGGGACGACGCCGACTCGACGATCCCGGGCTCGGCGCGACTGCTCGACCTGATCCACATGCCGGACCCCGCGCCCGAGCTGGTGCTGGCCGCGTGGCAGCGGCGCGGGCGGACCACCAAGGTGCCGATCGGGATCGGCGCCGACGGGCCGTTCATCCTGGACCTGAGCGCGGATGGCCCGCACGGCCTGGTCGCCGGGACCACCGGAGCCGGGAAGTCGGAGCTGCTGCAGACGCTGATCGCCGTCCTGTGCGTGGCGAACCGGCCGGACTCGATGACGTTCGTGCTCATCGACTACAAGGGCGGCAGCGCGTTCAAGGACTGCGCGCGGCTGCCGCACACCGTCGGGATGGTCAGCGACCTGGACGGGCACCTCACCGTGCGGGCGCTCGACTCGCTCGGCGCCGAGCTGAAGCGGCGGGAGGAGCTGCTGCTGCACGCCGGGGCCAAGGACATCGAGGACTACTGGGACACCAAGAAGCTCCAGCCCGACCTCGAGCCGATGCCCAGGCTGGTGCTGATCATCGACGAGTTCGCCGCGATGGTCGCGGAACTGCCCGACTTCGTCACCGGGCTCATCGACATCGCCCGCCGCGGCCGTTCGCTCGGCGTGCACCTGCTGCTCGCCACGCAGCGGCCGGCCGGCGTGGTCAGCGCGGACATCAGGGCCAACACCAACCTGCGGATCGCGCTGCGGGTCACCAGCCCGGACGAGTCCGCGGACGTCATCGACACCCGCGACGCCGCGTTCATCGCCAAGTCCACCCCGGGCCGCTGCTACATCAGGTCGGGGGCGGCCAGCCCGGTCGCGGTGCAGTCGGCACGCATAGGCGGGCGGCGGCCGAGCGCGGGACCGATCACCGCGACCGCGCAGGTGGTGCCGCTGCCGTGGCGCGGGCTCGGCAAGGCGCTGCCCGCTCGCGCGTCGGGCGGCGACGAGGAGTCGATGGCGACGGACCTGTCCGCGCTGGTCGACGCCATCGCCGCCGCCAACGCCAAGCTCGGCCTGGGCCAGCAGCGCCGGCCGTGGCTGGAACCCCTGCCCGAGCTGATAACACTGCCCGAGCTGATCACGCTGGATGAGCTGCCGCCAGGGGGGTCCCAAGGGGGGTCTGGGGGGATGGGTCCCCCCAGGAGCGGGGGGGTCTGGGGGGGTCGTCCCCCCGGGGAGACACAGGACGTCCCGCCGATCCCGTACGGTCTCACCGACCTGCCGCTGCGGCAGGCCCGCGCGCCGCTCGCCCTCGACTTCACGCACGCCGGGCACGTGGCGGTGGCCGGGGCGGCACGCACCGGGCGGTCCAGCCTGCTGCGCACGCTGGCCGGCTCGGTGGCGACGATGGCCTCCCCGGCCGACGTGCACATCTACGGGATCGACTGCGGCACCGGCGCGCTGCTGCCCGTCGCCGACCTGCCGCACTGCGGCGCGGTGGTGACCAGGGAGCAGGGCGATCGGGTGGAGCGCCTGCTGAGCAAGCTGAGGAACGAGATCGCACGCCGCCAGCAGCTGCTCGCGGCCCAGGGGTTCGCCGGCCTGGCCGAGCAGCGCGCCGCCACGTCCGGCGCGGACCGGCTGCCCTGGATGCTGCTGCTGCTCGACTGGTGGGAAGGCTACGTCGCGACGTTCGAGAACCTCGACTACGGCCGGCTGATCGAGACACTGCTGCAGATCCTGCGCGAGGGCAGCGCGGTCGGCCTGCGCGCCGTGTTCACCACCGACCGGATGGCGCTGATCGGCCAGACCGGCACCATCTTCGGTCAGCGGATGATCTTCCGGATGACGGACCGCAGCGACGCCTCGCTGGCCGACATCGGCGAGCGGGCGCTACCCGCCCACCAGTCCGAGGGCCGGATCATGTTCGCGGCCAAGCCGAACCCGCTGGAGGCGCAGATCGCGCTGCTGGACCCGGATCCCAGCGGGGTCGCGCAGGTGGCCGCGCTGCGCCGGATCGGCGAGCAGGCGCGGCAGCGGTTCGGCCGGGCCCCGGCCCCGCAGCGCCCGCTGCGGGTCGACGCGCTGCCGCCGCGAATCACCCTGGCCGAGACGTACCGGCTGGACCCGGACTTCGCGCCGCCGTCGCCGATGTGGGCGCTGGCCGGCGCGGGCGGGGACCAGCTCTCCCCCCAGGGCATCGACGTCAGGGACGAGGGGCCCGGCGTCGTGGTCGCCGGGCCGGCCCGCAGCGGGCGGTCCACCACGCTGCTGACGATGGCGCGGTCGCTGATCGCGGCGCAGACGCCCATCCTGGTGATCACGCCGCGGCGCTCGCCGCTGCGCGCGCTGGAGGGGACGCCGGGCGTGATCGCCGTGCTCGGCGCCGACTTCGACATCGAGGTCCTGCGAGCCGAGCTGAACCCGCTGGACCGGTACGTCGTCGTGGTCGACGACGCGGAGATGCTGTTCGACGCGCCCAACTCGCCGATCCTGGAGCGGATCATCGTCACCGGCCGGGATGCCGACCACGGCCTGATCCTGGCCGGCACCACCGGCGACCTGGGCCGCTGCTACACCGGCTTCATCCCCGCCGCGCTGAAGTCGCGGTGCGGCGTGCTGGTGACGGTGGACACGCCTGACGACGGCGACCTGTTCGGCGTGCGGCTGCCGCGGAACGCCGCGCCGGGCCCGCTCGGCCGCGGCCTGATCTTCCGCCCGGGCCGGGTGGCCCCGATCCAGCTCGCGATCGACGAGGGCTCAATCTGAGCGAGCCAAAGGGCGCCGCCGGCGACTGGACTGACGAGCGACGAAGAAGCGAGGAGGGAAGGAGCGAGGAGGGAAGGAGCCGGCTATGAAGAGGGCTGGGGAGGGGGGTGGGGCCCGGGGGCGAGCGAAGAATAGGGCGCTGCCCAGGACTGCAGGGCGGTCACCGCGGACGGGGCGAGGACCTGGTCGTTGTTCGCGGCGCCGGGCGGGTGCAGGAGGTGGTTGACCCCGTTGAGCGTGCGCAGCCCGGGTCCGGTGGCGCCCGCCGCGGCCAGCGCGCGGACCAGCGGCGTGATCGTGCTGGGCGGGACGTTCTGGTCCGCGGTGCCCTCGGTGACCAGGACGCGGGTGCCGTGCGGGAGCCTGGCCGCGACGCCCGGCGGGTAGACCGCGTCGTCGCTGCGCACGTAGGCGGCGTTAACGCCGGATAGCAGGATCGGGGTGAGCAGGTTGACCACCCCGGGCAGCATGCCGTCCGTGACGACCGGGCGCCCGGCCCGGAAGTCCGCGACGGCCCGCCGGACCGCCTCCCCGTTCTGCCGGGCGGTCGCGGCGGCGATGCCGCCCTGCCTGACCATGGCGTCGAGCTGCTCGTCCGTCTGCAGCTGGATGAGGCTGAGGAACCGCTCGTCCTGCGGCTCGATCAGGGCCAGCCCGGCCGGGCGGGGCGAGACCGACTCCGCGACCAGCAGCGCGTACATCCCGCCCTCGCTGTGCCCGGCGACCAGCATCCGGTGCGGATCGGCGGTCGGCTGGGCGCGCAGGAAGTCGTAGGCCGCGTCGGCCTGCTTGATGAACGCGGCCAGGTCGATGGAGGACGGATGGCCGGCGAACGCGCCGGCGCCGGTCTGGCCACTGAAATACTTGTCGAAGCGCAGCGTCATGATGCCCATCCGGCCCAGCACCCCGGCCACCAGCCGCAGCGTGTGCGGCTCGAGCCCGGCCGCGGCGTCGTCCCCGTCCCGGTCGGTGGGGCCGCTGCCGGCCATCAGCAGGGCCGCGGCCAGCCGCTGGCCGGCGCGGTGCGCGGGGACGTCGAGCGTGCCGTAAGTGGCGGTGCCGTCCACGGTGAACTGCACGCTCTGCTCGGCCGCCGCGACCGTACCGGACGACGTCCCGGCCCCGCCCTGCCCCTGGCCAGTAGAGCCGCAGGCGGCCAGTCCCGCGCCGATCACAACCGCCATCGCGGCCCGCAACACGTGCATCCTGTCTCCCATGGGAGATGTCTCGAACCATCCCGGTGCCGTTTCCGTAATATGGTTGCATAGCGCCACTTAACCCATACCGTTCGCCCAGTCACAGGGCGTTACTGAGGAGAGCTGATGGCAGTCTTCGGCGACCGGATCCTGCGTTGCACGGACGGTCACCTGTTCGTGTCGAGCGAGACTTCCCGCTTGTTCGGCTCGGTGCATCTCGGCCCGGTCCGGCGGATGCAGTGCCCGGTGGACGGGAAGATCGTGAACGTGTCCAACGTGCGGGAGAACACACTCAGCTCGGAGCAGCTCGAGGAAGCCCGCAGGTTCCGCACCTGAGCCGTCCCGCAGGCGCATAGGGGCGGCGGGCCAGCCGTTCAGGAGGACCCGGCGGCTGGCTGATCGGCGTGGTAGCGCAGCAGGTCGCCTGGCTGGCAGTCGAGTACGCGGCAGAGCCTGGCGAGAGTGCTGAAGCGGATGGCCCTGGCGCGGCCATTCTTGAGCACGGACAGGTTGACGATGGTCACGCCGACGCGGTCCGATAGCTCGGTAAGCGTCATGTGCCGCTCGCTGAGCAGTGCGTCGAGGCGTATCGCGATTGCCGCCGCCTCGTCGTGGCCGTCGGCCGCGCCGTCGTCGTCGGGGTGGTCCCTCATATGGTGGCCTGGATCTCGGCGTCCATGGCGGCGCCGGCCTCGACGATCCGCGCGAAGGTCAGCAGCGCGGCTCCGGTCAGGACCGGGACCGGCAGGTGCAACGGCACCAGGATCAGGTTCGAGAACGGGTTATCGATCTTGGTCATGATCATCAGCAGCGTATCGACCGCGGTCAGGTTGACGACGGCGGCGGTCGTGCTGCCGATGATGATGAACCAGCCGAGCCGCCGCACGGCGGCGGCGACGCGCGGCGTGAACGGCCCGTTCCGGCGTGCGGTTACCATCATCCGCCAGAGCAGGAACAAGACGCCGCCCCAGAACAACACGCCGGGCAGCACAGCCACGAGATTGAGCGTCTGCTCGCCGAGCGTGGAGTGGTCGGCGCACACCTCGAGGCTGCCGATGATGCTGATCGAGTGACCTGGCCGGGCGGTGACAGCCGAAGTGCTCCAGTCGCCGCCGTACTCGGTTCCCGGATTCGTCACGCACACGGCGCCGGGGAGGCCGCCGTAGGTGCCCCCCGAGCCGAACACGAGGAACGCCACGCCGACCAGCGCCGCGATGATCATGAGCGCGCCGAAGAACTTAGTCACGGACTCCAGCGGCTCAGTCAGTCCGCCGTCCTCGTTATCGATGGTCATCGCAGAGTCCCTTCGGGTCAGCCGGACCGTCTCCTGCCCGGCTCGTATCGTTAGTCGATAACAACGATAATCGATAATAACGATAATCGATAGGGTCTCGTCAAGCCGTTAGCCGACGCGCGCATCACACCACGCCGGATGAAGGGCTGCCAGCGGCCGCGCGGGCGGGTCAGTTGCCCGCCTGGTCCGTCTCGGGTCCGTCCGTGACGAAGTGGTCGATGGTGAGCTGGGTGTGCCCGAGCGCGCTGGCGCCGGGCTCGTGGTGGGCGCGGCTGGTGAAGCCGCCGGACCGGGCGGCCCAGGCGAACACCTCGGGTTCGACCGGGTACTGGCACGAGTAGCCGTGCGTGGCGTCCAAGGCGGTGGCGAGCGTCCGCCCGATCAGGGCGGCCGCGGTGGCCGCACGGACCGAGTGGGCCTCGATCACGATCCAGCCGTGCCTGCGCGCCAGCGGCTGCCAGGCCCGGAACATCTCGGCCAGGTTCACTGCCATCTGGCTGGCGGGGATGGCGCCGCCGCCGGGGTGCGCGAAGGCGGTCATGGCGGCTGGGGGCCCGGCTTCCCGCGCCGGCGGCGGGGCGGTCGCGGCCAGAGGCGGGGCGGTCGCGGCCAGAGGCGGGGCGGTCGCGGCCAGAGGCGGGGCGGTCGCGGCCAGAG
>Ga0070697_100003946_pt1 | contig 11399 bp, 11 predicted proteins | sample KBSK1501metaG_FD_65475 | JGI IMG/M metagenome (GOLD analysis project Ga0070697, IMG submission 65475) | Corn, switchgrass and miscanthus rhizosphere microbial communities from Kellogg Biological Station, Michigan, USA - KBS K1-50-1 metaG | ecosystem: Host-associated > Plants > Roots >... | reverse complement strand
CGAGCGTTGGAGGCCACCGAGACCCAGGGGTAGAACTGGTCGTTCGCAGCGTCGTCCACGGTGACCACCTTCCAGGTGAGCCCGCCGTCCGTGGAGCGGCCGAGGAAGACGTCCGTGTTCGTCGCCGTCTTGCTTCCGTTGCGGTTGTCGGCCCACGTCACGTAGACAGTCTTGCCGGTCCGATCGCTGGGATCGGCCGCGGTGTTTGCCTTTACGCCGTAGCGCAGCTGGCAGCCGGTCAACGTATCGCGGCCGTCGACGTTTTGCGGGAAGTTCAGGTCGTGGAGGAAGTCCACTTGCGATGGGCTGCTCCAGGTCGCGCCACCGTCGTTGGACGAGACGACCAGCGCCTGGTTGAGCCCGACCGTGTTGAAGTTCTCGAAGCTCACGTAGACCTTCCCGCCCGGCGCGACGGCCGGGTAGGAATCCTGGTTCAGGTCGCACTCGTTGGGCTGCCCGAAGAGCGCCGCGTTGCAGAAGGGGCTGAAGCCGCTGATCTCGCGCGGGTCGCTCCAGGTCTGCCCGTCGTCGGAGAAGGACGCCATGATGGGAACGCGAAACAGGGCCTGGGTCGGGCTGAAAAACTGGGTGAACTTGCTCCAGGTCACGTAGGCACGGTTGCGGAACAGGCTCGTCGCCGAGGTGTCCACCGCGATGAATTCCTTGTCGTTGAAGACGTTCGGCCCGTTGGTCTTGCCAGCCGTGATCGCGGTCGACCCCTTCGCCACGGTGACCGGGTTCGACCAGGAAAGCCCGCCGTCCAGCGAGGTCTGCACGACGACGCTGGGCCCGGTGAAGTTGCCACCCGGGCCCTCGTGGTCGGCGATGTTCGCGAAGTAGATGCGGCCCCGGGCATCGAAAGCGAGGGCCGGATCGCCGGTGAACTGGTACGGCGTGATGGGCGGCAACACGTGATGCCACGTCTGCCCGCCGTCGAATGTCGCCGAGCTGGACCCGACGATGCGCACCACCGTCGTCGCGCCGTTGAAGCTGATCAGATACGAATGGAAGCCGCCGATCGCGTGGTTCGAGTTGTTGGGGTCCACCGCGATGGTCGTCTCGTTGTGCGGGAACTCGCCGTTGCAGTCGAGGCGCAGGTTGCCGGCGTAGACCGCGGGTTGGTCCGCGACCCGGGTCGTGCAGCTCGCGGCCGGGATGTTGCCCACGCCGCTCGAGAACTCGGCGGACAGGTCCGCGAAATCGAAGAACCCCGATTTGCGCGGGCCGGGCTTCTCGGACGGAGCCGGGCCGTCGGCGGCCGCGGCGGCGAACGAGACGGATGCGATCAAGGCTGCAAGCAGCGAGCGGATCATGGGATACCTCACAGTCTGGGAGCGCGCACGCCACCGGCTGGCGCCGAGGGGCACGATTCCCCTACTGCCATCGCCGAAGCGCAGTCAATCCTCCCGCGTCTGGTACGATCGCAATTCAACCGTCGAACGAGCCCAACGTCTGCACGACGACGCGTGATCTGCGTCATCGGTTCGGGCTCCGAGCCCCGGACGGATCTGGCCAATTCGCTAGGACGCAAGGTCGCTTCCATCGGTGTGCATCTCCTGACCGACGGCAGCCGGGGGCGATGGAATCCGTTTCCCGCGCCTTCCACGACACATCTCCGCGCGTCGGCGGAGCACGAGTGGTTCCCGGGCTGGTTCCGTGTTCGCGGCGGCGCCTACTGGGAGCCGCCGCGCTTCGAGAATGTCGCCGGACGGCTGCACCTCACCCTCGGGTTCGACGGCGCTTCTGTTCCTTCTGCTGTGGGGCGGCCGCTACCGCCTGCGCTTCTGGCTCGCCGGCGACGGCGCGCAGCACTACGGCAATACCGTCCTGTCGCTCGGCTTCTGGCACTGACCGTTCTCCCGCACGGCGCGCGCGGGCTACGATGCGCGCCGAGCGTGCGCAACCAGTCGGGGTTGCCGCCGCAGCTCCGGCGCCCTTCGATCTCGAAGTTGTCCTTGGCGGCGAACCGCAGCCTCGCGAGCACGCCGGAGGCGGCGCCGGGCAGCGAGACCGGATCGTGCGTGCAAAGGCTCCGTAGCCGTCGTCGATCATGTCACTTCACACCCAGGAACCGCTGCATCGTCGTCGGATCGTCCAGCAGGTCGGCGGCGCTCCCGCGATAGACGATGCTTCCGGTTTCCAGCACATAGACCTCGTCGGATACCGCCAGGGCGCTGTAGAGGTTCTGCTCGACGAGCAGGATGGCGAGGCCGGTCTGCTTCAGATGCTGCAGGATTCCTTCCAGCTGCTGCACCAGCACCGGGGCCAATCCTTCGGAAGGCTCGTCCATCAAGATCAGCTCCGGGTCCAGCATCAGGGCGCGCGCGATTGCGAGCATTTGTCGCTCGCCCCCTGAAAGCTGGTTCCCGCGGTGTTTGCGGCGATCGCCGAGCCTGGGGAAGAGATCGAGCACGCGCTGCAGGTTCCACGCCGCGCCGGGCCGCTGGCCGACCATCGTGAGGTGTTCGATGACGGTCAGTGAGGCGAACAGGCGCCGGCCTTGCGGCACGAGCGCGATGCGCTTCTGCGCGATCTGGTGGGGACTCAAGCCGCGCAGGCGCTCACCACGATAGAAGATCTCGCCCTCGTGGACCGCCGGCGGCCGCAGCCCGATGATGGAGCGGATGAGGGTGCTCTTGCCCATCCCGTTGCGTCCGAGCAGAGCCACGACATGGCGCTGCCCCACCTCGAGGGACACGCCGTTCAGGACATGCGCTTCGCCGTAGTAGCTGTGCAATCCCTGGATCGAGAGGCCGTCAAGCATGATGCGGCCTTCCCAGGTACACCTCCTGGACCCTGCCGTCGTTCCGGATCGCGTCGGGCGCACCCTCGGTCAAGACCTGGCCGAAGTGGAGACAAGTGACGTAGTCGGTCAGACCCAGGGCCAGCTCGATGTCGTGCTCGATGAGAACCATCGAGAGGTCGGCAGGCAGGTCGCGGATGATCTGCGCCATGCGGGCGCGCTCGGCCGCCGAGAGCCCTGCCGCCGGCTCGTCGAGCAGCAGCAGGCGGGGCTTTCCTGCGAGCGCCAGCGCCAGCTCGAGCTGGCGCTGCTCGCCGTACGAAAGCGTCCGGGTCACCGTCCAGCGGCGCTCCTGGATACCCGTGACGGCGAGCGCCCGCTCGACGGCGGCCTGCTCCTCGCCGCCGCGCGCACCGTCGCGACCAAACAAGGAGAACTTCCTCCGGCTCGGTCCCCGCACCGCGAGGCGCACGTTCTCCTCGACGGTGAGATCGCCAAAGAGGTTCGTGATCTGGTACGTGCGGCCGATTCCGAGCGCAGCGCGGCGATGAACGCGCAGCCGGGTGATGTCCCGGCCGAGGAACTCGATCCTTCCGCTCGAGCAGGACAGCTCGCCGGCGATGGCGTTGAACAGCGTCGTCTTCCCCGCGCCGTTTGGACCGATGATGGCGCGCCGCTCTCCGCGCCGCACCACGAGCGATATGCCGTCGACCGCGCGCAACGCGCCGTAGGCGACGCTCACGCGATCCAGCTTGAGCAACGGCGCCGCAGTCACGCCTTCTTGATTCCATGGAACTCCCGCGAATACGAAGGCTGCTTCATGTACTGCTCGGGATCGTACTTCCAGAACTGCGACACGCCCGGGTACACCTCGATGGGCGAGTTCCACAGCTTGCCGTCGGGACGGCGCACGACCTTGCGGATGTAGATGTCGTAGATGGGGTTGCCGTACTTGTCGAGGCTCACCTCCCGTCCGAGCGGAGAGGCCGACAGCTTCACTTTGCGCACCGCTTCGAGGAAACGCGGCCTGTCCTCCACGTTCCCGCCCACCGCTTTGAACGCCTCGGCAAGCCACATCGCGCCCGAGTAGTGCGAGAAGGCGTAGATCGAGGGCAGCTTGCCGAACGCCTTCTCGTAATCCGCGACGAACTTCTTGTTGGCGGGATCGTCGCGCCCCTCGCAGAAGTGGCCCGCCGAGATCACGCCTTCGGCTTCCGGTCCCAGCGTCCGGATGATCGACTGGTCGGTGGCATTCATCGAGGTGAAGAGCTGGATCTTGTCCTTGAGACCGAAGTTCGCCCACTGCTGGATGAAGCGGGATCCGTCGGCCCCGGTCTCCATCGCGAACACCGCGTCCGGCTGCAACGCCTGGATCTGCGGCAGGTAGGGGCTGAAATCGGGCGTGTTCAGGGGGTGCCAGAACTGCTGCAGCACCGAGCCCCCGCCTTCGCTGAAGACCTGGCAGAACCCGCCGCACTGCTCGTGGCCGAAGGTGTAGTCCTGCGAGACGGTGATCACCTTGCGCACGCCCTTCTTCAAGGCGTAGTCGGCGAGCGGGCGCGTGCTCTGGCTCGCAGAATATCCGGCGATCCGGATGACGTTCGGGATCCGCTTGCGCTGGGTGAGATCGTCCGCGGCGATCACCGGGATGAAGTAGGGGACTCCGTTCCCCTTCACGTACTCCGCGACCGCGAGCCCCGTGTTCGCGAGGATGTCGCCCACCAGCATGTGGACCTCTCGCTGCTCGACCAGCCGGCGCGCCTTCTGCAGCGCAGTGTTCGGATTGCTCGCGTCGTCCTCGACGACCACCTCGATCTCGCGGCCGCCAGCCTTGCGCCCGATCTGCTCCCAATAGAGATTGAACCCGTCGACCAGCTCACGGCCGCCCGCCGCGATCACGCCGGTCAGCGGCGAGAGGAGGCCGATGCGGATGGGTCCGCGGTCCGCCGGGAAGGCGCGGCGCGTCCAGGACGACATCGCGAACAAGGTGGTGCCCAGGGTCTGGAGGAAGCTGCGCCGCTTCATGCTGACCTCCTCTCGAGAACGAGGCGCGCCCGGCCGAGCAGCCCCTCGGGCGCGAAGATCATCGTGGCGATGAACACCAGCCCCAGTACCATCGGCCAGCGTTCGGTGTGGAAGCTGACGAAGTTCTCCAGCGAGATGATGGCGACCGCACCGACGAAGCTGCCGACCAGGGTGCCGACGCCGCCGACCAGCACCATCAACAAGGCCGCCACCGACTGCGCCAGCGCCACGGTCGCAGGGCTGGCGAAGCTGTTGAAGAACGCGTACAGCACGCCGGCCGCCCCGGCGAAGAAGCCGGAGACCACGAAGCCGATGAAGAGATGCAGCGAGACGTCATAGCCGAGCGCGCGCATGCGCGACTCGCTCTCGCGGATGCCCCGCAGCGTGAGGCCGAAGGGTGAGTGGACGAAGCGCCACAGAGCGAAGCTCATCAGCGCGGTGGCGGCAAGCACGAAGTAGTAGAAGGGGACGGGGCCGGCCACCCACTCGGGACGGACCGAACCGCGCAGCCCGTTCTCCCCTCCCGTGACCGACGTCCACCGCAGGCAGATTCCCCAGACGATCATCCCCAGCGCCAGCGTGATGAGCAGGAAATACACGCCCGAAGTCCGGATGGCGAGCAGCGCGAAAACCACCGCTGCCGCGGTCGCCGCGAGCAGGCCGAGCATGGCGCCAACCCAGGGATGCCCGCCAGCCACCGTCACGTAGTAGAGCACGACATAGGCGGCGATGCCGAAGATGGCGCCGTGGCCGAGCGAGGTGCGGCCGGCATAGCCGGCCAGGACGTCGATCGACATGGCGAGCACTGCAAAGATCAGCATCTCGGTCGCGAGGCTGGTCTTGTAGCCCGGCGCGACGAACGGCACGACGCAGAGCGCGGCGGCGACCACGGCGAAGACGGCTGCACTACGCCTCATCCTCGGCTCCTCCCACCGTTCAGGCGGCGCGTCCGAAGAGGCCGAGTGGGCGGAACGCGAGCAGGACCGCCATCGGCCCGAAGATGACGAAGTAGGCGAGCTCGGGGAACCAGACCTGCCCGAAGGTGGCGAGCATCCCCACCAGCAGGCTCCCTACCCCGGCGCCGACCAGGCTGCCGCGGCCACCGATGATCACGACGGCGAGGCTGAAGACGAGGATTTCCACGTCTGCGCTCGGGTACAAGGAGAGGAACGCGCCGCCGAGCGTGCCGCCGAGCCCGGCGAGCGCGCATCCGCACATGAACGTGTAGACGAACACGCGTTTGATGTCCACGCCCATGGCGTCGACCATCTCCAGATCGTCGACGCCGGCGCGGATCCAGGCGCCGAGGCGCGTACGATGAAGCAAGAGCCACAGCCCGGCGAAGATGACGAGGCCGACCGCCAGCACGAACAGGCGATACCGGGGATAGGTGATGGACCCCAGCTGCAGCGGGCCCTGCAGCGCGCGCGGCACCGGGACGGTGAACGTGTCTCCGCCCCAGACGATCAGGGCAACGTCGTTCAGCACCAGCGCGACGCCGAGCGCGAGCAGCACCTGGCGCAGCTCGTAACCCTTGACGAATCGCAACAAGCAGGTGTCGGTGAGGAAGCCGACGGCGGCGATCGCGGCGGCGGCGACGGCGGCGCCGGCGAGGAAGCTGCCGGTCCTCGTCGCGACCGTCAGGCCGATGTAGCCGCCGGCCAGGTAGAAGGCGCCATGCGCCAGGTTGACGATCCGCATCAGTCCGAAGACGAGCGTGAACCCGCTCGCGACCACGAAGAGCAGCGCGGCGAACGTCACGCCGTTCAGCGCGTTGAACGCGAGCATCGACAGATGTGTCAACCCGGCGTCCCCTTTCGCTGGGCGAGATACCAGTCGAGGATCTGTTCGCCGTTCCAGAAGAGGACGCCGGGAAAGCGGGAAGCGTACTCGTAGACCGCCTCGAGGTACTTGATCCGGTGCGGGACCCCGCTGATGTACGGGTGGACGGCGATGGCCATGATCTTGGCCCGCCCCGCACCCTCTTCGTAGAGCCGGTCGAAACTGTCCTTTGCGCGCTCCAGGAGGTATCCCGACTCGTGGTGCTGGACCATCATCATGGGGATGTCGTTCAGCTCCAGCGTGTACGGCAGCGTGACCAGCGGCCCCTGCCCGGTCCGGATCTCCGTCGGCTCGTCGTCGTAGACCCAGTCGCCGATGTACTTGATCCCTTCCGCCGCGAGCCAGTCGGGCGTCTCGTACGTCTGCGTGAGCCCGGGACCGAGCCAACCCACCGGCCTTTTGCCGGTGAACTTCTCGATGCACTGGATCGATTGCCGGATGGTCGCTCGCTGGTCCTCGAGATCGTGGATGGGCATCTGGACGTAGCTGTGCCCCATGAACTCCCATCCTGCGTCGCGGCAGGCGCCGGCGACCCGAGGGTAGCTCTCGCATACCTTGGCGTTGATCGAGAGCGTCGGCCGGATCCCCAGCCGATCGTAGAGGGCCTTGAAGCGCCAGAAACCGACCCGCATCCCGTATTCGTGCCACGACCAGTTGGGGACGTCGGGGATGCGAACGTTCCCCATCGGCGGAGGCAGCACCTGTCGGGCCATCGGTCGCACGATCTCCCATTCCTCCAGGTTGACGATGGTCCACACGACGATGCGCGCCCCGCCGGGCAGCTTCAGCGGAGGCCGGTCGACGATCGCGGAGTATTGAACGCGTTCCCGTGGCAAGGTCATCGGCATCCTCCAAAGCGCGGCTTCGACGTCTATTCGCCCAGCAGGCGCAGCGCGGTCCGGCCGACGACGTCCTCGCGTTCGTGCGGCTCCAGCCCGGCCGCGTCGATCTGCGCGATCGGGTCATTCTCACCCATGTCGAACGGCGAGTCGCTCCCGAGCGCGACGCGGCCGCTGCCGACCAGCTCGACCAGGTACCGGAGGGCGCGGGGATTGAACACCATCGAGTCGTAGTAGAACCGGCGCAGCAGCTCGAGGGGCCGGCTCCGCGCATGCGCGCTCGTTTCAGGCCGCACCTGGTAGCCCTGCTCCAGCCGTCCGATCTGATAGGGCAAGAAGCCGCCGCCATGGGCGAGCGCGATCTTGATGCCCGCCAGATCGTCGAGAGCGCCGCTGAGCATGAGGTTCGCGGCCATGAGGGTCGTGTCCCAGGGATTGCCGAGCAGGTTGGTCAGGTAATACGACTCCATGCCGCCCTTCGCTCCCACGAAGTACGGGTGCGCGAAGATGAGCACCTCCAGCTCGCGGCAGCGGCGCAGCACCGGGCGGAAGCGCGGCTCGGCCAGCGTGGAGCCTTCGACCGAGGTGCCGATCTCGACGGCGCGGAAGCCGTGCTCGCGCACTGCGCGCTCCAGCTCGGCGATCGCGAGGTCGGGATGCTGCAGCGGCAGCGTGGCCATGCCGCGCAACCGCGCCGGGTACGCGCCGACCATCTCGGCGATCCCGTCGTTGACGAGCCGCGCCGCCGCCAGCGCAACCTCGGCATCCGCCCAGTAATAGAAGGTGGGCGGAGCGGGCGAGACGATCGACACGTCGACCCCGCGCCGGTCCATGGACGCGATCTTGGCGGCGGGATCGAAGAACTCGTCGGCGAGCGGGTATGCGTAACCCTGCGCGTGCACGATCCGTTCCGCCGTGCCCCGCGGTTCGACGCGCGCGCCCCACGCCACAGGCGCCTGGCGGAAGGCGTCGAGCAGCCGGCGCGGGATGACGTGGCTGTGCAGGTCGACGATCGGCGACCGGGCGCTCATCGCGCGGCGAGCCCGGGAAGTCGCTTGACCGCCTCGCTGGTCAGGACGAATCCAAAAGCCGTCCGGATGCAGGCCAGCGCCGCGGCGTGGAGCTCCGGCGGATCCATGGTGTCGACGCAGTCCTCGACGACGATCACGGCGTAGTCCTTGACGTTGGCGGACACGGCGGTCGCGAGCACGCAGCTGTTCGTGTTGATGCCGGTGAGGAGCAGCGTGTTGACTCCGTGGCTGCGCAGCAGGAAATCGAGATCCGTGCCGACGAAACAATCGTAGCGCTTCTTCGCATCGACGACCCAATCGCGCTCCGGGTCGAGGAGCTCCGGGATGACGGTGCAGCCCGGCATGCCGGCGAGATTGTGGCGCAGCACGTTCCTGCGCGTCGCGCCGGGGTCCTCCGCGCGCGTGCGCCAGAACGGATTGGCACGGATCTCGTCCGCATCACGGTAGGTCGTGACCACGTGCGCCACCGGAATCCCGGCCGAGCGGCACCAGGCGAACAGCCGTCCGTTCGCGGCGATGATGCGCTTCGCGTCGGATTCGCTTCGCACCGGCATCGTCGCGACCGACAAGTCCAGATGTCCGCGGTGCAGGTCGATCGCGATCGTCGCCGCCTTGACCGTGCCGACGCCGATGTTCATGCCGGCTAGCCTACCCAAAAGTCTTACGCTGTCGATGGACCAGGTGGAATCCTGTCGACCGATGCTGCATCGTGCGTCCAGGAGGAACCGCCATGCAGCTTGTCGAGCGCTGGCGAGGCGCCATCGGCGCCGCGATGGCGGCGGCCGCGGCGACGGCCGTCGCTGCTCGTGCCGACGCAGAGGCGAAAGCGATGGACCTCGTCGCCCATCACGAGCTGGGCGGCAACGGCGATGGCGGCGAGGGGATGGCCATCCAGCAGCGCGATGGCCGGCGGATCCTCTATCTCGCGCACGAAGGGCAGAAGACGTGCCTGAGCATCGTCGACGTCACCGATCCGAAAGCCCCTGCCCTCCTGAACCAGCTTCCCTCGCCGGGCCCTGGTGTCGCGCGCTGCAATTCCCTCGGCCTCGCGGGCAACGTGCTCGCTGTAGCCAACCAGACACTCAAGCCGGGGCAGAAGCCCGCCGGGATGTGGCTGCTCGACGTGGCCGACCTCTCGCGCGTGCAGCGCGCGAAGGGCCTGGGCGATCTCAGCCTGGCTTTCTTCGACACCTCCGGCGAGCATTCGCGGGGTGTCCACTGGCTGTGGTTCGTGGACTCGGAGTTTGCGCACCTCTCGACGGGCGCCGCGGACTTCAGCCCGACGAATGCGCAGGACGACCAGTTCTACCTGGTCGTGGACGTTCGCGACCCGCGCAAGCCGCGTGAGGTGGGCCGCTGGTGGCTGCCGGGAACTCGCGCCGGAGACGGCTGCTTGCCGGGCTGCCTGCCGAAGCGCCAGCCGATCGACGACGGGTACCGCGCGCACGACATCCACGTCTACCCGGAGCGTCCCGATCGAGCCTACGTCGGCTACATCGACGCCGGCGCAATCACGCTGGACGTCTCGGGGCTTTCGGAAGTGCGGACTGGACGGGCGCAGCGCTTCTCGCCGCGGCTCGTGAGCCGCCTCGATTACTCGCCGCCGTTCCCCGCATGGACGCACACGTTCCAACCGCTGTTCCGCCGCGGCCTGGCGGTCATCTCCGACGAGGCGGTCAGCGACAAGTGCGCCGATGCTCCGAAGCTGGTCTGGATCGCCGACATCCGCGACGAGACGAATCCGATCATCGTGGCGACCGCTCCGGCCCCGCAAAACGTCTCCGCGCTCTGCGCTCGGGGCGGCCGTTTCGGTGCTCACAACCTGCACCCGAGCTTCCCCGGACCGACTTCCGCCCGACTCGAGAACACGTTCGTCGGAAGCTTCTTCAACGGAGGCGTCCGGATCTACCGCCTGGTCGACGTCGCCCTCCCAGGCGCGCCTCCGCAGGTCGAGGAAGTCGGCTTTTTCGTCCCCGAGGCGCCACCGCGGAACCCGACCGGGACGATCCAGATCAATCACGCCATCGTGGACGAGAAGCGGCTCATCTATGCCAACGACCGGGTCACGGGCGGCCTCTATATCCTGAGATACACCGGCAACCCGCCGCTCGACTGAACCTGCCCGAGCTCAACCCATCAGGAGCCTGCCAGGCGCCTCGCGGCCCATCGCCTTCAAGCAAAAAATACGCTGATCTCGTTTGAACGAGGCTACCGTGACAGACACCGTCGCGATTCTCCTCCTCGCAATCGTCGAACTGGCCGGCCTCCTGATGGTGCCGCTGGGACTGCCCGGCCTGTGGGTCATGATCCTGGGCCTCCTGGGCTACGGCTGGTTCACCGACTTCCGGACCGTGGGCATCTGGACCACTACGCTCGTCCTCGCGCTTGCACTTCTGGGCGAATTCATCGAGACGTGGCTGGGGTTCCGGTTCGCGCGGAAATATGGCGCCTCGAAGCGCGCGGCCTGGGGCGCGCTGATCGGCGGATTGGTTGGTGCGGTGCTGGGCGTTCCCGTGCCCGTGATCGGATCCGTGATTGGCGCGTTCGTCGGGTCGTTCGCCGGCGCCGCCGTGTTCGAGTACACGGTCTCGGAGCACTCGGGAGCCGCCGTGGCGGCCGGCTGGGGCGCAGTGCTCGGCCGCGCGGCCGCAGCCGCGGCGAAGATCGCCCTCGGGATCGTGATCGGCGTAATCAGCGTCATCGCCGTCCTGCGCCGGATCGCAGAGACCACCTAGCGGATTTTTGCTTTCACTTTCTCCAGAAGCTGATCCACCTTCAGCAGCAGGGTCTGCTGCAGCTCCTGTCCGTCTGCACGTCCGATCCCGCATGCCTTCGGCGACGCAAGTCGGCATTCTGGATTTCTCTGTACACTGCAGCGCAATGAGATTCAGCCGCGCGTCTCTCTTGCTCTTCTCTGCT
>Ga0070697_100003945_pt1 | contig 11400 bp, 11 predicted proteins | sample KBSK1501metaG_FD_65475 | JGI IMG/M metagenome (GOLD analysis project Ga0070697, IMG submission 65475) | Corn, switchgrass and miscanthus rhizosphere microbial communities from Kellogg Biological Station, Michigan, USA - KBS K1-50-1 metaG | ecosystem: Host-associated > Plants > Roots >... | reverse complement strand
CGGAGACCAGGTTCGCCGAGGAGTACCGGCTGATGCGCATCCTGGACGCCGACACCGACATCCCGGTCCCGCCGGTGCTGTGGTACGAGCCCGATCCCGGCTACCTCGGCGCGCCGTTCCTGGTAATGCGGCGGATCGAGGGGCGGGTGCCGACCGACATGCCGCCCTACCACACCGGCGGCTGGGTCACCGAGATCGGCCCGGCCGAGCGGGAGGCCATGTGGTGGTCCGGCCTGGACATCCTGGCCCGGCTGCACCGGCTCGACGCGACCGCGCTGCAGCTCAGCTTCCTGGACCAGCCGCGGTGGGGCAAGCCGGGCCTGGACCAGCGCCTCCGCTATTACGAGCACTACATGAACTGGGCCTACCCGGGCCCGAAGCCGACCGCGACCAGGGCTCTGGCCTGGCTGAAGGGGCACCAGCCCAGCGAGCGCACCGCGCCGGTGCTGCTGTGGGGGGACTCGCGGATCGGCAACATCATCTACGCGCCTGGCGGGACGCCGCTGGCGGTCCTGGACTGGGAGATGGCGACGTTCGGGCAGGCCGAGGAGGACCTGGCCTGGTATGTGTACCTGGACCGGCACCACAGCGAGGGCATGGAGGTGCCGTCGCTCGAGGGGTTCCCTCCGCAGGAGGAAACGATCGCGCGGTACGAGGAGCTGCTCGGCCGGGCCATGCTGGATATGGGTTACTACGAGGTGCTGTCCGGCTTCAAGTTCACCGTGATCATGTCGCGGATCGCCCAGGCCATGATCGAGTGGGGCCTGCTGGACGCCGACAGCGACTTTCCCTTCAACAACAACGCCTCGCGCCTGCTCGACGTGATTCTGGAAGGGCTGCCATCGTGACCCTGTCGCCGCTTGACGACTATCCCGTGCACCAGATTCCCGAGGTGATGCGGCACGTCGGGACGTCGGACCGCAACTTCTACGACCGGTACTACTTCAACGCGTTCCCGCTGACCGGGGACACGATGCTGATCGTGGGCCTGGGCCAGTACCCGAACCTGGGGGTGACCGACGCGTTCGCGCTGCTCCGCCGCGGATCGGCGCACCGGGTGGTGCGCGCCTCCCGCGAACTGGGCGCCGACCGGATGAACACGCAGGTCGGGCCGTTCGGCGTCGAGGTGCTCGAGGGCCTCAAGCGGCTCCGCGTGGTGCTCGGCCCGAACGAGCACGGGCTGTCGTTCGACCTCACCTGGGAGGGGTCGATCCCGCCGCAGGTGGAGCCGCAGCACTTCATCCGCGCGCAGGAGCGGGTGGTGTTCGACTCCAAGCGGATGGCCCAGACAGGGCGGTGGACCGGGTCGATCACGGTGGACGGCGAGAGTCTGGAGGTGACGCCGGACCGGTGGTGGGGGATCAGGGACCGGTCCTGGGGCATCCGCCCGGTCGGGGAGCCCGAGCCGCCGGGCATCCAGTCGCGGAACGCCGGCACGGTCTACTGGCTCTACGCGCCCGTGCAGTTCGAGGACCACGCGATCTTGTGCATCGTCCAGGAGGACGGGGCCGGACGCAGGCTGCTGGAGGAGGCGGTGCGGGTGTGGCCGGACGGGACCAGCGAGTACCTGGGCCGGCCGTCGTACGCGCCGGCGTACGCCGAGGGCACCAGGGACGTGGTGAGCGCGCGGATCGGCTTCTCGCCGCCGGGCGGCAAGCCGTTCGACATGGAGGCGACCTTGCTGCTGCCGGTGCACCTGATGGTGGGCACTGGCTACGGCCTGGAGCCGGACTGGAAGCACGGCATGTACCAGGGACCTAACCTGGTGGTCCAGGGCGTCGGATACGACCTGTCCCGGCCGGAGGACACGGTCCGCATGTGGGGCATGGTCGACGCCGTCGGCCGGTTCGACTACGACGGGCATACCGGGTACGGCCTGTACGAGTACTGGGCGCTCGGCGACCACCCGTCATTCCGTTAGCCGCGGGCGGTCATCGCCTAGCCCTCCGGACAACGCCCTCCGGACAACGCCCTCCGGACACGCCGCGTTCAATATCCGTCAGCTGACCGATGTATTGCGCTGCAAGTTGCAGCAGCATTTTCGACGCAAGAGGCATCGAGCAGGTCGCCGAGAAACCGGATAGACGCGATGATGACACAGACCCGCCCCACCGAGCTACACCAGCGCCGAATCCTGATGACCAGGAAACCGGCTGCGGCGGCCGAGGCCCGCAGCCAGGTCCGCGCGATCATCCGCGCCTGGGAGCTCCCGGTCGATCCCGACATCGCGGTCCTGCTCACCAGCGACCTGGTGACCCACGCCATCATCAACTGGAATAGCGAGACCATCACGCTTGCCGTCAGGTGTTCCCGCGGTCAGCTGCGCGTCGACGTCTACGATACGTCGCTTCCGCTGCCGATGGCGGTAGACGAGCAAGCCGTCAGGCAGACCCGGCCCGGGCTGGCGCTCGTCGCCGCCCTGTCGGCCGAATGGGGCACGTTCCTTACCTTCACCGGCAAGGCCATGTATTTCGCGCTCGCGTTCCAGGCTGACTGGCTGCACATCTAGGAAAAGACACCGTCAATTGAAGGGGTAACGTGAGAAGCACTACGCTCAGCAGCCAGCGCGAACGGCCTGGTTCTGGTTCGTACTGGATCAAGAGCTCCTTGAGCTACGCCAACGGCAACTGTGTCGAGGTGGCGAGCCTGCCAGGCGGCGAAGTCGGCGTTCGCAACAGCAGAAACTCCGCAGGACCCGTCCTTATGTTCACGCCGGACGAGTGGCACGCCTTCCTCGGCGGCGTAAGGAACGGGGAATTCGACGGCTTCGGCAGGTAGCGCCTCAGCCCGTGCCCGGGCGGCGATCGAGCAGTAGCTGGCGGCGGTCCCACGTGGTGCCGTCGCGTGCGTCCCGGCGGCGACGGCCTGGATAAGGTCACCGCCAAGCGGGTCGCCGCGGCGCTCGGCGTCCGCCCGGGCCTGCGAGGTCATCGCCGTCTTGCTGGCGGCGCTGGTGCTTGCTACTGCCGCCTCAGCAGCGCCGCCATGCGGACCTCGTCCTCCACCACCAGCACGCGCATGTAAGCCATGCTAAGAACGCGATCATGTGAACCAGATGTGAGTGCCCGAAGGTCCCATCGCCCGCGCTGGTGACGCGATCCCTGGGACCAGCCAAGCGGGCTTGCCGGCAGCGCCGCGCCGGAAAGGTGCCGGCGGTGGGCAGACTCGCCTGGTCGCAGCTCAGGTGCCGCTGCCCGTGCCCTGGCGAGACGCCGTTCCGCCGAACCTGTCGAACTCTCCGAGCCGCGCACCGCCGAGGAAGGCGTCCCACTCTCCTTGCGTGAACCTCAGAACAGGCCCGTCAGGGTCCCTGCTATTGCGGACGCCGACAGAGCCGCCGGGTAGTTCCGTTACCTCCAGGCAGTTGCCGTTGGAGAAACTGAGGGAACTCTTCGTCCAGACCACGTTCATCTGCTCACTCCTCGTCACTCGGATGCCGTTAGCGTGACCGGGGTGCCGGTGCTTGGGCAGCGTCGCCTGCCCGCGCGAGTGTCGGCCCGGAAACCCTGTGGTGTACCAAATGGTCCGCGAACCGCCACGCCTGCTTGTGGTTCAGTTATGATAAAAATGTTCGAATAAGTTAAGTTGCTAGCGTAACAAACCGAAAACCGGTAAAGCCAGGGGAAGTCCCGGCCGACTGGTTCTCGGTACGCGCGTGGCTGGGCTTTGATCAGTCCTGGCTGACGCCGCGTCGAGCATCGCACGGGTCGCCTGTAGCGTTCGGCTGCGCTGACCTGCCCGGGTAACGCCCATGCGGCCGGCGGACACTCACTGGTGTCACGTCATTCGAAGGGGGCCGCTGATGAGTCCGCCAGGAGAGTTGCGGATACGGTCGATCGGGACGGATCCCGCCGCGTTCACCCGGTTCTACCGCGAGCATGTGGACGAGGTGACCAGGTTCGTGGCGCGCCGGGTGGCGGATCCGCAGCTGGCCGCTGACCTGACCGCGGAGGTGTTCCTCGCGGTGATCGATGCCGCGGCGCACTACCGGGGGTCCTTCGGCGGCCCGCGGACGTGGTTGTACGGGATCGCGCGCAACATCATCGCCGCCGAATTCCGCCGGTCCGCGCGGGACAGCCGCGCGGAGAGCGTGGTCGCGGGCCGCCGGCTGCTCGATGCCGACGACGTCGAGCGCCTGGTGGAGAAGATCGACGCGCTGCGGCAGGTCCGGGAGATGCACGCGGAGCTGCAGGCTCTCCCGGAGGGCGAACGTGCGGTGCTTGAGCTGGTGTCGGTGGATGGGCTCACCGTCGCCGAGGCAGCCGCAGCGCTGAACATCCGGCAGGTAACCGCCCGGGTGCGCCTGCACCGCGCCCGCCAAGCCCTGCGGCCCGCCTCGGTTCAATCCGTAGTCGAGAAAGAGGTCATGTCATGACTGTCAGTAAGGTACGGCCGCCTCTTGGCGGTTTCGAGCGCCGGCTGGAAGCGGAGCTGGTCAAGGTAGTCACCCGACGCGCCACGGTCCCACAAGGCCCGCCGTGGCGGGCGGCCATGCGGCGGCCAGTCGTCCAGGTCAGCGTCGCGGCCGGCGCGGCCGCGGCCGCTGCCGCGGCGGTCACCGGTCTCACGCTCGGCTCGCCGGCCGCACCGGCCGGAGCAGGGCCCGGTACCGCGGCCGGCCCGGTTCACATCCGCACGGCCGCGTTCACCGTGGACAGCTACAGCGACGGCACGATCCACGTAACCTGGGATAAGAGCCGGTACTCCCAGGACCGGGAGGGCCTGCAGCAAGCCCTGCGCGCGGCCGGGTTCCCCGTGCTCATCAAGGAAGGCGTCTTCTGCAAAGGGCCCCAGGACAACGGACACCTGGACCCTAGCGGCGTGGGGCCGGGGGTCGGCGAGGTAATGAAGGCAGAGCAGCGCGCCGACGGCACCGTCGTCTTCGTCTTCACGCCCTCGGCGATGCCCGTCGGCGAGGAGCTGTTCATCGGTTACCTGTCCTCGTCCCAGCTGGCCGTCACGTACGGGCACCCCGGATCCGTCGAACGCCTGGTGCCCACCGGCGTGCCGCTGGCGTGCACCACCCAGGCGCCGCCTCCCGGCTCCGCGCGGCCGTCGTCAAAGCCCGGCGTACCGGCCCGGCAGGGATGACCGAGCCGCCGGTGATCGAGCCACGAAGCGGAGTCCCGGCCTGCCCGGGACTCCGCTTCGCGCGCGCCAGCCTTCAGCAGCGGAGCGGGGCGTTCTCTCACGTCAGGCCTCAGGGCCTTGCGTCGCCTTCATACACGTCGAGCGCTTCTCGTATGAGGGGGACCCAGTGGTTGGTCAGCTCATCTGCCTGCTGAACGTAGCGCGCCAACGGAAGCTCGGCCGATGACAGCGGTGGCACACCGAGGTGACGGAGGACGCTGTTCACGACGGTCAGCCGGTCGCGTACGAGCTGCTCGTACGTGACCTCAAGGGGGTGCACGCCGTGCCGCTCGAACCAGTCCCGCCACCCTCGTTCGCAATCCTCGGCGTAGCGGACAAGCGTGAGGATGCGTCCGAGCTCGAGCTCGGCGGTCCTGCGCTGCTCTCCTTGCCGCACAGCCCACTGATCCGTCACGACTGCTCGCCACCAGGAGATGCCCTGCCGGATCTTGTCCTCCCGGCGAAGCCAGATATACGTGATTCCGGGAAAGGCTGCGGCGAGCATCCGTGGATCCGAGAGCTGACTGTAAGGCCCTTCTCGCCGTAGTGCGTCCCGGAATGGGCCGAAGTCGTTCCACATCATCTTCGTGCCGAACACGCCGTTCGGCGTCGTCGCCCTCGAGCGCACGGCGGCAAGGTAGGGCGAGAAGCCATCCGTCCCCCACGCGTCGCTGTTCTGGTTGTACTCAGCCTCATCAAAGTAGTCCCGGGGGATGCCCGCGATGCCGGTGTCAGCAAGGCTGTGCGCGAGCAGCCAGCTCCCTGACCGCTGGACGCAGCACAGAAGATAGGGGGAGGTCGGCTTCTCGTTTGACATTCTGAGCGCTCTCCCCGCCAGGGAGCCGCCTGTCGACGGTTCGGTCACCGGTTGTTAGGTGCAGGAAGCATCCCGTTCCTGTGCGAGCAGGAGCGGGCTCACCCACCGATTCTGGAAGCCCAGCGCACGGCTCGGCCAATGGTTTTCGGTGGTCCCTGGTACGTCCGGTCGGCTCGTCCCAGCTAGAGGGCTGGGGCCACAGAGCAGAGATATGCCAGCTCCTTCCTGCCCGCTCCTGCCGAAATCTGCCGAAGGCCTCAGCTGTGCGGCCGGAGGACGGTGGTCTCGCCGACGCCCGGACGCAGACGGTTCTGGGTGGGGGCGCCGGCCAAACCTCCTCCCCGATCCTGGTGCGGACCGTGGCGGACAGCGCGTCGCGGAACCCGGCACTAGCCATCCTGGGGCCGCGGCGCTGCTGGTCCTAGCCGCGGCGACGGGGGAGCGCAGTAGCCGCCGCCCAGTCATCATCGAGGGCCTGCGGGCCGTGTCTCTTTAAGCCCTGCAATTTCAGGAAACGCGAGATTTGCCGACTGCTCCACAAATAACGTGGTGGTAACGGCGCACTTCGCGACTGCCCCGAAACCAACCGATGATGCCGATGTGACTCGACGGACGCTCGTTCCCTCAGTTGCAGAATGAGCTGCTACTTATCGCTACCGCCTGTTCGTGATAGCAAGTTCTCTAGTTCCCGGAAGAGCAAAGATGGCACGACATCAGGCCGGTGAGCTCCGGCTTACTGGCGAATCGGTGTGTGGCGTACAGCCGTGGTGTTCATGAGAGCGGGATGCCACGCGGCTCCGGTATCCGGTCGGGAAGGTTGGCTGCGACCCAGAGATCACCAGCCAGGGCAGCGCGTGTAATAACAATGGCACCCGTATGCACAAGCCACGCTGAGCACCGCGTTAACAATAACCACAAGATAAATGTGCTGTCACTGCGGCGGGCACTGGTTAACCGGAATTACGCAAAGCTGTGGTACGGCCAGGCCGTGTCCGCGATCGGTGACACCGTCTTCGTTACGACGCTCGTACTGTGGGTGTCGCAGGTTCTCGCGCGCGGCTCGTCCTGGGCTCCCGTCGCGGTCAGCGGAATCCTGGTCGCCGCGGGCAGCGCGGTTGCTCTTGTCGGGCCGGTCGCCGGGGTTTTCGTGGACAGGTGGAACCGGAAGTCGACGATGATGCGGACCGAGGCGATCCGTGCGGCGATGGTCACGGGCCTGACCGGGCTGTCGTTCGTCCCGGTCCGGGACCTTCCCATTGGGCTGTGGCTCGCCGCCGTCTACCTAGTCGTGTTCATCCTGAACGCGGCCGGCCAGTTCTTCAACCCCGCCAGGTTCGCCACGACCGGGGACGTGGTGCATGGTGACGATGACCGGGTGCGGGCGGCTGGCCTCGCCGAGGCCACCGCCTCAGCAGCCGGGATCGTCGGTCCGCCCATCGCGGTCCTGTTGCTGCTCACCGTCGGCTTCCAGTGGGCGCTGGCCGTTGACGCCGCCTCCTATGTCGTTTCCTATCTGGCCATCCGCTTCCTGCGGCTGGCGTCCGGGCCCGACCTGCCAGCCTCGGCCGAGGCGGGGAAGACCAGCCTGTACGCCGAGTTCTCGGCTGGCCTGGGCCTCTTCGCACGTAACCGGTTCCTCGTTACGCTGCTGACGGTCACGATGATCTGCCAGTGCGGCACTGGTGCGATCGGCGCGCTGAACGTGTTTTTCGTGACCCGCGACCTGCACGCGTCATCCGGGCTGTTCGGCGTCGCGGAGACGGCGATGGGGGTGGGCTTCATTATCGGGGCGCTAACCGCCGGCCGCATGGTGCGGTGGATCGGCGCACGCGCGCTCACCTGGTCGGGCCTGCTGGCAACCGGCGTCCTGGCGGCCGGCTACGGGCTGCAGCGCAGCTTCCCGGTCGGCCTCGTCATGCTGGCGATCTATGCCATACCGATCGCGATGCTGAACACAGCGGTGGCGCCGCTGCTCCTGGACGCCGCGCCGCGCGAATACCTGGGCCGGGTGATGGCGGTGTTCATGCCCGTCAACCAGCTCGCGTCTATGCTCTCGGTGATCATCTCCGGCTGGCTGACGAGCACCGTCCTACGGAGCTTCCGCGCCTCGTTCGCCGGCATCACGGTCAACTCGGTCAGCCTGATATTCATCGTCGCCGGCGGCCTGATCTTCGCTTCTGGCGTCCGCGCGTTCACGGCCCTGCCCGGGACGGATGTCTCGTGACCGCCATCGTGCCGATTCGGGCCACAGGGTCACCGCGCCCGGCGGCCGGCTCTCCCACGGGAAGAGCGCAAGCAGCCGCTTGACCGGCGTTCCAGGAACTAGACTGCGGGCGTGGGCGTCCGAGGGGGCCTGGCCGCCTGGTCCGCGGGAGCGGCCTATCTGGCGTCGGCTGCGGGGTGCTGCCTGCTGGCCGCGCGTAGCAAGGCAAACTTCGTCGACCTGCACGTCTACCGGATGGGCGGCGCGGCGGTATGGCACGGCGGCCACCTGTACCAGCTGCGGTTCGCCTGGCTGCCCTTTACCTATCCGCCGTTCGCAGCGGTCGTGTTCACCGCCCTGGCCGCTATCCCGTGGGGTGTCGCCGCGGCGTTGCTGACCGGCGCGAGCGCGGTCACCCTTCCGGTGACGCTGTACCTAGCGCTGCGGCTGCCCCGGCCGCGGCGAGAGCCGGCGGCCTGGCCGCTGGCGCTGACCGCCGCGGCGGCGGTGATCTGGCTTGAGCCAATCCGCACCACGCTGGCGTACGGCCAGGTGGACATCCTGCTGGCCGGGGCGGTGCTGTATGACCTGACCCGGCCGGACAGCTCGCGGTACAAGGGCGTGGCGATCGGCCTGGCTGCGGGGCTCAAGCTCACCCCCGCGATCTTCGTGGCCTACCTGATCATCACCCGCCGCTACCGCGCTGCGGCCACGGCCATCGTCGTGTTCGCCGGGACGGTCGCGGCCGGGTTCGCCGTACTCCCGGCCAGTTCGGCCTGGTACTGGGCGGGCCGGTTCGCCAACCCGGGACGGGTCAGCCTGATCCAGGATCCCGAGAACCAGAGCCTGCTCGGCGCCCTGGCACGGACGATGCACACCGCCAGCGTCCTGCCGGTAGGGCTGCCGCTGGCGGCTATGGTGGCAGCGGTGGGGCTGGCGCTGGCGGCCGCCGCCTCTCGGCGCGGCGACGAGGCGCTCGGCTTCAGCCTGTGCGCGGTTACCGGGTTGCTCGTCTCGCCGATCTCGTGGACTCATCACTGGGTCATCGCCATCCCGGCGCTGCCAATAGCCGGGCTGGCCGTTTACCGCGCCTACCGTGCCGGGAACATGGCTGCCGCCGGCCTCGGCCAGGCCGGGATCATGGCGATTGCCGTCATTGGCTGGGACAGGCTCGCGCGAAACGTGCCCGGTGCGAACTGGCTGGGCCTGTCCACGAAGGCGCTGGTGCACAGCGTGGCCTACGTCCTGATCGGGCTGCTCGTGCTGGTGATGGCGGCCGGATGCCGGCTGCGCGGATCACCGGGCCGCGTCGGAGCAGCAGCCAGGCCAGCCCGAGGGGGCTAGACAGGGGAGCTAGGGCGCGGACTCGCTGAAGTGGCCAGGGAAGGATAGGAACTGTCGCGGTGGGACGTCGAGAACCCGCGCGCAGCTCCGTCCCCGGAGTGAACACGGCCACAATGGGCCGTACCTCACCAAGGAGAACGTGATGGCCAAGTACCTGCTGCTCAAGCACTACCGCGGCGCGCCGGCAGCGGTCAACGACGTGCCGATGGACCAGTGGACGCCGGAGGAGCTTTCGGCCCACCTGCAGTACATGGAGGACTTCGCCGCTCGGCTCGAGGGCACCGGCGAGTTCGTCGACAGTCAGGCGCTCTCCCCGGAGGGCACGTTCGTCCGCTACGACGGCGAGGGGCGGCCGCCTATCACCGACGGCCCGTTCGCGGAGACCAAGGACCTGATCGCCGGCTGGATGGTGATCGACGTCGAGACCTACGAGCGGGCGCTCGAGCTGGCCGGGGAGCTGTCCGCGGCTCCGGGTGCGGGTGGGAAGCCGATCCACGAGTGGCTCGAGGTGCGCCCGTTCCTGGCCGCGCCCCCGACCATCACGGAGTGACGCACGGTGGACGAGGCCCTGCTGCGGACCCTCACCCCCACAGTGATCGGGATCCTCGGCCGCCGCGGAGCCGACTTCGCGGCGGCCGAGGATGCCGTGCAGGACGCCTTGGCCGAAGCCGTGCGTGTGTGGCCGGACGACCCGCCGCGGGACCCCATGGGCTGGCTCGTCACCGTGGCCTGGCGTAAGTTCCTCGACGCCGCCCGCGCCGATACCTCCCGACGGCACCGCGAGGTACGCGCCGAGGGCGAGCCCTTGCCCGGGCCGGGCGAGGCGGCGGACGACACGCTCCAGCTGTACTTCCTGTGCGCGCACCCGTCCCTGACACCGGCCTCGGCCGTCGCACTCACGCTGCGCGCGGTCGGCGGCCTGACCACGCGTCAGATCGCGCAGGCCTACCTCGTGCCGGAGGCGACCATGGCCCAGCGCATCAGCAGGGCCAAGCGGACCGTCTCGGGCGTCCGGTTCAACCAGCCCGGTGACGTCGCCACGGTGCTGCGCGTGCTCTACCTGGTCTTCAACGAGGGCTACTCCGGCGACGTCGACCTCGCCGCCGAGGCGATCCGGCTCACTCGCCAACTGGCGGCCAAGATCAACCATGAGGAGGTCGCGGGCCTGCTCGCGCTCATGCTGCTCCACCACGCACGGCGCCCGGCACGGACCGGCCCCGACGGCAGGCTCGTGCCCCTCGCCGAGCAGGACCGCAGCCGGTGGAACACCCGCCTGATCGCCGAGGGCGTCGACGTGCTCCAGACAGCCCTCACCCGCGACCGCCTGGGCGAGTTCCAGGCCCAGGCTGCCATCGCCGCGCTCCACGCCGACGCCCGGACGGCCGCGGAGACCGACTGGGTGCAGATCGTCGAGTGGTACGACGAACTGGTGCGCCTCACCGACAGCCCGGTGGTCCGCCTCAACCGGGCCGTCGCGGTGGGTGAGGCCGACAGCCCGCGGGCCGGCCTGGCCGCCCTGGCGGGACTCGACCCCGCCCTGCCCCGCCACGCCGCCGTCGCGGCGTACCTACACGAGCGTGACGGTGACCCAGTCACCGCCGCACGGCTCTACGCCGAAGCCGCCCGATCAGCGCCCAACCTCCCCGAACGCGACCACCTCACGCGACAGGCCGCACGGCTCAACGCGCAGCTGCGCAGTTGAGCGGCGGGCGGCAGGCATTCACCGACTCTATGCGGGACTGACCGCATGCATGGTGGCCGTGTACGTCCTCATCGTTGGCTACCTTGGCGCGCTCCTGCCAAGGGGTGGCAACAGTGCGATTTCATTGGTGGCCACCGGCGTCATAGCCATTCTGTTCCAACGACTCCGCGAGCGCTTGCAGCGAGGGATCAATCGCGTCCTGTA
>Ga0070697_100003944_pt1 | contig 11401 bp, 9 predicted proteins | sample KBSK1501metaG_FD_65475 | JGI IMG/M metagenome (GOLD analysis project Ga0070697, IMG submission 65475) | Corn, switchgrass and miscanthus rhizosphere microbial communities from Kellogg Biological Station, Michigan, USA - KBS K1-50-1 metaG | ecosystem: Host-associated > Plants > Roots >... | reverse complement strand
GACGCAACTACGTGGACCACGCGGTGGAGCTCGGGAACGCGGTCCCCGAGCGGCCGCTGCTGTTCTTCAAGCCGCCCACCGCCGTGATCGGCGACGGCGACTCCATCGTGCTGCCGCCCGAGTCGACCCAGGTGGACTTCGAGGCGGAGATCGGCGTCGTGATCGGCACGCGACTGCGCCGGGGGACGGAGGCGCAGGCGCGCGCCGCGATCGCCGGGATCACCTGCGTCAACGACGTCACGGCCCGGGACATCCAGCGGCGCGAGGAGCAGTGGGCGCGCGCCAAGGGGTTCGACACGTTCTGCCCCATGGGCCCGCGGGTCGTCCCGGTCGAGCCGCATCGCCTCACCGAGCTCGAGGTGGTATGCCGCGTGAACGGCCGGGAGCGCCAGCGGGCCAGGGCGAGCCAGATGGCCTTCGGCATCGTCGCGCTCGTGGCCTACGTCTCGCAGGCGATGACGCTCGAGCCCGGCGACCTCATCGCGACCGGCACGCCAGCGGGCGTGGGGCCGCTGCAACCGGGCGACGTCGTCGAAGTCGAGATCCCCGGCGTGGGTGTCCTCCGGAACCCGGTGGTCTCGGGCGGCGCGGCGGCCTGACCGCCGCACAGGAGCATTCCTTGAACCCCGTGACCTCCGCCTTGCGGCTGGCGAGCCGCACCGACGACCTGGGGACAGAAGCAGCCTACCTCGTGCTCGAGGCCGCCCAGCGGCTCGAGGCCGCGGGGCGCCACGTGGCGCACCTCGAGATCGGCGAGCCGGACACCCCCACGCCGGCGCACATCATCGAGGCCGGGGTGCGGGCGCTGCGGGATGGGCATACGCGCTACGCCGTCGCGCCCGGCATCCCGGAGCTGCGCGTCGCGATCGCGGAGTCGCTGGCCGAGCGCGGGCTCTCCGTCGGGCCGGAGCACGTGGTCGTCACCGCCGGCGCGAAGCCCGCGCTGTTCTTCGCGATGTTCGCGCTCATCGAGCCGGGCGACGAGGTACTGTGCCCCGACCCCGGCTTCCCGATCTACGAGTCCGTGGTGCGGCTCGCGGGCGGGCGCCCGGTGCTCTATCCGCTCGACGCCGCACGCGCCTTCGCTCCCGACGTGCACGCGATCGCCGAGCGCATCACGCCACGCACGGGCATGCTCGTCTTGAACGTCCCGCACAACCCGACCGGCGGCGTGGCCGCGCCGTCAGACGAGGAGCGGCTCGCCGAGCTGGCGCAGCGGCACGATCTCGCGGTGCTCTCGGACGAGGTGTACGGCCAGATCCGCTACGAGGGGAAGCCCAGGAGCATCGCCGCCCTGCCGGGGATGGCCGAGCGCACGGTAGTCGTGGACGCGTTCTCCAAGACCTACGCCATGACCGGATGGCGACTCGGCTACGGGGTGATGCCGACGGCGATGGTGGACCGGGTGACGACCCTGCTCATCAACGCCGCCTCCTGCACGACGACGTTCGTGCAGCACGCCGGAATCGCGGCGCTGCGGGGGCCGCAGGACCCGGTGCACCGCATGGTGGCGGCACTCAAGGCGAAACGCGACCTGATCGTGAGCGGGCTCGGCAAGATCGACGGCATACGGTGCGCCTGCCCAGCCGGGGCTTTCTACGCGTTCCCGAACGTCGCGCCCATCCTCGAGCGCGCAGCACTGAAGGCCCAGGGGCTCGCCGATCGACTGCTCGCCGACTACGGGGCGGCCGTGCTCGCCGGCACGGCGTTCGGCCCCGGAGGGGAAGGCCATCTGCGGCTGTCGTTCGCGACGTCGCCGGAGCACATCGCGCTCGGGCTCGAGCGCATCGCCTGCTGCGTTACTGACCTTCGAACATCAGCTCCTTCGCGCGCGCGGTCGCCTTGACGACGGCCTTGATGAGCGTCACCCGCAGCTTCCCTTCCTCGAGCTCGAGGATGCCGTCGATGGTGCAGCCCGCCGGCGTCGTGACGGCGTCCTTGAGCAGCGCGGGGTGATCGCCGGTCTCGAGCGCCACCGTGGCGGCGCCGAGCAGGGTCTGGGCGGAGAGCAGTGTGGCAACGTCGCGCGGCAGCCCGACTTTCACCCCCGCCTCCGCGAGCGACTCCAGGATGATGTAGACGAACGCGGGCCCGCTCGCCGAGAGGCCGGTGACGGCGTCCATGTGCTTCTCGTCCACCACCACCGTCCGGCCTACGGTGTCGAACATCGCACGCGCGAGCTCCAGGTGCTCCGCGGCGGCGTGCGCTCCTTTGCAGAGCCCGGTCATCCCGGCGCCGACGAGGCAGGGTGTGTTCGGCATCGCGCGCACCACGGGCACGGCGGTGCCGAGCGTCTTTTCGATGAACGCCGTGGGCACGGAGGCGGCCACGGACACGACCAGCTTGTCGGGCGACACTTCGGCGCGAATCTCCTCCAGCACCTCGCGCACGTTCTGCGGCTTGACCGACACGAGCAGCACGTCCGCCTGCCGGGCCGCAGCGCGATTGTCCGTGCCGACGGGGATTGCGAGCTGCTCGGAGAGGAGGCGGGCCCGCTCGGCATGGCGCACCGTGCCGCACACCCGCTTGGGCGACAGGCCCGCTTTGAGCAGCCCCTGAAGCAGGATCGCGCCGATCTTCCCGGTGCCGAGGAGCGCGATGCGGCGCTCCCCCAGCCGCTGCAGCATTGTCGTCGAGGCCATGGGAGATCTTACCGAGAAACGCGATTCGTGGCGAGCGACACTCGATCCCAGCGCTGGCTCGGGCTCGACGGGTGCGGCATGAAGCCCCGCACCTCGCGGCGCAGACCCCACACGCGATAGGTCCCCGCCAAGGGGACCACCACGGCCTCCTCGTCGATCAGCAGGCGCAGCGCCCGCGCGGCGCTGCGTTGCGCGTCGTCCAGCGCGGCCGCCGCCCGACAGGCGTCAAGCAAGCGGCGCGCCCCCCCCGCGCGCACCGGGAGATCGGCGGCGAAGCAGGGATCGGCGTCGTTCTGGTCGCCCGCCACCGTCCAGAGGTCGCCCGCTCCCGTCTTGATCCGTGCCTGGTAGGCCGCGCTGTCGGGCAGCTGCACGATCCGGAGATCGATCCCCGCCTCGCGCAGCTGGTCCTGGACGACGCTGGCCATCACCCGGTGGATGTCGACGTCGGGAGGGCCGATCACGAGCGTCAGGGCGAGGCGCCGCCCCGCCTTGGCACGGATCCCGTCCGGGAGGGCCGTCCAACCGGCGCCGTCCAGCACGCGCCGCGCCCGGCGCGGATCGAAGCGGGCACCCCCGACGAGATCCGCACTCCGGCCCAGCAGCGCCGCCGGCCCGAGCAGTTGCGCCGGCTCGGCAGTGCCGCGCCACGCGGCCTCGACGAGGCGCGGCCGGTCGAGGGCATAGATGATGGCCCGCCGGATCGCGGGCCTCTGCTCGTTCAGGTACAGGGCTTGGTAGCCGCCGACAGGGGACGTCGCCACGGCGATGTCGGGGAGCAGGCGCGCCGCCCGCGCCGCCTCGCGGGGCAGGTCACTCGCCACCTGCACGTCGCCGGCGCGCAGCGCGAGCAGGCGCGCGTTCGGGTCGGGGAGGAACCGGAACGTTAGGCGGCGCAGCCGCGCCCGGTCACCCCAATACTCGTCGAAGCGCTCGACGGTGAGATGGTCCCCCCTGGCGTACTCGACGAGTTGGAACGGCCCCGTGCCGACGGGGTGCCCGGCGCTGTCGCCGCCCGGCGCCATGATGCTCCAGTCGGGGTTGGCGAGCTGCTCGACGAGGCGGCGACCCGGGCGCGTCGGCGTGATGTCGAGCGTGGTGTCGTTGATGACGCGCACGGACGACGCGCCGATCCCCATCGGCCCGCCGCCGGCGCGGGCGATACGGCGCATCGTCCACACCACCGCCGCCGCCGTCAGCATCGTGCCGTCGTGCATTCTCACGCCCTGACGCAGATGGAACCGCCAGGTGTTGGGTGACCGTAGCTGCCAGCGGGTCGCGAGCTGCGGGGCGACGCGGAAGTCGGCCGTCAGGCGCACCAGCGTCTCGTAGACGTTGGCGTTGACGGGGTGAAGCCCGAGCCCGGAGCCGACGCCGGAGCTGTCGGGGTCGCCGGGCGTGGCCACGACCAGCTCGTCGCTCGCCGCGGCGGGAGTGCCGCGCCGGCCGCAGGCGAGCGCGGCGCTCAGGGCGAGCCACACGATGAAACGCGGCACGAAGCGTCGGACCATCATGCGGCAAGATACCCCGCTCGCCGACCCCGCGAGCCGGGCCTAGCTTTGGAGCCATGCCGCCGACTGACCGCCGCGCCTTCCTCCACAGCCTCGGCGCCGCCGCCCTCGCCGCGGGCGTCGACCGCGCGGGCGTGGGCCCGCTGCTGCGCCCGGCCGCGACGCTCGACCGCATCGGCCTGCAGCTCTACACCGTGCGCGCCGCGCTGGAGCGCGACTTCGAGGGGACGCTCGACCGAGTGGCGGCCATCGGGTATCGCGAAGTCGAGTTCGCCGGCTACTACGGAAAGACGCCGCACGACGTGTGGGTCGCGCTCGAGAAGCGCGGGCTGGCCGCCCCGTCCGCGCACGTGCCGTTCGAAGCGCTCAAGGGCAACTGGCGCGGCGCGCTGGAGGACGCCCGCGTGATCGGGCACCGGTATGTGGTCGTTCCGTGGATTCCGCCCGCGGAGCGGCGCTCGCTCGACGCGTACAAGCGCGTGGCGCGCCTGTTCAACCGCGCGGGCGCGGTGGCGCGCGACCTGGGCCTGCAGTTCGCGTATCACAATCAAGATTTCGAGTTTGCGCGCCTCGGCGGCCACGTGCCTTACGACGTGCTCCTCGCCGAGACCGACCCGAAGCTCGTGGCGCTGGAGCTGGACCTCTACTGGATCACGAAGGGCGGCGGCAACCCGCTCACCTATTTCGCCAGGTACCCCGGCCGCTTCCCCATGGTGCACGCGAAGGACATGGACAAGACGCGCCAGCGCGGCATGACCGACGTGGGCCGCGGTGTCATCGACTTCAAGAGGATCTTCGCGCGCCGCGCCCAGGCCGGCATCACGTATTGCTTCGTCGAGCACGACCAGCCGGCCGATCCGTTCGCCTCCATCCGGGCGAGCTACGAATACCTCAAGCACCTCGAGTTCTGACCCGAGGGGAGCCGATGTTGCTCAGCCAGCAGAAGACGTACGACGTGTGCATCGTCGGCTCGGGGGCGGGCGGCGGGATGGCCGCCTCCGTGCTCACGCGGGCGGGCGCGGACGTGATCGTGCTCGAGGCGGGCGTCCCCTGGGACAACACCAAGGACTCCGCGATGCTCACCTGGCCGTACGACACCGAGCGGCGCGGCGCGTCCACGCGGGAGCGCCCGTTCGGCGAGTTCGACGCCTGCATCGGCGGGTGGGACATCGCGGGGGAGCCGTACACGCGGGCGCCGGGGACGCGGTTCGACTGGTGGCGCGCCCGCATGGTCGGCGGGCGCACGAACCACTGGGGCCGGATCTCGCTGCGCTTCGGGCCCAGGGACTTCCGGCACAAGAGCGTCGACGGCCTGGGTGACGACTGGCCGATCAGCTATGACGACGTGAAGCCCTACTACGACCGCGTGGACCGGTTGGTGGGGATCTTCGGCTCGAAGGAAGGGCTCCCCAATGAGCCCGACGGGATCTTCCTGCCGCCGCCCAGACCGCGCTGTTACGAGCTGCTCGTGAAGCAGGCGTGCGACAGGCTCGCGATGACGTGCATCCCCTCCCGCCTCTCGATCCTCACCCGCCCGCTGAACGGCCGCCCCGCCTGCCACTATTGCGGCCAGTGCAACCGCGGTTGCCGCAGCAACTCGAACTTCACGTCCACCAACGTCCTGCTGGCGCCCGCCCTCGCGACCGGCAAGCTCACGCTCGTCACGAACGCGATGGCGCGCGAGGTGACCCTCGACAAGAGCGGCCGCGTCACGGGCGTCGCCTACGTGGACAAGACCGATGGCAGCGACCGGCACGCACGCGCGCGCGTCGTCGTGCTCGCGGCCAGCGCATGCGAGTCGGCGCGCCTGCTCCTGAACTCCAAGTCGTCACTGTTCCCGAACGGGCTCGCGAACTCGACCGGGGTCGCCGGCAAGTACCTCACCGACACGACCGGCACGGACATGGCGGGGTTCATCCCCCGCCTCGCCGACGGCGTGCCGCACAACGAGGATGGGGTGGGCGGGATGCACCTGTACATGCCCTGGTGGCTCGACAACGCCAAGCTCGACTTCCCGCGTGGCTACCACGTCGAGGTGTGGGGCGGGCGCGATCAGCCGTCCGCCGGCTTCATGGGCGGGATCGAGGACTACCCGGGCGGCGGGGGCTATGGAAAGGACCTCAAGGACATGTACCGCCGCTACTATGGCGCGGTGGTCGGGTTCTCCGGACGCGGCGAGCAGATTCCGAGCGACGACTGCTACTGCGAGATCGACGCCGACACGGTGGACCGCTGGGGCATCCCCGTGCTGCGCTTCCACTGGAAGTGGTCGGACCACGAGGTCCGCCAGGTCAAGCACATGCACGAGACCTTCCAGGCGGTCATCCATGCGATGGGCGGGACGCCGCTCTGGGCCATGCCTGGAGCCGACGAGCAGTACGGCATCGCGGCCGGCGGCCGCATCATCCACGAGCTCGGCGGGACCCGCATGGGCGACGACCCCAAGACGTCGGTGTTGAACCGCTGGTGCCAGGCGCACGACGTGAGGAACCTATTCGTCACCGACGGCGGGCCGTTTGTGTCGCAGGCGGACAAGAACCCGACGTGGACGATCCTGGCGCTCGCCTGGCGGACCAGCGACTACATCGCGTCCGAGATGCGGAAGGGAAGGCTATGAACGGCAGGTGGGCGACCCGCTCCGGCAGGGCGCACATACAACCGCCCTCCTACCCCTCCCAGTACGCCCTGCCTTCGGGGTCACCCACCTGCCTGCACATGGGCACCGAAGGGGTCGGCGGTCCCGAAGGTGAGGATCCGACGGTGCGGGGAGGCGGGGTTGTACGGAGCCGAACCGGAGGGGCCGCCGACGCCGACGGTGCTCACACGCACGACCGGAGTGCCGGGCAGTGGCTGACATGAATCGACGAGAAGTCGTGCAGCTCCTGGCCATGGCGCCACTCGCCGCATCGGTGGACTGGCTCACCGCCGGCGAGGTACATCGCCGCGTGCGCGCCGCTCGGGCAGCGGGGACGCGGTTCGAGCCGAAGTTCTTCACCCCACACGAATGGGAGACTGTGCGGGTGCTCGTCGACCTCGTCATCCCGCGCGACGGCCGCTCCGGCGGCGCGACCGATGCCGGCGTCCCCGAGTTCATGGACTTCGTGCTCACCGACCAGCCGCGCAGCCAGACCGCGATGCGCGGCGGGCTCGCCTGGCTGGACCACGAGTGCGACGATCGCTATGGCAAGACCTTCGTGGCCTGCGCGGACGCCGAGCGCGCCGCCGTGCTCGACGACATCGCGTGGCCCAAGAGGGCCAAGCCCGCGCTCGCCTCTGGCGTCGCGTTCTTCAACGGTTTCCGCGACCTGACGGCGTCCGGGTTCTGGTCCAGCAAGATGGGCGTCCAGGACCTCCGCTACATGGGCAACGTGGTCGTGCCCGAATGGAAGGGATGCCCGGACGAGCAGCTGAAAAAGCTCGGCGTGAGATACCCGTAATAAGGTCGGGGAAGGGGACGGGTGAATGGCTGAGAAGCGGCTCGGCGTCGGGTTCATCGGCAGCGGGTTCAACGCGCGGTTCCACCTGCAGGCCTTTCAGGCCGTGCGGGACGCCGAGGTACTGGGCGTGTGGAGCCCGAACGCGAAGCACGCCGACGCCACCGCCGTGTTCGCCCGCAGGCTCGACGTGGGTCCCGCGAAGGCGTTCCCGTCCATCGCCCAGCTGGTGGCCGATCCCGCGATCGACGCGGTGTGGCTGTGCGGGCCGAACTTCGCCCGCGTCGAGGATGTGGAGGAGATCACGGACACGATCGCGCGCGGCAGGGGAGAGCTCAAGGGCATCGCCTGCGAGAAGCCGCTCGCCCGCAACGTGGCCGAAGCGCAGCGCGTCGCCGAGTTGGTGAAGCAGGCGGGCATCGCCCACGGCTACCTCGAGAACCAAGTGTTCGCACCGGCGGTCGCTCAGGGGCGGGCGATCGCCTGGGCCCGCGGGGCGTCGCTCACGGGCCGCCCCTATCTCGCCCGCGCCGCCGAAGAGCACAGCGGGCCGCACATGCCGTGGTTCTGGCAGGGCGAGCTCCAGGGGGGCGGCGTCTTGAACGACATGATGTGCCACTCGGCACTCGTAGTGCGGCACCTCCTCACCAAGCCGGGCGCGCCATCGTCAAGCGTCCGCCCGTCGCGGGTGACGGGCCACATCGCGAGCCTGAAGTGGACCAGACCCGAGTACGCGAAGCGCCTGCAGCAGACGATGGGGAAGGACGTGGACTACGCCAAGGCGCCTGCCGAGGACTTCGCCAGCGTGATGATCGAGTTCGCCGCGGAGGACGGCGCCACGGTGCTGGGCGAGGCCACGACGTCGTGGAGCTTCGTGGGCCCGGGGCTCAGGCTCTCGGCCGAGCTGCTCGGCCCCGAGTACTCGATGACGTGGAACTCGCTGGACAGCGGGTTGCAGCTCTTCTTCAGCCGCGCGGTGAAGGGCAAGGCCGGCGAGGACCTGGTCGAGAAGCAGAACGCCGAGATCGGGCTGATGCCGGTAGTCGCGGGCGAGCCGGCGGTGTACGGCTACGAGGCCGAGGACCGCCACTTCGTGCGCGTGTTCCTGAAGCGTGAGCCGCCCGAGCTGACGTTCGACGACGGCGTCGAGGTGGTGAAGGTCCTGATGACGGCCTACATGAGCGCCGAGCAGGGGAAGACGCTGGAGTTTCCCCCGAGGGGGCTCGAGGCGTTCGTGCCGGCGGTGGCCAGGGGAGCCTGGAAGCCGTGACACCGTTGCGGATTGGAAAAGTGGCGTTCGTCCTGACGCTCGCGAGCATGCTCGCGGCGCCGTCTCTCACCGCCCAGCTGCCAGCCCCCGTGAGCGACATGCTGCGGCGCGTGTTCGCCTCGCGCGACTTCGCTCCTGAGCGCTTCGGCCCCGCCCACTGGATCGACGGTGGCGCGGCCTATACCACGGTCGAGCCCTCCGCCGACGCGCGCGGCGGCTCGGACATCGTCCGTTACGAGACCGCCAGCGGCGCGCGCACCGTATACGTCACGGCGCGGCAGCTCGTCCCCGCCGGAGACACCGTGCCTCTCGACATCGACGACTATATCTGGTCGGCCGACGGCGCGCGGCTGCTCGTGTTCACGAACTCCCGCCGCGTCTGGCGCCAGAACACGCGCGGCGACTATTGGGTGCTCGACCGACGCAGCGGCGCCCTCAAGCAGTTGGGCGGAAGCGATGCGCCGCCGTCGTCACTGATGTACGCCAAGTTCTCTCCCGCGGGCGACCGCGTCGGCTATGTGCGCCAGGGCGATCTGTACGTCGAGCGCCTCGTCGACGGGCGCATCACCCGCCTCACCACCGACGCCGACTCGCTCCACGTGAATGGGATGAGCGACTGGGTCTACGAGGAGGAGTTCGACCTGCGGGACGGCTTCCGCTGGTCCCCCGACGGAACGCGCATCGCCTACTGGCATTTCGACATGACCGGCGTGCGCACGTTTCTCCTGATGAACAACACCGACTCGCTCTACCCCTTCGTCATCCCCATCCAGTACCCCAAGGCGGGGACCGCCAACTCCGCCGTCACCGTCGGCGTCGCGAGCGCGGACGGCGGCCCGACGACCTGGCTGCAGGTGCCCGATGATCCCCGCGACAACTACGTGCCCCGGATGGAATGGGCCGGGCCGCGCGAGATCGTGCTGCAGCGGATCAACCGGCGCCAGAACATGGATCGGGTCATGCTCGCCGACGCGGCGACGGGCGCGGTGCGAACCGTGCTGGTCGAGCGGGACAGCGCGTGGCTCGACGTGGTGGACGACCTGAGATGGCTCGGCGGCGGCAAGGAGTTCACGTGGGTGAGCGAGCGGGACGGGTGGCGGCACGTGTATCGGGTGAGTCGCGACGGCAAGGCGGTGCGCCTCCTGACACCCGGCGCCTTCGACGTCATCGGCGTCGCCGCGGTGGACGAGCCCGGCGGCTGGCTGTACTACATCGCTTCACCGGAAAATGCGACCCAGCGATACCTCTACCGCACGCGACTCGACGGCAGGGGGAAGGCCGAGCGCCTCTCACCCCCGGAGCGGCCCGGCACGCACGGCTACGAGACCTCCCCCGACGCGCGCTGGGCGTTTCACACGTACTCAACCTTCGACACCCCCACCGCGACGGACCTGGTGCGGCTGCCGTCGCACGCGATCGTGCGGACCCTCGCCGCCAACGAGACGCTGCGCGCGACAGTCACCCCGCTGACCAGCCGCAAGGCGGAGTTCTTCAGAGTAGCGCTGCCGGACGGCGCGACGCTCGACGGCTGGATGATCCGCCCCCGCGACTTCGATTCCACCAAGAGCTACCCGCTCCTGATGTACGTCTACGGGGAGCCCGCGGCACAGACGGTGCTAGACCAGTGGTTCGGGAGCCGCGGCCTGTGGTTCCGGACACTCGCGGACCAGGGGTACGTGGTCGCGAGCGTGGACAACCGCGGCACGCCGGCGCCGAAGGGGCGCGCGTGGCGCAAGGTGGTCTACGGCGCGATCGGCGTGCTGTCGAGCGGCGAGCAGGCGGACGCGGTGCGGGCGCTCACCCGGTCGCGGCGCTACCTCGACTCCACGCGCGTCGCGATCTGGGGCTGGAGCGGCGGGGGCTCGAGCACGCTCCAGGCCCTGTTCCGCTATCCCGAGGTCTATCAGGTCGGCATGAGCGTGGCGCCCGAGCCCGACGAGCGGCTCTACGACACGATCTACCAGGAACGCTACATGGGGCTGCCGCAGGAGAATGCGGCAGGCTACGAGGCATCCTCGGCGATTAGTCACGCCGAGGGGCTGCGCGGCCGCCTGCTCGTGGCGCACGGCTCGGGGGACGACAACGTGCACTACCAGGGCACGGAACGGCTGCTCAACCGGCTGATCGCGCTCGGGAAAGCGGTGGACTTCATGGAGTACCCGAACCGGAGCCATTGCATCTGCGAGGAGCGCGGCACGACGCTGCATCTCTATTCGCTGCTCACACGCTATCTGCTCGAACACCTGCCAGCGGGGCCGCGGCCCTAAGAGGACTCTCGGAGCCCCAGTCCCCGCTGCTCCAGCTCCTCGAGCGACCGGGGCCAATCCTCCTTGAGCAGCCGCGACAGCGCGCGATCGGCGAGCAGCCGCCCGCCCGTCTGGCACGTCGGGCAGTAGTTCACCTCGTTCTCCGCGTAGCGGATGCGCTGCACCGCAGAGCCGCACACGGGACAGGGCTTCCGGTACCGTCCGTGCACCGCCATGCCCTCCCGGAACGCGGTCACCGTCTCGGGGAACCCGTCGCCCGTCTCCGCCCGCAGCCGCT
>Ga0070697_100003942_pt1 | contig 11403 bp, 12 predicted proteins | sample KBSK1501metaG_FD_65475 | JGI IMG/M metagenome (GOLD analysis project Ga0070697, IMG submission 65475) | Corn, switchgrass and miscanthus rhizosphere microbial communities from Kellogg Biological Station, Michigan, USA - KBS K1-50-1 metaG | ecosystem: Host-associated > Plants > Roots >... | reverse complement strand
TTCACCGCCATCGCCGAACGTGACATCCTCGTCCACCACCCCTACGACTCGTTCGCCACCTCGGTCGAGCGGCTGATCGACGAGGCCGCCGACGACCCCCGGGTACTCGCGATCAAGCAGACGCTGTACCGGACCAGCGGCCAGTCGCCGATCGTGGACGCGCTGATCGACGCCGCCGAGGCGGGCAAGCAGGTCGTCGTGGTGGTGGAGATCAAGGCCAGGTTCGATGAGCGCGCTAACATCGCCTGGGCCCGCAAGCTGGAGGAGGCGGGCTGCCACGTCGTCTACGGCTTCGTCGGGCTGAAGACGCACGCCAAGATGGCGCTGATCGTGCGCGAGGAGCCGGATGGGACGCTGCGCCGGTACTGCCACCTCGGCACCGGCAACTACCACCCGACCACGGCCCGGATCTACGAGGACTACGGCCTGCTCACCGCCGATCCGGCGATCGGCGAGGACGTCACCGCGCTGTTCAACCACCTGACCGGGTACAGCAGGACAAAGGTGTACCAGCGCCTGCTGGTCGCGCCGGAGGCACTGCGGGCCGGCATCGTCAGCCGGATCAACCGGCAGGCGGAGCGGCAACGGGCCGGCCAGCCCGCCCGGATCGCGTTCAAGACCAACGCGCTGGTCGACGAGGCAGTGGTCGACGCGCTGTACCGGGCGTCGCAGGCGGGCGTCCCGGTTGACCTGTGGGTGCGCGGCATCTGCACGCTGCGGCCGGGTATCCCGGGGCTGTCCGAGAACATCAGGGTCCGCGCCGTGCTCGGCCGGTTCCTCGAGCACTCGCGGATCTACGCGTTCGGCACCGGCGAGGACGAGGACAGCGAGGTCTGGCTGGGCAGCGCGGATATGATGCACAGGAACCTGGACCGCCGGGTGGAGCTGGCCGTCCAGGTCACGGACCTAGGCCACCAGCAGGGGTTGCGCCGGTTCCTCGATATCGGCATGGACGACGGGACTTCGAGCTGGTGGCTGAACGCGGACGGGTACTGGACCAGGCACAGCCGGGACGAGGCCTCCAAGCCGCTGCGCGACGTGCAGGAGACCCTGGTCAGGGAACGGCGGGTCCGCTCGGCAGATGACTGACGCCACCCTGGCGGCGGGCGCGGCGATCTGGCGTCCTCCAGCGGATCCAGCGGACCCAGCGGACCCAGCGGACCCAGCGGACCCAGCGGAGGACGCTGAGGTTCTGCTCGTTCACCGGCCCAAGTACGACGACTGGTCGCTGCCCAAGGGCAAGAGCGACCCGGACGAGCACATCCTGCTCACCGCGGTACGCGAGGTATGGGAGGAGACCTGCGTGCGGCCGGTGCTCGGCCCGCGGCTGCCGACCGTGGAGTACATCAGCTGGGGTCTGCCCAAGCGGGTCAGCTACTGGTCGGCGTTCGGCGCCGGGGTCGAGGCCGCGCCGGGCAACGAGATCGACGCGGTGTCCTGGTTGCCTATCGGGCAGGCCCGCGAGCAGCTGGCCGGCACCCACGACGACCCGGTGATCTCCGCCTTCCGGCCGGTCGAGACGGTGCCGCTGATCCTGGTCAGGCACGCCTCGGCCGGACGCAAGAGGGACTGGCCCGGGGACGACTGCCTGCGGCCGCTCGACGCGGCCGGGGTGGCTGACGCGCAGACGCTGGCCAGCTTGATGGCCTGCTTCGCGCCCGTCGCGCGGGTGATCAGCTCACCCGCGCTGCGCTGTACCGATACCGTGCGTCCGTACGTGGCGGGGTTCGGAGGGAGGGTCGAGGCCGAGCCCTGCCTGGCCCCGTACGGCCGTTCACCGGACTTTTCATCCCGAACGGACCTGGCTGACTCGCTCCGGCGCCTGCTCTCCGGCCTAGTGTCCGAGCGCCGTCCGGCCGTCCTGTGCCTGCACCGGGAGAACCTCCCCGATGTGCTCGCCGCAACCTGCGCGGCGCTCGCCGCGCCCGCCGCGGTGCCCGCTGACCCGTCACTGCCCAAGGGCGGCTTCTGGGTCGCGCACGCCGCCGCGGGGGAACTGGCCGGCCTCGAGCGCTACGAGCCCTGAGCGCTACGACGTTTCTGGCGCGTGACGATCCGCCGCGTGCGGGTCGGCCGCGTGCTCGGTCGGTGCGGGCCCCGCGGCCTCGTCGTCCGGCGCGGCCTGGACGGCTTCGTGCTTGCCGGGCGCCCGGGTGACTTCCTGATTGCCCGGTTCTGGCCCAGCGGCCTGGTTTGCGTCCGGTGCTGGCCCAGCGGCCTGGTTTGCGTCCGGCACTGCCTCGGCTTGGTGCGTGCCCGGTGCCGCCTCGGCGGCTTCGTGCTTGTCCGATCCTGCCCCGTCGGCTTCGTGCTTGTCCGGCATGACCCCCGCGGCCTCACCGGTCGTTCTGCTCTCATGTGCTTCACTGACCTGCCTGGCCACGACCAGAGCGAGCCGTCGGCGGCGCCGCCGGAGGCGCCAGACGATATAGCCCACGATCAGCACCGCCAGCGCGATGAGCGCGTAGTACGAGTACAGCGTTATGTAGTGGTAAATCGTGCCGATGTGGTTTCCGGCGAGGTAACCGAGGCTGACCCAGGTCCCTACCCACAACGCGGCGCCGATGGCATTGAAGATGAGAAAACGCAGCCAGTGCATGCCGGTGATGCCGGCGATGATCCCGTTCGCCTGGCGCAGGCCCTCGACGAAGCGCGCGAACGTGATGACGATAGCGCCGCGGCGGTCGAAGAAGTCCTCGGCCTTGTTGAGTCGCTCTTCGGTCAGGAACACGTACTTGCCCCACCGCAGGGCCAGGGCGCGGCCACCGAAGTGTCCGATGGCGAAGCCTATATTGTCGCCGATAATGGCCGCGATAAAGCCGACGACGCCGACGGCCAAGACGTTGAGCCTGCCCGCGCCTGCGTAGACGGCACCGGCGATCAGTATCGTCTCGCCGGGTACGGGAATGCCGAAGTCCTCCAGCATGATCAGCAGGCCGATCGCCCAGACGCCGTAATGCTGCAGGGGTGAGGAGAGGGCGTTCAGGAAGCCAGGTAGCGGCGGCGGACTGCTGGCCAGCGCCGCCGCGATCATCAGCACCTGCGGTCACCCCTCGGATTCGGCGGCGCCACCCAGGATATCCGCCGTATCGACCTGAGCTGGGAGATCGCAGAGCGCTTGGGCGATGGGTTCTGCGGTGAGCTCGATCTGCCAGGCTCGTGCCCCGTGTCCGGCGAGCGCTTGCGCCACGGTCTGCCCGTTGCAAGGCTCGGGCGGGTCCCAGCTGATCCTGCGCAGCGCGTCGGGGGACAGCAGGTTCTCGACCGGTAGCCGGTTTTCCTCGGCCACGGCGGTGACCGCGGCGCGCGTCGCCGCCAGCCGCGCGGCGGCGACAGGGTCTCGCTCAGCCCAGCGGTGCGCCGGCGGCGGGCCGTTCGGTATCGCGCCGCCGGCGGTCTCGGGCAGCTCGTTGTCGGCGGTGGCCCGCGCCCGGGTCACCGCGGCCAGCCAGTCCCGCTCGTGCCGCCGGGCCTGACGGCCGGCGAACCCGCTGATCTTGGCCAGCTGGGCATGATCGGCCGGGTACGACCTGGCCGCCTCGATGATCGCGGTATCGGGCAGCACCCGGCGCGGGGACAGGTCGGCCCGCTGCGCGATCCGGTCCCTGGTGGTCCAGAGCTCGCGCACCGCGGCGAGGCCGCGGCGGGACTGCACCCGGTGGATGCCCGAGGTGCGCCGCCACGGATCCGGCCGGGACAGGGCGGGGCGGGCCGCGAGCACCGCCTCGAACTCCTGGCGGGCCCACTCGGCCTTGCCCTGGGCGCTGAGCTCGTCCGCGAGTGCGTCGCGCAGTTCGGTCAGCACCTCCACGTCGAGGGCCGCGTAGCGGAGCAGCTCCTCGCGTAGCGGACGGGCCGACCAGTCGGCCGCCGAATGGCCCTTCTCCAGGTGGAAGCCGAGCACCTCCTCGACGAGCGTGCCGAGGGCCACGCGCGGATAGCCGAGCAGCCGGCCGGCCAGTTCAGTGTCGAAGAGCCGCCGCGGCCGGAAGCCGATCTCGGCCAGGCAGGGCAGATCCTGGGACGCCGCATGCAGCACGGCCTCGGCATCTTCCAGCGCGGCGTCAACGCCGGACAAGTCGGGGCAGGCGATCGGGTCGATGAGCACCGTGCCCGCGCCGGCGCGGCGGAGCTGGACCAGGTAGGCGCGCTGCCCGTAGCGATAGCCTGAGGCGCGCTCGGCGTCGACCGCGACTGGCCCCTCGCCCCCGGCTAGCCTGCCGATAACCTCGGCCAGCGCGGCATCCGTCGCGACGACCGGCGGCATGCCGTCGCGAGGCTCGAGCAGCGGGACTATGCCGCCGGCTTCGGTGTCGGCCGGAGCGCGCACGTCGGACAAGCCGCCGCGCGGCCGCTCGGTGCCTGCGCTCACCCGTGCCCCGGTTGCCGCAGTGCCCGTATTCCAGGCGGCTCGAGCCCGGCCGCGGCGGACATGCAGTCGCACCAGGCTGCGATGTGCGCCGACAGGTCGAGAACGTCGAGGTCACTGTGCGCCAGGGAGCCGCGCTGGTGATCCGGTGCGGTCGGAGACCAGGAGGCACGCAGCTCGAACCCGGTCAGCGGAACCTCGTCCTGCTTGGCTCCGAACCCCTCGGTGATGACCCTGGTCACCGTGCCGCTGGGCACGGCGTACCCGGGCACGCGCGCGTCCAGGGCCTCGGACAGCCAGCTCCAGCCGACCTCGCCGAGCAGCGGGTCGGCCGCCATCTCAGGTTCCACGTCGGCCCGGACATAAGCGACCAGCCGGAAGAAGCCGTCCCAGCCTTGCTGACCGTCCGGGTCGTACAGCAGCACCAGCCGTCCCCAGGCCACGTCCGCCTCGTCCCGCCTGACGGTCGCCGCCATGGCGGCGGCGAAAGGCGCCAGCCGCTTCGGCGCCGGGACGTCCTCGAACAGCAGGTCCCGGCGGCGCTGCGCCTCCCGGCCGGCCATGAAGGCCGCCACGGCCGCCGCGAACGTGGCCTCGGCGGGGGAGTCCGCCACCGTGGCCTGCGCCGCCTGCGTGGCCGCCGCCTGTGCCGACGCGGGCGCGCCACCCGCGCCGCCGACGATTCCCGTCACCGGGGGAGTGCCCGCCGCGGAGTCGCGCACCACCCCTGGCCGTCGCGGCGCTCGTGATCGCGTCGTGCGCCGGTCCGCCGGCCCATCAGTCGCCCTCATGACCCGAGCGTACGTGTCGCTCATTGCTTCTCACGCAGCGCCATAGAGATTCATGCCGAAACACCATGTTTCACGCGGATTGCCGAATTGAATGCCGTCCCGGATGTGCTCGCGGAAACAGTGCGGGGATACCCGAGGTTGCCCGGGAATTTCCGGGATTTGCGAATAATCGGGATCAGGCGGCCCTGGTGGCGGTGGTGCCGACGTACGCGGGCACGGGCAGGCCAATGATCAGCGCGTCGCCGCACATCGTGCACGCCCACTCCTGGCAATCGCCGTCCGCGACGTCGGGACAGCTCGCAGGCTCCGCGTGAAACTGCTCGAACAACCGCTCCTCGTTGCATCCGGCGCAGTGCCTAACCAACTGGGCGTTGCTCAGCCCGGGCCTGCTCAGCTGCGTCATCCTGGCGACCTCCTCGGTACGATGCGTCACGGGGTCTGCGGGAGTTGAATGGGTTGATGCCGATAGTGGCACGCTCTCGCGCTGATTCGGGGGATCTCGGACGGCGTGTCTCCCGGCGACTACCGTGTGGTGATGTGGAAGGATCCCTGACGTGATGGTGACCCAGACGAAGTCCCCTTTCATGCTGGCTTGCCGGCGAGAGCCAGTGCCCTATACGCCGGTCTGGTTCATGCGGCAGGCGGGCCGGTCGCTGCCCGAGTACCGGCGGGTGCGGGAGGGCATCTCGATGCTCGATTCGTGTACCCGCCCCGAGCTGATCACCGAGATCACCCTGCAGCCACTGCGCCGATACGACGTGGACGCAGCCATCCTGTTCAGCGACATCGTGGTCCCGCTGCGCGCGGTCGGGATCGACGTGGACATCAAGGCGGGTATCGGGCCAGTGATCGAGACCCCGGTGCGGACGCCGGAAGACCTGGTGCGGTTGCGCGCGCTGGACCCCGGTGACGTGCCCTACGTGACCGAGGCGGTCCGGGCGCTCGTGGCCGAGCTGGACGAGCGGCCGCTGATCGGCTTCGCGGGAGGCCCCTTCACGCTCGCGTCCTACCTGGTGGAGGGCGGGCCGTCGAAGAGCCACGACAAGACCAAGGCGCTGATGTACGGCGACCCGGCGCTGTGGCACGCCCTGCTCGGCCGGCTGGCCGACATCACCATCTCGTTCCTGCGGATCCAGGTGGCCGCGGGGGCCTCGGCCGTCCAGCTCTTCGATTCGTGGGTGGGCGCGGTCAGCCCGGATGACTACCGGCACGCGATCCTGCCGCACACCAGCCGGATCTTCGCCGCGCTCGGTTCGGCCGGGGTGCCGCGCATCCACTTCGGGGTCGGGACCGGGGAACTGCTCGGGCTGATGGGGGAGGCCGGAGCTGACGTGGTCGGCGTCGACTGGCGCATCCCGCTCGACGAGGCGGTCCGGCGGGTGGAGCCGGGTAAGGCACTGCAGGGCAACCTCGATCCCGCGATCCTGCTCGCGCCGTGGGAGGTCATCGAGGAGCGGACCAGGGACGTGCTGGCCCGCGGCCGCACCGCCGAGGGCCACGTGTTCAACCTCGGTCACGGCGTGCTGCCGGAAACCGACCCGGACGTGCTGGCCAGGCTGGCCGACCTGGTGCACGCCGAGTCGGTTCACGCTCACTCGTGAATCCGGCGCCTGAGCCGGGGCACCGCTAGCTTTCCGGCGTAGCGGGCCCGGCGGCCGGCCTGCGGCGGATCAGCCACCGGCGGCCGCGGTGGACCACGTACCCGGCGATGGCTAGGACGACGGCGAAGGGCGCGATCGCGCCGAGGAAGGCCAGCGTCCAGGACACGGCGACGCGCAGCGCGTGCCACCCCGCGCCGAAGCCTCCGGCCAGTGTGGGCGGGGCCTTCGGGTGGTGCAGCACCGGCTTGGCCTTCGGGCCGAGAATCGTGAGCGTCACCGTCGCGTAACTGGTCTGGTGGCTCAGCGCGCGCTGCTGGGCCTGCATCGACTCCAGGTTCGACTCCTCGCTGTTGATCTGGTTCTGGACGCTGAGCAGATCGCCGACCGTCCCGCGTGCGATAGCAGCGCGCGGAGCTGGGCGATGGCCGCCTCGTCGGAGGTGACCTGGCTGTTCACGTCGGCCACCTGCTGGGTGACGTCCTGGGCCTGCTGCTGCAAGGCCAGCTGGGTGCCAAGGCGGTGACCGAGCTGGCCGAGAGTGGCCGGATAGGACGCGACCGGGATCTTCAGCTGCACGCTGGCGGTCGCCTCGGACGGGTGATCGGGGTTGGCCTTGGCGGTCTCGCTCGATACGTAGCCGCCCACGGCCTCGGCGATCTGCGCGGCCTGGGCGGTGGCCGAGCTGACGTCGCCCGCCCGCACGGTCAGCTGCGCGGTGTAGATGATGCTGCTGGCCGGCGCCAGCCGGGCCGTGGTGCCGGTGCCGCCCTGGCCGCCCGCACTGCCGTGGCCGGCGGACCTGGGCGCGGCTATCGCCGCCGCGGTCGGCGCGGCGGCGTTCGCCGCCCCGCCCGCCTGCCCGGCCGTCTTCGCGGCCACGTCAGACGAGCTGGCGGCGCTGATCGAGCTGCCGGAGCATCCCGCGAGGAACAAACCCCCGCCGAGCAGGACGCTGCCGATCATGAGGCAGGCGACGACGCCGTGCCTGGTTCCCCTCGCTGTGTTACGCATGCCGTTGTGACGGCCGCCGGCAACGGTGCGGTTCCGCGGCGGTGGTCACGATCGCGCAGCAGCCCGGCCGCGCCAAGGTCACGACCGCGTGCCCACCTCAGGTACGCCGCACCGGGCGGCGTCTGCCAGGCTGGAGGGATGGAACCTGCGAACGCGCGGCCGCACGTGGTGATCGTGGGCGGCGGCATCTCCGGGCTCGCGGCGGCGTTCTTCCTCCGCGACGAGGCGGTGCGGGTGACCGTGCTGGAGGGCTCGCCGCGGCTCGGCGGCAAGCTGTCCGTATCCGGGATCGCCGGCGTCGCCGTCGACGAGGGGGCCGAGGCACTGCTGGTCACCCGCCCGGAGGGGACCGCGCTGATCGCCGAGGCCGGGCTGGGCGACCAGCGCGCCGACCCGGGACCCACGTCGTCCGCGATCTGGACTCGGGGCGCGCTCCGGCCGCTGCCGCGGCGGCAGTTTATGGGCGTACCGTCCGACCTGGCCGAACTGGCCAGGTCCGGGGTGCTCTCCGGCGAGGGCGTGGCCCGGGCCGGGCAGGACCTCGAGCTGCCGCCCACCACCCGCGATGGCGACGTGTCCGTCGCCGGGTACGTCGGGGCGCGCCTAGGCGGCGAGGTGGTGGACCGGCTGGTCGACCCGCTGCTGGGCGGAGTCTACGCGGGACGTTCGGCGGAGCTGTCCTTCGACGCCACGCTGCCCGCGCTGGCCGCCGCGTCCCGGCGGCACAGATCCCTCGCCGAGGCGGCGCGGTCCCTCCTGCCGCCCCAGGCGGCGGGTTCCGCCGGCACCCGCGCGGGCGGGCCGGTGTTTACCACGCTGACCGGCGGCCTCGGCATGCTCCCCGACTACCTGGCGAAGGCGTCCGGAGCGGAGGTGCGCGCGGACGCGATGGCCCGCGAGCTGACTCCGGCCGACCGCGGCTGGCGGCTCACGGTGGGCTCGGCGGCGGCGCCCGAGCGGATCGACGCCGACGCGGTGATCCTCGCGATCCCGGCCCGGCCCGCGGGCCGCCTGCTCGCGGGCGTTCCTGGCGCGTCCGCCGCGGTCACGGCGCTCGGCCAGATCCGCTACGCGAGCATGGCGATCGTCACGCTCGCCTACCCGCGGTCCGCGTTTCCCGCCCCTGGCCTCGCCGCCCTCGGCTGGAGCGGGTACCTGGTGCCGGCCGTGGACGGGCAGGCCGTCAAGGCGGTCACCTTCTCCACGGTCAAGTGGCCGCATCTGGCCGGGACGTGCGCATCCGGGGCCGGGACCCTGGAGATCGTGCGCTGCTCGATCGGCCGGATCGGCGAGGAGGCGCTGCTACATCGCGCCGACGATGAGCTGGCCGCGCTGGCCGGGGCCGAACTGGCCGCGGCGACCGGGGTGCGCGGCGAGCCGGCAGCCACCAGGGTGACCCGCTGGGGCGGCGCGCTGCCCCAGTACACGGTGGGGCACCTGGACCGGGTGACCGCGATCCGCGCGGCGGTAGCGGCCCAGCCGGGTCTCGCGGTCTGCGGCGCGGCCTACGACGGGGTGGGCATACCGGCCTGCGTGGCAACCGCGCGCGCGGCGGTCGGCCAGGTGCTGGCGTTCCTCGCGGGCAGGCGGCCGGCCGACGACGCCGGTGCGGTCAGGTGACAGGCGTGGCCGACAATGGTGACATGGCTGACGAACTTCAGGCGGACCGCAAGCCGAAGGCCCGCGATCTCAACGAGCTGGTCCGCTACACGATGTGGTCGGTGTTCCGGGTCAGCGACCGGGACGCACTCTACGCCGGCCCGGGCGACCCCGCCGTCCAGGTGGACGAGCTGCTCGACCAGGCGGCGGGCAAAGGCATCGTCACCCGCGGCTGCTACGACATCCAGGGCCTGCGCGCGGACGCGGACTTCATGTTCTGGTGGGTGGCGCCTACCTCCGATGACCTGCAGGACATGTACGCGCGCTTCCGCCGGACCCGCCTCGGCCGCTGCAGCGAGCCGGTCTGGTCGGTGATGGCGCTGCACCGTCCGGCCGAGTTCAACAAGAGCCACATCCCTGCCTTCCTGGCCGAAGAGGAGCCGCGTGCGTACGTGAGCGTGTACCCGTTCGTCCGCTCCTATCAGTGGTACCTGCTGGATCCGGCGGAGCGCCGGCGGCTGCTCGCCGAGCACGGGAAGATGGCCCGCGAGTACCCGGACGTGCGGGCCAACACGGTCGCCTGCTTCTCGCTCAACGACTACGAGTGGATTCTCGCGTTCGAAGCCGATGAGCTGCACCGGATCGTGGACCTGATGCGCCATCTGCGGGGCGCGGAAGCGCGGCTGCACACCCGGGTGGAGATCCCGTTCTATACCGGCCGCCGCAAGCCCGTCGGCGAGCTCCTCGCGAGCCTGGCCTAGCCGCTTTCAGATGCTTGACGACCTGCGGGTGAACGGCTGGCTGGTACTGCCAGGCAGCGAGCTGCACGAGCGTTTCTCCAGGTCATCTGGTCCCGGCGGCCAGTCGGTCAACACCGCGGACAGCCGGGTCGAGCTCTCCTTCGACGTGGCGCGGTCCGCCGCGCTGCCCGAATGGGCGCGGGCCAGGATCACCGAACGCCTGGCCGGACGGCTAGCCGGCGGCGTGCTCACCGTGGCCGCCTCCGAGCAGCGCAGCCAGCTCGCCAACCGCCAGGGCGCCCGGGCCCGGCTGGCCGCCCTGCTCAGGGTCGCGGTCGCCCCGCCGCGGCGCCCGCGCGTCCCGACCCGGCCCGGGCGGGCCGCGAACGAGCGCCGCCTGGAGGCCAAGCGCCAGCGCGCCGCCGTCAAGCGCGGACGCCGCTCCGACCGCATCGACCCGGACTGACGACCCGGACTGACGACGCAGGCCCGGCTACAGCGACGGCACGTTGACCACGATCGCTTCCTGCGTCGACCTGGCGATCACCACCACCGCCTCGGTATCGGGGGAGGGGTTCTCCTCCCGGTGCGGCACGTGCGGCGGCACCCACACGTAATCGCCCGGCGACGTCACCAGCCGGATCAGCGATCCGCTTTCCGGGTCGCGGAAGACGAACACCGGGTGGCCCGACACCACGTAGATGCCGGTTTCCGAGTCGCCGTGATGATGGTCGCCGGACGAGGTCCCCGGCAGCACCACGGTCCGCCCCATCCACAGTGCCGAGGCACCGGTCAGGTCGCCGGAAATGGCGGCCGAGCGGAGCATCCCGCCGGTCTGCGCGGTGGCGGCGGACAGGGAATCCCCCCGGATCAGGCGCAGGCTCATGGGCGCAGCGTACCGCCGCGAGCTTAACGAATCGGAATTGTCGCTACCCGGTGCGATACTCATGCAATGGTGCTACGCGTGTCAGCGGGCCGCATGGTCGGGCGGGACGACGAACTCGCCCGCCTGCTCACGCTGCTCGATGACGCCGAGGCGGGCCGCTCGGTGGTCGCACTGGTCAGCGGCGACGCCGGGGTGGGCAAATCCCGGCTGGTGGCGGAGGTCACGCGGCTCGCCGCGGGCCGCGGGTTCACCTACCTGTCCGGCCAGTGCGCGGAGCTGGGCGACAGCGTGCCCTACCTGCCGCTGGCGGACGCGTTGCGAGGTGCCGCCCAGGCCGGCGCGGTCCGGGACGCGCTGAGCTCGCGTCCGGCCCTGAGCATGCTGCTGCCCGAGGGCGGCGGAGGCC
>Ga0070697_100003941_pt1 | contig 11404 bp, 6 predicted proteins | sample KBSK1501metaG_FD_65475 | JGI IMG/M metagenome (GOLD analysis project Ga0070697, IMG submission 65475) | Corn, switchgrass and miscanthus rhizosphere microbial communities from Kellogg Biological Station, Michigan, USA - KBS K1-50-1 metaG | ecosystem: Host-associated > Plants > Roots >... | reverse complement strand
GGGTTGCCGGTTTCCTCCACGGTGCGGGTGCCGGGCGGGACGTGCACCCGGAACTCGTCCGGGTCGGCGGCCTCGGTGCTGATGTCGTCCAGCTCCGACCAGATCGCGAGCGTGTCGCCGTGGTAGGAGATCAGGCGGAGCAGGCAGCCGGTCTCGGCGTCCACGATCGCGTCGGCGGGGGCGGGGAAGAGCATCAGCGGCCCCGGCAGGCGGGCCTCACCGCCGGGGGCACGGGTCACGCGGAGCTGGCGGGCGGGCCGGCCGCGGTAGGTGAGCTCCGCGCCGCCGGACAGCCGGGCGCGGAGCAGCCAGCACGAGTCGGCCAGGAACGCCATGTGCTCTGCCAGCGGGGCGGCCGGGCCGACCATGGTCAGGTCCGGGTAGACCCGCCAGCGGCGCTCGCCGTCGCAGGCGATCGTCTTCGGGGCATTGCGGCCCGGGCGGGGCCCAAAGTCGAGGCGGTACCGGTCCGGGCCGCTGACGCGCAGCCGGGTGTCCATGCGGGCCACGCTCATTCCGCGGGTCATCGCGTCGAGGAGGCTGGCGAAGCCGCCGCGCCCGGCGGCGCGGACTCCTTCTGGCACCGATGCCGCCATGGCGGCCAGGTCGTGCCACTGCCGCGCCGTGGCGCCGAAGTCGCGGGGCTCGCCGCTGCGGTAGAGCAGGTCAAGCACCTCGTCGGGGGGCGGTGAGCCGTCGGCCGGCCCGAGCGGGGCCGGGTCGGGCGACGGCATCGCCTCCGGCTGCTCCTCGGCCGCGCCGTGACCGCGCCGGTGCGGCACATGCCTGATCAGCGCGCCGAGGCCGCCCGCCGCCACGTCGGCGGCGTCCCAGCCCGGCCCGCTGAACTTCTGCCGCATGGTTTCCTTCAGGTCTTCGCCGAACTGGCTGCCCGGCGGCGGGGCGAACCGGGCGGCGTCGGCCGCTTCCGGCGGGTTCATCGTCACGTCGGTCAGCTCGGTGAGGGTGACCAGCTCGCCCCCGGACGTCTCGGTCCGGCGGAGCAGGATGCCGAGCTCGGCGTCCACGGCGACCTCGATGCGGTCATAGGGCCGTTTGGCGGAACCGGATCCGAGCACATCACGGCGCGGCGTGGCCGCGACGGCGATCGCGTCGCGGCCGGCGACGGTCACCGGCCCCAGCTCTTCCAGGGTGTACCCGCCGAGCAGGCAGGACGGGCAGAACAACTCGGGCGGCGGCGGATAGGCGCCGTTCACCTCGACCGGGAGCGGCGGGGGCCCGCCTACTTCCGGCGGCCGCCACGACCAGCCGCGCTCGCCGTCATTACCCTCGGCGGCCTGTCCCTCGGCACCCCGGCCGGGAACCGGGCACTCCAGGCGCCACCGGCCACCGGGACCGATCAGCAGCGCTCCGCGCCCCAGGTAGCGGCCGTTGTCTTGCCTCTGCCCCGGCCAGGCGCGGTACCAGCGGGACCAGCGCTCGCGCGGCAGGCGCGGGAGCGGCTCCCGGTCGGTCTCGGAGCGCAACTCGGCCGACAGGGACAAGCGGGTCCAGTCGGCCGGCAGAGCAACCCGATCACTTCTGGCAGGCCGGCCATGGCGGCACCATCCGGGGCAAATCGGCTGGCGGGAGGCGGGAACGCCACCCGCCCGAGAGGGCGCGACATGGCCGTCGCCTGGAGTCGGCACTGTGCCCACCGCTTCCCCGCTCTTGGTCTTGGTGGTACCCGTCCCTGACCACGGGGAACGGCCAGCGGCGATAGCAGGCTGAAGAACGCTCGGTTACCGCCACTGGACGTCCGGACCCCGAAAAGAGTGTTGGCGGCCATCGGGCCAGCCCTCAAATCTACAGAGCAAAGAGCACTCCGTGCTGTGTCACATTACCGGAGACTACGGCCCACTAATGACACAGCCAGAGACTGCGTTGTCCCACTCTTCCTGGACGATATAGGGATGACCGTTGAAATAGACGTCGGCTCCGGTGGCGTCCAGCGGGCCAAAGACGCCCGCGCATTTGTCTCCGATTTCACCGTTAAAGAAGCCGGTCGTATCAAACCAACCAGTCCCCTCGGGATCGGTTGCAAGCTCCATCTGCTCATGTGAGGTGAGGTTGATCTCGGCATCAGCGTCGATGTCGTGATTGGGGCTGCTGACGCTGGAGCCACGGAAGCAGCCCGTCAAGGAGTTGCCAGCATACGGCATGGCCCCATAGAGGACGACGCCGTCAGGCGTACCAAAACCGAAGTGATACGCGCACAGGTGACTATTGGGCGCACTGCAAAACCCGCCGAACAAGGAGGGAGCACAGATGAACTCGTTCAACGCCGTGTAAACGAAGAACGCGTGGTTAATACCGGGCTTCCAGCCCTGCACGCTCATCGCGTGCATGATTTCATGCTGGATATCGGCATCCTGGAGGAAGGGAACGGATGGATAGGGAGAGGCATCCACAAAGGTACCTGCGAGTTTGGCGTGTATGGGAGCACGGCTATCTGTTTGGGTGTACTGCTGGTTGTTTGCATACAGTCCGGAGTCCCCGATATCTCTGAAATAACGCTTAATGAGACTGTTAAACTTAGGACTGACGAATGAACCGTTTGGCTCCCAGAAAATGACGTAGGCCTTCATGTTACCCGCCATCACGGGACCGCCACGATAGATAACATTACCGGTGCTGGACGCGTGGGCACTCGATAGGTTCGTGAGCCAGCCCGCAGCCACGACGGCCGTAAGCAAAGGGAGAAGAAGAAGTTTGCGTCTCTGTATCATCGGGAAGCACCTTCTAACGGTTCACAGCGGAGCGACGAGGCGATGTCTCCCGCCCTCAGCGAGCCGCTCTGTCCTCCACCCCCTTGTCCACGATGAGCAGCTCATCAGTCAGCACTGTACGCTGGACGAACTGACTGTCAATGGCGTAATCCACGTTCGTCGTTGTCGGCTACTGGGCCTTCGAGCCTGATCTGTCCGCGAGCGTTCGGATAGATCCGGTCTTTGCAGACTTCGCACACATATTCCATTTCTCAGAATCGTCTCATCTTGAGCGCTGGCCGGGCAGCAAAGACTCGCCGGTGCCGTGTTCGCGAATCGTCATCGTTAAATGACGTCCCTGGCGGGAGCACGTCCTGCTGGCATACCCGTCATGCCGGGAGCGGGGCGGGATTGGCCGGAACAGCAATTGACGTCATGACGAAGCGGACGATGCTGGCGGCTATGGCCGGGACTGCTGATCATGTGCCGCGCAACCGCGCGGCGTGGGACCGGTGGGCGGCGGAATACGCCGGGCCGGGCTTGCGTAACTGGGCGGCGGCCGAGCCCGCCTGGGGAATCTGAAATATCGCTGAGGCGCAGGCGGGCGTGCTGCCTACTGACCTGGAGGGCCGGGACAGCAGCAAGCTGGGCTGCGGCACCGGGTATGTGTCGGCGTGCCTGGCCCGCCGCGGCTCGCGGCCCGCCGGGCTGGACAACTCCGCGGCGCACCTGGCCACCGCCCGCCAGCTGCAGGACCGCTTCGGGCTGCGGTTCCCGCTGATCCCGCTGATCGTGCGGTGCGCGCGGCCCGCGGATCTTCGCCGCCAGGCCGGCACCGCCTTCCCGCCGTGCGGCCGGAAGGCGGCCGCCAATCCGGTGATCAGAGAACTGCAGCACTGCTGCCTGCGGCATCCAGGGCCGTTGAGCCGGCACGCTGGCGCGCCGGGTCGGCGGTGCCTGGCGCGCCGGTCTGGGCTTCGGCGGCTCGCCGCGCGGGACGGCGGTGGCAGTAGTGGTCACGCCGCCGCAGCATCACGGCCAGCATGGTCGCCAGCATCAGGCCGTGCCCGGCGACCATCATCGTGCCGCTGGTCATGGCGCCGGCCAGGGTGGCCGGGAAGAGGATCACGAAGGGCAGGTACATGGCGGCGGTCATCTCCGCGATGTCGCGCCAGCCGTGGCGGCGGAAGACCATCCACGCGGCCATCCCGATGGCCATGCCGGTGGCCATGGACAGCGCCATCGGCTCGGCGTGATCCAGCAGGTGCTGCGCGCCGGCGGCGCGGAAGGCAACCGGCCATAGCGGCATCAACGCGTACATGCCGATGACCATCGCGAGCACCATTTCGATGTAATGCCTGATGAACGGCAGCCAGCCGGCCAGGTGCCTGCGGCGCGGCTGGTCATACGGGATAGTCGTCATTTCTCCTCCAGGGCAGTGATGGGCGGCGGGTGCGGTGCTGGACTGCCGAGCTGCTCCGTGTCTGTGCGGGCGAGCCAGGCTTCACCTACAGGCTCGGCTCGGCTACCACCGGGGCGAGGCGGCGGACGGCCGCAGCGGCGATGGCCGCGGCCGTGGATACCCGGCGGCCGTGCTGGCGGCGGACCTGCCGCTGGCGGGCGGCTGCCAGCATCTGGCGCTGGCGCTCGCGGACGAGCTGACCGGTAATGTCGGGATGAGTGAACATGGCATTTCCTTCCTGTCAGGGTGACCGGGCTGGGCGTGTAGGCCGTAGCCGGTATCTCCAAAGATCCCTGGGCCGGGGGCGGCTGGCATCAGTGAAGTCGCCAGTCAACTCGCCAGCGGACATGCACGTAACGTGCTGGTCCCGGCGATCGGCAGGCGGAACGGGACGACCTAGCCGGACGTAACGTTCGCGGGCGGTTCCTGGCGGGCGGATATCCGGCCGGGTGCGATCTATCGCGGCCACCGGCCCGAGGCAGGTCACGATCACGCTTACGCCGCCCGGCTACTGGCTGCCCGGCCAGATGGCCTCCATCGGGGCATCGTCATCGAGGGGAGCCTCGCCCAGAAGCAGGGTCAGAACTACGGGCCCCCGGCCGGAAGCATCATGTGCACGGGCGCCTGCATCAGGCTGCGCGTGCCGACGTGCCGGCGTGCCGCGGCCGGGGTGGCAGCCCAGGCGGCGCGGTGCTACCGGAACCGGGCCCGCCTAGATGTTCCGGACACACAGGTCGGCTTTGGCGACGAACCGGTAGCTGTCGAGCCGTGAGGCGAACCTGCGCCTGTCGGCGCTTGAGGTGAGCACGACGGCGGGGCCGTCCGGCAGCGCTCGCAGCCGGGCGGCGATGACGAACCCGGTGAGGTCGGCAGGCGTCACGTCGACGATCGCCACGGCGGGGCGGAAGGCGAGGGCGACCGCCAGCGCGGCATCGCCGGTCCCGATGTCCGCAACCTCGGCTCCCTCGGTGCGCAGCAGGGCGCTGATGGCCGCGCGCGAGATCTCGTGGTCGTCTACCAGCAAGACTCGCATTGGCCGATGGCCATTGGCGCCCGCTCGGATAGGACGGCGATCGGCGGACAGGTCGAGCTCGTTCGGCATGTCTTCGCGCGTCAGCGGGCGGATGTGCGTGTCACCTGCGGCTGTGATTCGGAAAACCATAGCCGCGCTATCTTGCGGTTGATGGTGGGCGGCTCGGCCGGTGTCGTGTGGCGCGGGCGGGGCCTGGTCGTGACCTGGATCCGTTGCATCGCCCTTTTCCTTTCCCTGGCTGGTGCTGCCTCGACGATCCCGCGGGCTGGGCGCGCTTCGCATCGGCGAGATCGCCAGTCTGATGCCCTATTCGGACGTGTGCCCGGGAGTACCCGGCGAGCCGGGTCGCGGAATCGCCACCGGCGAGGTGACTGGCGACTTCGCTGATGCCGCCGGCCGGCGGGCGCGGGGATCGTGGTTGCTCGTAGCCAGGCACTGTTCCACCGGGCTCGAGTCCGCGCCCGGCAGTCGCTGGCAAGGAGGACTGCCATGTTGGCAACCATTGCTCGCTTTTGCGTCAGGCGCCGCCGGTGGGTGCTGGCGGCCTGGATGCTGCTGTTCATAGCCGGGATCACCATCGGCATGACGGTGTTCGGCCGACTGCACGATTCGCACGGCGGCGCGAGCACCGAGTCGATGCAGGGCTATAACATCGCGCAGCAGGCCAGCAGTGAGGGCCCGACCGCGGTGGTGCTGGTGAAGGGGCCGCCGGTGGCGGCGCCAGGGACCCGGGCGGCGGTCGAAGCACTGACCGCCCGGCTGGAGAAGGTGCCGGATGTGACCGGCGCGGTCAACGCCTACACCAGCCCGGCCGACCGGGCGCTGCGGTCCCCGGGCGGGCACGCCAGCGTGATCGTGGTCGCGGTCCGCAAGAACACGCCGGAGAAGGCGCAGGAGAACGTGGTCACCGCGTTGCGCGCGGCCGCCCGCGGCGCGGTGCCGGGTGCAATGGTCCAGGTCGGCGGGGACCTGGGGGTGAACCGTGACGGGAATATGGCCGCGACGAACGACCTGTACCGCGGCGAGGCGGTCGCGCTGCCGGTGCTGCTGATCGCGCTGTTCTTCATCTTCCGCGGGTGGCGTGCCGCGCTGCTGCCGCTGGCCGCGGCGCTGGCCACGGTGTCCGGCGCGCTGATCCTGCTGATGACCATGACCTACGTGACCGAGGTGGCCCAGTACTCCGTCGACGTGATCACCTTGTTCGGCCTGGCCCTGGCGGTGGACTACAGCCTGCTGATCCTCAAGCGGTTCCGTGAGGCCCGGGCCGCCGGCGCGGACGTGCCCGGCGCGGTCGAGTTCACCGCGGCGACCGCCGGGCGGACCGTCACCTTCTCCGCGCTGACCGTGGCCGCGGCGCTGTCCGGGCTGCTGGCCTTCGGCGACCCCACCTTCACCTCAGTCGCAGTCGGCGGGATCGCCACCGTGCTGGTCGCGCTGGCCACCGCGGTAACCCTGATCCCCGCGCTGCTGGCCTCGTGGGGGCCGAAGCTGAAGATGGCGCACCGGCAGGAGGCCGGGGACGGGTTCTTCGGCCGGCTGGCCCGCCGGGTGCAGCGTCGCCCGATCCTGGCCGCCGCCGGGGTCAGCGCCCTGCTGCTGGCCGCCGCGCTGCCGTTCCTGCACGTGAACTACGGCCTTGGCGACCCCCGCACGCTCCCCCAGGGAAGCGAGAGCCGCCAGGTCGCGACGGCCCTGTACGGCGATTTCCCGGGCCTGCACGCCGACCCGGTCACGGTCGTGGCCAAGATACCAGCCAGCGACCCGCGGATCGCCGCCTACGCCGCCTCCATCAGCCACCTGCCCGGGGCCGGCGCGGTCAGCATCGAGCACGGCCTGACCGGCAACGTGTCCGCCATCGACGTGATCCCGGCCGGGACGGCCCAAGGCGCCACCGCCCGGCACCTAGTCACCGAACTGCGCGAGCACCGGCCCGGGTTCCGCACCTGGGTGACCGGGCAGGAGGCTTTCCTGACCGACTTCAACGCCACCATCGCCCAGCGGCTCCCCTACGCGCTGGCGATCATCGGCCTGGCCACCTTCGCGCTGCTGTTCCTGATGACCGGGTCGGTGCTCATCCCCCTCAAGGCGCTGGTCATGAACACCCTCTCGCTCGGCGCCACCTTCGGCGCATTGGTCTGGATCTTCCAGGACGGGCACCTGGCCTCCCTGCTCGGATTCACCGCGTTCGGCGCGATCGAGGCCTGGATCCCGGTCATCGTGTTCGCCTTCGCGTTCGGGCTGTCCATGGATTACGAGGTATTTCTGCTGTCCCGAATCAAGGAATGCCACGACGAAGGCTGCGACACCAGCACCGCCGTCGCCGCCGGGCTGCAGCGCTCCGGGAAGATCATCACCTCGGCCGCGTTCCTGGTGATCATCGTGTTCCTCGGCTTCGCCTCCGGGAAGAGCCTGGGCATCAAGGAATTCGGCCTGGCCATGGCCATCGCCGTCGCCGTCGACGCCACCCTGGTCCGGATGATCCTGGTCCCGGCCACCATGACCCTGCTCGGCCCCGCCAACTGGTGGGCTCCGGCCCCGCTGCGCCGCCTGCACCAGCGGCTCGGCCTGCACGAGGCCCCCGCCCACCCGGCCAGCCTCACCGGCACCGCCAGCGCTGGCGGCGGCGGCCGAGCCGACGAGCACGCCCAAAGCGAAGGGAGGTCCGTGACTGTCTCATGAGGCACGGGCAACTGGGAGGCACGCCGGTCGGCATCATGCCTCGCGGGGTGGACCCCCAGCCAAGCTGGGGGTCCACCCCTGTGCGTGTGCCAGCGGGACGTGCATCCCAGCGCGCTCGGGCGGCGTGCGCCAGGTTCAGGTGGGCTCGCGCCGGGACAGCCCCGCACGGATCAGGTCGGCCCGCGACCCGATCCCGAGCTTGGTGAAGACCTTGCGCAGGTGATAGTCGACGGTGCGCGGGCTGAGGAACAGCTGCGCGGCGATCTCCTTATTGGTCAGGCCCTCGGCGACCAGCCCGGCGATCTGGAGTTCCTGCGGTGTCAGCTGCTCGGCCGTGGAGACGTCTCGCTTGCGCACGGTTTCCCCGGTCGCCCGTAGCTCGGCTTCGGCCCGCTGTTCCCAGGGCAGCGCGCCCAGCTGCCGGAACGCCTCCAGCGCGGCCCGCAGGTGGACGCGCGCGTCGGTCCGCCGCCGCTGCCTGCGGAGCCATTCGCCGTAGAGCAATTCCGTACGCGCACGGTCTTGTGGCGGCAATGCCGACGCGTACCTGATCGCGTCCCCGAACGCCTCATCCGGATCGTGTTCTCCCACCAGCGCCTCGCAGCGTGCGACCAGAGCCAGCCGGGCCTTCGTCGGGGCGACGGCCACCCAGCCGCGCAGCATTTCGAGCCGCTGGCTGGCCTCCTCCTGCCTGCCCGCACGTATCGCCGCTTCCACCGCGTCGGGCAGCGCTGGCAGCGCGACGACCGGATTGAAATCCGGACCGCCCCTATCGGTCAGCGCGAGCATCCGGTCGGCCGCCGACTCTGGCCTGCCTAGGGTGAGCTCGATGAAGCCGAGCACATACTCGGTGATGCCCGACAACAGGGTGGCCGCGGCCCGCTGGCCAAGCGCCAGCGCCTCCTCAGCGTGGCGCCGGGCCTCGGCCTCCCTACCCCACAGCGCCTCGACCAGCGCCATATTTGCCAGGTGCCAGCCACCACCATGGCCGATGTCAACCGAGAGCCGGTATCCTTCCCCGGCGGCCGCATAGGCACGATCGAAGCTGCCCGTGCTGAGGAGCTCCAGCCCGAGCTGTTCCAGGGCTACCGGCAGCAGGCTGAGCAGGCCTTGGCGGCGGGCTGCTTCGACCGCGCGGCTGGCGTAGGGCAGGCCGCAGCCCAGGCCCCATACGGTCGATGCCGCCTTGGACGCCCAGAGCAGGGCACGCGGCTCATCCAGCGCCTCGGCCTGGTCCAGCGCGTCGGCGAGCAGGGACTGCGCTTGCTCGTGCTCACCGGCGAGTACCTTCGCGAAACTACGGATCTGCACGACCATGAAGCGATCGCGCGCGGTCCGGGCCGGGACATCCGCCGCGCGGTCGCCGAGCCCGATCGCTGTCACGAGATCCCCCGAGAAGACCGCTGCTTGGGAGACCTGGCTCATCATCTCGAGCCTGAGCGACGGGTCGCTGGTTACCTCAACGCCTTCGAGCAGCCTGGTGCACGCGTCCTGCCGACTGCCGGTGGTGGCCTCGATCATCCCGCTCAGATGCAGCAGCTGCCCGCGCGTCTCGCGGTCCGCCGACGGCAGGGCACGTGCGATCGCGTCGCGGGCCCGGTCGGGCTGCCCGGCATCCCACGCTGCCTGCGCCGCCGCGGCGATCCGCCGCGCGCGACGGGTGTCGTCGGTGCTCAGCTCAGCCGCCCGCAGGAACGCAGTGGCTGCGGACGCATGCCCGGCCCGCAGCTGCGCGCGGCGGGCTGAGGCCTCCAGCGCCGCCGCGACTTCCTCGTCGCCGGTCAGCGTGGCCATCGCCTGATGCCAGACCCGGCGGTCAGTGTTCTCCTCGCCGGTCAGGGCGCCGGCCAGCGCCGCGTGCGCGCGCTGGCGCTGGCTCAGTGTCGCCCCCTGATACAGGGCCGAGCGCACCAGCGGGTGGCGGAAGGTGATCGTCGTCCCGGAGATCCGGGCCAGGCCCGCGCCCTCCGCGGGATCCAGCGCGTCAACGGGAAGCCCCAGCCCTGCCATCGCCCGCAGCACGGCAGGCACGTCCCCGGTTGTGTCCGCGGCGGCGATCAGCAGCGCCGTCTGCGCCGTTTCCGGGAGCCGCCCGATCCGCTGCCGGAACACCCCCTCCAGCTGCGGGCTGAGAGGAATCGCCTCCGGCAGCGCGGCCCGCCCGTCCAGCTGCGCCCGCGACAATCCGCGCGGCAGCTCCAGCAGCGCCAGCGGGTTCCCGTCGGCCTCGGTCAGCAGCCGCTCTCGCACCGGTGGGGCGGCGCCGCACCCTCCGGCGGCGAGGACGGCGGCCGCCGACGGCGGGTCCAGCCCGGTCAGCGCGAGGTCCGGCACGCCGGCTGCCTCGAACCGGGCCACCTCCCCCTCGCGCGCGCCGAATAGCATCACCAGCCGCTCGGCCTGCAGCCGGCGGGCCGCGAAGACCAGCGCACCGGCCGACGGCCGGTCCACCCACTGCGCGTCATCGACCACGCACAGCACCGGCCGGTCCTCCGCGGCCGCCGCGAGCAGGCCCAGCACCGCCGCCGAGATCAGCAGCCGGTCGGATTGAGTTGACGGCGCCAGCCCCAGCGCACCCGCGAGCGCCGCCGACTGGGGCTCAGGCAGCTCGCGCAGATGCGCTAGGACCGAGCGCAGCAGCCCATGCAGCCCCGCGAACGCCAGATCCGACTCGGCCTCCACGCCACCCGCGCGCAGCACCAGCATCCCCGGCGCGGCACGCTGCACCGCGTATCCCAGCACCGCGGACTTGCCGATGCCAGCCTCCCCGCGCACCACCAGCGCGCCCCCGACGCCACCGTCGGCGTCCGCCAGCAAGTGGTCGATCACCGCACACTCGCGCTCGCGTCCGAGCAGCTGCACGGCCGGCTGCTGAAGCCCAGGGCTGGCCATAACGTATGCTAACTCCCCCCGGCCCTGCTCACCTGGCTCAAATGTCGATGGCGGCAGAGACAACTTGCTTGCCACCCCTGCCTGGGGGTAACCAATCGTTAATAAACGTCTGCAGTTAACGAGGAGGCCGAAGGGGCAGGAGCGGTAGCCTAAACCATTCAGGCGACGCTAGGGCCGCGCACAGATCGTTCAATCCGGGCCGCGGTGGAGGAGGGCATGCAGCGGCGGGTTGCCGGCCATATCAGGCGGATCACGAGCGCCCTTGCTCCTGTGCGCAGTGATGCTGCGTGATCGCCTTGGCCGTCTCCGGGCAGTCCCTGATGGCCGCCAGCGGGCAGATTCCAATAACCGCCAACAAGAGAGCCCGTCATTCGCTCTGCCAGGCCCTGTTTCATAGGTGAGGGCCTATGAGACAGCCTGGCCGCCCTCAGATCGACCAGCGTCCGGTCCGGTCATGGAGGAAGAACACCCGCTCGAGATCCGCCTGGGACGGCGCCCCCGCGTACCGGCCGTACGCCGACACCTTTATCTGGACCTTGATCGTTTGATCATGGTGTTGACCTGCGTGTTTTGTGTTGCTGACAGTGTCAGCCACGGGGCGTTCCGGGGAGTCCTCGGCGGAGGTCGCGG
>Ga0070697_100003940_pt1 | contig 11406 bp, 6 predicted proteins | sample KBSK1501metaG_FD_65475 | JGI IMG/M metagenome (GOLD analysis project Ga0070697, IMG submission 65475) | Corn, switchgrass and miscanthus rhizosphere microbial communities from Kellogg Biological Station, Michigan, USA - KBS K1-50-1 metaG | ecosystem: Host-associated > Plants > Roots >... | reverse complement strand
CGACGAGTCGCCGGAATGTGGCCCCCCGTTCTTCGTAGTTCTTGAACATGTCATAGCTCGAGCACGCGGGAGACAGCAGCACCGCATCGCCCGGTTTCGCGGCGCGCCGCGCCCGCGCGACGACATCCTCGAACGTCGTGCCGCGCTCGAGCGGCACTTTTCCTTTGAGATCCTGTTCCACGAGCGGACCTGCTTCGCCGTAGGCAATCACGAGCCGGCAACGCTCGGCGAGCAGCGGCGCGAGACTCGTATAGGGCTCGCCTTTGTGCCGGCCGCCCAGGAGCAGCACGAAGGGCCGCTGCATGGCGATCACCGCCACCGTCGTCGCGGCGATGTTCGTCGCCTTTGAGTCATTGATCCAGAGGACGCGGTCCACCTCGCCCACCGGCTCGAGCCGGTGCGGCAACGCCCGGAACGAGCGCAGCCCTGCCCCGATTAGCGACGCCGGGACGCCGGCTTCGTGGACGGCCAGCGCGGCCGCCAGGGCGTTGGCGACGTTGTGGTCACCGAGCAGGTGCAGCTCGTCGCGCGGGAGCAGCGTCTCACCGCCGATCCGGAGCATCCGCGCCTGCGCGTCATACCAGCCGTCTGCCGACTGGGCGAGCGAAAACAGCACTCTGCGGCCCGCGACGCCGCGCGCGAGATCGAGCACGAGCGGGTCGTCCGCATTGAGCACCCAGACGTCGCCCGGGGTCGCGTTGCGAAACAGCAGTCGCTTGTCCGCGTAGTACGCCTCCGCCGTCGGATACCGGTCCAGATGATCGGGCGCGAGGTTCGTCAGCACGCCGATTTCGGGTGCAAAGTGGGGGCTGTCGTGCAATTGAAACGACGAGACCTCGAGACTCAGCCACTGGTAGCGCTCGTTCGCCATCGCCAGGTCGGTCACCGGCCGGCCGATGTTCCCTGCCGTCGTCGATTGCAAGCCCGCGGCACTCAGCAGATGGGCCACCAGCGCGGTCGTCGTCGTCTTGCCGTTGGTTCCCGTGATCGCGATGCTGCGCGTGCCGGGCTGGAGCGCCGCCAGAGCGCGGAAGCCGAGATCGAGCTCCGAGAGAATCTCCACCCCGGCGTGGCGCGCGGCGGTCAGCACCGGCGCATCGGGCGGTACACCCGGCGAGACGATCACGCTGGTGGCGTGGCGGATCTTGTTCAGATCGTGGCGGCCGATCTCGACGTCCACCCAGGGCACGCCCTTCAGTGCTTCGGCCGCTGCGCCGGCGTACGGATGATCGGACGCGTCGCTGGCGTACACGCGCACCCCTTCGCGCGCCAGGAGCCGGGCCGCCGCGACGCCGCTCTTGCCGAGCCCGATGATCGCAACGACGCTGCCGGTGCGGCGCCACTCGTCCGGGACTAGCGTTACGCGAGCCTGCTCGATCATCGCACCTTGAGCGTGGCGAGCGCGATCATCGCACTCAGCACGCCGAGGATGTAGAACCGCATCACGACCTGCGGCTCGGCCCAGCCGAGTTTTTCAAAATGGTGATGGAGCGGCGCCATGCGAAACACCTTGTGTGCGTCCGCATACTCTTTCCCGTAGCGACGCTTGCGGATCTTGTACGTGGTCGTCTGGATCGCGACCGACAGCGTTTCCGCGGCGAAGACCGCGCCCGCGATCGCGAGCAGGAACTCGGTCTTGAGGAGTATCGCGACCGTCCCGAGCGCGCCGCCGATCGCCAGCGCGCCGGTATCGCCCATGAACACCTGCGCGGGATACGCGTTGAACCAGAGAAACCCGAGCGACGCGCCCATGAGCGCGCCGCAGAAAATCGTGAGCTCGCCCGCGCCGGGGAGGTGCAGCACGCCCAGGTACTTGGCGGCGTCCACGCGGCCGAACAGATAGCAGAAGATCGCGAACGCGCCGGCGACGATGACCGTGAGCCCGGCGGCCAGGCCATCCAGTCCGTCGGTCAGGTTCACCGCATTCGAGCTCGCCGTCGTCACGAACGTCACGAACCCGAGATAGATCGGCCAGGCGAGAATCCACGTGTAATACTTGAAGAACGGCAGCTGCGTCGCGTTCGGCGCGACGCTGTTCGTCAGCGGGAAGAGCAGCAGATAGACGCCCAAGCCAATCCCGAACGCCACTTGGCCGACCAGCTTCCAACGCGCGACGAGTCCCTGCGACTGACCGCGCACGATCTTGAGGTAGTCGTCGAGGAATCCGATCAATCCCATCCAGAGCGTGGCCACCAGCGCGACGATGACGTACCGGCTGTCGAGCCGCGCCCACAGCAGCGTGGGCACCACGGTCGCCAGAATGATGATCAAGCCACCCATCGTTGGCGTGCCGCGCTTGCCGTGATGACTCGCCGGACCCTCGGCTCGCACGATCTGGCCGATCTTGTGCTCCTGCAGCTTCCGAATGATCCACGGGCCCACGATGAAGGCGAGCAGCAGTGCGGTGACGGTCGCGCCCGCCGCGCGGAACGTGATGTAGTTAAAGAGATTGAAAATGATGTGCTGGCGTGCGAGCGGCGCGAGCAGATGATAGAGCATCAGGTCAGATAGTTGAGGACACGTTCCAAGGCGACTCCTCGTGACGCTTTGAGCAGCACCAGCTCGTTGCCGCGCAACGCCGATTTCAGCTTGGGGCCGAGGGCATCCGGATCGGCCGCCGTGATCAGGCGGCCCCCGAGCGCTTCTCGCAGTGACTCGAACGCCCGCGCGAACGACCCTACCGCCGCCACGAGCGCGGGCTTGCGCTGGGCAATTTCGCGTGCCGCTTCGGCGTGCAATCTTGCACTTTCCGCTCCTAACTCCAACATCGTGCCCACTACCACCACCAGCGGCCGCCGCTGCCGCCGCGCCAGCCAGTCGGCCGTCTGGACCGCCTGCCGCATGGAGGCGGGGTTGGCGTTGTAGGTGTCGTCGATCACGACCATGTTGCCGATGGCCCGCACGTCGCCACGCCCCTGCGGGAGCTGGACGCCCGCCAGCGCACGCACGGCGGCATCGTGATCCACCCCCGCCCGCTGCGCCACTGCCACCGCTATCTGCGCATTCTCGAGCTGATGAATGCCGAGCGCCGGGAGGGTGATTTTCTCTCCCGAGTCCAGCGACAGCCGCGGATGACCGTCCAGATCCAGGTAGCGGTCGAGCAACCCATCGTCTCGGCTCTTCCCCGGCAGCGCTGCTGGGATCACCTGCGTGCGCCGGCGCGCCTCGGGCCACATGGCGTCGGGTCCCGAGCCAATGACGGCCACCGGCGCGCGATCCAGCAACGACAGCTTTTCGGCCATCACCCCTTCCAGCGACCCGAAGCCCTCGACGTGGGCGTAGCCGATGTTAGTAATCACGGCGATCGTCGGCTCGATGATGTCGCGTAGGCGCGCGATCTCTCCCGGCACGCTCGCCCCCGCTTCGACGACCAGGGCTTCGGTGTCCTCCGGCGCGCCAAGGATGGTCAGCGGCACGCCGATCAGGTTGTTGAGGTTGGCCGCGGTGGCGTGGACGCGGTAGCGCGCACCCAACGCCGCCCGGATCATCTCCTTCGTGCTCGTCTTGCCGCTCGAGCCGGTGATTGCGACCACGGGCGTCGCGTCGGGAAACATGCGCCGGCGCGCGCGCGCCAGCAGACCGAGCGCCGCGAGGGTGTCGTCCACCTCGAAGAAAGAAAGACCGGCGACGGGCGGCGTGCCGCGCCGCACGACGGCTGCGGTCGCTCCTCCCGCCCTCGCCTTGTCGAGATAGTCGTGGGCGTCGAACTTCTCGCCCTTGAGGGCTACGAAGAGCGTGCCTGGTATCAAGTGTCTGGTGTCAGTGGAGATCGCGGCGAATCTGAGCTTCGCGGGCGCGGGCGTTCCCAACGCCGTCGCGACTTCATCACTCGTCCAGGGCCGTCCGGCCGTCAGGCCGTCAGTCCGTCCGCCCATCAGTTGCCCCCCAGACTGCGGACCACTTCCCGCTCGTCGAACGGCTCTTTGACGGTGCCGACGACCTGATAGGTCTCGTGTCCCTTGCCGGCAAGCAGGATCGTGTCCCCCTCGCGGGCCAGCTCGAGCGCCTGGCCGATCGCGGCGCGGCGATCGACGACGCGATAGTGCTGACGCCCCGCCATCCCGGCTTCGACGTCGTCTAGAATCTTCTCTGGATCCTCGGTCCGCGGGTTGTCGGACGTCACAATGGCGATGTCCGCCAGGCGTACGGCGATCTCGCCCATGGGCGCCCGCTTGCCGCGATCGCGGTCCCCGCCGGCGCCGAACACGATGATCACACGTCCGGCAGACGACGTCACTTCGCGCACCGTCTCCAGCGCCCGCTCCAGGGCATCGGGCGTGTGGGCGTAGTCGCGCAGCACGACACAGGGATCGACGGCGATCCGCTCCATGCGCCCCGGGACCTGCGGCGACGTCGAGAGCCGTTCGGCGACGACCTTGGGCGCCACGTCCAACCCCACCGCGCAGGCCGCGACGCCCAGCGCGTTCGCGACGTTGAACCGTCCGAGCAACGGCAGCGTGACGGGATGGCTCTCCCTCTTGGTCACCAGAGTGAATCGCGCGCCTTTCGCGTCCACGCCCACGTCGCGCGCGGTGACGTCCGCATTGGGGCCGGTCGCCGAGAAGGTGATCTGTCGGGGCGAGCGCGGCAGCCGTGCCCACGCCGCATCGTCTGCATTGGTCACCGCCAGGCCTTGATCCGCGAGGTACGCGATGAGCTTTGCCTTGGCGGCGAAATAGGCGTCGAAGGTGTGGTGATAATCGAGATGATCGCGCGTCAGGTTCGTGAAGATCGCCGCGCGAAACGTGAGGCCGTCCACGCGGCCCTGGTCGAGGCTGTGCGACGAAACTTCCATGGCGACGCCCTTCGCGCCCCGATCGACCAGGTCGGCGAGCGTCGCCTGCAGATCGATGGGCCCCGGCGTCGTGAGGTTACCCGCTTCGCTTTCAACCGCCGCGCCCGCGGGGTCGAACGCGCCCAGCGTACCAATCGCCCCCATTGGCCAGAGCGCGCTCAAGACGTGTCGGGCGAGAATCACCGACGTCGTTTTCCCGTTCGTCCCGGTGACGCCGATCATCTGCAGCTGGGCGGCAGGCCGGTGATACCACGCTTCGGCCGCGATCGCTGCGGCGCGCCGGCCGTTGCCGACCAGGACCTGTGGAATGCCGACCGGTTGCTTGATCTCGACCAACGCCGCCGCCGCGCCGCGCGCCGCCGCCGCCGCGACGAATTGGTGGCCGTCGAGCGCCGCGCCGCGAACCGCGCAGAACAGCATGCCGCGCTCGAGCCGCCGCGCGTCGGCGGTGAGTCCGGTGATGGCGGGCAGCGAATTCGTGCGCGTGTCAGACGCATCGACCAGGACGCCGGCGCGCGCCAGCGCGTCCACGACCTCCTGCAACGATCGACTCACGGACGCGATGGACGGACCGGGGGGGGAGTCGCTTCGGCAAACACGGTTACGGTCGTTCCCGCCGCCGCATGTTCGGCGGCTGCGGGCCAGGTGTGGTGTACGACGCCCCACCCTTTCACGACGACGTTGAAGCCTCGGGCGTGCAGCGTCCGTGCGGCCTCGCGCAGCCGACGACCGGTTACGTTCGGGACGACGCGATCGGTCTGTGCGGTGGTGGTGTCGGGCACGTACGGCCACTGCATGACGTACGGCACCACCCCGTCGGGCTCGTCGAGCGAGACACGCTCGGCCGCCGGTGCCACGTTGGAAAGGCTGGCGCGATCGAGCGCGACCGTGCGCGCGGCGAGTGCCTGCTCGAGCATCGAGCGCGTGACCGGTGCGGCGGTCTGGGCCGCGAAGTAACTCCCGCGCTGCGGGTTGTCGATCTTCATCACGACCACGAGCTGCGGCCGGCCGGCGGGAAACAACGCCGCGAACGAGGCCGTGTACTGTCCCGCCGCGTAGTGCCCGCCGACCACCCGGCGGGCTGTCCCGGTCTTCGCCGCGAGCTGGAAGTTGGCGAGCGCGGCCCGCTCGGCCGTGCCGCCGGCTTCCACCACGCCGCGCAGCAGATCGCGCAGCTTCGCCGCCACCAGCGGCGTGACGACCCGGCGCACCGGCTCAGGACGGTGCCGGTAGAGCACGGTCCCGTTGGGCGCCCGGATCTCCCGAATCAGCGTCGGCTCGAGGAGCACGCCGTCGTTGGCGATCGCGCCGTACGCCGCGGCGAGCTGCATCGGCGTCACGGCCAGCTCGTAGCCGATCGCCAAGCTCGCCGAGCTGGGACGCGACCACTCGCGGGGCGGCCGGAGCCGTCCCGGCGACTCGGCGGGAAACTCGACGCCGGTCGGGGCGCCGAAGCCGAACGCGCGCAGCATCCCGTACTGCTCGGCCGGGCGCAGCCGCGCCGAGAACTTCACGAGGGCGATGTTGCTCGACACTCTGATCGCGTCCGCCAGGGTGAGGGTGGGCAGCGGGTGCTCATCCGTGACCACGCGATCGGGCAGACGGTAACGCCCTCCCTCTCCCGACACGCGTTCCCCCGGGCGGATGCGATCGTACGTGATGAGCGCCGCGGCCGCGAAGATCTTGGCGAGCGATCCGGGCTCGAAGGTGTCCGTGAACGCGCTGGGGCGCATGGTGCCGTCCGCGCGCCGGGACGCCACCGCGAGCACCTCGCCGGTCGCGGGATCGAGCATGACCACATCGCCGCCGTCGGCCTCCATGTTGTCGATCGCGTCATCGAGCGCGCGCTGCGCGATCTCCTGCAGCTCGGCATCGAGCGTGAGCACCACGTCATTGCCGGCAACCGGCTCGGAGATCACGCGCGCCGGTGATTCGTACTCGCGACCCGAACGATCCTTCAGGACGACCGCGGCACCAGGGATGCCAGCGAGCAAACTGTCGAGCAGTCGCTCGAGACCTCCTCCACCACCTCCACCACCTCGGCCGTCCTCGCCCACCCTTCCGATCACCGCGCGCGCGAGTTCGGCCGAGGGATAGAAGCGTCGCAGGACAGGCTCGAGGTGGATGCCGCGCATGCTCCGGAGCGGCTGGACCTCGAGCGTCGTGAAGGGCCCGGCGAACCAAGCGTAGCGACGGCGCAACCCGCGATCGACGTCGCCCTGCGCGAGATGCAGCTGCCCCGCGATCCTGACGGCATCACGTGGCGGATCGCGCAGCTCGTTGGGCGCGATGCCGACGTGATAGGTCTCCTGCGTGAGCGCGAGCCCCAATCCATGGCGGTCGAACAGCGTACCGCGCCGCGCCTCCAGGACGACGCGCTCCGTCCGCTGCGACTTCGCGGCGGCCGCGTACTTGCGTCCTTCCAGCAGCTGCACCTGCCCTGCGCGCAGCAGCAGCGCGAGCAGCGCTGCGCCCAACGCAATCTCCACCACCCGGAGCCGAACGAGGGGCTTGGCCATCAACGAGGCCGTTCTGGAGGTTGGTGGAGGTTGGTGGAGGATGGTGGAGGGGCCGAGGGAGCCGGAATCAAGATGATTTCGGTATCCGCCGGCAACCGAAGTCCGAGTTTTCGGGCGCGCGGCAGCAACACGGCCCGGCTCTGGCTGGTCCGCACGCGGCGTTCCAGATCGTCGCGCCGGCCTTCCAGGGACGTGCGCTCCGCCCGCAAATCCGCCAGCGCGCGAGCCGAGTTCAATGCGGATGTCTGCCGAGCGATGACGGCCCAGAGCGCCGCGAGCAACGCGACGAGCCAGAATGCGATCCAGTGACGGCCTCTAAACGGCACCGGTCTTCTCGAAGGCGCGAAACTGCGCCGAGCGCGCGCGGGGATTGGATGCGATCTCGCCGGGCGAGGGGGCCAGCGGCTTCTTCGTGAGCACCCGTCCCAGCGCCCGGCCCCGGCAGGTGCAGATCGGCTGGCGCGGCGGACAGATGCAGTCGCGACTCCACTCGCGGAACGCGTGCTTCACGATGCGATCTTCACCCGAATGGTACGTGATGACGCCCAACCGGCCACCGGGGACGAGCGCATCGCGGAACGCGGGCAACGCCGCGGCGAGCATCTCGATCTCTTCGTTCACGGCGATGCGGAGCGCCTGGAACAGCCGCGCGAAATCGGGCGGACCCGAGCGCGGCCCCAGCACGGCGCGGATCGCGTTGACGAAATCGTCGCTGACCAGAAACGGCGCGGAGAGTCTGCGGCGGATGATCTCCCTTGCCAGCGCACGTCCCCGCCGCTCGTCGGCGTACTCGACGAACACCGCGCCCAACCGCTCAACGGACCAGGTGTTCAGAACGTCACGTGCGGTTACTCCAGCTCCTGGCTCCCGGCTCCCGGCTCCTGCCATTCGCATATCGAGCGGCGCTCCCGGGCGGAACGTAAACCCGCGCTCCGGCGTGTCGATCTGATGCGAGCTCACGCCCAGGTCGAGCAGGATGCGATCGGGTTGAAAGGCAAAAATGGCGGCAAAGGCGGCAGGGGCGGCAAACGACGTGGTCAGGTACTCCATGCCTTCCCTGCCGAGCCGGGTTCGGGCCGCTGCAATGGCATCGGGATCGCGGTCGATGCCCAAGACCCTAGCCCCTAGCCCCAGCAAAATCGCCGCGTGTCCGCCGCCGCCGAGCGTCGCATCGACCGCGCGCGCGCTCCCGGTCGCCCAGTCGCGCACAGCCGCGGCCAGGACCGGGACGTGATACGGTAGCGCGGGCGAGTCGGAAGCTGCCGTGGGCACGCTCCATAATAAGAAAACCCCCGCCATTTAGGGGCGGGGGTAGGAAGTCGAAACGCTCTCAGGCGGGGCTGACGGGGCTCGAACCCGCGACCTCCGGTGTGACAGACCGGCGCTCTAACCAGCTGAGCTACAGCCCCAAGCCCCATTACGGAGCGCCGGAATATAGACCCGTGCTCAGGTCAACTCAACGCCCGCTTAGAGCGGCGGCCGGCACTTGAACGCCGCCTGGACGTTGGATTTCGCTTTTTCGTACTGCGCGACGAATCCGAGCATTTGATCGGCTGTCGGCGGATGCACGCGCCGGCCCAGGAGCAGCGCGGTCTTCGTGCGCGACAGGCGATCGAACACGGTGTGTGCTTCGATGCAGCGGTTCGGGCCTTTAGCCTTCGTCATCAATGTGTACGGTCCGTTGAGCGTCAGCACCGACGACAAGCCGTACCAGAAACTCGCGTTGATCCGTACCTGGTGCTTCCCTCCCAGGGTGTCAGCCGCAGTCCTTGGCGTTGGACCGATGAGGGTCAGTAGCGAGTCGAGCCACGGATAAGCGAACGGATACGCTCCCGCCTGCGCGAGCTTGGAGCCGGCAGTCAACATGATGACCGCGGCGGCTAGCCGCTGTGTCGAGTCGGGCGAGCCGAGTCCCGGTCGCAAATAGGTCTTTGACGAGTCCAGTTTCGCCGCGAATGCGGCGCGTTTCGGCTTTGCGAGGATGGTGTCCTTCATGCCGGTCGTATCCCAGACCGCTGCGTCCACAAGGGTCTTTGCGATTTGCAGGCTGGTGGCCACGTCGTTGCGGTCGACGGCCAGCGCCTTCTTGTAATAGACCAGGGCGGAGTCCGTCTTGCCCGCGAGCTCGAACGCCCCGGCTCGCGCCTTGACGAAGCTGATGTTGTTCGGGAAATGGCGGGTCGCGGCGTCCGTGAATTTGAGCAGCGCCTGCGTGTCGGAGACCTGCTGCGCGGCGCCGAGTGCCGGTTTCAGGAATGTCGAGTCATTACGCGCCGCGGTATCGTGGTCGAACTTCGCGATCCACACGTCCAGGGCGCAGCGGAAGTTCGACGCTTCGGTGCAGATCGTCAGCTTCATGTCGAGCAACTGCGAGTCGCCGCTCTGGAGCTTCAGGCCATCGTCGAGCAGCACCACGGCAGCGTCGTACTGTTTCGCCTGCCGCAGCAGCTGCGCGACCTGGAGGCGTCGCTGCGTATTGCGGGGCTCGCTGTGGACCTGCCGGACGAACATTTCCATCGCCTTGGGCGTGTCGTTCTTCTGCTGATAGAGCTGGCCCAGATTCTGGAGCGCGGTGGCGTTGAGCGAGTCGCCCTGCAACGCCCGCTCGTACGCGGCGATCATGCTGTCCACGGGCAACCGTTGCGCCTCGTACACCGTCCCGATGCAGAGCCACGCCGCGGTCGAATTGGCGTCGATGACGAGAGCCTTCCGCGCATCCGCAAGCGCGCGCGTGAACTGTGCCTTCCGCCGATCCTCATAGCAGGCGCGGACCTGCTCGCTGACACGCACGGTACTCGCGATCTTCTGCGCGACCTCCTCCGCCAGCGCCGCCGCCGTTCCCGGATTGCCGTTCGTCGCCGTAAACCGGCCGGTGATGCCGGAGCTGCCGATGTCGATCATCTGGACTTCGGCGGTCAGGCTCGCGCCGTTCTTTACGAAGGACCCAGTCACGTACGAGTGCACCTGCAGGAAGCGCGCGAGCTGACGCGCCTGCTGATCGTCCAGCAGCCCGTTGCAGGGGAATCCCGACTGCTGGAGTGCTTCGCACAGCTTGGCTTTGGGCACCACCATGACTTTGCTCTTGACGAGCGCATTGACGCGATCGCGCACGGCATCGGCCAGCGCGATGCTCGTGGCCGAGTCGGCCTGCGATGCCAGGAAGGGCAATATGAGAAGTCTCACCGTCGGCTGTTGCGGCGCCGCGAGTTGCTGCGCGGGTGCGGTCGTCGCAGCGCCAATCGTCAGCGCTACTGCGAATTGAAGCGCTCTCACCGTGTTCGTTCCTCCGTTACGGGCTGCTACACCAATGGGCGAAGAGGGATTCGAACCCCCGACATCCTGCGTGTAAGGCAGGCGCTCTGAACCGCTGAGCTATTCGCCCGTGCCATGGGGGAGCGGAGGTGCTAAAGCGCCAGGCCTACTGGAAGCAACACACAGTAGCCCAGGACGAGCAGCACCGGCGCGAGCGTCGTAGATCCTCTCGACAACAGCCAGTAACCCAGCACGAGCGAGACGAGCGCGCCACCGAGAACGATGTAGTTCTTCGGTCCGAACCGGAGGCGCGAACGTGCAAGCGTTTGGTCTGGCATAAGCCGCAGGAGTCTATTCGGTAATCTCAAGCTCGTCAAGCAGTTCCGCCTCCTCAAGCGCCGCACGCTTCCGCTGGTTGCGCCGGCGGCGCACCAGCACGAGCGCCGCGAGGAGCGCGCCGATCGACAGCCAGAAAAAGCCCATCGCGGCAAGCCACGAGAGCCAGCCGTAGCGCGACCCGACGTCCCGCTGCCAGCGCAGCTCAAAATCGCCCTCGGTAACGTGGTAGGTCGCCCGCAGCGCCGCGTCAAAGGACTCCGCCTGCGGCAGGTTGTCGAGCAGCGGCTTGAGGCCCCGATCCCCGCCCCACCGCTGGAGCATCAGCACGGCGGTGGCGGCGAGTGCGTAGCCGGTCTCGGCATCGCCCCGCGCTCCCCGCAGCGCCCGATCCACCTCGTCGAGGTCCATGCGCACGCCGCGCGCGAGCTGCCAGTTGAGCCGGAGCGCGTCGAGCCGGTCCCACTCCTGGGCCGCGACCGCGGCGTACCCTTCCTCGAACCA
>Ga0070697_100003939_pt1 | contig 11406 bp, 8 predicted proteins | sample KBSK1501metaG_FD_65475 | JGI IMG/M metagenome (GOLD analysis project Ga0070697, IMG submission 65475) | Corn, switchgrass and miscanthus rhizosphere microbial communities from Kellogg Biological Station, Michigan, USA - KBS K1-50-1 metaG | ecosystem: Host-associated > Plants > Roots >... | reverse complement strand
ACCGACCGCCAGCACTTTGTTCGTGCCGGCTTGCACGGCTACCACTGATGGCTCGCGCAGAACAATCCCCTGATCTTTTACGTAAACAAGGGTGTTCGCCGTGCCGAGGTCGATCCCGATGTCGCTGGATAACCAGCCGAAAAGTCCGTTGAACATGAATTATTGATTAGAAGCACTTTCCAGTCCGAAGGAAGCGCGTCCACATCGTCGATCTTCGCAGGACCTTCCTGCGAGCGCGATTCGCCCGGCTGAAACGCCGTAACATGAAACGCCACTTCGCGCCGTCAAGCTCATATTATGTGGAGTGTTGCAACTGTTGCCATTACGCCATTACTCCATTATTCCATCACTCCGTGCAGAAGATCATCGTTGCTCCTTCCATCCTCGCAGCCGATTTCTCGCGATTAGCCGATGAAATCCGGCACGTCGAGAAAGCCGGCGCCGACTGGATTCACTGCGACATCATGGACGGGCATTTCGTCGATAATATTTCCTTCGGCCCGGCGATTGTCGATCTTATCCGAGAGAATACGAAACTGCCGCTCGATGTGCATCTCATGATCGAGCACGCCGATCATTACGTGCCGCGCTTTATCAAAGCAGGCGCCAACTCAATCACCGTTCATGTCGAGCGAGAAGCGAAACACGACGTCGGAAAAACTTTAAGCGCAATTCGCGATGCCGGTTGCCGCCCTGGCCTTACATTAAACCCCGCGACGTCATTTGAATCGGTCGCGCCGTTTCTCGACAACATTGATATCTTGCTCGTCATGACCGTCCATCCTGGCTTTGGCGGTCAATCGTTTCGGCCTGAGATGATGGAAAAAGTAAAGAAAGCGCGCGATTGGAAAACGAAAACCAACGCCAAGCTTGACATCGCGGTCGACGGCGGCATTAACGCCGACACCGCGCGCCTGTCGATCCAAAACGGAGCGAATGTCCTTGTTGCCGGAACGTCAATTTTCCAATCTAAAGATTATGCGGAAGCAATTCGCGAATTGCGCGGCACCAATTGACGCGTGGAATTATCGATCTTACGCCGATTCCGCAGCTACGACCGGTTCTGCCTCCTCCGTCGTTTCGGCCATGACCTCATCAGTTTGCGTAACGCGCACAACTTCTTCGATAGTCGTTTTGCCTTGGGCGACACGCCGCCAGCCGTCCTGCCGCAAAGTTTCCATACCTTCAACAATGGCGCATTGCTTGAGCTCGCCGCCATCGCGTTTCTGCATGATCAGTTTTCTTAAGGGCTCCGTCACCAGGCAAATCTCGTAAATGGCCGCGCGGCCCTGATAGCCGGTCTGCCGGCATTGATCGCAGCCGCCGCCGCGACGAAAACGGGTGCCGAGTTCTTTCACAGGAAAACCGATTTCGACGAGATACTCATGTGGGTAGTCTACCCATTGCACGCAATCCGGACAGATCGTGCGCACGAGTCGTTGCGCGATGAACGACTTTACCACCGAAGCGAGCAGAAATGGTTCCACGTCCATGTCGAGCAAGCGGGTGATGCCACCGACCGCGTCATTTGTGTGCAGCGTGCTGAAGACGAGGTGACCGGTCATGGCCGCCCGAATCGCGATATCTGCCGTTTCGATGTCGCGAATTTCGCCCACCATGACGACGTTCGGGTCCTGTCGCAAAATGTGACGCAAACCTTTCGCGAACGTAAGATCGATCTCTGGTTTTACGTCAATTTGCGACACGCCCGGGATTCGATACTCGACCGGTTCTTCAATCGTGATGATGCGGCGCTGCACCGAATTAATGCTGCTCAAGAAGCAATACAACGATGTCGATTTTCCGCAGCCGGTCGGGCCGGTGAGCAAGATGATTCCGTTGGCATGAGAGAGCAGATTGCGAATGACCTGTTCCTGTTTCTTGCCCAGATCGAGACGATCGAAGTTGAATTGTTGTCCACCGCGGCTGAGCAACCGTAAACTAATCGATTCGCCGTTTACCGTCGGGATAGTCGAAACACGAACGTCGATCTCTTGATTATTCCCGTGCAAATTCATGCGGCCATCCTGCGGCAGACGCCGCTCGGCGATGTCCATGTGCGCCATCACTTTCAGGCGCGAGATGATGGCTGCTTGCAGCACGCGCAATTGCGGCGGAACGGCCACTTCATGTAAAATCCCATCGATCCGATAGCGGATGCGCAAATCGTTTTCCAGCGGTTCGACATGAATATCGGTTGCACGTTCGATGATGGCCTCGCGAATAATCTGGTTTACGAATTTCACGACGGACGCTTCCGGATCGTCCGCATTCAAGTCGGTGCTTGTCTCCGCGTCCCGCAACACCTCGAAGGCGCGGTTCGTCTTCAGAATTTCATCAAACGTTTCCGCGCCGATGCCGTAGAGAGTCTTGATTGCGCGCAAGAGTTGCACACGAGGCACGAGCACCCATTCCGCCGGCTTCTTCAAGAGCTGCGAAGCAAGCTGACGGCCCACTGAATTAAACAGATCGTAAGTTGCGAGGACGACGGAATTTTCCTTGGCCTCGATGGGCAGAATTTGGTGTTGAAAAACGAAACGGCTCGGCAAGATCGATAATGTCGTGCGATCGATCTTCTTGGCGTCGATTGAGATAACTGGCACGCGGAAAAAATTCCCGATCGCGGCGAGGAAGCGTTGCTCGTCCACTTTGCCGGAATCGAGCACCTGGCCCACCCACGAGCCGCCGTTTAGATTCGATGCGAGTTGTGCGGCTTCCTCGCGCGATGGCACACCGCTTTCGAGGAGTAAATTAATCAGCGATTGGCTGGCGACCGAGCTCACAGGCAGTTCAAGGCAAATGCAGTGCCCATCGCACGGAATCGGTAAATGTGCCCGTGACGCGCAATGAATAATTCTTTTGAAGACGCGCGATCGCATTGGCTACTTCCGGAGAAAATACGCCGTCGATCGGGCCGCAGTAGTAACCGAGCCGGCGCAACGCGGTCTGCATTGCGCCCACATAACCCGGCTGCATAATCAATTGCTCCGGAGCCTTAAAATAATAATCAAAACGCCAACGATATCTCGGCGCGAAGTCTGTGGCGTTCACATGGCGGCCCTGATGGAGCAGCCCATACTCGTCTCGTTGAGCTAATGGATCGGTGGAACGAAAAATATCGTCGATAATATCGTAATCGTCGGCGCGCGCGATGGTTGCGCCCAAGCCGAGAATCAAAGCGAGAACTATCCTTTTCATAAAAAGTGAGTTTACTACATATCTTTCGCCGCTGGAAGATCAGGCGGCGGTAGGGTTAACTGTTTGCCCTTCTCCGGTTTCGGGCAATCCGGGCAATCGTCCTGGTCCAGTTCTGGGCCGAAGTGCATTCTGTCTTCCGTCTTTTGGCGCAACCGATAAAGATCCAGCTTCGTCAGCGTCACCTCTGGGCGCATCAGAATGACCAGCTCGGTGCGCATCTTGTTGGATGTCGTACTGCGGAAAAGCGCGCCGACATATGGAATACGCGAGAGATAAGGAATGCCCGTGTAATTTTTTGTCTTGTTATCTTCAATCAACCCGCCAAGGACAATGGTAGATCCATTTGCTGCGGAAACATTGGTCCGGATGTAGCGCGTAGCGATATTTGGGATGTTGTTGCCGCTTATGAGAGTCGTGCCGGCGAGACTGTCCAGCTTCTGTAAGATGTCGAGCGAGACTTCCTTCTCGGAATTAATCAGCGGTACGACCTCGAGTTGTAACGCAACTTTCTTGTACTCGATGCTCGATTGCACTGAAGCCACATTGTTCACCACGCCACCACTATTAACATTGCTGAGAGTATTTACCGGAACTGGAATCTCCGTGCCTGACGCGATGATGGCCTTTTTATTGTTACTCGTGAAAACGGTCGGCCGCGAAATCACTTTGAACCGGCCGGTGGACTCAAGCAGATGCACAATCGCGGCGAACGCATTTCCAGCAGCTACATAAATATTCGTGCCGCTCCCTACATTCTGAATAATTTGACTGAAGTTGATCAGGTTGGAAGGATCGACAATACTCGATAAAATAGGAGCTGCTGTTCCGGTTGTCACCGGTGAGGCACTGGAACTCGGAATTGGAATAAACACCTGGTTATTGCTGTTATTGCGCGAGGTGCCCACGAACCTCTTATTGTATTTTGCAAAATAATCAGCGCCGAATTCCTCGTTGTTGGTGAGTGTCAACTGGCCGATAACCGTGCTCAGCGCCACTTGCGGCGCTTTCACGTCCATTTCATCCAGAATCTTTTCCACCTTCACCACGACCTCGCGGTTGCCAAGAACGATGATGGTGTTCGCGCGCTGATCGGCAATGAGCTTGGAGTTGCCGACCGTCACCGCTTTGGGCACGGTATCCACGGGTTGCGTGGCGAGTTCTTCGGAAATATTCAGCGTGCTTCCGGTCGACGTGCTCGAAGTGCTCGAAGTGGTCGATACACCGCTCGTATACGGGTTAGCGCCAGTTGCCGACGTCGCCCGCAGTGGCTGGGCTTGCGGCGACGGAGTTGCGCCTCCACCTTCCGCGCCTGGCTGGGCTGTCGCGCCTGGCTCTGTCAACGCCTGAACCAAAACTGGAAGAACGTCGCCAGCCGAAATGTATCTCAATGGGCGCGTGACCGGTTTTCCAAACTCAACATTGGCGTCAAACTCACGGATTAACTTACGAATGAACGGCATGTTGATCGGCCGCGTCACCACATGGATGCGGTTGGTGCGGACGTCCGCAGTAAGCTTAATTTTGCCCACTACGACTGCTTCTTCGGATAAGCCAGCCATGACGCCAGCCTCATTTTCAACCGGCATCGGTTGCGGTACATTTGGAGGTACCCGCACAGAACGGATTCCAGGTTGGGTCGATGGTTGACCGCCCTTCTCGAAAATGTCCTTGAGCATGTCGCAGACTTTGGTCGCATCGGCGCGCTCGAGCTTGATGAACTCGCTCACCACCTCTGCCGGAGCCACGTCAAGTTGTGCAATCACGCTGGCGAGCTGGCGAACCACGTCTGCATTCTGCGTCACCAAGAGGCTCGACGATTTCGGCAAGGCCAAAATGTTAATCGAGCCTGAACTTCCCTGGAAATATGCCATCAGCACTTGTTGAAGCTCCTGCGGATCCGCGTACTGAAGCTTGAACAAGAAGCTGATCACCGGATTACCCGTCGGAATGTCCGCCAGGTCAGAAATAATCGGTACTACTGCCTTTCGCGGATTTTGCCCGGCCCCGACAACTTCGATAATATCGGGCGCGGCCGGGATTAAAGAAATCCCGTTTAACGCCATGCTCATCTCGATGATTTTGATTGCCTCATCGCGCGATACGGCCTTGGCAATAAAAATGTTTACCTTGCCCTGGACAAAATTGTCCATCACCAGCTTTTTCCCGGTGAGCTGCTCATAAAAACGCAAGACGTCGGCTACATCGCTGTTGGGAAATTGCAGCGTCACTCCCGGATCGTTTGCATCAGCAGGCGCAGTCCGCTGCGCTGGCCCCGCTGTTCCTTTTGCGGCAGGAGGAACTGGCGCAGCGGGATCAGACACGACCTGACCTGAAAAAGTCGTCACTGCTGCAAGCATGAGCGCCGCGTTGCAGAAAGATCGATACACGATGTTATTTATGATGAGGGACGAACGCTAATAAATTCAGGATCGCAGGTCAAACTACTTCGCCGGTCCAAACGAAAATCCGGTTACTCGAACTGGACGCAGCGGAGTGTATTCTATAAGAAATGGCCGATCTTGCAACCGTCGCGGCTTGGTTCACAACGCAGCGATGCGAATGCGTGAAAACGCTAGTGCTTATACTGATTCCAAACGAATTGAATCAACAAAGATTTTAGCAAGTTTGAAAATTCCACTTTCATGCTTTCTCGCGGTTTACGTTCTCACTGGAACCGCTGCGGTGGCGCCAGGTGAACAGCAAAAAAATGCCGGCGCAATCACCGAAATTCGGGCTGTGCTGCGTGCGCAGCAGGACGCTTGGAACCGCGGCGATATTGACGGCTTCATGAACGGATACGCGCGTTCAGGATCGACAACCTTTGTTTCAGAAGACGCGGTGAGACGAGGTTGGGAAAACGTGCGTGAGCGCTACTTAAAGAAATATTCCGATCGCGCGAAAATGGGCGTGCTCACTTTTTCCGATCTGGAGATTATGCCTCTCGATTCCGATTCGGCGGTTGTGCTGGGTCGATGGAAATTAAAGAGCGCGCAAGATCGGCCGCATGGTCGTTTCACATTGATCTTTCGCAAAACGGCCGACGGCTGGCGCATCGTGCACGATCACACCTCGGCGGCTGCGCCGTCGCAGTAATTCGTTAAAATGTTACAAGAGTTACAACGTTAAATAGGTCCGAACGAGGGTCCCTTTGTAACGTTGTAACTCTTCTAACCTTGTAACCTCTTCAGCAACTTCTCGTGAATATTGTCGAATCCACCATTGCTGAACACCGCTACGATATCTTGCCTTCGGAGCATCGGCACAATTCGATCGACAATTGCATCGGCGTTTTCCTCGTAAAACGCGGAGCGGCCAGCTTTGGCGATCGCCATTACGACCGCCTTGGGATTTAACCTTTCTTCTTCGGGGATTTGCTCCAGCTTGGCAACCTGCGAAATAAAAACGCCATCTGCCGTTTTCAATGCGTCGGGAAGCTGCTGTTGAAAAACCGCGCGCCGCGTCGTGTTGGTGCGTGGCTCAAAGATGGCCCAAATGCGGTGGCCGCGATAACGATGGCGAAGCGCCAGCAGGGTGTTGGCGATTGCCGTCGGATGATGGCCGAAATCGTCGATCACTTTCACTCCACGCACCTCACCCCGCATTTCCTGCCGCCGCGCAACACCGGAAAAACTTTTTAATGCATTGTCGATTTTTGTTTTCGGGACCTCATAAAATCGGGCTGCTGTCGCCGCCATCGCCGCGTTGCGAACATTGAATTCGCCGATGAGCGGAACTTCGAAGGTTTCTTCGCCAAGTTTGAACCTTGAGCCACGGGACGAGTAAGCCACGTCGCGAATTCGCTGTGCGCAATTCTTCGAAAAGCCGACCTCAATCATTTGCGCAAGGCAATCTTTCGCCACTTCGACGCAATTAGCGTCGTCGCCATTCAGTACGACCATGCCGTTTTGAGGAACGATGTTCAGCAAACGCCGAAAGCTGAGCTTGATTTCGTCGAGATTGTTGAAGATGTCGGCATGATCAAACTCGATATTGTTTACGATCACCAGTTCCGGCAGGTAATGAATGAACTTCGAGCGCTTATCGAAGAAAGCAGTGTCGTACTCGTCGCCTTCGACGACAAAAAATTTCGAATCATTCAGCCGTGCACCTTGTCCGAGATTTTTCGGAAGTCCGCCGATGAGATAGCCGGGTTTGCGTCCGGCCTTTTCCATGATCCAGGCCAGCAGCGCGGTCGTGGTAGTTTTGCCGTGCGTGCCAGTGACGACAAGATTATGATGGCCACGTAGAAAATAGTTTTTCAAGACTTCCGGCAACGAAAGATAAAATAACTTGCGATTGAGCACGGCCTCCACCTCGGGATTGCCGCGCTTGATCGCGTTGCCGATCACTACAACATCGACATTGGCTGGAATATTTTCAGCGCGATAACCTTCCGTGAGGGAGATGCCTTTCTTTTCCAGAAAGATCGACATTGGCGGATAAACATTTTCATCCGAACCGCTAACTCTGAAGCCGCACTCGCCCAGCGCCGCCGCCACTGAACCCATGGCCGTTCCGCAAATACCGAGAAAATGAAGATGCTGCGGCCCTTTTTTCGTCACGCGAATTCTGTAATCCGCGTTACACAGTTTGGCTACTGAAAGCGGAACAGAATTCTCGGTGAACTATTTCTTCTTAAATACCTCAACCGCGTCCCAGGCTTCGTCTGGCGGCTGCTGTTCATATTCGAGGGCGCGCGCCAGATACGTTTGCGCCAGGAGGTCGTCCGGATAGAACTCGAGGAACCGCGAGAACAAGATTTTTGCCTGCATAAAATCACGTGCCCGGAACTTCTCGAGTCCCTCCTCGTATGACTCGAGCCATTTTAGAAGTTGTGGATCGACGTCTTCATTTCGTGCGCCGATCAGAGTGAAGACATCCACCGGCTTGGTTTTGCCCTTTACCTGCACCCGCGCAATCGAGCGCAGGTGAAACTCGTCGCGCACCAACTCGGCCGCCGTCGCGCCGACCAAAATATCGACGCCGTAAATTCGAGTAAGACCTTCGAGTCGCGATGCCAGGTTGACGGAGTCGCCAATGACAGTTGGATCCATGCGCTCCTGTGAACCAATATTGCCAACGATCACTTCCCCTTGATTGACACCGATGCCCATGCCGAGCCCCATTCGTCCTTCAACGCGCCACTTTTCATTAAGCTCCCGCAGCCCGCGCCGCATTGCCAGCGCCGCGCGCACGCAATTTTTCGCGTCCTGCGCGACCCCAAAGCTGCGCACGTTCCCCCATACTGCCATAATTGCGTCACCGATGAATTTATCGAGTGTGCCGCCATTGCCGAAAACAACTGATGTCATGCGGGTGAGATACTCATTGAGTTGTGCGACCAATGCTTCGGGATCGGCTCTTTCGGACAACGTGGTAAAACCGATCAAATCTGAGAACAGTATCGTCACCGGCACGCGTACACCGCGCAGGAGGCTGTAGTAGCTGTCCGGATTATCGAGAACTTCCTTCACCAAATTTTTGGAGACATAGCGTTCGAGCGTACGCCGCGTGCGCAATTTCTCGATGCGCTCGAGGGCGTATTCAAAGCCGAGCGACAATAATCCGCTTAATATCAGAGCGGAGAGGACCGGCACGGTAAGCAGCAGCAGCCCTGTCTTATCGTAAAGGAATCGCGCCGCGGCAAGATATGCGACGGTAATTGCAACCAGCACGCCAAGGCAAAGCAACGGGCGGCGCAGAAAGGCGATGAGGGACCACGCGATCAGTCCTGCTGCACCCACCAGCGCAAGACCGGTGTTTGGTGGCGTAGGCTGCAAAAATTCGTGGCCAAGCGCGGCCGCCATTGCCTGTAGGTGAAGCGTAGGGCCCCATGTCGTTGGACTCATCGGCGTATCGACAACGTCGTGCTCTACTTGCGCAGACGCTCCTACAATCACGATTTTGTTCTTAAAAAACGTGCCGTCCGCATAATTGGCATGCCAAAATTTGGGATCAAAAACCTCGTAGAGCGGGCGCGGTGCCCACGCGTCCGGGTCCGTGAAGCGAATCATGTGGCCGCCAAAATCACGAGGTACGTCATCTCCGCGGCCGATTTTACTTAGAGCGCGCGCAGAAAGAGATTCGAAGATTTCCTCGCCTGGGTGCGGCGGTAAACCGCTGAGTTCCCAATCGGTCACCCGATAAGCCACGGCGCGGATTTTTTCATCGATCGGATCGGGCCAGAAATTCACGAAGCCAACGCGATCATCTTCTATCTGCGGCGGCGGAATCAGTATCGCGTTTGGCGTAACAACCTGGGGTTTGGTGGCGTTTTGCATATCGACATTGGCACCGAGCACTACTTTGTCCTTGTAACGATCGAGCGCAGTATGAAATGCCGGATCACCATCGTTGGGCGGATTAAACATCAGGTCGAAGATGACCAGGCGCGCCCCCGCCCCAAACAAACGGTCGAGCAACAACGCCCAAACTTCGCGCGACCACGGGAACGGCCGCTCGGTCATCAACTGAAACGCTCGGTTGTTCGCGATTTCTTCCGCCGTCATCGGCGGCAACTCCAAGGTGCTTTGATCAATCCCGAGAAAAACGAAATCATTGCGCGGCGCAGTTTTTCGGCCCTCCCGCCGGAGCAAATCCTCAAAGCTTTGTTCGCCCCGCCAAGGCACCGAGAGAAACGGCGTGGCCGAGAAGAAATGGCCAAGCAAAATCAGCCCAGTCCAAAAAGCGCAGATCGACCCCAGGATCAACAGCCGATAGCGAGTAAGCCAATGCATAGGGCCATTATACTTGATAGTGAACCGTTGTGCACAGCCATTCAGCAGGCTTGATCCGCTTGCGGGGATCCGTCCTTTTGAGTTTCATAGAATTCAGTTGTCATTGGGAAACCACAAACTATCTTAGGCGCCCGGTCCAACACGCCGGATTATCTTTTCGCCTGTCCCGCGTCTGTGGGACCTAATCAGCGAGCGAGGCCGGAAAGATCGACAATGGAACAACAGCTCGCTGAATGAGGAGTTCCGAAGCAATTCGGAACGCAACAAAATGCCAAGAGCTACCAATGCCCCGGCCAGTCGGGCGCGGCGCAAACGAGTCTTAAAAAAAGCCAAAGGCTATCGCGGCCGCCGCTCGAAACTTTTCCGCTACGCGAAAGACGCGACGATGAAAGGCCAGTACTGGGCCTATCGCGATCGCAAAACCCGAAAACGAACCTTTCGTTATCTCTGGATCCAACGGCTCAATGCCGCCGCTCGCGCCAACGGAATGACTTACAGTCGTTTCGCCGAAGGACTGAAAGCAGCCGGCATCGAACTTGATCGTAAAGTCCTGACCGATCTCGCAGTCACCGACGAGAACGCTTTCAAATCGATTGTCGATCAAGCCAAGAGCGCGCTGGAAGAGAAATCGAAGTCGAAAAAGAAAGCGGCGTAGGTTCCTTCTTCTGTAGCGGCAGTCTATGACCGTCGCACTTTATTGATTGAGCGTTGCGCATAGTGCGTTCAACGTTTGTTCAATCATGGCTCATCCGCTCGAACAACTGCGCGACGACGCCCTGCGCGAGATCGAATCTGCGAGCGACGAGCAGGCGCTTGAAGCTGCCCGAGTGAAATATCTCGGCCGCAGCGGCAGCGTTTCGTCCTGGGGCGAGCAAATGAAAACGCTCGCCAAGGAAGAGAAGCCGATCGTCGGCCAGTTGCTCAATGAAGTCCGGAACGCTGTCACCGCCGCGATCGACACCCGCGCGCAGCAATTTCGATCGCAAAAGGAATCGGGCGCGCTTTCTAAGATCGACATCTCACTGCCCGGCACGCCGCACGAGGTTGCCGGATTGCATCCGCTCACTCAAATGCTCGAGCGTTCCATCGAAATTTTTCGCCGAATGGGCTTCGCGCTCGCGGACGGACCGGACATTGAGGACGAATGGCATTGCTTCGATGCCCTGAACACGCCGCCCGAACATCCGGCACGGAACGAGCAGGACACATTTTATTTGCCGGACGGCCGTTTGCTCCGGACCCACACATCTACAGTTCAAATTCGCACGATGCAATCCGCGCCGCCGCCGATTCGGGTGATCGCGCCCGGCGCGGCGTATCGTCGCGATGAGGTAGACGCGACACATAGCGCACAATTTCATCAGATCGAAGGTCTTTACGTCGATGAGAACGTCAGCGTCGCGGACTTAAAAGGCACGCTCGAATTTTTCATGCGCGAACTGTTCGGCGCCGATACCGCCGTCCAATTTCG
>Ga0070697_100003937_pt1 | contig 11412 bp, 9 predicted proteins | sample KBSK1501metaG_FD_65475 | JGI IMG/M metagenome (GOLD analysis project Ga0070697, IMG submission 65475) | Corn, switchgrass and miscanthus rhizosphere microbial communities from Kellogg Biological Station, Michigan, USA - KBS K1-50-1 metaG | ecosystem: Host-associated > Plants > Roots >... | reverse complement strand
CATGGACACCCTCCTTCGAAGCCCCGATTCTACCGGCCGAACCAGTACGATGCGACGACACGGAGGGAGGACAGCACCGAGATGAGCGCCAGCACGACCGAGGCCACCCTTGTTGAGGCTGATCTTCGGGCCGAAATCCGGTTGCTCGGGCAGCTGCTCGGCGAGACGCTACGCGAGCACGAGGGCCTGCCGCTCTACGAGCTGGAAGAGTCGATCCGGCTGCGAACCAAGGCGCTGCGCCAGCGGCACGATGCCGCCGACGAGGCGGCGCTGGTGGCTGAGCTCGATCGGATCCCGTTGGAAGACGCGGCCCGCCTGGTCCGGGCGTTTGCCACCTATTTTCAGCTGGTCAACCTGGCCGAGCTGGAACGCCAGGCACGATCGGTCCAGGAGAGCGGCGACGAGCGGGGAGCGTTCGATCGATTACTGGCCGCCTGTGTGGCGGAGCGTGTCCCCGCCGAACGCATCGCCCGCATGCTCGAACAACTCGAAGTCCGCCCGGTACTGACGGCGCACCCCACCGAGGCCGTCCGCCGCAGCATCCTCGACCACCAGGATCGCATCGGCGAGGAGCTGGCGCGACTGCGGGCGCCACTCTCGACCCGAGAGCGCAACCGCGTTCGGGAACGGGTCGCGACCCAGGTCGAAATCCTGTGGCACACGGACGAGGTGCGATCGGTTCGTCCGCGCGTCCTGGACGAAGTTGGGAATGCGCTCTTCTACCTGGAACGCACCTTCTTCGACGCCATTCCCGACGTGCACGAGCAGTTGGCTGAGGCGTTGGCGGCACATTACCCGGGCATCGGCGTGCCGCTGGATCCGCCGATTCGCCTCGGCTCCTGGGTCGGCAGCGACCAGGATGGCAACCCGAACGCCAACGCGGCGATGTTGACGGAGACGCTGCGGCTGCAGCGCCGCGCGCTGCTAATCCGCTATCGGGAGCGGGTTCGTGAGCTGGCGCGAGACCTGAGTCAATCGACCCGCCTGACGCAAGTCAGCGAGGAGCTGACCGCCTCGATCGCGCGCGATGAACGTGAGCTCGAGGCCTATGCCGACACGCTTTCCCCCGGCACGCATGACGAACCCTACCGGCGAAAGCTCTCGTTCATCTGGCGCCGGCTAGGTGCGACCCTGGATGGGGAACCCGGGGCGTACGCGTCCGTCGACGACATGGTGGCGGACCTCGACCTGCTCGACACCAGCCTTCGCCAAAACGCTGGCACCGCCGTTGCCGAGGGGGATCTATTGCGGTTGCGCCGGCAGGTGCGCGTTTTCGGATTCATCGGCGCACGCCTCGACGTCCGCCAGCATCGCGCCGTAGTGCGCGCCGCCGCCCTTGAGGTGGTGAACCGGCTCGGCGCGGCTGCGGATCGGCGTCGGAGCGCGACCCTCAACCCACCGCCGATCTCCCTCGATGCGCGCCGCTGGTCACCCGCCACCGGCAACCTGCTCGCCACGCTTTCGGCGATGGCGGCGGCGCAGCAGGCGGCACCCGGCTCGGCCCAGACGTTCATTCTGAGCATGACCGAAAGCGGCGACGACATCCTCCAGGCGCTCTTTCTCGCCGGACTCGCGGGACTCCACAATCTTTCCGCCGATCCGCCGAGGAGCGACCTCGACATCGTGCCGCTGTTCGAGACCTCTGAGGCGCTGGCGCGCGCGCCCGCGATCATCGAGAGCCTGTTGAGCGACCCGATCTACGCTCGTCAACTCGATGGCCGCGGCGGGATCCAGGAGGTGATGCTCGGCTACTCAGACAGCAATAAAGAAGTCGGATATCTTTCCGCGGCCTGGGCACTCGACCGCGCGCACGAAGCCATCGCCACGGTCGTCGCCCGACATGGGCGGCGGCTGCGGATCTTCCACGGACGTGGTGGAACGGTCGGGCGCGGCGGCGGACCGACCCACGAGGCGATCCTCGCGCAACCGGCAGGCGCGCCCGAGCCCATGATCAAGATCACTGAACAGGGCGAGGTCATCCACCGAAAGTACGCCCGGCCGGAAACGGCGCGGCACAACCTCGAGCTGGTGTTGGGCGCGGTGCTGGAGCACGTCCTCCTCCCCGCGGAGGTCCGAGAGCCGCATCCCACCTGGCGAGCGGCCATGGACGCGATGTCCGAAGCCAGCCGCAAACGGTATCGCGCGCTGGTGTATGAAGATCCCGGCTTCCAGGTTTACTTCCAGCAAGCGACGCCGATCGAGGAGATTGCCCAGCTGAATACCGGCTCACGACCGGTGAGTCGTGGCGGGACGTTGGCGGTCGATGATCTGCGCGCCATTCCCTGGGTCTTCGCCTGGATGCAGAACCGGCATCTGCTGCCGGCCTGGTACGGGGCCGGTTCAGCCTTTGCGGACTTCGCGCAGCGAGCCGGTGGCCTCGAGTGCCTGCGCGATATGTACCGGCACTGGCTGTTCTTCCGATCGTTGGTGGACAACCTCCAGATGGTGCTGGCCAAGGCGGACATGCGGATCGCTAGGCAGTACGCGACGCTCGTCAGCGATGGGCGAGAGCGCGATCGCCTCTTTTCGATCATTGAGGCCGAGTTCCTGCGGGCTCACGATGCGGTGCTCCAGATCACGGGTCAGGCATCCGTGCTCGAGCGGCAGCCCCAACTCCTAGCGAGCCTGCGGCTCAGGGATCCGTACATCGACCCGATGAGCTATTTCCAGGTTCGTCTCTTGCGCGAACTGCGCCGCCTCCCGGCCGGCGATCCACGCCGCGCCGCCCACCTTCAGGCCGTGTTGCGAACCATCAACGGCATCGCGGCCGGTTTGCAAAACACCGGCTGACCTAGGGTTCGGCCGGCGAGCGCCGCTTGCGGCTGCGGCGTTTCGGCGGAGCGGAGGCCGGAAGCGCGCGGGTATATGTGCCCAGCACTTGCAGGAAGGTGGTGGCGCGGCGCGCTGCACGGAGCGAGGCTGCGACCGGCTTCTCCGACCGGCCGCCGTCGAGATCCAGGTAGAAGAGATATTCCCAGGGTGGGTCGCGCCGCGGCCGCGACTCCAGCTTGGTCAGGTTGACGCCGAACTCCTCGAAGCACTTAAGCAAACGAAAGAGGGCGCCCGGTTCGTTGTCGACGGCGCAGACGAGGGAAGTCTTCTTGCCGTAGCGCGGTCGCTTGATGGCCGGTGGCTTGGGGCGGCGGGGTCCGCGCCGGGTGATCAAGAAGAAGCGAGTGATGTTCTCCTGCACCGTCTGGATGCGCTCGGCCACGATTTCCAGGTCGTAGAGCTCGGCCGCGCGGCGTCCAGCGATCGCCGCCTGGTCGTGACGCCGCTCTTGCTGGATCTGGTTCGCCGCTCCCGCGGTGTCATACGCGGGCACGGGCTCCAGGTGTTCACGGACGATGAACGCCTCGCATTGCGCCAGTGCCTGTGGGTGTGACAGGACCCGCTCGAGCTGGTCGCGATGGGTGCCCGGAACCGCCAGCAAGCAGTGGTCAACCTGCAGCGCGACCTCGGCAACCACCAGCGCTCGATACTCGAGCAAGAGATCGTAAGTCTCGAGCACGCTGCCCCCCTGCGAGTTCTCGACCGGGACCAGCGCGAAGTCGACCGACTGGTCGGCGACGCGGTGAAAGGCATGCCGCAGCGTGCGGAAGGCCTGTGCGGTCGCTTGGGGGAAGGTGGCGTGGAGCGCCTCTTCGGAGTAGGCGCCCGGTTCCCCCTGGTAGCCAATGGTGAGCTCGCGTGCGATGGTCGAACTCTATCGAACTAGTCGAGGGCTTTGAGCCGCAGCCAGGCCTGGTCGAGCGGGACCAGCGGGCTGCGACAGATCCAGATGGACTTCCCATACTCCTCGTTGCGTAGTCCGTAGGAGTTCGTGATGGTGGTGGCCTGCTGGATATCGCCGAAGAACGTGGATAGGTACTGCCTCGAGTACCCGACGACGACGACGGTCGACGGCGACATGTGCGCGGGCGCCCAGTAATAGTAAGTAAGGTGTGCCGACACCACCGGTGGCAGGCGATGCCCGTAAAAATCGAGGGCGCCGGCCTCGCCGTAGTTGCTCGCCAGGATCATTACCGAGTCCCGATCGGCCAAGGGCAGCTGCTGGTAGACAGTCGTCACCTGCTGGACCAGGTCGGGCCAGCCGAACATGTCGGCGAAGTCCTTTCGCGCTTTCCAGACCCATGAATCAGCCATCGCCTTGGCTGACAAAATCGGCAGCCCGATCGGGAGGAGGACGAGCGTGATCGCGACCGCGGCGGCCACCGCGACCCGGCGGATCCATCGCCGGCGCACGGCTTCGACGAACCAGACACAACCGGCGGCATAGGCCAGCGGATAGATCGGCGCCGGGTAGTACGCCTTGCCACCCACGAGGAAGAAGAAGAGCTCAACCGCCACGATCGTGACCGCGGCCGCGCGAAATTCTTGACGTCGCCACAACCACCACACCCCTCCAATGACCAGAGGAATGAGTTGCGGGCCAATCAGCAAGAACTGCTGGACCCAGTAGAAGACGGGACCATCGGTGGCGCCCCGATGGGCGAGGGTATAGGCGAGGCTATCCCAGTGATGCCCAGCTTGCCAGGCGAGGTTGGGCAGGAATAGAACGATCGCCAGAGCGAGACCCAGCCATGGCCATGGACTGGCGAGCTGGTGACGCCGCTTGGTGGCGAGGAGCCCGATCAGGATGGCGACCCCAAGCCCGATCACGGTGTACTTCGTCTCGAGTCCGATGCCGAACACCAGCCCGAGCAAAAGCCACTCGCTTGGTTGGGAGCCGCGCAGGAGCCGAATGAGCAGCAGGCAGGCGACGGCCCAGACCAGCTGGTCGAAGCTGACCGTCTGAAAGAGGATATTGGCCCCGACGAAAAGAGGAGAGATCAGCACGGCCAGCGCTGCGAGCGCCTGCGCCAGCCGATTGCCGCCCAGCTCTCTGGCGATCAGTGCCGCGATGACGATGATGGTGGCGCCGGCGAGGACGGTAAGCAAGCGCAGCGCCGGCAGCGAGCCTTGGAAGACCGCCTGGTCGAGTTTCGCCAGTAGCGGCGTGATGGGCGGATAGTCGACGTAGCCGAGGGCGGGATGCCGGCTCGACGCCAGGTAGTAGAGCTCATCGCGGTGCCAGCCGTAGCGATCGGCGACCGCCATTGTCACTCCCACCTTGGCGGCGACGAGCAGCAGCAGGGCCATCCACGGCGGGCTCGCTTTGATGGCGCCAAACCTAGCAGAGTCCGCTGCGAACGCCGCTGTCACGACGCGCGTAGGGCTCGTTACGGATCGGTTACGCTTCCCCGACCTCGGAGTGACGCCTGGGCTACGAAACGACGCCATCCGTACGGACAAGGCGTTCCGCAACGTGGCCCGAGCAATCTGGGTCGCAGGAGTTGTGGATGGTTACTGGAATTGCCGGCCGGCTGGTCAGTTGGTTGAATCGCAATGACCAGCGGGGTCAGGCGATGGTCGAGTACTCGCTGATCATGGTGCTCGTCGTCATCGTGGTCCTCGTGATCCTGATCATCATGGGCAACACCGTCAAGAACATGTTCTGCAACGTCACCGGCTCGCTCGGCTCTCCCTAAGTCCGCGCGAGCGGCGTTTCCTTAAGTGGCGGCCGCGGGATACGGCCGTGGACGATCTCGAATCCGGTCGTATTGCTCACCACCTCCACCTCGTCACGCCGCATGCGCAACTCGGCAGCGCCTTTGCCGGCGCGCAGATTCTTCAACGTCAGATCCGGCAGCCAATCGGGCAGATCGGGATTGACATAAATCACCTTCGCGTGGCCGGCGGTGTGGATGCCGCAGAGGATCCCGATCAGGCGGAAGACGGAGGCGGCGGCCCACGCCTGGGGAACGTTGGTCCCAAGGTAGGGGACTGGATAAGCCCCCGGCTCCCGCGCCACCCCCGCCCACAGCTCGGGAAGGCTGTAGTTCTCGAAGCGTTCGGCGGCTGCGAAGATGCCTTCTGCGATCTGCTGGGCTTCGGTGTGCCGGCCGGCCCGCCGAAACCCGCCGGCGATGGTGGCGTTGTCGTGGGGCCAGACCGATCCCAGGTGATAGGAATACGGATTGTAGGAAGGGTGCTTGGTCGAGAGCGTGCGGATACCCCACCCGCTCCACATGTCGGGCTGCATCAAGCGATCGACCACCCGGTTGGCGCGATCCGGCGGGACGATGCCACTGGCCAGGCAATGCCCTGCGTTCGACGCCACCGATCGGATCGGCCGCTTCAGCCCGTCGAGACCCAAATAGTAGGTGCCCTCTTCCTCCCACCAAAACCGCTCGTTGAAGGCTTCATAGAGGTGGATGGCTCGCTGCCGCAATTCCGCGGCCCGCTCGGCATCGCCCCAGATTCCGTAGGCTTCGGACATGCGAAGCAGTGCATCGAAGGCATACCCCTGGAGCTCGCACAGCGCAATCGGTAGATGCGCGATAGTGCCGTCCTCGTGCTGGATGGCGTCGTGCGAATCCTTCCAGCCCTGGTTGTAGAAGCCAACCGGCGAGCGCGTTTTGTATTCTTGAAAGCCGTCCTGGTCGCGGTCCCCATACTCGAGCATCCATTTGAGCGCGGCCTCCGCGTTTGGCCGGTAACGGTCGAGGATCTCCCTGTCTCCCGACCATTGGTAGGCGTAGGAGAACACGATCAGGAAGAGCAAAGTGGCGTCCGCCGTGCCGTAGTAGGGCGTGAACGGGAGGAGTCCGAGGCTGGCCAGCTCGCCGTAGCGGACTTCGTGCGGGATCTTGCCTGGCTCCTTGTCTTGCGTGGCGTTATCGTCGGTCGCCTGTACCCGCGATAGCCGGTCCAGCGCGCCGAAGGCGAATTCGGGAAAGCCGCTGATACTCTCCATCGCCACAACCAGCGAGTCCCGACCGAAGAGCGTGACGTACCACGGGATGCCGGCGGCAGGGACAAAGACGCCGCGACGTACTGCGAAGTCCGACATCCGTAGGGCCTCCATGTCGGCGACCGCCTGGCGCCAGATGCGCGGCAGGGTGGAGTGGCCGGTGGCAACGGCAACCGCCGGCAGCACCCCAGTCGCCATCTCCGGGTCGCGGTTCTGAATCGCATAGCAGGGGAGCACGCGGGCGCGCTTGCCATCGATCACGGGCAACCATTCGACGCAGGTGTGCCAGGTTTGCTTGGGGGAAAGATTGATCACAAACTGCAGGCGGCCGTTCGCGAACTCCGGGGGCGAGTCTTCGCGCTCGACAGTAACAATGAGCTCCCGTTTGAAGGAGCCGTTGGTGTAGGTGGTGCGCAACTCGCCGGCCTTCTCGTGCCACGAGCTCTGCAGGTCGCCGCGGCGCACCAGTCGCCGGCGGCGCACGTCGAAAATGTCGGCGAAGTCCGACTCGATCGCGACCTCCAGGATGAGCCGCACCGGGTCGCGAGCAAAACTGACCAGGTCGTAGTCCTCGTGGACCCCCTCGAAAATCGTGCGGTCGAGGCGGAAGCCGATGGCGCGCTCCTCGAGGACGATGTCGTGCTCGGCGCCGTCGCGCGTCCCAGCGAGCGGGAGCTCAGGGGTGGTGAACTCATAGCGTGCGGAAAAGTGGTCGATGGTGCTGGCGTCGAGCAGCAGTGGCTGCCGCCCGTTGATGGTCACCGAGTAGCTCGAGACGAAACGCGTGTCCCGGGCGAAGAAGCCGACGCCGCTGGTCGGCACCATGGTGGCATTGGGATCGCTGACCAGGAACTGGTGGTCGTGGTTGATGGTGATGGTCGGCGTGCCATGCGTGACCGGCATCGGGGCTCAGCGCAATCTTAGTGATGGCCGCCGATGATCGGGGTGGCAGCACGCTTGTCTTTGGGTTGGAAGGACCTTAAGGTGAGGTTGCGAATCGCCGTCCACTGACTATGGGACTTCCCTGGAGGGGCCAATGAGAAGGCTGATTACCGTCGTCGCGACCGTTTCGATGCTCGCCATGCTGGGCCTGTCGTCTATCACCGCAAGCGCGGCCTCGTCGTGCGCGCCGAACCCTGGTGGCACGACGACCTGCACTATGAACCTGCACGGTGCGACATTTCCTGTCGGGCCGCCGAACCCGCCGTGCATCCCGCCGGATGCCACGGGCGTCGTAAGCAATGTGAATGCCGTCTTCCATGTCACGATCAACGGCGCGGGCGACGCGTGGTTCACCGGCACCATCGAGGGTGATGTCACCCTGACGGTTCCGAGCACCGGCATTACGTACACGGGGCACTTCAGCCAGTGGTTCGGGAGCGAATTCAACAATCAGAACAGCGTCAACAACGCCACCTTCAACGCTCACCTAACGGCGCCGAATGGATCGACGATCGATTCACACGTGTCGTTTGGCTTCGGCGTCTCCGCGAGCGGCCAGCCGATTATGCATATGAATCTGGTTTGCTGACCCGCCAAATCGGTCTCTCGAGGGGCGGCCATCCTGGCCGCCTTTTTCTTGCCCTGAAGCGATCAGGCTGCCTTATCGTGGCGGCATGATCGGCGGTGGCGCGAGAGCCTCATCGCCAGGATCGGCATGCTGGAGGACGTACGACTCGCTCACCTCGACCTGGGTCTTGAGCCGTGCCAACCTGGCTACGCTGTCGCCGAGGCCGCACCGAGCGTAGTGATGCTTGCTGTCGTCCCAATAGGTGCCGATCCCGAGATTGGCGCACGTGATCAGCATTTGCGGTGGCACGTCATCCGAGGCCGCGTTGAACTCAACCGGCTGGAACACGCTGCAGTCGGCAAAGTCCTTGGGAAAAGGACGCGAATATGGACAAGCGTCGAGCGGCAGCTTTCCGATTACTTCTATGCGACCACCAAAACGACGTCGCTGTCAATGCGCCGAATTCGCTGGCCGCCTAATGGCTGAGCTTGGTGCTTGCCAGTTGCCGCGATGACGCTGGCTTCTATCCGACGTTAGCGGGGCGCGCCACCAGGTGGTAGAGATGCTCCGGACGTCCCGGTGACCCGTAGCGCATGACAACCTCGGCCCGGCCCAGCTGCACGAGGTGATCGACGTAGCGCCGGGCCGTGACTCGGCTGAGATTGGCGAGCTCCGCCACCTCGATCGCGGTCAGGTCCCCCCCCGCCTCCTGCAGGATCCGTGTGACAAGGTCCAACGTCGGACGCGAGAGTCCCTTTGGCAGGGTCTCCTCCGGGCCCCCGTGCCGGAGGATGTTGTACAGCGTGTCGACCGCGTGCTGGTCCGCCTCGGAGAGCTGCTTGAGGCGCTCATGCATCGCCGCGTAGCTCTGCAGCTTCTCGTGGAGCGCGGCGAATCGAAATGGCTTGATCAAGTAGTGGACGACACCGCCGTGCATGGCGGCACGCAGGCTCTCGACGTCACGCGCAGCGGTGATGGCGATCACATCGACGCGCGAGGCACCGCCTTCGCGAATCGTCCGCATCACCTCTAACCCTGAGATGTCCGGTAAGTAGATGTCGAGCAGGACCAGGTCCGGCTTGGCGGAATTGACGAGACGCAGCGCCTCGGCACCGGTCGCCGCCTCACCCACGACCATAAAGCCCGCGACTTTCTCGACATACGCGCGGTGCAAAGCGGCGACGCGAAAGTCGTCATCGACGATGAGCGTGCGAATCATGCCGTCGCCACCGGCTGCGGCTTGGCCGCCAACGGCAGCCGCACGGTAAACAGCGCCCCACCCTGGTTGAGCACCGTCACCTTGCCGCCGCGACGTGCTGCCACCTGCTTGACCAGCGCCAGGCCGAGGCCGCGGCGTGAGCCGGGACTCGCCAGCTTGGTGGTATAGCCCTCGGAGAAGATCCGCTCGGTCTCACCCAGGCCGATGCCCGGGCCCGAGTCGTGGACCTGGATCACGACGTCGCCGTCCTCTTTGCGGATCGACACCTCTACCCAGCGCGGGCCGCCGTTCGGCGAGGTGGCCGCCGCGTCGAGCGCATTGTCGATCAGGTTGCCGACGACCGTAATCAAGTCGCGTGGGTGCCCGGCATCGCCGTCGAGCTTGCTGTCTGGCGAGAGCCGAAACTGGATCCCGCGCTCGGCCGCCACCGCGGACTTGCCGAGCAGCAGCGCACCGAGCACCGGGTCGCCGACTCGCTCCAGCAGCGATTCGGTGAGCTCCTGTGACACAGACGATGACTCGGTCGTCAGCTGGATCGCCTCCTCGTGCCGCCCCAGCTCGATCAACCCGGCGATGGTATGGAGACGGTTGGAAAAGTCATGCGCCTGGGCGCGTAGCGCTTCACTGACACCGCGGGCGTTGTCGAGCTCGCGCAGCAAGCTCTCGAGCTCGGTCCGATCGCGGAAAGTCGCGACATAGCCGATGCTCCGGCCGCGCACGACCACCGGCATCCGGCTCACCACCAGCACGCGATCGGCGGCGAGCACGACCTCGTCGGCGCCGGTGACTTCGCCAATCAGCAAGTCGCGGACGCGGCCCGGAGGGAGGACCTCAGTCAGCGGCCGCCCGACGCTGTCGCTTGATAGGCGCAGCAGCCGGCGGGCCTCGTCGTTGATCAGGGTGATACGCCCGTCGACATCGGTTGCGACGGTACCCTCGCGAATCCCGTGGAGGCTCGCCTCGCGCGTTTCCAGCAGCCTCGCGATCTCGCCCGGCTCCAGGCCAAAGGTCTGCCGCTTGAGCCGCCGTGCCAGCAAAGCCGAACCGGCGACGCCGAGGCCCAGGGCCACCAGGACATAGAAAGCAAGCTGGGGGAGCATGGCGGCGAGTTGCTGCGAGAGCGTCCCTTCGAGGAAGCCAACCGAGACGATCCCGATGACGCGGTTCTGCCCGTCGAAGATAGGTGCTTTGCCGCGCGCCGACACGCCGAGGGTGCCGTGTTCGACGCCGATCCAGGTGTGTCCGGCGAGGACGGTATGGAAGTCCTCATCGATCGGCTTGCCGATCATCGCCGGATTTGGATGCGAGTAGCGGATCCCGTTCGCGCCCGCGATGACGACGAAGCTCGCGCCCGACGCTTTGCGGATCCCTTCGGCCAGCGGTTGCAGCGTTCGGGGCGGATCCGAGTCGCGAAGCCCATCGCCAACCGATGGCATCCCAGCCACCGACCTGGCGATGGTCAACGAACGCTGCTCATAGCGCTGGTCGAGTTGCCGGCTTTCGTTGAGGTAGGACGCCGCGGCGCCAATAACGAGCGCTCCCAGCACGATCGCGAGCTGGAAGATCAGAATCTGCGACGCCAGGCTGAGGCGAGGTCGGCGCACCGACCTCATCGTATCCCGTGCCAGCCTCGACAGGAAGTGACCACAATGACCACAACGGTCGCAAATTCCGCAAGGCTAGGCAGCGGCCGCCTGGCCCATTTACGGTTGCGGCAATGACCAGCCCGGCGATCGAGCTGCGAGGTGTCACCAAGCGGTTCGCCACCCCTAACGGCGGCATTTACACCGCGCTCCACGACCTGACGATGGAGGTCGGACCCGGGGAGTTCTGCGCCGTGGTGGGGCCCACCGGCTGCGGCAAATCGACGACCCTGGCGCTGATCTC
>Ga0070697_100003934_pt1 | contig 11415 bp, 12 predicted proteins | sample KBSK1501metaG_FD_65475 | JGI IMG/M metagenome (GOLD analysis project Ga0070697, IMG submission 65475) | Corn, switchgrass and miscanthus rhizosphere microbial communities from Kellogg Biological Station, Michigan, USA - KBS K1-50-1 metaG | ecosystem: Host-associated > Plants > Roots >... | reverse complement strand
CAGACGCTATCTGCTGGAGCACGCCGGCCTCGCCGCGGTGCCGTTTGAGGCCTTCGGCTTCGCCGGCGAGCCAGGGTGGTTCCGGCTCTCCGTCGGCAGCGTTTCCGAGGCTGCCATCGAAGAGGTGCTGCCTCGGCTGCGGGTGGCCCTGGAGCAGCTGCGACGATCGGATTGAAGCTTCCTCGCACGTTCTCCATCATCACAACCCTGCATTCCGCTCTCCCCTCTTGACAGAACCGCGGGCGGCTTGAACATTAACCGCATGGTTAAACCGAACAGTTCAACCAAACGGTCAACACGGGCGCCCAAAAACGATCTGGAGACCCGAGAGCGGATCCTCGACGCGGCGCACACGGTGTTCGTCCGCAAGGGCACCGCGAGCGGCCGAACCCAGGAGATCGCTGCCGAGGCCGGGGTCAACAAGGCGTTGGTGCACTACTACTTCGGCACCAAGGAGGCCCTCGCCGACGCCATCTTCGAGCGGGCCCTCGGCACCATCATGCCGCGGATCTTCGGAATCCTGGCGGATCCCGAGCGGAGCATCGAGGAGAAGGTGCCCGCCATCGTTCAGGAGCAGGTGGACTTCCACTCCGCCCGTCCGTATCTCGCCGGCTATCTCATCTCCGAGCTGCACGCGGAGCCGGAGCGGGTCGCCCGGCTGATGACTCGGCGGACCGGCCGGGTTCCTCTCGACGTGATTCGCCGGCAGCTCCGTGAGGCCGCCAAGGCCGGGAAAATCCGTCAGATCAGCGCCGAGCAGTTCGTCACCAACATGATGGGGTTGCTGATTTTCCCCTTCGCCATCCGGCCGGCGCTCATGGAGCTGCTTTCGCTCGATGCCACCCGCTGGCGCGCGTTCATCGACGAGCGCCGGCGTCTCGTTCCCGACTTCTTCATGGCGGGGCTCCGGCCATGACTCTTCCGCGGGCAGTTGCCCTCGCGACTCTCGCGCTGCTCCTCATCGGGCCGTCCGCCCGCGCTCAGGACACCCTCAGCGTCGAGCGGCTCCAGGAGGCGGCGCTCAAGAGCGATCCCCGGGTCAAACAGCGCAGTCTGCTGCGCGAAGCCACCGACCTGCGTCAAGCGGTGATCAGAGCCGACCGGCTGCCCCAGTTCGAGTTCAACGGACAGGCCACCCATCAGAGTGACGTCACCCGGCCGACCTTCAACGTTCCCAACTTCGCCGTGCCGGAATTCCCCAAGGACCGGTGGCAGACCACCCTCGATGTCGATCAGCGGATCTACGACGGCGGCGAGGTCGCCCGCCGGCGTGAGCTGGAAGAGGCACGCCACGCGGAGTCGCAGGCGGCCCTCGACGTCTCCCTCTATGGGCTCCGCTCGGAGGTGAACTCCGCCTTCTTTTCCGCTTTTCTCCTGGCGCAGCGCGCGGCGGAGTACGAGGCGCTGGTGACCGATCTCGACGCGCGGCTCGCCGCGGTGCGCGCCCGGGTCGAGGCGGGCACGGCGCTGAGCCGTGATGCCGCGCAGATCGAGGCCGAGCGGATGCGCGCCAGCCTCCAGCGAGACGAGGCGCTGTCCTCCCGCCGCGCGTCCCTCGCCATCCTCGCCGACCTGGTGGGCCATTCGATCGATACCTCCGCCGTGCTGGTGTTGCCCACCGACGAGCCGGAGCGCACCCTGCCCGCCAACCTCGACACCGTTGCGGCGCTGCGGCGACGCCCCGAGTTCGACCAGTTCCTCCGCTCCCGCGCCCGGCTCGACCGGGAGATCGCCTATGCCTCCACGGAGAACCGGCCGCGGGTGTCTGCGTTCGGCCAGGCAGGCGTAGGGCTACCGGGGCTGGACCAGTTCCGCAAATCGTCGGACGCGTTCTGGCAAGCTGGCGTGAAGGTCGAGTGGCGCCCCTGGACCTGGCGGTCGGCGGGCCGCACCGCGGAGGCGTACCGGCTGGAGCAGGACGTCGTCGCCACCGAAGAGAAGGCGCTAGGCCGGAGACTGGCGCGCGCCGTGGCCACCAACCTCGAGGACATCGCCCGGCTCAAGGCGACGCTGGCGGAAGACGAGCGGATCGTCGCGCTCCGCATCGAGGTCGAGCGGCAGGCGCGAGCCCAGTACGACGAGGGCGCCATCACCACCCCGGACTACGTCGAGACGCGCACCGACCTGCTCGAGGCGCGGCTGACGCTGGACCGCCATCGGGTCGAGCTGGCCCAGGCGCGGTCGAACTATCTCACCACTCTGGGGATTACGCCCCGCACAGCGAGCGAACAGCCATGAGCTACTCACTCAGCCGTTCGATGCTCTCCGTCATCCTGAGCGAAGCGAAGGACCTACTCCGCAGATATCGAAGCCGTTCAAGTGGGTCCCTCGGTCGCGTTCGCTCCCTCGGGATGACGAATGGTGCAGCTCCGCTCCTTCTCCTGATTTCCGTCACCCTCACCTCCTGCCGCAAGGACAAGGTGGACGCCTACGGCAACTTCGAGGCGACCGAGGTGACCGTGGCCGCGGAGGTGGGCGGCCGGCTCCTGTCGTTCAGACTGGAGGAGGGCGACCGGGTCGCCAAGGACACCGTGGTGGGCGTAGTGGACACCATCCCCCTGATCCTCGAGCGACAGGCGCTGGTGGCCCGCCGCGCGGCTGCCGTCGCCCGCACCCACGAGTCGGGCGCCAACATCGCCGCGCTCGAGGTCCAGCGCAGCATCGCCGATCGCCAGCTGGCCCGCACCGAGCGCCTGCTCAAGCAGTCGGCCGCCACCGCGCAGCAGGGGGACCAGGCCGAGCACGACGCGCGCGTGGTGCGCGAGCAGGTGGCCGGCGCCCGGGCGTCGCTCGGCTCCGCGAAGCAGGAAGTCGTGGCCCTCGAGGCCCAGATCGCCTCCATCGACGACAAGCTGGCCCGAAGCCGGATCGCCAGCCCCCTCACCGGCACCGTGCTCGCCCGATACGTGGAGCGAGGAGAGTTCGTGCAGGCGGGCCAGCCGCTGTTCAAGCTTGCCTCTCTGGACTCGCTCACCTTCCGCGCCTACGTCAGCAACGCACAGCTCACCCGGCTCAAGTTGGGCCAGGAGGTGCGGGTGGGGGTTGATCGGGCGGATTCGATCGCCACCCTGCCTGGACGCATCACCTGGATCGCGTCTGCGGCGGAATTCACCCCCACGCCGATCCAGACTCGGGACGAGCGAGCGGACCAGGTGTACGCGGTGAAAGTCGCCGTGGCCAATCCCGATGGCAGGCTTCGGATCGGGATGCCCGGGGAGCTGACCATCGCGCGCGGGGGCGGGGCGGGGGGGCACCAGTGACTGACGGCCCGGCCGTCGAGGCTCAGGGGCTGGTACGCCGCTTCGGCGACGATGCGGCGTTGCAGGAGGTGTCCTTCGAGGTGGCGCCGGGCGAGCTCTACGGCGTTATCGGCCCCGACGGTGCGGGCAAGACCACCCTGTTCCGGATCCTCGTCACCCTGCTTCTGCCCGACGCCGGCAGCGCCCGAGTGCTGGGGCGCGACGTGGTGAAGGAGATGTGGGACCTGAGGACCCGGATCGGCTACATGCCGGGGCGCTTCTCGCTCTACCCCGACCTCAGCGTGCTGGAGAACCTGACCTTCTTCGCGGCGCTCTTCAATACCACCGTCGCGGAGGCGGAGAAGACGATCGAGCCGATCTGGGTGCAGCTGGAGCAGTTCTCCGGGCGCCGAGCCGGCGCACTCTCCGGCGGCATGAAGCAGAAGCTGGCGCTCTGCTGTGCCCTGGTGCATCGGCCCGAGATTCTTTTCCTGGATGAGCCGACCACCGGGGTAGACGCAGTGTCCCGGAAGGAGTTCTGGGATCTGCTGGCGCGGCTCCGCAACGAGGGACTCCCGATCGTGGTCTCCACTCCATACATGGACGAGGCCATCCGGTGTGATCGGGTGAGCCTGATGCAGGCCGGACGCCTGCTGGTCACCGACCGGCCGGTCGAGATCGGGCGGGGATATCCGCGGCCGCTCTTCGCAGTGCACTGTCCCAACATCCTCGGGCTGCTGGGCGCGCTGCGGAGGTTTCCACACGCGGCGGCGGTGTGGCCCTTCGGTGAGGCGCTCCATTATACCGATAGCCGGCCCGACGCATCGCCTCAGCTCATTGCCCGGGAGCTGAGTGACCACATTCAGGCCGCGGGGCTCAGCGACGTGTCTATGGAGCCCATTCCGGCAAGCATCGAGGACGCGTTCATGTGGTACATGGCCGCTAACCAGGAGCAAGCGGCATGATGCGGTTGCGGCATGCTGGTTCAGGCGTTCGTCATCCCGAGCGCAGCGAGGGACCTTCTACGTCTGGCTCGAGCCATTCCCGGGCAAGGTCCCTCGCTGCGCTCGGGATGACGGATGAGAGCGGACCGTGACCACCCACGCGATTGACGCGCACGACCTCACCCGCCGGTTCGGCAAGTTCACCGCGGTGGACGCGATCACCTTTCACGTCGAGCCGGGCGAGGTGTTTGGGTTCCTCGGCGCCAATGGGGCGGGGAAGACCACCGCCATCCGCATGCTCATCGGCGCGCTGGAGCCTACCTCCGGGTCGGCGACGGTTGCGGGCTACGATATCAAGACCCAGGCAGAGCAAGTCCGCCGGCGGATCGGCTACATGAGCCAGAAGTTCTCCCTCTACGAGGACCTGACGGTGCGGGAAAACATCACCCTGTACGGCGGCATCTATGGGGTGAGCGATCGGGACATCGTGAGCCGCACCGGCGACATCCTCACCCGGATCGGTCTGGAGCACGCCGGAGATGAGCTGGTGCGGGACATCCCGCTCGGCTGGAAACAGCAGCTCGCCTTCTGCGTGGCGCTGCTGCACCGACCCGCGGTCGTCTTCCTGGATGAGCCGACCGGCGGAGTGGATCCCATCACCCGACGGCGGTTCTGGGAGCTGATCTATGAGACCGGCGCCACGGACACCAGCGTGCTGGTCACCACTCACTATCTGGATGAGGCGGAGTATTGCGGCCGCATCTCCATCATGGTGAACGGAGCGATCGCCGCGATGGGCACGCCGGCCGAAGTGCGGCGGGCCGTCGGGGCCGAGACGCTGGACGAGGTCTTCCTCAAGCTCACCCGCCCGGGAGGAGCGGCAGCGTGAGGGCGTTCCTCGGGTTCGTGTGGAAGGAGACCCTGCATCTGCTGCGCGACCGGCAGACGTTGGCGATCCTGATCCTCTTCCCCGTGGTCCAGGTGCTGATCTTCGGTTTCGCGGTGCGCACCGACGTGCGCGACATCCAGATCGCAATCGTGGACCCGACCCCGGACGTCGCCAGCAACGAGCTGCGGGAACGGGTCGCCGCCTCTGACAGATTCAAGGTCGTCTGGATCGGATCGAGCGCGGCGGACCTGGAGACTCGGTTCCGCGAGGGCACCATCCGGCAGGCCCTGGTGCTGCCTCGCGATGTGGAGCGGAAGCTCGGGCGGGGCGACTCGCTCCCGGTGCAGCTCATCACCGACGGCAGCGACCCCAACACCGCCGGCATCATGATGGGGTATGCCACGGCCATCGTGCAGCGCTGGTACCGCGACGCGGTGCCTGCCAATGGCGCCCTTCAAATCGAGGCCCAGGCTCGCATGCGGTACAACCCGACGCTCGAGAGCTCCCACCTCTTCGTGCCGGGGTTGATCGCGTTCGTGCTCACCATCGTCTCCGCCCTGATGACCGCCATCTCGATCACCCGGGAGAAAGAGACCGGCACCATGGAGATGCTGCTGGTCTCGCCTATCCGACCCAAGGCGATCGTGGCGGGCAAGGTCATCCCCTACATCGTGCTCGGCTTCATCAGCGTGCTCCTGGTGCTGGTGGCCGCGCGGACCGTGTTTGGGGTGCCGCTCCGCGGCAGCCTTTTCCTCCTGCTGGCCGAGAGTCTGCTGTACATCGTCACGGCGCTGGCGCTCGGCATCCTGATCTCCACCAAGGTGCCCAACCAGCGGACCGCAATGATCGCCGCTCTTGCGGGTCTGATGATGCCGACCCTGTTGCTTTCGGGCTTCATCTTCCCGCTCGATTCGCTGCCCAAGGTGCTGCAGTGGCTCTCCTACATCGTGCCGGCCCGGTGGTTTCTCACCATCGTGCGAGGGATCATGCTCAAGGGGGCCGGCCTCGCAACACTCTGGCAGGAGACTCTCATTCTGATTGGGATGACCCTGTTCCTTCTCGTCAAGGGATCGCGCGGGCTGCCGATCCGGCTGGGCTGACCGGTGCGTACCATCCTCTTCCTGGTCCGAAAGGAGTTCCTCCAGATCTTCCGTGACCGCACCACGGTGTTCCAGATCTTCATGATCCCGGTGGTGCAGCTGCTGGTGCTGGCCAACGCAGCCACCTTCGACGTGAAACAGGTGGCGATGCTGGTGGTGGACGAGGATCACACCACTGTGTCGTCGGGGCTGGTGCAGCGGCTGGAGGCGGGACGGCAGTTCAGGGTGGTGCGCTACACCTCGAGCGACGCCGGCGTAGACCACGCGCTGCTGGACCGCGAAGTGACCGCGGTGCTCCACATCCCCCGGTACTTCGAGGAGGACCTGGTCCGGCGGGGCCGCGCCCCGGTGCAGCTCGTCCTCAACGCGGAGGAGGGCGCGACGACGGGGATCGTCCAGTCCTACGCCAACTCGATTCTCGCTTCGTACGCGAGGGAGCTGGATCGGACCCTGCCCTTGGCGCGGAGCGGGACGAGCGCGACAGCCCGCGTGGCTCCGCTCGATCTCCGCACCCAGCGCTGGTACAACCCCACCCGGAACTACAAGTACTGGATGGTGCCGGCGCTCATGGTCTCACTCACCACCATCATCGGCCTGTTGCTCACGGCGCAGAACATCACGCGGGAGAACGAGCTAGGGACGCTGGAGCAGCTCAACGTGACGCCGATGACCAAGATTCAGTTCATCGCGGCCAAGCTGATTCCCTTCTGGATCCTGTCGATGCTCATCTTCTCGATCGGCCTTGCGATAGGAAAGCTGGTCTTCGGGATCCCAATGCGGGGGAATCTGCTGATCGTCTATCTGGCGGCCGCGGTGTACCTGATCGTCGTGCTGGGGATGGGCCTGGGCATCTCCACCATCACCCGCACGCAGCAGCAGTCGATGTTCGTCGCGTTCTTCTTTACTCTGATCTTTCTGCTGATGAGCGGGCTGTTCACCCCGGTGGACTCGATGCCCGATTGGGCCCAGCGGGTGGCCGAGGCCAATCCGGTCAAGCACTTCGTGTCCATCATGCGGGCGGTGCTGATGCGGGGCGCGGGGCTCGAGACCGTGGGCCGGCCGATTATCGGGCTCGGCATCGCCGGCGTCGCGGTGCTCGGACTGGCCGTTCTGCGCTATCGGAAGTCCGTGGCTTAGGACAGTTCCAATCAAGCGACAATCGGTCTAGGAGTCGACCGCATGCACCGCCGGGACTCGATCTCCGCCGCAGCACTGCGGAGCCCAGGCAATGAGCGCCCTGCATGACAGAGCGCCGTCACCTTCTGGGCCGTCACTTGGCGCCCGTCGTTGTTGGTCACGAGGGCTCTGATCCGGTAATTGGCCTCGCGCGCGGCGGAGCAGTCCGGACTCAGCACGCGGCCCACGCTGAGGTGTAGGCTCATGCTGGCAGCGTGTGGTTCCTGGCATGCACCACGTACATATCCACCGTTTGCGCAGGGCTCTCTTGCCGCAGGAGGCAATGCGGGACATACTGCAGAACTCGACAACGACACGGCTTCATGAGCCACCCCGCTTTGTCCGCCGACCGCCTGTTCGGCCCCCCGGTCCCGCCGTACAGACTGGCTGAACACTCGCCGTTTCTCGAGCGCGCTGCTCGGGAACGGGATGAGGGCCGCGCCGCTCTGGCAGTGGCCGCGTACGCCACCGGCCGGCTTATTGATCGCTGGCTTGCCCGGTCGAGTCCGCCGGCGGCTGACGAGCTGGGTCAAGAGCTGGAGACCATCCAAACCCATCTGCAGGAGCTTCCCCAGGAAGATCCAGAAACCCCCTGCTTGTCGCGCATACTGGGTGAAATCGATCTCGAGTTAACGGCAGCACCCAGCTTGGGCAAGGAGCTCCTTGCGTATGCCGCCTTCCTGGAGCAGCAGGGACGTCTCGAGGAGGCGGTCGAGGCGACCGTGCTCGCGGGCCGCGCGTTCGGTCCAGACATCGCAGCCTGCGAGTTTGCCGATTGCGCGCTCACGGCGGGGCGACTGAACCGGCTCCTCGCTCGCTGGGCGGCGGCCGTCACCTGCTACGAGGCCGCCGAGCGTATCGGCCGCGAGCGGGGCGATCTCGTCGCCGCGCTCCGTGGACAGCTCGGTCGCGGAGCGGTGGCGCGTGGCCGCGGCAACCTGCCGGCAGCCCGTCAGATCGCTCAATCCGTCAGGGAAGAAGCCCGCGCCCTTAACCTGCCGCGGGTGCAGGCGCTCGCCTGCGCCGACCTCGCGGCGGCCTGCTCCGAGATGGGGCAGCCGGTCGAAGCCCTCCAGGCCGATTACGAGACGTTTCGCCTTCACCCCGATCCCGACAACCGGATGCGGACCCTTGGCAATGTGGGCCTCGACCTGCTTCAGCTCGGCTGGCACGACGCTGCCCGCACCGCGTTCACCATCGTGCTTCGTTCAGATACCAAAGCCACCGTGCGGCTCAACGCCCTGCTCGAATTGATGGCGCTCGAGTCCGCCGTCGGCGACCCAACCGCCTTCGAGCAGCACCACCGCGCAGCGGAAACCGCTCGCGACCAGATGCCGCCCAGCATGCAAGTGGATTTCTTGTTCAAGACCGCATCCGGGCGGCGACGGTTCGGCCAACCGGCCGCAGCGAAGGCCGCATTGGCCGAGGCGCAGGCGATCGCCGTGGCGCACAGCCTGCACGCCTGGTCCTTTCGGACCGAGCGGGCCCTCCGGGACCTCGACGCCGCCGGCGACTTGGGGCTCCCGGAGCCGCCCGCCACTCCCCGGCGCGACTCGCCTATTGTCCGGGAAGTGGCAGCCGGGCTCGAGGAGTACGCGGCCGCGACCCGCTAGGCGCCGTCAGTTGTCGGCGCCCTGGTGCTCGTATTGCGGCTGAGGCTGCTCGGACGGGGCGGTGGGATTATTGCGCGTGCAGCCGGCGGCGACAGCGATGGAAGCGAGCAGCAGAAGAGCGGTTGAGGTCCTCGTGCGTGACATGGGAGACTCCCGGTGAGGGTGGCGCGTTGGACGAACGGCGCCAATCTGAGAGTCGGCTGCACGTGCCTTTAGAACCGGTTTGCGTCACGTAAGGCCCCATTTGCGACATCTCCTTCTTGCTGCGGTGGCCGGGCCGCGACAGGCCCGGCTCCGCGCCTTTGACCCCACCCGCTACGCCTGGGTCGTCGCCGATACCTGGGCCCAAGCGCTGAACCTGATCCGCAGCAGGCCGGTCGAGATGGCGGTCGTCGATCCGCTGCTCGGCAGCGAGCCGCGCCCGCACGCGATCGAGCGGTTGCGCCTGCTCTTCCCATCGCTTCCCCTGCTGGTCTATACCGAGCTATCGCCGGTCACCGCGGCAGCGCTGCTCAAGCTGGGCCGGGCCGGCATTCAGCGAGCCGTGTTCCAGCGGTTCGAGGACGGCCCTAAGGCGCTGCGCGCGGTGCTCCAGGCGGAACTGGAGCACAGCGTCTCGCGGCAGGTGGTGACGGCGCTTCAGGAGAGGCTGCGGAAGTTGCCGGAGCCCATACGGGAGGCTTTGGAGATGATGCTGTACGACCCGGGTGCGGGCCTAACCGTCTCCGAGCTGGCTGGGCGAGCTCTCCTCTCGCGGCGCACCTGCGAGCGGTTCTTCACCAAGCTCGGCCTGCCCTCACCCAAACGGGTGATGCTACTCATGCGGCTGCTCTACGCCCACCGCTTGCTGCTGGATCCGGGTTACACCGTCGAGGATGTGGCGATCAAGCTGGGGTACGGCAAGGTCCGGACGCTCCAGCGGCATCTGCGCGCCGTGTTCAGCTTGAGCGCGGGGGAGCTCCGGGCCTCGGTGAGCTTCGAGGAGGCGGTGGCCCTCGTCTCCGGGCGTTTCTTCGAGGGCCAGCGCGTCGCGGCTTCGTGAGACTATCCGCCTGCCCGCTGTCGCAAATTGACGCCCTGGTGTCGCAAAACGGACCTACCGCCCGGACATTCCGATGGCTAGTCTGGGCGATGGGTCTCCAGAGGAGCGACACCTTGCCGGCCGCCGCCGGGTGGGAAGAGTCTCGGCCCTGGACCGGGATGATGGTTCCCGTGCCTCTCTCCACGATCAGCTGGCCCACCTCGACTATGAGGTGCAGCCTGCGGCTGCCTCCGCCGAGCGTTTGGCGGCGCTGGCCTGGGGACGGTTTGACGCCGCCCTGGTCCTGAGCGCCGCCGATAGCACCCGCAGACAAATCGAATACCTCCACGCCGACGGAATTGATTTGGCCGTCCAGCGTCTTGTCAGCAACAGGGAGGAGCCTGAAGTCTGACAGTGCGGCAGCTCAATCGCCGCACTCCCTGGGCCGGCCTGCCCGTGTACGGGCTCCAGATTGTGCAGACTGTACAAGGCTCCTGGCTTCGCTCCGAACTAGTTGGTCTACGAAGGACCCGGCTGACGGGGGCGGGCAAAGCCTGCCAGGCTTGTCCGAGTCGGCGAGTCTCTACCACTCCCTTACCTTGGGAGCGCTCTTATGCTCGTATGTCGCGTGCGCGACGGCGACTCGGCACCTACTCTTCGCTGTCGCCATGTGCTCTGCATCGCAGTGCTGCTCTGTCTGCCAACGACCCTTCCGGCTCAGGATTCAGGCCAGCCCGACATGGCGTTCGCCGCCGACAGCAGCTGGGCCACCGGGGCCGCGTGCAAGGTCGTCCTATCCCTGCGGCAGGAACCCCGACGCTACCGCTGCTACGTCGAATCCTTCAAGGAAACTCCAACCGAGTACGTCATACGGGTGCAGGAGGTGTCCTTGGACGGTGCCCGGCCTCCGCCCTTTCGCCGCTCCACAGTGCGGCTGCAGAAGACTGAGCCGTCAGTCACTGTGACCCGAGTTCCGGATCTCTAACATGCATCAGGTAGAACGGAAGGCGGTGGCGGCTCACCCCCGGCTTCGCAAAGTGCCCGTCGATGTGCTTACAAATCTCGGCTGGCTCAACGGCACGCTCCATGTGCCCAGCCACTTGACGCTCTCGGACTTCTTGGCGCTCGGTTCGCACGCGCTCAAGCTCACCGGGGCTGCGGTACCCAACGAGGTGGAACGCCTGACCTTTGTGGCACTCCGGCGCGAGGCGGTCGTGCTCGTCGCTCCTGGCCTCGCCGAGGAAGGGGAGGCGGCTGAGCCCTCCGGGTATACCAGCGATCTCCAGGTGGCCTGTCTGCTGCCGATGGGCATTCTTCGTGGGACCCTGCGAGTGATCTACAACCTGCGCCTCTCCGACCACCTCCAGCAGGCAGGTCACCTGCTGACCCTCCATCGGTGTCTTCTGGCCCAATACGGGGGAACAGCGAACTCC
>Ga0070697_100003933_pt1 | contig 11417 bp, 10 predicted proteins | sample KBSK1501metaG_FD_65475 | JGI IMG/M metagenome (GOLD analysis project Ga0070697, IMG submission 65475) | Corn, switchgrass and miscanthus rhizosphere microbial communities from Kellogg Biological Station, Michigan, USA - KBS K1-50-1 metaG | ecosystem: Host-associated > Plants > Roots >... | reverse complement strand
ACCACGACCCCGGCGCCGATCCAGGAAACCGTTGGGTCGATGGTGCCCCACATCAGGTTGTAGATGACCTGGAGGTTGTCGCTGAGGCCGGCGAGGTTCGGGTAGCCGGAGAACGGCCCGAGCAGCAGGATCTTCAGGAAGATGCCGTTGGCGATAAGGAACCCGGCGAGGGTGACAATGAACGATGGCAGTCGCAGCCGCGTGATCAGGGTGCCCTGAATCGCGCCGAACACCGTGCATGCGAGCAGGCCCGCGAGGATGGCCGGGATCCAGTGCCAGTTGGTGGTGATGGGCTGGATCAGCTGGACGGTGATCGCCGCGCCGATCGCGCCGACGTATCCAACCGAGAGGTCGATCTCGCCGAGGATCAACGCGAAGCCTTCGGCCATCGCCAGGACCATGAACACGGCCGCCTGCTGGAACAGGTTGACGAGGTTGACCGGGGAGAGAAAGACGTGGTTGGGGCTGATTGCCCAGAACACAAGGATGATCGCGAACATGGCGGCGATGACTGGGAGGACGCCGCTCTCGCCTGCCCTTATGCGCGCGCCGTAGGCGCGCAGGTACTCGCCGAGGGTCTGGGCGATTAGCTCGGGCGGGACCTCAGCCTGCGCCGCCTCCGGCGCTGCGGTGAGGTCAGCCGCTTGCTCGGGCGCGACGCCTGCCACGTCAGCTGTCCTTGGTGCGCGAGCCGGCGGTTGGGCCGGAGCCGCCCGTGGTCATGTACTGGACGACCGTCTGCAGGTCAAACGCCGAAGCCTTGTCCTGCACTACCAGCCGGCCAAGGTAGAGGACGGCGATACGGTCAGCCACCTCGAAGACGTCGGTGAGGTTGTGCGAGATGACCATCACAGAGAGGCCTCGGTCGCGGAGCCTCTTGATGAGGTCGAGCACCATCCGCGTCTGCACGACGCCGAGCGCTGCCGTCGGCTCGTCCATGATCACGAGCTTCGAGTTCCACATCACGGCCTTGGCCACCGCCACCGATTGGCGCTGACCGCCTGAGAGCGAGGCCACCGGCTGTCGGATCGACCGCACGGTGGTGACGCGCAGGCCGGCCAGGGTCTCCTTGGCGGCGCGCTCCATGCTGTCCTCGTCCAGCAGGACCTGATTCGTGAGCCGTTCGCGGCCCAGGAACATGTTCTGCACGATGTCGAGATTGTCGGCGAGGGCGAGGTCCTGGTAGACGGTCTCGATGCCAAGGTGTGCGGCATCGCGCGCGTTGCGGACATGGACCGGATTTCCTTCCCAGAAGACCTGTCCGTGGTCGGGTTGGTAGATCCCGGCGATGCACTTTGTGAGCACGGACTTCCCGGCGCCGTTGTCGCCGCACAGGGCGGTCACCTGGCCATAAGGAAGGTCGAGGTCGACGTGGTAGAGCGCCTGCACGGGTCCGAAATGCTTGTCGAGCTCCCGTACCTTGAGCAGCGTTCCGTCAGTCGGACGCAGCTCGGCGACGGCAGCCGTCATATCACCCGACATTATCTCGACTCTGGAGAAAGAGTGACGCCGCCGCAGGCGTGCGGCGGCGTCGTTGAGAGCTCGGTTACGAGATGTTGTTCGCCGAGCAGACGGCGGCGCCTGCCTTGCTGCACAGCGTCGCGACGTCGATGAACTTGTCCTTGATCACGGTCGCTTCCATGTTGGACTTGTCGACCCAGACCGGGACGAGGAGGGAAGCCGGCTGCTGGTTGCCACTCACGCCAGACGGCGGCGCGGTGGTGCCGTTGACCAGCCCGGACGGAGGCGTCGCACCCGCGCGAAGCACGGTCGCGAGCGCGACCGCGTCCTGCGCCTCGAGGTAGACGGCCTTGTAGACGGAGCCGCACTGGTAATCAGTCAGCACGTTGACCATGCCGTCCAGGGTTGCGTCCTGGCCGGTGGTCGGGATCGACTTGGCCTTTACCTTCTTGTTCTTGAGAACCTGGATTACTGCGTTGCCCAGACCATCGTTTGCCTCCACGGTGGCGTTGATTTCAGGGTGAGCGGTGAACTGCTGCTGGAAGATCGTGCCGCCGATGTCGTTCTTCCAGTCCGTGGCGATCTGGTCGCCGACCAGCGTGTAGCCGGCGGAGTTCGTCTTGCCGACCTTCTCCTGCGCGACCGATTCGCCCCAGATGACCGAGTTGTAACCCTTGGCGAAGTCGACCGCGTTGGGGTCGGAGTTCTGACCGCCGTTGAGCGTGAACACCTTCGGGTTCTTGACGGCCCACGCGGTGACGCAGTCGGTGAAGCCCTTGCCGATGAGCTTGCCGACCTGGACGTTGTCGAAGCTCACGTAGTAGGTGTTGGTCCCGGTGAAGGTCGCGCGGTCATAGCTGATGATCTTGACCCCGTGCGACTGCGCGTAGGCCTGGATCTGTGAACCGACGCTGCTGTTCAGTGGGTCCATGATCAGGACCGTCGCGCCGGCGGTGATGTCCGCCTGCGCGATCGACAGCTGCTGCGCCTCCTGACCTTGCGCGTTGTCGATCTTGAACTGCGACGAGCTGTAACCCGCCTTCTGGAAGGCCTGAGTCAGGTACGGCTGGTCGAACGCGACATACCGCGCCGACGAGGTCGTGTCAGGCAGGATCACGCCGACCATACCCTTGCCCGCTTTGGTCAGGTCCGCCAGCTTCGCCATGTAGCTGAAGTCGGCCGTGAACGAGCTGATGCTCAGGTCCGACGGTACGTTGGCGCTGGGGGTGGCCGTCGCGGTGCCGCCGCCTCCACACGCCGTGACAAATAGACCCGCTGCCAATAGAGCGGGCGCCAAACGGGCTAGCTTCATGCGCACTTACCTCTCAGATCAATCTTCCCGCTGCCTTCTTCCCGACCTAGCGTCGGGGCGAGAGTGCGCCGGCAGCGAGTCTTACTCAGACCTTAGGGACAGGAAGGCATTGTGTTGCCATCCCGAAGCGGTGTCAAGTTAGCCGAATCTCAGTTTTGATGCTTGACTGGCGTGCTTATCATCGTCTCGTGAGCCGCAAGCGCATTGTCTGGATCGTTCCAGCCTTCGGCCTGATCGGATCCCAGGCCGGCCACCTGCTCGCGTATGAGCTTCGGTTCGGAAATGCCGCGCAGCAGGTGCAGAGCGCCGGCGCGCATTCCTACTTTCCGTCGCTGGCGAAGACCGGATTGGGCGTCACCGCGCTGACGCTGCTGGTCGCGCTGTTCATCGTCGGCGCGGGTCGCGTCGCGACTGGCCGCCGCATCAAGCCGGAAGCCGCGCCCTCGTTTGTGCCTCTGGTCGCCGCCCTCTACACGATCCAGCTCGCCTGCTTCGCGGCGCAGGAGACCATCGAGGCGCTGATCGGCGGCGGCTCGGTGTCGGTGCCCACGCTGCTGCTGCTGGGCACGTTGGGCCAGGTGCCCGTCGCCGTTGTTGCCACCATCGCGGTGCGCTGGCTGGGCGCGCGGCTGCGGCCCGCGCTCGCCGCGATCGCGCTCGGAGCCGGCGCCGTGTACCGGCAGCGCGTGTACATCGTGGCGCTGGGGGCGTGGCCGCTCGCGCCCAGAACGGCGAGAGTCCACGACACGATCAGCGCCGGCTTCAACCGGCGAGGACCGCCCTCCTTCTAAGCCCAGCCATCGCTGATCGCGCGCTCGCGCGCGCACATGACATTTAGAAGGAGGAAATCGCGTGAGCAGAACTCGCGCTCTCATCGTCGTCGCGCTCGTGGTCGTCTTCGTCATCGCCGGCGGCGTGCTCATCTACGCCAACCAGCACAGGGGCGGCCAGAACCTGAGCTTCAACCTCAACGTGACCGGCGCCAGCAAGATGAGTCCGAGTGAGCTCCAGGCGCATCAGGGGGATCACCTCACGATCAACATCACGAGCGATGGGGACGGCGAGGTCCACCTGCACGGGTACGACATCGCGTTCGAGACGAAGGCGGGGCAGACGGTGACCCACAGCTTCACTGCCGACAAAACGTGCAGCTGTGACATCGAGTGGGAGGAGACGAGCACCCACCTCGGCACGCTCACCGTGAGTCCCTGATGCTCGGCGCCCAGATCGTTCTGCACGGGTTCGGTCAGCGCTTTGACCTGTCAGTCCCCCTGTACCTATATCTGTTCGCGGCGAGCGGCGTCGTGTTTCTTTCGTTTGTGCTGGTCGTTCTGTTCGCCGGCGACCAGGTCGGCGCGAAGGCGACCGCGTATCCACGCCGCGCCGTGGGATGGCTCACCGCGATCGCGCGGACACCCTGGCCGCGCGCTGTCGGCGGAGCGATCGGGATCCTCAGCCTTTTGATCGTCGTGGGGGCCGGCTTTTTCGGCTCGAGCGCCGCTTTCTACAACCCTGCCGAATACTTCGTCTGGATCTTCTTCTGGGCGATGCTCGTCATCTTCTCGGGCCTGGTCGGCAACCTCTGGTACCTGCTGAACCCATGGACAGCTATCTACGACGCCGCCGCCCGTGTCACGCCCGTACGCTCACCGTGGAAGCTGCCTGACGTCGGTGTATGGCCGGCCGCGGCGCTCTACTTTTCCTTTGCGTGCCTCGAGCTGACGAGCGGCATGTCGAGCCGGCCGCAGATCGTGGCCGTGGCGGCGGTCGGGTACTCGATCATCACGCTGGCCGGCATGTTTCTCTTCGGGCGCAACCAATGGCTCGAGCACTGCGAGGCGTTCACGGTGCTCTTCGGAATCGTCGGCCGTTTCGGCCCGGTGGAAACGGAACGCTACGAGAGCGGTCGTGTCCGCGCCGTCTACCTGCGGCCATGGGGCGCAGGCCTTCTGCAACCGATCCAGGCAGGATGGGATCGCGTCGGTTTCGTGATCCTGATGCTGAGCACGCTGGCGTTCGACGGCATCCTATCGACGCCGGCGTGGCAAGACTTCACGGTCGCGTTGATCCCGATCTGGCAACCTCTCGGGCAGTTCGGGTTCTTTTTCGTCCGCACGTTAGGACTCGTCCTGCTGACGGTCGCGTTCTTCCTCGTGTTCGTCGCCTTCATGGAGGCTGTCGTCTTTCTCGGCCGCCGCCCTGTGGACATCAAGGCCACCGTGACGGCCTTCGCCCTGACGCTCGTGCCCATCGCGCTGGTCTACAACGCCGCGCACAACTACGGCTACATGGTCGTGCAGGCGCAGTACATCGTTCCGTTGCTCAACGATCCCCTCCAGAAGGGCTGGCACCTATGGCCGGCGGTCGCTTCGTTCAAACCGAGTTTCGCGCTGGCCCAGGCATCGACTGTCTGGTATGCGCAGATCGTGCTGATCGTGCTCGGTCACATCGTGGCGGTTCTACTGTCTCATCTACGCGCTAACTCGGTGTTTCAGTCAGCTCAGAGTGCGCTTCTGAGCCAATACCCCATGCTGGTGTTGATGGTCATGTACACGTTCACGAGCCTGTGGATCCTGGCCCAGCCGATCACCGCCGGGGGATGAGCGGCAAGCGGGCGCGTCCCATGCGCAAGCCGGTCGCCCGCACTCCGGTGTGGGTCGGACCGGCCGCGATCGCGGCGGTGCTCGCCGTGGTGGTCGCGACGTTCCTCATCATCCGTTGGTACACCACGCCGATCACTCCCACGCCGCCCTCCGTGGACACCACACAGCAGGTCGTGTCGCAGATCACGAGCCTCCCCGCGTCCGAGTTCGAGAGCGTGGGTCAGGGCACGGCCAACAACCTGATCAAGCCGGTCACGGGCACGCCTCTGACCGGAGCGACGGGCAAGCCCGAAGTCTTCTACCTGGGCGGCGAGTTCTGTCCGTACTGCGCCGCCGAGCGCTGGCCGCTGATCATCGCGCTGTCGCGTTTCGGGACTTTCTCGGGACTACGGGCCACCAGCTCCTCGTCGACGATCGAGTTTCCGAACACGCCGACGTTCACGTTCCGCAACGCGACCTACACGAGCCAGTACGTCGACTTTCGCGGCGTCGAGTCCAGCGATCGTGACCGCAATCCGCTGCAATCGCCGACCGCGGCCGAGCAGCAGCTGTTCAACAAGTACGACACACAGGGCACGATCCCGTTCGTCGACCTGGGGAATCGCTACGCGTTCGTCGGGTCGATGTACCTGCCTGGCGCCCTTGCCGGCAAGAGCTGGCAGACGGTCGCGAACGACTTGCAGGATCCAAGCTCGGTCCAGGCCAAGGCCATCATCGGCTCGGCCAACCTGCTCACCGCTGCGATCTGCAAGATGACCTCCGATCAACCCGACGCGGTTTGCTCCAGCGCGACGATCCAGACGCTCGAAAAGAAACTCGGCTAGTGGCTCGAGCTCAGCTCGCGGCCATCGCGCTCAGCCTGGCTGGAGTGGGCATATCGCTCTACCTGACCCTGTTGCATTTCTCGGGTGTCGCGCCCACCTGTCCGGTCTCGGGCGTGATCAACTGCGAGGCGGTGCTGTCGAGCTCGTACGCGGTGATCGCGGGGACGTCGGTGCCGACCTCGGCCGCGGGGATCGTTTGGTTCGGCGCCAGCGCGCTGATCTGGGGCTGGCGCTGGGATCCGCTCCAGCTGGCGTGGTCGGCGATCGGCCTGCTGGCGGTCGTCTACCTGGTCTTCATCGAGATCGTGCGCCTTGGAGTGATCTGCCTGTGGTGCACCGCTGCGCACCTCCTGGTGATCGCGATCGTGATGATCGCGGTCGCCCTCTCCCTGCAAGCGAGACGGCTCGGGAGAGGGGCGTAAGTGGCGAAGGTCACCTGGCCGTTCGATCTCAGCGTTTACGTGGGTCTGGTGGTCCTCTTTTTCGGCCACGCCTGGCTGGCCCGCGGCGCGGCCGACGTCGAGCGCAAGCACACGGTCTACTTCCTGGCCGGGCTGTTCACCGTCTGGCTCGCCCTCGAAACGCCCATCGACACCATCTCCGATTACTACCTCGACAGCGTGCACATGCTCCAGCACGTCCTGCTGGCCTTCGTCGCGCCGCCCCTGATGCTCCTGGGCCTGTCTCCGGCGATGGCTGGGTGGCTGCTCCGCGTCCCAGGTCTGCGTGCGATCACGGAGCCGATACCGGCCCAGGTGATCGCTGCTGTGGTGATGATCGCGTGGCACCTCCCCACGCTCTACGACGCGACTCTAGCCCACGAGTCGCTGCACATCCTCGAGCACGTGATGTTCATCGGCTCCGGCCTGGTCCTGTACTGGCCGATCGTGCAGGCGACGTCGGCCCACGCCCGGTGGGAGATGTCGGCGGGGGCGAAGCTCGTCTACATGCTGCTCGCGACCCTGCCGCAGGACGGTGTCGCGCTGGTCCTGATCTTTTCGCGCGTGCCCTTCTATGACTTCTACACCCACGCGCCGCGGCTCCTCGAAGGGTTCACCGCGCTCATCGACCAGACGATCGCGGGCGCCGTGCTGATGATCTTCGGCAAGGTGACCCTGGGCATCGCGGCCGGGGTCGTCTTCTTCCGGTGGTTCGGCGCCGAGCACCGCGCCGACCGAGGGATAGAATCGCCGCTAGGGGTGCGGCGAAACTGAAGTACAGCGAAAGCATTCTCGACCTCGTCGGGAACACCCCACTGGTGCGCCTGAAGAAGGTGACCGCCGGTCTCAAACCTACGATCCTGGCCAAGCTCGAGGAGCTGAACCCGGGCGGCAGCGTCAAGGACAGGATCGGCCTGACCATGATCGAGGAAGCCGAGCGCACCGGCCAGCTACGGCCGGGCGGCACGATCATCGAGCCGACCTCCGGCAACACCGGCCACGGCCTGGCGATGGTGGCCGCGATCAAGGGTTACAAGATGGTCTTCGTCATGCCGGACAAGATGTCGGCGGAGAAGATCAGCCTCCTCAAGGCTTACGGCGCGGATGTGGTGGTCTGCCCGACGAACGTCGAGCGCGAGTCGCCGCAGTCCTACTACTCGGTCGCCGACCGCCTGGCTCGGGAGATCCCGGGCGCGTTCCAGCCGAACCAGTACTTCAACCCGCGCAACCCCGAGGCGCACTACCAGACGACAGGCCCCGAGATCTGGGACCAGACCGAGGGCAAGGTCGACGTCTTCGTCTCGGGCATGGGCACCGGCGGCACGATCAGCGGGGTCGCGAAGTACCTCAAGGAGCGCAAGCCTTCGGTCCACATCGTGGGAGCCGACCCGGAAGGTTCGCTCTACTCAGGGCCGATCGCGCCGTACAAGGTGGAGGGCGTGGGCGAGGACTTCATGCCGGGGACGATGGACATCAAGATCGTCGACCAGATCGTTCAGGTCACCGACAAGCAGTCGTTCGTCGCTGCGCGCAGGCTCGCGCGCGAGGAGGGCATCCTGGTCGGCGGCTCCTCGGGGCTCGCGCTGCATGCCGCGATGGAGGTCGCGCGCGAGCGCGAGGCGGATCAGGTGATCGTCGTCCTGTTTCCTGACACCGGGCGCAACTACCTGAGCAAGTTCTTCAGCGACGAGTGGATGCGGCAGAACGGTTACCTCGCGCGCTTGGGCGCGGTGCGCATCCGCGAGGTGCTTGCGGAGCACTCCAAGGATCTCCCGCCCCTGGTCACGGTCGAAGCCGGTCGTTCGGTCGGCGAGGCGATCGACCTGATGCAGCGCTACGGCATCTCCCAGCTGCCCGTGGTCGAGGAGTCGAACGGGCAGGGCATCGTGGGTGCGCTGCAGGAGCGGACGCTGCTCGACCGCGTCTATCGCGATCCCGCGGTGGTCAGCACGGCAGTGTCGGCGGCGATGGACGCGCCGCTGAGCCAGGTCGCGGTGGACTCCTCGCTCGACGACGCATTCGAGCCGCTGTTGCGCGGCGAGCAGGCGGTGCTCGTGATGGATGCGGGGCAGCCGGTCGCGGTCATCACGCGGGCGGACCTGCTCGAATTCGTCGCCCACCGCGGCCGGGCGTAGATTTGCCCGACAAGACAAAAGGCTGGGGATTCTCCACTCGCGCCTTACACGTCGGGCAGGGGCCCGATCCCGCCACAGGCGCGGTGGTCCAGCCGATTCACATGGCGACGACCTTCGCCCAGCAGGGAGTGGGCGAGCACAAAGGGTTCGAGTACTCGCGGACCGGCAATCCCACGCGCAACGCCCTGGAGGAGTGCCTCGCGGCGCTCGAAGACGCGCGCCACTGTCTGGCTTTCTCCTCCGGGCTTGGTGCCGAGACGACGTTGATGCTATTGCTGAATCCCGGCGACCACGTCGTCTACATGGAAGACGTCTACGGCGGGACGTTCCGCCTGTTCGACAAAGTCCTCAAGCGCTTCGGGATGACCTTCACCGCCGTGGACGCGAGCGACGTGGACCAGGTCGAGGCCGCGATGACCGACAAGACGCGGATGGTATGGCTCGAGTCGCCCACCAACCCCCTGCTCCGCGTCGTCGACATCGACGCAGTGAGCGAGGTCGCGCACAGCCGCGGCGCGATGGTCTGCGTCGACAACACGTTCGCGACGCCGTACCTGCAGCAGCCGCTGCACCTCGGCGCCGACGTCGTCGTGCACAGTTCGACGAAGTACATCGGCGGGCACAGCGACGTGGTGGGCGGGGCCATGATGACCAACAGCGACGAGCTGGAGAAGCAGCTGCGCTTTCATCAGAACGCCGTCGGCGCGGTGCCGTCTCCCTTTGACTGCTGGCTGCTGCTGCGCGGCGTGAAGACCCTGGCGTTGCGAGTCGAGCGACAGAGCGAGAACGCGCTGGAGATCGCCTCCGCGCTGGCGCGCCACGAGGCGGTCAAGCGGGTGTTCTATCCCGGACTGGACGCGCATCCCAACCACGCCATCGCCGGCCGGCAGATGCGCATGTTCGGCGGCATGGTGAGCTTCGAGGTGGCCGACGAGGCGACCGCGTTCCGCACGCTGGAGCGCCTCAAGATCTTTGCCCTCGCCGAATCGCTCGGTGCTGTGGAGTCGCTGGCCGAGCATCCCGCGCGGATGACACACGCTTCGATCCCCGCTTCCGAACGGCAGCGCGCCGGCGTGGGCGACGGCCTGATCCGGCTGTCGGTCGGTGTGGAGGATGTCGCGGATCTCATTGCCGATCTCGAGAACGCCCTAAGCTAGGCGCCCATGTCGCCCCGCGACCTACCGAGTCGCACCCTGTATCAAGGTCGTGACCGCGCCGGCGCCCGCTCGTTTCTGTACGCGATCGGCTTGGCCGCAGAGGACATCGGCAAGCCCTTCGTCGGCGTCTCGAACGTGTGGACGGAAACGATGCCGTGCAACTTCGGGCTGCGCGACCTCGCCGCTCCGTTGAAGAAGGGCATCAAGGCCGCGGGCGCGAACCCGATGGAGTTCAACACGATCGCCATCTCGGACGGCATCACGATGGGCACCGAGGGCATGAAGACCTCGCTCGTGAGCCGCGAGGTCATCGCCGACTCGATCGAGCTCGTGGCCCGCGGCCACATGTTCGACGCACTGGTCACCCTGTGCGCCTGCGACAAGACGATCCCAGCGTCGGCGATCGCGCTGGTCCGAGTCGACCGGCCCGGCTTCCTTTTATATGGCGGCTCGATCATGGCCGGCACGTGGCGCGGCAAGCAGGTCGCGGTGGGCGACGTCTACGAGGCGATCGGCGCGGCGGCCGCGGGCAAGATCACCGATGCCGACCTCGCCGAGCTCGAGGCCGTCGCTTGTCCTGGTCCGGGCGCGTGCGGCGGCCAGTACACGGCCAACACGATGTCGATGCTCATGGAGGTGATCGGCCTCTCGCCCGTGGGCTTCAACTCCATCCCTCAGATGGATCCCGAGAAGCACCGGGCCGCGGAGCGGGTGGGCAAGCTCGCGCTCGACGTGCTCGCGGCCGATCGGCGGCCTTCGCAGATCCTGACGCGCCGCGCCTTCGACAACGCGATCGCCGCGGTCGCCGCAAGCGGTGGCTCGACCAACGCGGTGCTTCACCTGCTCGCCCTGGCGCGCGAGGTCGGCGTCGACCTCGCGATCGACGATATCGATCGCATCAGCCGCCGTACTCCTTTGCTGTGCGACCTCAAGCCCGGTGGACGTTTTGCCGCGGTCGAGCTGCACCGAGCCGGAGGGATCGGCGTCCTGACCCAACGTTTGATCGAGGGCGGCTACGTCGACGGCGACGCGCTGACCGTCACCGGGCGCACCCTCGGCGAGGAGTGCGAGTCGGTCAAGGAGACCCCCGGCCAGGAGGTCGTCGCGCCGCTGTCCCGCCCGCTTCGGACTGAAGGCGGCTTGGTCGTCTTGAAGGGCAACCTGGCGCCCGATGGCGCGGTGACCAAGATCACGCAGCACACGACCACCACGCATCGCGGCCCCGCGCGGGTCTTCAACCGCGAAGAGGATGCGTTCGCAGCGGTTTACGCCGGCCGGATCAAGCCGGGAGACACGGTGGTGATCCGCTATGAAGGCCCCAAGGGCGGGCCGGGTATGCGCGAGATGCTGCAGGTCACGGCCGCGATAGTCGGCGAGGGCTTGGGCGGGTCGGTGGCGATGGTCACCGACGGCCGCTTCTCTGGCGCCACGCAGGGCCTGATGCTTGGCCACGTCGCACCGGAGGCGGCGGTAGGGGGCCCGCTG
>Ga0070697_100003930_pt1 | contig 11420 bp, 10 predicted proteins | sample KBSK1501metaG_FD_65475 | JGI IMG/M metagenome (GOLD analysis project Ga0070697, IMG submission 65475) | Corn, switchgrass and miscanthus rhizosphere microbial communities from Kellogg Biological Station, Michigan, USA - KBS K1-50-1 metaG | ecosystem: Host-associated > Plants > Roots >... | reverse complement strand
GTTCTGGCAAAAGCTGATGTGTGGTGAAGACATCTACGACTATCCAGCGGAACTGAAGTGCAAAGACGGATCCGTGAAACAGGTCCGGATCCATTCCAACGGGCTGTGGGAGGAAGGGCGATTTATCCGCACCCGTTGCTTCGTCCGTGACGTGACCGAGCAAATGAAGATGGAAGAAGCGCTCAGAAAAAGCGAGAAATTGGCCCTGGCTGGCCGATTCGCCGCCACGGTTGCGCATGAGATCAGTAACCCTTTAGAAGCGCTCAGAAACCTTATTCACCTGGCCCGCACCGCTGAGGAAGAATCGAAATACAGCGCTCACTACCTCACGCTGGCGGATTCCGAACTTTCTCGCGTGGCTCAGATCACAAAGAGATTTTTGGGTTTCTATCGAGAGAAAGCAGATCCGGTTCAAATTAAAGTCTCGGAAGTCTTGGACGAAGTGGTCGCCATGTTGGGCCCGACACTGGATAGGAAAGGGCTTCGCATCGAACGACGATATGAGCGCGAGTCTCAGGTGCTGGCGTCCACCGGACACATACGTCAGATCATCTTGAATCTGGTGGCAAATGCCGTCGATGCCTGCGAGCGCGGTGAAAAAATCATACTGCATGTTCGCGCTGCGACCGATTGGAAAAACGGAAATGGCCGTGGCGTGCGGATCGTTGTTGCCGACACCGGCCATGGCATTCCGGCGGAGGAGCGCAACAGAATATTCGAGCCTTTCTTCACTACCAAGCAGGATGTTGGTACTGGCCTGGGGCTGTGGATTACTAAAAAGTTAATTGAGAACTATGGAGGCCGCATCCGGGTACGGAGCAGCCAAGTCGAGGGACACAGCGGTACCACGTTCAGTATGTTCTTTCCGAAACAGGTTGCTTCGCAGCTTGGCCTGGCCGCGTAACCGAAGTTGTGTCTAGCTTGCCTTCCGTTTCACCGTCGTCGTCGATGCATAAGATGGACGGACGATGAGTTCTCATAGGAGATTCGGCACTTAGCATTTAGCACTTGGCCACTTGGGGTTTGTGTTGGATCCGGAGAAAACTTCAACTGGCTAATTGCTAATTGCTAGTGCTAAATGCTATCGAACCAGCCCATTCTAATGAGTTGTTGCTTTCGCAGGGACGCCCTCAACCTGATCTAGATAAGCCACGTAAGCCGCGAGCAGACGGTATGTCTGATAATAATCGTCGAGTCGCATGGCAGAAAGCTTGTCCTTTGACGTGTGCAGGATGCGAGCATTCCAGGTCTCTTGAGTTAGCGAGTGAATGGTAATGCGAGGAATCTTACGTTCGGTAAACGACTCGGCGTCGCTGCTGCCGATTTGATCTACATTGACCCCAGTGATCGGTAGGTTCAGTTGGTTCGCGATATAAGCAAGGGAATCAATCATCCACTGGTCCGAATGGGTAGCCCAGACTTCGCTGGGCGCCAGTCCTAGCGTGTCCATGTTCACCATTGCGTCGGTCGCGGCGACCTGTTCCTTGGTCATTTGTCGGACATAGTAATGCGATCCGACCAGGCCTTTCTCCTCGTCCGTAAACCCGATGAAGATATAAGTATGCTTGCGCGGCTCAATCTTCACTGCTTCGTATAGGGAGGGCAGCAGCGAAGCGCCGCTCCAGTTGTCGACGACTCCGTCACCTTCGGACACGCGATCGAAGTGTGCTCCGACAATGATGACCTTGTCAGAACTGCCCGGCAGCACGCAAATGACGTTGGGGAGTTTCGCCCCCTTCACCGGCTGTTCGGAAATGTGCTGCCCGTCGCAACCGGCGTCAATGAACATTTGCTTTAGCGTCGCCTCACGTTGCTTGTTGTCGCCGACGTATTTCCTCAGGCGAGCTTCGACCCTCTCACGCGAAACTAAACTGAACTGGAGTGTCTCGGCAGTAGCGACGATGCAGGCGCACAGCAAAAGTACGGTAGAGAGAGCGGCGAAATGTTTTGATCGCGGCATTGGATAGCAGGCCCTAGGTTCCGAGTGTCTATTATGACAACGGACGCATTGCCATCCTTTCGATTTGAGACTTTCCTTGCCGTGATCGAAGCCAAAGCTCGATCATCAGTGTGTTGATCGAGAAACCAATCCAGAAGGCGATACCAAAGAACTGATTAGGTGAAAGATGGGTGATACGACTGGTAGCGAAAAATATTCCCATCACTGGCCGGGTAGTTGCGATGCCAAGAAGGATTGCAATGGCCCGCGTGATCCATTGCAAGGTCAGCGCCGGCTCGCGACGGAACTGCCATGCTCGAAATAGCGAGAACAGAAAGAGACTGTTGAATAACAGAACGGCAGAGCGTTCCACCCAACCGCCAACCGAATACCTGCTCATCGCATAAGCCGTAACACCTATGACTAGTCCGAGAGGGAACAGAAAGCGTTTGGGCCAGGCCGCCCTCGAGAACCGGCGAATGTAGACAAACGGAGTGAGCAGGACAAAAGCCAATGCCGGAAGAATATGCGCCAACGTGAGCGCTGCATGCGACGCAAATGCGGCATCCAGTTCGGCCAACTGCGGTGGCGCAGATTGTGGTGGGTGGGCAAGGGCAACTGTGCGCCGAATCACCACGGCCACGGAAATCACAATGCACGCCCAAAATCCGATGCGCAGCCAGCGCGAGAAACTTTGCCTTTCTGGCACAATCGCTTTGGTCCCACCGACCTTAGCGTTCGTCTGCACGACTACTCCTCCTTGAAATTAGACAATATTAGGCCTAATTGCAATTCTCAAATTTCCCCGCTGCACTCCGACAATCCGCTGGCACTCATGCCCGTGATTGACTTGCTTTAGTTCGACACCTAAGATTTCACGCCAACGGATCAAGGAGGGCACCATGAATCGGGAACGGGCGCTGAAGATTTTGTTGGTGTTGGTGGGACTCCTGTTTTCGGCGGGCATTTATCCTCTGACAGTGTCGTTATGGAAAATGAAACAGGCGGACTACGGCGATGACATGATGCTCAGCCTCTATTTCGCGCTTGGCATTTTCCTGTTGATGGCCGTGCGTAACCCGTCGGCAAATCGCAGCCTGATCGCCTTCGCAGCATGGTCGAGCTTCGCTCATGGCGCGGTCATGGCGGTCTTGGCATTCCAGATTCCCAACGAACGCAAAGATCTGCTGATCGCGGTGGCTGTGCTTTGCATCATCGGTGTAGCCCTGATCGTGCTGGCTCCGGCAAAGCGGCCAGGAGAGTTGGCATCCGCGGCTAGTGCGTAGGCTCGCGAAATCAAGATTCCGGATTGACTGCAACTTCTTGGTGATTGACCGCACCTCTGATCCAACCTAAGATTGCACTTCCAATGATCGGTCATAGCCTTTCCCACTACAAAATTACCAGCAAGCTCGGCGGCGGGGGCATGGGAGTGGTGTATAAGGCCGAAGACACGGAACTGGGCCGCTTCGTCGCCATGAAGTTCTTGCCTGAAGGCGTTGCCCAGGATGCCCAATCTCTGGAGCGTTTCCGTCGCGAGGCGCGCGCGGCTTCCGCCCTGAACCATCCCAACATCTGCACTATTTACGAAATTGGTAAGCACGATTCCCAGTCCTTCATTGCCATGGAGTTTCTTGACGGGACAACGCTGAAACACCGCATTACCCAGCGGCCGCTTGACGTTGGCCTGCTCCTCGCGCTTGCCATCGAGATTGCCGATGCGCTGGACGCCGCGCACTCCAAAGGGATTGTTCACCGCGACATTAAACCTGCAAATATTTTCGTAACCGAACGTAATCATGCCAAGATCCTTGATTTTGGATTGGCGAAAGTCATGGCGGAACGCAACAAGGTCTTGGAACCTGCGGGAGCTACACTCGAGCCCACGGCCGGAGTGAGCCTCGAGCAACTGACCTCGCCCGGTTCGACCCTGGGAACAGTGGCGTACATGAGCCCCGAGCAGGCGCTCGGCGAAGAATTGGATGCACGCACGGATGTGTTCTCATTCGGCGTGGTCCTGTATGAAATGAGTACCGGTCGTCTACCGTTCGAGGGCAACACGTCAGCAGCGATTTTCAACGCCATTCTTAACAAAGTTCCAATTGCGCCAGTGCAATTGAATCCCGAACTCCCTTCGGAACTGGAACACATCGTCAACAAAGCATTGGAAAAAGACCGCGACTTGCGGTACCAGAGCGCAGCTGAAGTGCGAGCCGATCTCAAACGTTTGCAGCGCGACTGGATTGCGTCCTCGCGGAAGCAACTTGTAACGACAGAATCCGGCACATCGGTGACACCCGCGGCATCGGTGCCGAGCTTTACGACGCAGGCAGCAGCAGGTACGAAGCGAGCACGCATTCCCCTCCTAGCCGGAGTAGCTTTACTTCTGTTGTTTGCGGGTGCAGTCGTCGGTCTCCTGGTTGGTCAGCGAACCGCCAAACCGCCTGTGCCCACGTTTCGCGAGCTGAGCTTCAGCCGGGGTGCGCTGCAGACGGCCCGGTTTGCTCCCGACCCGCGTTCGGCTATTTACAGCGCTTCCTGGGAGGGCAATCCGGAAGCCGTCTTCATCAGTTCTCCGAATTCAACCGAGTCCCGCGACCTTAGCCTCCCCGCAACGGAAGTCTTGTCGGTTTCGGCAGGGGGACAGTTGGCAGTGCTGCGGCACTTCAGCGTCAGTCCCAATCACTTCACTCATCGCGGCACTCTGGCTCAGGTTTCCATCGGCGCGGATGCACCGCGCGATCTGCTGGACAGCGTTGAAGCTGCGAGCTGGACACCCAGTGGACAAGCGCTGGCAGTGGTCCACGTCGTGAACGGCCAAAGCCAAATTGAGTATCCCATCGGCAAAGTGCTGTATCAAACCGCCGGCTGGATCAGCGATTTACGGTTTTCCCCCGACGGTGATCGCCTCGCATTCGTTGACCATAATCTTCTGGGAGACGACGGTGGAACCATCAGCGTTGTTGACCTGAATGGCAAGAAGACTGACCTGACCCAGCGCTGGGCGAGCGTCCTCGGCGCTGCCTGGTCACCTTCCGGAGATGAAATCTGGTTCACCGCCACGGCTTCCGGCTTCAGCCGTTCGTTGCGCGGCGTCACTCTCTCGGGCAGGGTGCGCGATCTGCTCAGCGCTCCAGGGACTCTCACTCTGCACGACGTCGGCGCTGGCGGCCGGGCCTTGATCTCGCGGGACGCGCTGCGCGCTGGGGCCATCGGCCTGGCGCCAGGCGAAAATAAGGAACGCGATCTGAGTTGGCAGGACTGGACTGTCCCCATCGACATCTCAGAAGACGGTAAACTCATCCTCTTCATCGAGGCAGGCGAGGCTGGAGGCGGCGAATATGCAGTGTTTAGCCGCGATACCAATGGTAGCTCCGCCGTCCGTCTGGGGCAGGGCTCTGCGAACGCGTTTTCTCCAGATGGGAAGTGGGCCCTGGTTCTGCGGCAGAACATTTCCCCTCCGGACTTCGTGCTTCTCCCCACTGGCGTGGGACAACAGCGAGCGGTTCCTACCGGCAATGTGATTCCCGCTACCGGTCAGTTCTTCGCGGATTCCAAGCATCTGGTATTTGGAGGTAACGAGCCTGGACACGCCTCACGCGTCTATGTCGTGAGCGTGGACGGTGGTCAACCCCATCCTATTACTCCCGAGGGTTTTGGTTTGGGAGCGTACCCCCGTTCCGTCTCGCCGGATGGGACGCGAATCGCCACAGTTAGCAGTGACGGGATTGCCTTGGTTTCGGTCGATGGCGGCGAACCGCAATTGGTCCGCGGCTCACAAGCCGGCGACAACCCTCTGCGCTGGGCTAGAGGCGGGAACGAACTGTTCGTTGGACGGCGTGGCGAAACATCTTGTCCGGTGTCGCGGCTAGACCTCCAAACCGGCGTTAGAAAGGCATGGAAAACAGTCGTCCCACCGGATGCCGCCGGAGTGACTGGCGTTTCGTGCCCTCGAATCGCCGCAGACGAGGAACACTACGTTTTTGGCTATGTCCGCAACTTGTCTGATCTGTTTCTTGTGGAGCACTTGAAGTAGATAACTCCCGTCGGGTAATAGCTATTCCTTGGTGAGAGTACCGGCCCAGACGAAGCCATTTGGGATCGCAACAAAAATGATCTGATCGGCGCTCTGCAGGATGACAAAATGCCAGCTCTGGTCGACGCCAGCAATCGTCATGGTTGTCGTTCCGGTGCAGTCCGAATTCACATTGTAGGTACCCGCAACCGGTTGGCCGGGCATAAGCACGCCGCCGAAACTCGCGTTGTCGACGCCCGAAATGCTCCCATCGGCCCCGAATGAAATCTGACCTCCATGCGCGAAGGGCACGAAGCCGCCGACGCGCGGGAAGCTATTGCTACCCCCAGCCGCGACGAGACCGTCCGTAGAGTAGCCATACGAGTTGCCGCTGAGGATAGTAGCGGAGCATGATGCCGCCATTAATCGCAGGGTGCCGGACTCAACTGTGCCGGTGTTTGCGCCGACAAATTTGATCTCTTGGCCCCCGCTGGTAATCACGATATTCAGTCTGATGCCGGCACCGGTAGCGAAGGAAATTGTGCCCGTGGTGCAATCTGAATTCACTCTGTACGTGCCCGAATCGACGTGAGGGAGTAATCCACCGCCGAAGTTCGTGTCGTGTGCTCCAGAGAAATTTCCGTTTCCATCAAAGGTGAAGTGTCCGAAGTGCACGAAAGGCACAAAAGCGCCGATTTTCGCTCCTTGGGTGTTGCCAGCTGCTCCCAGCGCGTGGCCCTCCCATCCATACGTGGCGTTCAGAATGCTGTTTGGGTTTGCGCAGGTACTTTTGGCCTGGGGAGGAAGACCAACGAACAAAAGGACGATTCCAACTACTGTGCAAATGAACAGTGGTTTCATGAGGCCCGCTCCTTTAACTTGGGTAGGGTTTTGTCCGAGGCCGCCGACTCCGGCGTCCCGGTGAGAACCAACTCTGGTTTACACGGACTCGTACGTCAATTCAGGGCTTCTCCAGTTTCTAGCTCTTTTTTCGCTAGGTGTAAGACGTTGTTTCTGCTGCTCTTTGGGTTAGTCAGTACAGAGAAGAGAATCGTGAAGGTGCGAAAGTGCTAGACTCTCGATTCGAGCAAGGTGTTCTGTGGCCATCCTTCCTTCTTCCGCTCAGATTGTTTCGTTCGGTGTGTTCACCGCCGACTTACGCAGTGGAGAGCTGTACAAAAATGGCATTAAAGTGAGATTGGAGAGACAACCGTTTCACGTTCTTTCCATGCTTTTGGAAACTCCGGGCGAGTTAGTTTCACGTGAGGAATTGCGTAATCGCCTGTGGCCACAAGACACATTCGTAGACTTCGACCACGCACTCAATACGGCTATCACCAAGATTAGAGCAGCGGTTGGGGATGAATCCGATAACCACGGTTTGCGGAGACCGTACCACGACGAGGGTACCGTTTCGTTGCGCCTGTCAGCGGGGTCACCGGTCGTGCGCCGGCGACTACTGCCGAAACCGGCCTAGGTGTCAAATCTGCTTCGTCCATCCGCAAAACCCCGGTCATGGCGGTTATCGGGATATTGGCCGTTCTTGGCGGTTTATCGGTATTCTGGTTATTGTCACCGGTCCCGCCGCCAAGGGTGCTGAAGTATAGCCAGCTTACAAGCGATGGGCAGTACAAGGACGGCCTGCTTACCGATGGGAGCCGACTCTATTTCACGGTGGCAAAATCAAGTCGTTTCACGCTGGCTCAGATATCTACGGCTGGTGGACAAGTCAGTCCCGTCTCGGTTCCGTTCGAACAGGTGGGGCTGTCCGACATCTCTTCCGATGGTTCCTCGCTGCTCGTGCATGCCTACGCGGCTGTTGAAGATGACGATCCTAAGGCGACGTACCTGCTTCCGCTCCCGGCCGGGACTCCGAAAGGTCTTGGGGGTGGCGCTCTTTTAGAAGCGACTTGGTCGCCCGATGGACGCTCGATCGCCTACCGCGAGGGCACGGACTTATATGTCGCGAGGGCGGATGGCAGCGCACCTCGCAAGCTGGCAACGCTGCAAGGCCCTCCACTCTCGCCGCGTTGGTCACCGGATGGAAAGCTATTGCGCTTTTCTGTATGGATCGGGTTGGGGAATCACTCACTTTGGGAAGTCCAGAGTGACGGCAGCCACTTGCATCAACTTTTTCCTGGTTGGAACAATCCGCCAGCGGAGTGCTGCGGCAAGTGGACGCCAGACGGAAGATATTTCATTTTCATGTCCTCGCGGGGTGAGGCGACCAAAGGTGAATCGGCAACCAACCTCTGGGCGGTTCGCGAAAAGGACGAATATTTCAGAAGGGTTAGTCACAAACCGGTACAACTCACCCTTACATCGACAGGCACGGCCCAAATCGTCTCGGCTGTGCCGAGCCGAGACGGGAAGCGGCTGTTCGTGATTAGTGGCAATGAGCGATACGAACTGGTGCGCTACGATAAGGTCTCGAGGAACTTCCTGCCCTACCTTCCTGGACTCAATGGGGTCAAATTTTCCTTTTCCAGGGATGGGGTATGGGTGGCTTACGTCAATTTTGCGGACAATACGCTCTGGCGCAGCAGGGTGGACGGCAGTGAGCGTCTGCAGCTTACTTTTCCTCCGATGAATGCTAATTTCATCTCCTCATGGTCTCCGGACGGGAGTCAGATTGCTTTCCCCGCGAGCTTGCCGGGTAGACCCGTTCAAATATTCCGTATATCCCGTGATGGTGGCAGCCCCGAACAGCTAACTGAAGGCAAGCACAGAGATGGAGATGCCAGGCCTTCCTGGTCTCCCGACGGGAAGACACTCGTGTTCGGAGAATACCGCGGCGAATTCCCCGATTCTGGCGCTCCGGCGAAAATTCCTCCCATGTATGTCTGGTTGCTCGACTTGCAGAGTCACAAACTGACAACATTACCAGGATCGGCGGATTTGTTTAGGCCCGCCTGGTCTCCGGACGGACGCTATATCTCCGCGTATTCCAAAGATGGGAACCTCTTAGTATTTGACTTTGCTACTCAAAAGTGGACCGAGATCGTCAAGCCACCAAATGAGTGGTGCGCTTGGTCTCACGATGGAAAATACATTCAGTGTGGCTCGGTGGTAAGAGGGGAAGAGGTCTGGCAACGCGTGCGTGTCACTGATCACAAAGTAGAAACGGTAACCAGCCTAAAGAATCTAGCGCGAGTGGGTTTTAATGGCATCAACACGTGGCTCGGTGCCGCACCAGACGACTCGCCGCTGGCAATTCGGGATGTCAGCAGCTTCGACATCTACGCAGTCGACTGGGAACTGCCCTGAGCATACCTGTCAGAAAGGGGTAAGCCGCTTAATCAGCCCGAATTATTAGAACCAAAAGCCACGCCAAACCGCGCCGGCGTTAGCACCAACTGTGGCTTGGCTGAGTATGGCGATGTTTCCATAGTCCCCAGTAGAACTCGGCTATCTCGGCGTTGGCGAATTTCTTCCAACCTATGTCGAGATTAGTGGACGGTGACCTGAATGATCGGGCGACGAACGACGATCCGCCCACCTTCATCCTGGTAGTAGTAATGAGGACGGCCCTGGTACATGTAAGTCCGGCATCCATCTTTTTTGGCTTGGCCCGGCGGTAATCCGCAATTGCCCCAACCGGTTTTTTTCCCGTGGCTCCATCCAGGCGGACGGTTGTCGCGATCTCCGTACACACGATATTCGTATCCGTCGCGGCGATCCCAGCCCCGGTCGTCGTCCCGATCTTGCTTCTTTCCTTGCTGGTGTTTGTCTTTCTTCCCGTGATCCGCCATCGCTGCGGGTGTGCCCAAACTTAGTGCGGCAAGCAGTCCGAATATTGCCAACATGCGTTTGCTCATGTCTTCTCCATCCTTTCTACCTGCATCAGATTATCCTGACCGGCTCGTATTGGCACCATTACGTAGGTATGGGCCTGACACTTGTAAAAAAGGCGTTTACACAGAAACGGGCCGTTTGTGGTGATGACAGGACTCAAACTAAACGCAAATACTCCTCCGTCCCACGTCACACAATTGACGTGAACAGGCGAAGGGAGGATGTACATAACGCAAACCAACAAGAGCAAAACTAGCGACACGCATGCGGTTACTTCGGCTTTGGTTTGTCGCCGTCCCAAAGCGCTTTATGAAGCACAGTCTCCCCATGTTGGGGAAGGAACTTCGTAGCCACCAGGTTTCCATTCATGTCGAAAGCCTTCGCAAATACGTGGGTGATACTTAACGGTTTAGGGGGTATAGGAAATACCCAAGTCCGGGGTTGACCCCACGGCGACGTCCCGCGCCAGTCAAAAATGGTTGCAGTTCCGAGCCGGTACTCATTACTCGCTGTGTCCGCGGGCACGGCCCAGATTTCAATCTTCGATACATTAACTCCGCGCACAACATTGACAATGATGAGAAATTGCACCGCACTCACTCTAAGAACGGTCTGACGTTGCGGCCACGTTTGAGCAATCGTTTGCCATCCGAGTGCAAGCGACAAAAGTAGCAACGTGTATCGCATGACGTGATTGTACGTCCAAGCTATTTATTTCGGCCGACTTGCCTTTGATTTTGAGGATATGTGGTTTAGGGCCGGGAGTGCCAGGTTTCCTGCTTGATCGTTCTCCTTGTTTGCCGTTCCTACCTTTCAATTAAGGTGCATCAAACTCGCCATGCGTCGGTCTTGCCATAGACTTGCGGAGCAGGATACGCTTAATTCTTTGAGGCAATTCCGCTGCTGTCAATTACCCGTAGACTCGATCGGGGGTTTCGGTGCGGCTAGATTTTGGTAAACTTTGCATTAGCACAGAGCCACACATGGTCAGGAGGACCACCACATGTTCCGAGGCAAATGTCTTTCAATATTTTTCCTGTCTGTTCTGATGACAGGCGCTTCTTTCGCAATGGGACCACAATCAGACCAGAGTGCTACGCAGGACATGAAAGATGCTGGGCACGCCACAAAAGAGGCGGCTAAGGACACAGGACGGGCAACGAAGAAAGCTGCGAAAAAAACGGGTCATAAAGTAAAGAAGACCACGAAAAAGGTCACGCATAAAGCGGCGCACAAGACCAAAGAGGGTGCGGAGAAGGTGGAAGATAAGACGCGGCCAAACTAGATTTGGAAAACGCCCAAGTCCGGCTCTAGCCTAATTTCGGGGTGCGGGCTTTCGTTTCTTTACGGTTCGTCTAAACAACGGAGCTCCCCAGGCTCCGGCTGCCAGCAGGGCCCCGAAAAGAATAATGGCGTCGATACTCTCCCGTCCCTCGCGGGACCAGTAGACGTCCCTTAGGTTCAGCCACAGAGCAAATTCGTCAAGGGTAAGGGCAGCGCCCACGCCGTAAAGGATCGACATCAGCCGACTCAGGAAGATCGACGAGTCATCAGCGCCCGTCCCGATCTCAGAAAGCCACCCATACCCCACCAGAAGAAGAATAATGATTCCAAAGACCAGGTGGTGAATGTGCCGGCCACCGAGCTCGATGAAATGGAATGGCGGAATCT
>Ga0070697_100003929_pt1 | contig 11421 bp, 10 predicted proteins | sample KBSK1501metaG_FD_65475 | JGI IMG/M metagenome (GOLD analysis project Ga0070697, IMG submission 65475) | Corn, switchgrass and miscanthus rhizosphere microbial communities from Kellogg Biological Station, Michigan, USA - KBS K1-50-1 metaG | ecosystem: Host-associated > Plants > Roots >... | reverse complement strand
CAGCGTAAAGGCCGGCGCGATGCCCGCCTGGGCGAAGGAGGCCCGATCCATGAACTGGTTCATGATCGCAATCGCGACCTGCGAATTCTGGGGATTGCCCTGGTTGTAGTAGGCGGTGATGGCCGTCGATCCCTGGCCGATAGAGGCCGGAAGGATGGCGACCAGGTCGCGGTTTCCTTGCGTCAATTCACGCTTTTCCGCGTCGAGGCTGCCCAGATGCAGCTTGACCGCCTTGATACCTTGAAGATTGCTGATGATGGTGTTGCTGACCTGATTGTGGGCCTGGTCGACGACCCCGATATTCACCGAGGGGGTGTTGTTGCCAAAGTTGATCAGGCCGAAGATGCCCATGATCATCAGCGGGACCAGCAAGCTGAAGAAGATCGCGCCGCGGTTGCGGAAGTAGGCCTTCAGCGACGACCAGGTCAGCATCACAAAGGGGTTGCGCTTCACGCTAGCTTTCGCGCAGTCCGTGCCCGGTCAAGTCGAGGAAGACGTCCTCGAGGTTGGCTGAGCGCTCGACCCGTTCGCCCTGAAATCCTTTGTCGAGCAGCCGCTGGATCAAGGCGTCGGGCGGCTCCATCGCGAGGATCCTGCCGTGGTCCATGATCGCGACTCGATCGCAGAGGGTCTCGGCCTCATCCATGTAATGGGTGGTGAGGAAGATCGTCCTGCCCTCAGCACGAATGGATTGCGCCAGCTCCCAGAGGTTGCGGCGCGCCTGCGGATCCAGGCCGGTCGTGGGTTCGTCGAGAAAGAGGATCTGCGGCTCGTTGACGAGGGCGGTCGCGATGCTGAACCGCTGCTTCTGGCCGCCCGACAGCTTGCCAATCGTCGAACGCGCCTTCTCGGTGAGATCCACTTTCTTGAGGATGGCCATGGCGTCGACCGATCGCTTGTAGAGGGCCGCGAACATGTCCAGCAGCTCCAGCAGGTTCAGACCGTCGAAGAACGCCGACGATTGCAGCTGCACGCCGATGATGCTCTTGACCTTCTGGGGATCCGCGCGTACGTCGATCCCACCCACCAGGGCCTGGCCTTCGTCGGCGCTGCGCAGGCCTTCGAGGATCTCGACCGTCGTCGTCTTGCCGGCGCCGTTGGGACCCAGCAATCCGAAGATCTCTCTCTCCTTGACGCGAAAGGAGATACCGTCGACCGCCACGAGGTTCCCGTACCGCTTGCGCAATCCGTCGACGACGATCGCAAATCCGGACGTCTGCGTGCCAAAACCCGCTTCGCCGGGCCGCGCGTCAATAGCCATGCCGCAGCCAATTATCGCTGCTGCCCTGTCGAACCTCGGATCTCAGATCGCGGTTGGCGGCGCCATCGTCTTCTCCAGGACGATGACCACCTCGCCCGGTTGGAAGCCGAGTTCGCGATTGATGGCCAGCATGCCGGCGTTATCGGCCCGGTTATCGGTGTGCACGGCCGGGATTCCGTGCTGCATTGCAAAGCGCGTCACCATCATCTTCAAGACGCGTGCGATCCCCCGACGGCGATGGCTGCTCAACACGCCGGTGTCGCCGACCTCGGCATCGCCATCGGGGCGGCGAAGCAGGTAGCTCAGGCCGACGATGTGGTCGCCGTCCCGGGCCACGAAGAAGCTGTCGAGTAGCACGGCCGGGCGCTCGTAGATGCTGCGCGTGAACGTCTCGAAGGGAGGATCCTGCCACTCGACGTGCGCCTCGTGCGGCATGTCGCGCCAGATCGTCGTGTTGCAGCGATACAGCTCCTGACGCGTGCCCTCACCATCGATCTCCGCGAGCGCAACCGTCTCGATGCCGCCGTCGCGCAGCCCGCGCCGGAGCTCGTCGAGCCGGCCGAGATCAACCGTAGCCGGCCGCTGGCGGGACGTCTGGTACCGCTCCAACTCCTGATAGCCGCGCCGCCGCAGCAGCGGCAGCGCTGTCGCGAGCTCGCGCTCCACGGTTTCGGTTTCCACCCATCGGACTCCGGCGGTCGCCGCGAAGCGCTCGACGTCATCGGCCAGGCGGGCGCCCAACCCCTGCCGACGATACGCCGGAGCGACGGCGACGAATCCCCGCGCACGATCGGTGAACGGTGCCCCATCCTCGCTCAACGCCGCCTCGGCCATCCCCGCCAGCGCGCCCTCGGCGGTCCAGGCGGCGAGCCTCAAGCTGGGCTCATTTGCCGGTCGCAGGGTCTCCTCGAAGAGAAACCCCGGGACATCCTCCTGCCAGTGCCGGAATTGGTTGGCAAGGTCGAGCCAGGGTTTCAACTCTTGCGTTTCGACGGGACGGATCGAAAAGGGGGACACTCACCCCACCCTACCCTCCCCCGCACGTCGGGGAGGGAAACAATCCGGGTTAGAAGGTCAGGGAAACCGTCCCGCTGACGGAGGCGCTGTAGACGACGCAGCCAACGAACCAGAGGTTGGCGCGATAGTGCGTCAGCGTGGCTTTGAAGCTTCCCACGCCACTACCTCCCCCAACGCCGACGCCGCTCAACGCGCCATTGACCGCGAATTGCTGATTGGTGCAACCGCTGAATCCACTGAGCTGAGCCACCGTCCCGTGCCATGGCGTGAACGAGCCCCGAATCGCATTAGGCCACCCATTGATGATCGTGTTGAGGCGGAAGCTACCGCCGGTGATGTATGCGGGATGATGGCTCAGGTCTTGATGCCTGACATCGATGTACCAGGCCCCGGCGAAACTTCCGGTGGCCTCGCCGACGAACTGACCCTCGGTGAGCGTCGCGTTCGGCAATTCGCTGCCGTGGATCCACTCCATGTAGGTGGTGCTGGCCGCGGCGGTGACGGTCATCAGCAGGGTCGCACCCAGAGCAAGCGCGATCGAAAACGCCGGTCGTTTCATGTTCTCTCACACCCTTTGGAGTTGATCGAGCGCCTCTTCGAGGATGTCGAGCCCACGATCGAGTTCTTGCTCGCTGATCGTCAGCGGAAACAACAAGCGGATGACATTGTCGTAAAGGCCGGCCTTGAGCAGCGCGAGCCCGTGCGCGTGGCAGTAGCGCAGGAGATCGTTGGTCAGCGACCCGGCCGGTTCGCGGGTGGCACGGTCGGTGACGAGCTCCATCGCGACCATGGCGCCGAGGCCGCGGACATCACCGACCTGCGGGTGACGATCCTGCCAACCGCGCATCCGTGCCAGCGCCCGGTCGCCAAGACGCTTCCCGCGGTCCGGAAGTTTTTCTTGGAGCAGCACGTCGATGACGGCCAGGGCGGCGGCGCACGCGACCGGGTTCCCGCCAAACGTTCCTCCCAGCCCACCGGGATTGGTCGCATCCATCAGCTCGCTGCGCCCGACGACCGCACCAAGCGGCAGCCCACCGCCCATTGACTTGGCGAGAACGATCAGATCCGGCTCGACGCCGGAATGCTCGACCGCGAACATCCTTCCCGTCCGACCGAAGCCGGTCTGCACCTCGTCCGCGATCAGTGGGATCTGATACTCGGTGCACAGCGTTCGCAGGCTGGGAAGAAAATCCGGCGGTGGCACCACGAAGCCGCCTTCGCCCTGGACCGGCTCGACCAGGATGCCGGCGACGCGATCGGCGCTCACCGTCGTCTTGAACAACTGGCGCACGGCCTCGACGCAGGCCCCGCCAAGGCTTTCCGCCGCCATGCCGGCGGGACGCCGGTATTCGTAGGGATAGGGCACCTGGTAAACCTCCGGCGCGTAGGGGCCGAAATTCTGCTTGTAGGGCGCGACCTTCCCGGTGAGCGTCATCGACATCAGGGTGCGACCGTGAAAGGCGTTGTGGAAGCTGATCACCGCCGGACGTCCGGTCGCCTGCCGCACGACCTTGACCGCGTTCTCGACCGCCTCCGCCCCGCTGTTCAGCAAGAGCGCCTTCTTGGAGAACGCGCCGGGTGTGATCTCGCAAAGGCGGCGGGCGAGACGCACGTAGACCTCGGGCATCATCACGGGCGCCCCCGAGTGCACCAGCCGGTCGGCCTGCTCGCGGATGGCGGCGAGCACGCGCGGGTGCGCGTGGCCGACGTTCATCACGCTGATGCCGGTCGTGAAGTCGATGTAGGGGTTGCCATCGACGTCGGTGAGCGTGGCTCCGACGGCGGAGGCCGCGAAGACCGGCATGGCGGACGACATGCCCCGAGGCAGGTAACGATCCCGCTCTTTCTGAAGCTCCCGCGACCGTGGCCCTGGCCACTCCCCCATCGGAGATATCCTAAGGGTCGCAGCGACATCTCGCTGCGGCTAGGAGGGTTGGCAGACAGATGGCAACAGCACTGAAGCGGCGGGAGATGTTCATCGGCGGCGAGTGGGTTTCCGGCTCCGGCAGCGCGTCACAGGAGATCATCAACCCGGCGACCGGCGAGGTCATCGCCGAGGTGCCGAAGGGCACCGAGGCGGACGTGGACCGCGCCGTCAAGTCGGCCCGCAAGGCCTACACGGATTGGTTCGAGACCGTTCCCAAGGAGCGCAGCGAGATGCTGCTCAAGCTGGCCGACGCGATCCTGGCGGACGCCGACGAGATGGCGAACATCGAGTCCGCGAACGTGGGCAAGCCGCGCGCCCTGTTCCTCTCGGACGAGATCCCGCCCTGCGTCGACAACCTGCGGTTCTTCGCCGGAGCCGCCCGCACCCTCGAAGGCCGGGCCGCCGGCGAGTACATGCGAGGCTACACCAGCATGATCCGGCGCGAGCCGGTCGGCGTGGTGGGGTCGATCGCCCCCTGGAACTATCCCCTGATGATGGCGATCTGGAAGGTCGCCCCCGCCCTGGCCGCCGGCAACTGCGTGGTCTTGAAGCCGTCCGAATGGACGCCGCTGACGGCGCTGCGGATGGCCGAGCTGGCGGCGGATATCTTCCCGCCGGGTGTCTTCAACGTCATCACTGGTGACGGGGAGCCGGTCGGCGCGGGCATCGTCCGCCATCCCGGCGTGAATATGGTGTCGCTAACCGGCGATGTCGCGACCGGCAAAGAGGTGGCGAAGGCCGCGTCGCAGACGCTGAAGCGCGTCCACCTCGAGCTTGGTGGCAAGGCGCCGGTGGTCGTCTTCGATGATGCCGACCTGGAGGCGGTCAATACCTGGGTGAAGATCGCCGGGTTCTTCAATTCCGGCCAGGACTGCACGGCGGCCACTCGCGTCATCGCCGGCCCGAAAATCTATGACAATCTGCTCGCCTCGCTCACCAAGAGTGTGCAGTCGGTCAAGGTCGGCAACCCGCTCGAGGAAGGCGTCGAGATGGGCCCGATGGTCGCCAGGGAGCAGCTCGAGCGCGTCGAGGGATTCGTCGACCGCGCGCGCGAGCATGGAGCCAGAGTGCTGGTCGGCGGCGCCCCCATTCCTGGGCGCGGCTACTTCTACCAGCCGAGCCTGATCGCCGACGTCAAGCAGGACTCCGAGATCGTCAAGAAAGAGGTCTTCGGGCCGGTGGTCACGGTGCAGCGCTTCAAGGACGACGACGAGGCGATCGCCTGGGCCAACGACGTCGAGTACGGGCTGGCGGCGTCAGTCTGGACGCGCGACATCGGCCGGGCGATGAACGCCGCGCGCCGCTTGCAGTTCGGCACGGTGTGGATCAACACCCATATCCCCCTGGTCAGCGAGATGCCGCACGGCGGCTACAAGCAGAGCGGCTACGGCAAGGACCTGTCGATCTACTCGCTCGAGGAGTACACGAACATCAAGCACGTCATGACCGCGATCGACTGAGTCAGACCCCGGGGACCGTTACCTCGATCAACGGGCTGTACTGGACCATGACGTCGACGTCGTCGCGCTTCCAATTCCGCGCCACGCGCTCGAGGACTTGCCGGCGCTCCGCCGCATCGGTGATCTCGCGCGCCGTCGCCGGTAAGTCTGCCCGCGCGCCACGCTTCAGGTGGAGTGTGAATTTCGGATTCGTATCGAGGTTGGCCAGCCAGCTGCGGCGCCGACGCGACGGTTGGCCGCTGATATAGAGCCGGCCGTCGATGTTGTGCATCACGATCTCGATGCGGCGCTCCTGCCCGCTTTTGCGGCCGGTGGTCGAGATGTCGACCACCGTGATCGGCCGGGAGAGCGCATCCCGGACTTTGTCGTCAACCGGTTGGGTCGCCGCCATGCCTCCTTTATAGAAGATCGGCATTCCCTCGGCCGGACGCATCTTGAATTTGCCCCTCAGAGCAGGTGCCCTCCCCTTCGATCTATAGTTCTCGCACATGCGCAACGGACCGGTTTTGGGCCGGTGATGGAGAGGGCAGCGCTGGCGACCCCGCAGGCACCGAGGGAGGATGTGCGTCCGGCTGCCCTCCGGCTGGAGGGCGTCTCGAAGCGCTATGGCCGCGTGCTCGCCGTCGACAACGTCAGCCTCACCATCGCCGAAGGAGAGTTCTTCACGCTGCTGGGCCCGTCCGGCTCCGGCAAGACCACGCTGCTTCGCCTGATCGCCGGTTTCGAGCGTCCCGACTCCGGCCGCATCGAGCTGGGCGGGCGCGATGTGACTGGGGTGCCTCCCTACGCGCGGGCGACCAATACCGTGTTCCAGGATTACGCCCTTTTCCCGCACATGACGGTGGCCGCCAACGTCGAGTACGGTCTAAAAGTCCAGCATGTCCCGGCAGCGGAGCGTCGCCGCCGGGTGGAGGACGGGCTGACGATGGTTCGGCTGGCCGGGCTTGGCTACCGCCGACCCAGCCAGCTCTCCGGAGGCCAGCGGCAGCGCGTGGCGCTGGCGCGGGCCATCGTGAACCAGCCGCACGTTCTTCTCCTCGACGAACCGCTCGGTGCGCTCGACCTCAAGCTCCGCCAGGAGATGCAGCTGGAACTCAAGCGGATCCAACGAGGGGTGGGGATCACCTTCATCTACGTCACACACGACCAGGATGAGGCGCTGACCATGAGCGATCGGGTCGCCGTTCTGGCCGGCGGCCGGATCGAGCAGCTGGGGTCCCCGGTCGATCTCTACGAGCACCCGGCCAACGAATTCGTCGCCGGCTTCATCGGCGTCTCGAACGTGATCGATCTCGATGGCCGCCGACTGGTCGTTCGCCCCGAACGCATCCAGCTCCTTGACGTCCGCGAAACGCCGGAGGCGGGCACCCACGTCGAGGACGGCACGGTCCAGGAGGTCATTTACGCTGGCATGGTGACGCGCTACGCCGTCCAGCTGGATCGCGGCGGCCGCCTGCTGGCGGTCCAGCAGAATCTCGAAAGTGCGGCCGGGGCGAGCGACCTGCGCGGCCGGCGGGTGCGGCTTGCCTGGCGGCCGGATCAAGCGTTTGACATCTCGACGCCACGATCACCGCGACAATCGGAGCGATCGGAACACAGCAACGGATGATGGAGGTGGGAACGACATGGGCGAACGTTTGAGGAGGCGGGCTGGGACGCAACAGATGGTGGCGGGACTGTCGCTGGTCCTCGTTTTGGCGGCGTGCGGGGGCACGACGAGTGCTGGGCCAGCGCAATCGCAGCCGCCGACCGCGAGTATGAAACCGCCGACATCGGTCGGCGCCGGCGAAGGACAGTTGAACCTCATCGCCTGGGAGGGCTACACGGAAAAGGATTGGGTGCAGCCCTTCCAGCAGCAGACCGGGTGCCAGGTCAATGCCAAATATGCCGGCTCCTCCGACGAGATGGTCACGCTGATGGCGAACGGCGGCAATGGGCAGTACGACATGGTGTCAGCCTCGGGTGACGCCGACCTCCGGCTGATCTACGGCGGCGATGTCAAACCGGTCAACGTCGACCTCGTGCCCGACTGGAAGAATTTCGGATCGCAGTTCAAGTCGCCATCGTTCAACACCATCAACGGGATCCACTACGGCATATCGCTGCAATGGGGTCCGAACGTTCTGCTCTACAACAAGAGCCAGTTCTCTTCAGCACCCAGCAGCTGGCAGGCTTTGTACGACAGCAAGTACAAGGGGCAGGTGACGGTGCCGAACAACCCGATCCAGATCGCCGATGCCGCCCTCTACCTGATGAAGACGCAGTCCAATCTCGGCATCACCGATCCCTACGAGCTGACGCAATCGCAGTTCGACGCGGCGGTCAACCTGCTCAAGCAACAGCGCCCGCTGGTCAAGAAATACTGGGACCTCGCCTCTCAGGAAATCTCGTTGTTCACGAACCATGACGTGGTGATCGGCGCCGCCTGGCCGTATCAGACGAACACGCTCCAGGCAGCCAACGTGCCCGTCGCCGATACCATCCCGTCAGAAGGGGCTACCGGCTGGGCCGATACGTGGATGCTGGGAACGAAGGCACCTCACCCCAACTGCGCCTATCTCTGGCTGAAGTGGATCAGCACCCCGCATGTGCAGGCTCAGCAGGCGATCTTCTTCGGCGAGACGCCCGTCAACACCAAGGCCTGCTCCGAGATGGACGCCTTGCAGGCCGGGTCGTGCGCGCAATACCATGCCGATGCCCCGGCGTCGTACTTCAACACGATCAAGTTCTGGAAGACTCCGCTCGCCGACTGCGGCAACGGCAAGACGGAGTGCATGCCCTACGCGAAGTGGCAGACGGCGTGGACCTCCATCACCGGCTAGTCGCAGGCACCTGAGAACGGATGACGATCGGCGCGCTCGCCCGCGGTCGTAAGGGAGGGCGCGCCGGCCGCATCCAGTCGCTGCTCTGGCGGCGTCCCTGGCTGCGCGCCACGCTCCTGCTCGGCCCGGCGTTGACCTGGTTCGTTGTCATCTACCTAGCGTCGCTGGTGCTGCTGCTGGTCACGGCCTTCTGGCAGATCAATCCATTTACGACGGCGATCGAGCGGGTCTGGAACATCGACAACTTCCGCACGGTGGTGACCGACGGCACCTACCGGCTGATCATCCTGCGGACGATTGGACTGGCGGCGGCGGTGACCATCACCGATGCCGTGCTCGCCTTCCCGTTCGCCTATTACATGGCGCGGGTCGCGTCGCGCCGCGTCCAGACCGCGCTCTTTGCCGCGGTGCTTCTTCCACTCTGGGCCAGCTACCTCGCGCGGGTCTACGCCTGGATCCTGATCCTGAACCACGACGGCGTGCTCAACTGGACGTTGCTGCGACTGCATCTTCCGCCGGCCAACCTGGGCTACACCAACCTGGCGATGTGGATCGTGTTTTCCTACATCTGGCTGCCGTTCATGATCATCCCGACCTACGCGGCGCTCGAGCGGATCCCGCAGTCCTACCTGGAGGCGGCCGCCGACCTCGGGGCTCGGCCGGCCCGGGCGACCTGGGACGTGATCCTGCCGCTGGCTCTCCCCGGGATCGTGGCCGGCAGCATCTTCACGTTTTCGCTGACGCTCGGCGACTATGTGACCCCGTTGCTGGTCGGCGGAGCAGGCTCGAGCTTCATCGGGAATGTCGTCTACAGCAACGTCGGGATCGCCCACAACATCCCCTTTGCGGCCGCGCTGGCGACGGTCCCGGTTGCCGTGATGGCGGTCTATCTGCTTGGGGCCCGCCGGCTGGGCGCTTTCGAGGCGATGTAAGCGCATGGAAGGCCCCTGGCTTCGGATTGCGCTCAGGATCTGGGCGGTTGGGATCCTCCTCTTCCTCTTCATTCCGATCGGCCTGGTGATCGTCTATGCCTTCAATATCTCGACGATTCAGAGCTGGCCGATTCCAGGCATCACCCTGAAATGGTTCGGCCAGACCTGGGAGGACCCTGAGGTCCGCCGCGCCTTACTGCTCTCGGTCGAGGCCGGCCTGATGGCGACTGCCGCGGCGCTCATCCTCGGATCCATGGCCGCCTTCGCCATCCACCGCTTCCAGTTCTTCGGGCGCGAGGCCATCTCCTTCGCCTTTGTGCTCCCGCTCGCCCTGCCCGGCATCATCACGGGAATGTCGCTCAACTCATTCTTTGCCTTCAACCAGATCACGTTCTCGCTCTGGACGATCGTCATCGGGCACGCGACGTTTTGCATCGTGATCGTCTACAACAACGTGCTGGCCCGGCTGCGGCGGACCTCGTCATCGCTCATGGAGGCCGCCATGGACCTCGGCGCCAGCGGCTGGCAGACATTTCGCGACGTGACGTTTCCGCTGATTTCGACCGCCCTCGTCGCCGGAGCCTTGCTGGCCTTCGCCCTGTCCTTCGATGAAGTGATCGTGACCACCTTTACCGCGGGGGCGCAGAACACGCTTCCCTTGTGGATCTTCGGTGCCATCCGGCTAGGCCAGCGGCTCCCTGAGGTCAATGTTGTGGTCTTCCTGGTGATCCTTATCACGATCGTTCCGGTGGTCATCGCCTCCCGGCTCACCGGCGGGGGCGCTGCGGGACGGGTCGAGGCGGTTGCCGCCGCGGAGGATGTCTAACCGGCTCCTGGCGATCCTCTGATCGGCTCTTGCCGGCGATCGCCTGCTCGTGTACTTTTACCGAGACAGGCCATCGGTTTTACCGATTGGCTGCGAGGAGGGATAGGGATGGCTCGCACGCCACTGCTGACGGAGGTCCAGCGACTCGCGGCCCACTTCGATCGGCAGGTGAGCCGGCGCGAGTTCATCAAGGTCACCGGAGCCGCGGTGGGAGCCGCCGCCGTCACAAGCCCAATCGCGGCCGTTGCCGGCGGCCTACGCTCGAATAGCGGCCTGGCACCGCGAATCGCCATCGTGGGCGGCGGCATCGCCGGCTTGAACGCGGCGCTTACCTTGCAGGATGCCGGCATCGCATCGACGGTCTACGAAGCCGCAAACCGGGTGGGCGGTCGGATGCACTCCGATTCGCCGCTGACAAACCCCAACGGTACCTCGACCTGGGAGAACGATCAGACCAGCGAGCACTGCGGCGAGTTGATCGACAGCGGGCACAAGACGATCCTCAAGCTGGCCAACCGCTTCAACCTCGCAACCGTGGACTTGCTCGCCGCCGAACCGATCCACTCGTCAGACACCTATTACTTCGGGGGCCAGTATTACCCTCGGTCGCAGGCCATCACGGATTTCAAGCCTGTCTACAACGCGGTCCACAAGGACGTGACTGCGGCGGGATATCCCACCACCTACAAGATGCATACCGCGGCGGGGGTCGCGCTCGATCAGCTGAGCGTGTATGACTGGATCGAATCACGCGTGCCCGGCGGACACTCGAGCCGAATGGGTCAGCTGCTCGACGTGGCCTACAACATCGAGTACGGCAATGTCACGACGGTGCAGAGCTCTCTCAATCTCGTCTACCTGCTCGCCTTTCAGCCAGCGCCTGGAAATTTCCGGATCTTCGGCGCCTCCGATGAGCGGTACCACATCGCCGGCGGCAACGAGCGCCTGCCGAAGGCGATCGCGGCGAGCCTGCCGCAGAGCAGCATCAATCTGAACACGGCGCTTACTACGATCGCCATCAACGCCGATGGAAGCTACAACCTGTCCTTCAACAGCCCGACCGGACCGTTCACCACGACCTTCGATCGTGTGATCCTCGCGCTTCCGTTCTCGGTCCTTCGCACGTTGAACTATCGCAAGGCCAACTTCGACAGCCTGAAGGTCACCGCCATCACC
>Ga0070697_100003927_pt1 | contig 11423 bp, 12 predicted proteins | sample KBSK1501metaG_FD_65475 | JGI IMG/M metagenome (GOLD analysis project Ga0070697, IMG submission 65475) | Corn, switchgrass and miscanthus rhizosphere microbial communities from Kellogg Biological Station, Michigan, USA - KBS K1-50-1 metaG | ecosystem: Host-associated > Plants > Roots >... | reverse complement strand
CGACCTGCTCCTCGGAGAATTTCGAGCGCTTCATCGGTCCCGTCCTTTCTGAGTGGACCGCCGAAGGCGCCAGCTTACTCTAGCTTTGACCTGTCGTCGTTTTCGGGGGAAACGTCACCCCGAACCACCTACTCAGGAGACCCAATGTTCTGGAACGCCCAGATCTAATCCTCGCCGCTCCGTGCGTCGTTGTGGCAATCTCGCTGTCGAATTTGTCCAGGCTTATGCACGGACCTTGCCCGATTCTCCGCGACCTTCCGTGACCTTGCGCTGCGTCGAGTATCACTAGCGCCCGCCGTTGATATGGTGAGTGGCCATGCACGCCATCCGGCGCCCAACGTCACCGAAGACCGCGACTCGCCCCGGGCGGGCTTGTTCCCTGCCTGGGTAGCAACTATAATGTCCCATGCGAAGCCGAAATCCTCGGAGCGATGGAGACATCTCGAGGCGACAGGTCGTCCGGCTCCCCTGTACAACTCAACCAGTGCCTTTCTCACTATCGACGTCATGTTAGTTGTAGCTGTCTCCTCCCGAGCATTGTTCAATTTCGAGGAAGAGAATCACGCCTTCACAGAAAAAGATGATCGCCCCTACATGGATCTCCAGCTCTCCCGTCTGGACGTTCCGGCCAAACCCGGGGTTGCTTTTCAGCTCGTCAAGAAGCTGCTCCAATTCAATAGCGTTAGCACCCACCGAGTAGAGGTTGTCATATTGTCTCGCAATGATCCCGTGAGTGGCCTTCGCGTTTTCAGATCCGCCGAGTCTGCGAAATTATCGCTCGAACGCGGAGTCTTCACGCGTGGTCGGACACCCTATCGATACCTTCGGGCCCTCAGAGCGAACCTGTTCCTCTCTGCTCACGAGGTGGACGTGCGCGAGGCCCTGGATTTCGGCTTCCCGGCTGCTCGCGTTTTCCCGGAGTCCGCCAAGCTCGCCCAGCGGAATCCGGATGAAATCCGTATCGCATTCGACGGCGACGCTGTGCTCTTCGCTGACGAGGCGGAGCGTGTCTACAAACGGGACGGGCTCTCAGCTTTCCTCGACCACGAGAAGGAACATGCCCATCGTCCGCTTCCCCCTGGTCCGTTCAAGCCGTTCCTTGAGGCCTTGCATCGTCTCCAGACGGCTGGCGCGTCCGTACCCATGCGCATTCGGACAGCTCTAGTCACGGCTCGGAGTGCTCCGGCTCATGAACGCGCCATCCGCACTTTGATGGACTGGAAGATCGAAATCGACGAGGCTATGTTCTTAGGAGGCCTCGACAAGGGTGCTTTCCTCCACGAGTTCGAGCCGGACTTTTTTTTTGACGATCAAACGCGTCATTGTGAGTCCGCTGTGTCGGCGGGCCCGACAGGCCATGTCATCAGCGGGATTTCAAACGAGTTACCCTCTGAAGAGCCGGGCTTCCAAGACCCACACGCGATAGACTAGGCCGCAGTTGCGAGCACTCGGAGTTGCCGGCTTACATCAAAAAGTAGTAAAATGAGGTACGCTACCGACAACAGGGCGAGAGTCGCATCGACTGGCCACCCTGGGAGCTTGGGAAGCGTATCAACCCAGGTGTGAAGGATCAAAACCAATAGCGCGAAGCCAGTCTGCAATAAATTAATCCACACCCAGAACGTCCACGGCCCTGAAGTAGGATCACATCTCCGGCGTTGCCAATAGACGCAAGCCCCAATTGTCGCCACTCCGCCGAGCCAGCAATTCCACTGAAGAAACCCCTTGGTGTCCGATTCGTAGCAAATTATGAGGCCGATCACGCCGAACACGATTAACAGGAACACATCGAACAAAAACCATCCCTCGTGGACGTGAACTGGATTCTTGCTAACATACTCAAACCACAGGTGATTGGCTGAGCCGAGCAAAAACCTAAGAAAGAAGAGACTAGCGAGAATGAGATAAAGCCACCTATCCTCCCCCAGGGAAGAGTTGTCCAGAAGTCTACGGAGCCCAAACCCCAAGAGCACCGCATAAAATGCCGTGATGACACGGACACTTTGTTCGTACCGCTTCATGTGTCGCTGGTCATTCGGTCAGTAGCGCCAAGAGGCTGGCGGCTACGTTGTGTTGTGAGGGCTGTTTTGCATCCGCGATTCGCCTGCCTACCTCCAAAAGTTTTTGCACACGATCTTTTCGATCGGCATGGATTTCCTTGCTGACGGCTTGCGGTAGTTCGCTGATAGCATTGACGACTCGGAAGTCTCCCAAGGCGATCAACATAGGATGGTCTGACCCGCTTAGTACTGTCCGCGAATCGTCTTTGTAGATAACAACCGCCTTGCCCGATAACCAGCCCAGCGCCGCTTCTACTACAGTGCCTTCATCAGGAACGCGACCGTTGATATTGGCGACAACAGCATCGGACCGGCTCAGCAACTGAAAGACGTCCAACGAGAAAATCGCTCTCTGAAGGATACTGTCGGCCGCCACCGAAAGCCGCGTGAGTTGTTGCAGCTCAGGAAGGAGACGGGCGAACTCCAGACCGTCGCGTTGAGGTAGGAAGGTTGTATACCCAGCCACCTCTAGGACACCTGCTATCTCGGCCATCTCTTGACGCTCCGAGTTGGTAAAGAGTGGCCCTGCACAGTAGACCTGCGGCATCTCCATATTCAGGATCGATCCCTTTCGAGGCGCGCTGCTAGAGGCGCGCTGCTAACGGCATTCAATGCCTTCATCGCAGGACGTCTCGTATGAAGACAGGAACCTTTAGACGGGAACGGCCTCGCAACGTACCGGCGGCTGTGATCCTGCACTGGCACTCCCCGTCCGTCAAGAAGAAGAGCGTTCCTTATGCCCAGGAACCCCCCTCGACCACACTAGGTTCCGTCCCGCCCCTTGTAACTAGGCAATTTTACGCCCTATTAACCGACTCGGAGCATCTTAACGGCGCTTTGTTATAGGCTGGTAGTACGATGGTTCAGCCACCACTCTTCCTCCAGAACACGATCGCCGTGATCTGGGACTTCGATAAAACCCTCATCCCAGGCTACATGCAAGAACCACTCTTTGATCATTTCGGTATCGATGCCACGAAATTCTGGGAGGAAGTCAACGGCCTCCCGAAGTTCTACCAGAAGGGCGGGTTGCAGTTAATCTCCAAGGACACTCTTTACTTGACTCACATTCTCACCTACGTCCGCCAGGGAGTTTTCCCTGATCTTAACAACAAGCTGCTCAGAGAGCTTGGAGCAAAGCTCAAGTTCTACCCCGGTTTGCCGAATTTCCTTGATACCCTGCGCAAGGTCGTCAAAGATAACTCCGAGTTCTCGCGACATGACATTAAAGTAGAACACTACATTGTCAGCACAGGCCTACGCCAGCTAATACTCGGCAGCGAGATTTCCAGCTTTGTGGATGGAGTATGGGCCTGTGAGTTCGTTGAGCAAGTCGCACCACCGGGCTATCTTGAGACCTCGCAAGGAGAGTTGTTCGCAGAGCCGCCCGTCATCCGTGAGATCGGCTACGTGATTGACAATACGACGAAAACAAGGGCCGTTTTCGAGATCAATAAGGGCTCCAACAAGGTCGTTGAGATTGACGTCAATGCCACGATCAAACCGGCAGATAGGCGGGTACCTTTCCAGAACATGATATACGTCGCCGATGGCCCGAGTGATATCCCGGTATTCTCCGTAATCACTCAGTACGGCGGCCGCACATTTGCCGTATACCAGTCTGGCTCCACCGCCGAATTCGTGCAGGTTAACAATCTTCAGAAGCAGGGGCGTGTTCAATCCTTTGGTGCGGCAGACTACCAAGAGGGATCGCAAGCATACATGTGGTTAATCAACACGGTTAAAGAGATTGCCACAAGCATTGTGAGCGCGCGTTCACTCGCCCTCGGCGACAAAGTTGGCCGGCCACCTCATCACATTTCATGAGAGCGCCGGATGATCAAGTTCACCGCTTCATTGACAGCGGGATCCACCCTCGCAGGCTTGACGCGCGTTCTGTACCGGCGCGCCTGCAGTGAGCGCGGAAGGTGTCGGCGCGGCGCGGGCGATTGATCATGCGCAATATCTGGCTCGTGTCTGTTAGCCGCTGCGGACCCTGACCGTCCTCGACGTGCTCGTAGGGGCCGCGACCTTCTCGGACGGGGACCTGCGTCGCGTCCTGACCACCGCGGACACTATTGCCGCTGAAACGAAGAGACAGTTCCGGAATCAGCAACCACCTAGTCACAATATGGCTATCCCCGTTCGTGAGCCTCAGGATCAAACTCGGGTTCCGCCTGCCGGTCTCCCAGTTGATGACCACCTTCTAAGTCCGCGGCGTGTCTGGCGGGGCCACTACCCACGCACCCCTGATCGTCTGTGCTTGAGAGCGAACGATGGCGTTCCGCAGTGCGTAGGACAAGGGTTTCAACCTCAACATCCGCAAGAAAAATCCGACGCGGGTAGCCGGGTGCCACGTCATTCGGCGGGCTGTCACGCTGCAAAAGAAACACCGCATGCCCCCGCCCCCCAGTTGATCGGCCAACATCTGATTGAACCGCCGCTCGGCCACGGTAAAGAGTAGCCCAGCTAAGTAGATACGCATAGCTCGTACGCCTAGCTTCCGCTCCCGGAGATGTCTACTCCTTTCCGAGAGACCCCTTTGCGCCCGTCCGGCAACCGCTCGTTCTAGTGCGTACCACGCTGGCGACAATCTGACACCTGGGGTGGGTCTTCACCCGCGAAGAATTTCTTGGCTCTGACCCATTCATCCTGGTTGCCCTTCGATTCCCACGCACGCTCGATCCGCGCCCGCTCGGTGTGCGAGAGATGCCCCGAAAGAGAGAGACCGCCGTGCTGAGATCGAATATCCGCGTGTCGATGCTCTGTCTACGTTGGCACCACGCCTCGAACAGCAGATCCATTCCAATTATGTTCCGTGCGAGTTGACTAGAAGACCTGACGTTCATCATCGTCACGATAGGACCGAAGAGGTCGCTGACCCATCGCGTCCGTTCAGCCGCGGCGCACGCTCAGACGCCGGCTCGGAGGCACGGATTTGGGATCACAAGTACGCGTCTCTGTAGCTACCCGAGTGACCATGCCCTTTAGAACAGAGTGTTCATTGCCCAGGCTCGGATAATCACCGACGCCGAGTCATTTGGCTTCGCCTATCATCGACCCGTCACCAACGGCACAAGCCTATCCTCCTCAGAGAGCCGTACCCTCACCAGGTCTTGATAAGATTGAGGAACGTCATTGTCGGCGACCAATATCTGGAGGCGATCGCCTAGCGTCGCGGAGATCGACCGAAGATACGAGTACACTGCCCCCACGCGCTCCAGGTCGAACCCCTCGTGCCCAACGTTCTTGGTAAGTCCGTCGACGATCAGAATGCCGGGGAGTGGAATCCCTAACTCAATTGCGACTTCGTGATGCGCCAAGGCGTGTGCAACATTCACAAGCACTTGAAGCCCTTGCGAGCTCAATTCGTCGAAGCGCCGGCCATCAAGAATCGGTAGATAAGTCGACCGATCGATAGCTGCCTTTCGACGCTCCCCAAATCTGGGTACACCAAAGGCATCCAGAATTGCCTCAAACTTCTCCTCGAGTCTGACGATACGTCGCTCGGCGTCAACTCGACGGCCGGACATCGACTCTAGTTCGCCCTCTAACGCTCGACGACGCCGCTCTAAGCCTTCGATATCAGACATGGCACGATCCAGCTTCGAATACAGCGTCAGATAATCTTCCAGACGTCTAATCACTGCTTGGGTCGCGCTGCGTTCGCCTGCTCGGCGTGCGATTTCACTCGCACTGTCTGCAATGTATGAGCGAAGGTGAATATCAAGCTCTCGCCCGACCTCTCGCCGACTTCTCTCCGCCTCGCCTAACGCTAGCTGGAGCTTATGAAACCCCTTTTCCCGCTCCGCAATCAACTCCCTGGTTTCGACGATCTGAGCTGCAATCCTGTCCTGTTCTTGAATCAAGCTTTCTCGCGTGACGGATCCTTGTGGCGTTTGTAGGCATAGCGAGCACCTGCTCTCGTCGCCTCTGCTTGGCACGATCCCAGATCCGCACCTAGGACATACGACAAACTCGAAATCACTCAGGACGGTATTGGCCACGATTGATCGGGTGAGCCGCTCCGTCTGGCCTTCGAGCTGGGCTAATAGACGCCGAAGCTGCTCTATTCCATCCTTCTCTCGCGTTTCGGCGGCGCGCAGGCTGTCGAGCTCTTGGTCAATGCGCCGCAACGACGCCCGCAACTCCTGAGTCGGAAGCGCTGCGGCCGCTCCCTCACGTCGCGCATCCTGCACCATTTCGGCTTCGAGAGCATTAAGCGTTTCTCTCCCTAATTCCAATTCAGCTTCGAGAGCCGCGCGATTCTCCCAAGGTGTGTCAGCAAGAAAACGTTCGAACGCCGTAGTTTGGGATTGTAGCTGACGAAATAGAATGTGAATGTCCCGTAGCTCATCCTGTATACGGGCGATCTCTATGTCGTAAAGTCCATACAAAATCTCAAAGACATACTTTCGCTTCACGTTCTTGAACGCATGTCGATGACCAAAAACGCTGCTATCGATCTCATCTTGAGCAAGTTCACAATAGAGAAAGTAGTCGTTGATCGTAACTGGGGTAGCGGGGCTCTCCGCCCGTGTCGGAGCTGATGGCACCTCCAATCTAGGCAGACCCAACTTCAAAAGAAGCCACTGTCCATACGTACTCTTCGCGGTTTCGTCGAGATGCACCACCGGAAGTCGCAGAGCCTCCCCAGAACCTGCAATGTCAACCTTCGCCGTCGCGGTCGTCACGTTGGGACGTACTAATGCATACGTATCGTCACCCAAAACAATCTCACCCCCAATTGCCGAGACTCCCTCCCGTACCTCTACGGGTAAATCATTCAAAGGTCCGGCAAACAACCCTCGACATAACCGCAGCAAACTGGTCTTCCCAGAAGTGATTGGCCCGGTGACGATATTGACTCCGGGACCGAACAAGAACGTTCTGCCCGAGTTAACCAGTGATAGGCGATTGATCCTAGTCCTCATAGCTTTCGCCCCCACGTGGCACCTGCAACTTCGGGAAAGTGCCGGTAGACAAACTCCTTAAGCCATGTACCAGTAAGATCGAAATGCTTCTTGATTTGCTGTGCGCGCGTTGCAGTATCGTTCCAAGCGTCGGTCGTCGCGAGGCGCGCTGCAACCGCCTTTCCACGGGCGGTAGTTCGATAGACCACGCCTCGCCTGCTCGGGATAGTCATCACGAGTCCCTTCCCTACGAGGGCACCCAAGAGTGCAAAATAGGCAGGATCCCACGGCCCGTAGCGGTAGCGGACCATTCTGTCCTCAATTGTTTCTCCTGCACCCTCGCTGGACGCCATCTGCGCCGTACCTGGGGCCCTAATCTGCAGGGCTCGATGAAAGAAGTTGGGGTATCGGAGGAAGAAATCGAGCTTCGCAAGCTTCGTACGACCTTCCAGTCCCTCGTCCTTCTTGCTGAAAGCATTAATCAAGAGCAAGAGCCGCGCCTGACCTTCGTCCGTCGGCTGAAAGAGGTCCTTACGCATCCGCTACTCCCCAATCGATCATACACAGGTCCGCCATCTGGCAGATTTCACCGAGGAGCAGGTCCGAATCTTGTGAGAACAACATTCGCGGATCGATGGCACTTGCCTGCCGCGCCAACACGTCCGTCAACTCCTCCCACATGCGCACTGCTGGTCTTGCCTCGGTCCCGAAACGGGTCTTTGCCGCCTCAATACGATGCCGTAGTCGTTCTCGAAGATCCCCGATCACTTCTTCCGATGACCAGAGACTCCGAGATTCGACCTCAAGCTCACGGATGCTTGCCTGTGCTCGTAGGCTCTTGGCGGCCTCAACCATCCCGGGCGAAGCCCCTCCTGCCAGCAACTTCTCCTCAAGGAGGGAGGGACGCGTGCTTCCTGAATTCGTAATCCTCTTGAGGAGCGTCCTGGGCGCCCCCCGCACCCCTGATGCGAGCGGGCCGAGCATCTCGGCTGTTAGGCGCTTCTGCGCAATCTTCAGCCTTGCATCGGTTGATGCACTTGCCGGGACCAGAAGCGTTCGAGGCCACTCGTCGCCCAGCAACTCTGCAGCCATCGCCGTTTCAATCTTGTGTACGATTGTCTCGTGTATGGCCTCGATATGGCCGTAAGGAAGATTCCTGGCAAGCTGACCAAGATGCCTAATGTTCTGCGCCGCACATGTACTCCTTGGAGGTTGATTTGGTAGGAGCCGAAAACGGTTCAGGAATTCGCTGACGATCTTAGTATCCAAATCGAAGCGTATCCTGATTCGCTCGACGAGTGCGCTATCCAGATGCGGATCCACCATAAGGCCTTGAATCGCATCCTTCGGTTTGATTGTGCCTTCGAGCCAGAGCTCATACATACACGATGCATCAGGAATTGCAGAGTAGCTTCGGAGGAGGGTCCGTAGGCCGCCGTCATCGGCTAACACATCAGAGAGCTTCCAGAAACCTCGTTCAGGGTCTCGTGTCTTGATTTGGACTAGGCGCCAGTTGCCGTTCGGGTATTCCAACGCGAGATCTTCGAAATGCTCTGGAACGACCGCAACAACGTCGCCCCCGAGAGCACAATCAAGGCAGAAGGGAAACGCCAAGAGCGCCTGATACCTGTACCGCCGATACGTGTCACTACCGGAGTCGTCAGGCGCGGAAGCGTCAGCCAGGTCCGTCACGTTATGGCGTTCGGCCTCCCGAAACAATGGATCGGCCAGTGGAGCGGCAGCATACAGCAAAGTGAGCGATCAGGGCAATGTGACAATCGCGCTAGTCGCTACGCCCTACGATATCGCGTCGAGGCCCTGCGTTGCGATTGATCTGGTCATCCGGCGGGCGAACATCGTCACTAAATAGACTCAGACTGTGCACAGGCGGAGTACTCAGAACTCATTAATTCAGACGCTTGTATCTCACTCGGTAAGCGCACGATAGAGCAGCCGCCGCACCGGAACGTCAGGCCAGGTTAGGAAAAGCGCCAGGAGACTGAAAATCGTGATGGCCACATGCACGGGGATCCAGAACCGCTGAAGGGGTACCGTCCCGCGCTGTATGATCGCAAACGACGCCGGCGGCGACGCACTCCAGATAGGGTCAGCACGATGTGCTCGTAGAGGTCACCACCGAACGCGCCGGCCATGGCGAAGCAGAGCAGAATCAACGACCATTGCGCCAAGGTCGATTTCCACTGAGGCCTCCTCCGCCGTCATGGCCTGTTACGCGGCAAGGACATGATTGTCACACAGTAAGCACACACTCTCGTTGACAGGCGCTTCTACCGCTCCATAGACTCCCCTTTGACTCGAGCACTCCAAAACGCGCGACAGATTTACCCGGGAGGAGCCTCGATGGCAAACCGGCGTACCCGGCCGCGGGTCCCAGCGCGACCTGTCCCGCCGAGGCCTCGGCGTGCGGCAGCCGCGACAGCCGGCGGCGGTCGACTTGCGGCCATCGAGCATGTTGTGGTCCTGATGATGGAAAATCGATCCTTCGATCACATGTGTGGCTATCTCAATCTGCCGCCCTGGAACGCCATGCGGCCAGCAGTCGACGGGGTCAGTCTCGATCCGGCGTGGGTCCAGCGCTTCACCAACCTCTACGACGGCCGTACCTTTGCCCCGCATGACTTTACCGACCGCCGGATCGACGACCCGCCGCACACTCGGCCGACCATCGCGATGCAGCTCGGGACCAGCGCCGGCGCGGCCGGGCCCATGACCGGCTTTGTCGCAAGCTACGCGCAGCGTAAGCAGCGCCCGCGCTCGCTGTCACACGCCATGGGGTACCACACGGCACCCGACGTCCCCGTTTTCGATTTCTTCGCGCGAAACTTCACCGTCTGCGATCAATGGTTCTCGGCCCTTCCGGCTGGGACCCAACCCAACCGCCTCATGGCGCTCGCCGGGTTTACGAAGGTCGGCGACAACGCGGCTCTCTACCTGCCGGATCAGGATCTCGTCTATGACTGGCTCACCCAGCGAGGCATTCGCTGGCGCGTCTACCACGACGGCATCGTTCCCTTCATCGGGCTCATGCGGAAGTGGATGCAGACCATCGGTGACGATGACCACAAGCAGCTCACTGAGGATCCGCGATTTCGCTGGCTGGATTCATTGGAGAATGACCTGAAGCGAACGGACTTGCTCCCACCCGTTGTCTTTGTCGAACCCGACTATACAGACATCCCTTTCGGCCATTCCGCCCCGCCCAACGACGACCACCCGCCGTCCTCGATCAATTTCGGCCAGCGGTTTCTCGCGAGGATCTACCGGGCCTTCAGCGCCAACCCTGCGATCTGGTTCAAGTGTGCAATTATCGTCACCTACGACGAACATGGGGGCTTCTTCGATCACGTACAACCGCCGGCGATTGGGACCCCGCCAGCTGGACCCTACGACCCGTTTTCGACGCTGGGGGTGCGGGTCCCCGGTTTCGTGGTTTCTCCATTCGTAGACGCCGGCACCGTCTCGCACGGGCTCTTCGACCACACCTCGATCCTGCAGCTCCTCGGAGAACGCTTTGCGAACGGAAGCTACTCCGCCGACGTCGACCGCCGCCATCAAGGCGCTCCGGCGCTCGACCGTCTCTCGGCTCTCTTCACACGAGACACCCCGCGGCCCGACGTGCCCCATCCACCGGAGGTCATCGCAAGCGCTGACATGTCTGAGCATGAGAAGGCTTTCAACGAGGCTGTCACAGCCATCCGCGAGCGCTACCCCGAGCGCCTCGCGACGTATCTCAGGACCGACATTCAGGGGCCGTGACCGGAGAATGAGTCCCCCAAACCCTACGATCTAAGTTCGGGCCGCACCGGTTTCAGCCTCTGTCCTCGCGGATCACTGATCACGTGAGCGGAGGCGATCCGATTTCTCCGCAACTGCTTAGGTGTTACCTACTCCCCTCAAAGAGGGGTACGCGGTAGTTTCGATTGGGACCCCTAAACCCGCTCGGAGACAACGAGTCGCCGACACGGCCAGAGACGAGTTCTGCCACATAGCGAGTCATGCGAACAGCCTGAGCCCGTAGAATCAAGTCATGGGACGCGAAGGATCCAGGGACATCTACGGTGGGTACGGAATATATGGCGACGGCGAGCCTGATCTCCGCGACTATCGAACCCCACCCTTCATCGAGCGGGAACTCCTGGATCCCGCCAACCCACTCTGGCAGCCGGGTAACATCTTTCTCCGCCTCCATCCCGAGTACCTCTATCCCTGTCTGGGTGAGCGAATCGTCCGCGCAACCGACGCAAATGCCACTCCTGAGGCACGGAAGCGGGCCGCGCGCGAGCTCGAGTCGCTAAGGAAATCTATAAGGATGTACTTCAAGCGAACTGGGCGTACGCCGGGCCGGCCGCTCAAGCTCACCGTCATTGAGCGCGAGAACATGCCGGCCGAGCACGATGAACTCTGCCACTTCATCCGCGATCACTGCGCT
>Ga0070697_100003925_pt1 | contig 11424 bp, 10 predicted proteins | sample KBSK1501metaG_FD_65475 | JGI IMG/M metagenome (GOLD analysis project Ga0070697, IMG submission 65475) | Corn, switchgrass and miscanthus rhizosphere microbial communities from Kellogg Biological Station, Michigan, USA - KBS K1-50-1 metaG | ecosystem: Host-associated > Plants > Roots >... | reverse complement strand
TTACCCAGCTTCAGGTAGTGCTCGAGGGCCTCCGACGCCTCCGCCAACTTGTCATAGCTCGCCTCGACTCGGGCGCTCTTATCGGCAAGCTTCGGCCGCTCGAAGAACGCCTCTTGGGGAGGCGCTTTACCCAGCACGAGGAGGAAAGCCCGCTCGATGACATCATCGATGGCCTGGCTTTGCTTAGTCGGCTCGTACTGGACGGCTTTTTCATCTTTGGGGTTGAGCAGGAATGGGTTGAGATGAGGATTGAGGTCGATGGCAAGGCCGAAGGAGTGCAGACTTTGTCCGGGTTCCCGCAGGCTGCTATGGCCCTCCTTGACCCAGCCATCGGTGGGAGGCGCTACGTCCTTCAGAGCCTTCTCTACTGTTTCGAGCCTTGAGGCGAGAAGCTTGTGCACGGTGGCCGGCCGGCCGAGGAAGCTTATGGTCTGGACGTCTTCGAACCACTTGGCAGCGCCACCCGTCTGGCCATTCAGCCGCAGCGTTTCTTCCTCGTCACTGAGGGCATCGCCCTTTGTCCGGAGCTGCAGCCTTCGATCGATCTCCTTCAACCGCTCATTGATCTCCCGCAGGCGATCCTTGTCCGTCTTCCGAAGTTTTGTCTTCTCATCGGCCAGGTCCTTTCGCTCCTGACGGAGGTCATTGGCCTCGTCCATCGACGGGAGATCCGCCTGCTCGGCGGCACTCAACGTGTGGGCTTCAGCCACCTCGGGCTGAATGCCCGAGTGGCGCTGTACTGCGAGTCCGGTCCCGACCAGCCCCGTTACGGCCCGGTTACCGGCGGCCCGCTGAAGCGCGAGCAGCGAGTCGCGCGAAGCCAGGGCGGAGCGATCGGTAGCGACTAGGTCGTGAGCGAAACCGATATTCGAGGTCGGCCACCTCGGTGGGTGTCGAGGCCTTGCGGCGGGCGGCTCATGCGCCTGGTCTTGCGTGCGCATGCTGGCCTATAAGCATCCGGCGAGCTCGGCGAGTCTGGAAGCCTCTGACCGCCAGACTTTCGGGCAGAGTCGGTTGCCCGAAGGTTCGAACCAGCAGCTCGATCTCGATTTTGCCGGCCGCGCAGGGGCATCGCCTTGACGAGCGCGACGTTGGGGACGAGACTGGCGGAGAACGCAATGGGCGCGACGCGCCAGAAGGCGCCACGCGATCATGTCGGCGATGCCCCGCGCGAAGGCCGGGCCGTGAGCTCGGGTGCCTCGCGCCGGGTTCCGCGCGTCGATCATGTTCCCTCGCTGCGCGAGGTGCAGTCTCTGCAGTCCGCAGCGGGCAACGCCAGCGTCACCTGGCTACTCGAGCAGTTGCCGGTGCAACGGAAAGCAGCCGCGCCACCCGAGATCTACTCGAAGGAACAGGCCAGCGCGGTTCAGGACACCTGGAAGAAGGGAGCGTCGACCACCACCGACACCTTTCCTGAGACGAAGGCGTACGCAGCGTGGAAGAGGCAGGCGACGAACGTGATCGCCAAGATGAAGGCCAGCAAAGACAAGGCGACGGCGAAAGGAGCCGGCACGCTCGAGGCGTGGATCACGAGTTTCGAGGCGCGGCAGCAGTGGCTGCTCGACACCTCGAACGGAAAGGAGCCGGCCGACCCGGGCGCCATCCCGGTCGAGTTGAGCGGCGCGACCGTGGGCAAAGGTAAGACGCTCGGCGCGCCACCCGCGAGTCCCTTTACGTTGCGCCACCAATATGACGTGACGCTGCCCGACAAGAGCACCTACCAGTACAAGGACGTCATCGCGGATCCCAAGTACCTGAGGCATGCGACCGGCGTCAACAAGGAAGGCACGCCGTTGTCCAGCTGGAAGGCGAAAGATATGGACGCCCTGTTTGACGAAGCCGGTGTCAAAGACATGGACCGGCGCAAAGCGATCCCGCGGGTTTCCGCCAAGGAAGGCGGCTTCAACGCGATCAATACCTGGGATACCGGTTTCGTCTCAGTGGGTGCCCTGCAGTTTACGACCGGGCCCGACGGTAACTACAACATCGCCAAGCTGTTGCAGACCGCCAAGACCCTCGATGCTGCCGGGTTCGACACCTATTTCCGGAACCTTGGGGTCGACGTCGAGCCGGGCGCCGAAGGAACGGTCGTGGTTGTCGACCCGGACACCGGCGCGGTGAAACGTGGGGCGGACGCCGTGTTGGCCATCATCACTGACAAGCGGCTCACCGCCGTCTTCGAACACGCCGCCGATAACTGGCACAAGTACCTGGTCGCGCAGCTGAAGACGGCCGTGCAGCAGTATTGGATTGCCGAGCAAACGTTCACCATCAAGGTCGATGCCGCCACCACACTGACGGGCAAATATGGCGACGTCCTCAAGTCCGAGGCCGGGCGGACCGCGCTCCTGGATCGCGCCGTGCAGATGGGCCCAGGCGGGGCGCGGAAAACCTTCGAGGACGAATGCACGAAGCTGGCCAGGATCTATCACCTGAAAACGCTCGACGAGCTAGCGGCCTATGAGGTGTTCGTCATCTTCGCGGTGCTGAACCGCATCCCGGTCCTGGAGGATCCCGATCTCAGCCAGCCGCCGGCGGCGCCGGTCGGTGATTTTGTTGTTCCGGATACCGAGGGATCGAAGACGGCCGCCGGAGCCGGCACCGCTGCATCGGTAGCCGTCTAACCCCGCTGCGCCAGCACTTGATCGGGCCCATTGCGGGTGACAGAATGTTGGCCACCGGTGAGTTCCATCGAGGTGGACGCATCCGTGCCAGGTGATGATGGCCGCCTCATCGCTGCCAGCCTCGCGGGGGATGACGACGCATTCCGGCAGTTAGTCGAACGCCACCACCGAATGGTTCTCACCGTGGCCTATCGCGCCCTGGGCAGCGTGCCCGCCGCCGAGGACTGCGCCCAGGAGGTCTTCATCAAAGTCCACCAGAAGCTGAGGCTGTACCGTGCCGATCGGCCCTTTATCAACTGGCTGCATCGCGTCGCCGCCAATACCGTGACGGACACGATCCGGCGTCGCCGGGTCGATCTCTCGCTCGACGCCCTCCGTCATGAGGCTCCGTCCGGGTTGGGTGACCCGGCCGAGGCCACCGCCCTTCGGGAACAGCAGTTCGCGGTACGCGCGGCCATGGCTGCCCTTCCCGGTCGCCTTCGCGACGCGATCGTCCTGCAGGTGTATCACGAGCTCAGCTACCAGGAAATCGCCCGGGTCCTCGACATCCCGATAGGAACGGTGATGTCACGGATCCATAACGCCAAGCGCCAGCTTCGGCGACGGCTCGCCGGCTACATGATCGAGTCTCGGCGCACCTCCGGAACGAATAATCCCGACGAAAACGCGTCAACCATGATGGGAAGCTCATGTTGAGCCATAAGGCCGTATTGGGCTCGCTCGACGCCTACGCCGACGGCAGCTTGCCGGATGCGCAGCGTACCCGTGTTGCCGCCCACCTGGAGATCTGTCCGGAATGCCGGGAGGACCTCCGGCAAATCCACCGTCTCGACTACGTTCTCATGGACCTGCCGGCGATCCCGTCGGTTCCCTTTTCGCGGTTCTGGTCGGCGCTGGAGCCCCGCCTGCCCGGGCATGCTCGCGAACGTGCTCCGTTGTTTCGACCGGCGCGGCTGGCCGCCGGTTTTGCCCTGGCCGTGCTCGCCTCGCTGGTCGGCGTCGTGGCGCTCGCCTCGGACGACGTCATGCCGGACAGCCCCCTGTACGGGGTCAAGCATTTCCGGCAGGGTGTCCAGGTCAAACTGGCCGATGCCAATGACCGGCCGCGGCTCGAGCTCTCCCTGGCCAAGCAGCGCCTCAAGGAGGCGGCCGTCATGCTGGACCGCCGGCGGGATGAGCTCGCCGTCGCCTCACTCCGCGACGTCAGGACGTTGATGATCGATGCGAAACCTGGGCTGCAGACAACCTCCGGCGGCCAGCCCACTGCCAGCGAGGTGACGAGCACGATCGCCCAGATCAAGACCGATCTCAATACCGTCAGTGCAGCCAATCGCGAGCCGGACGGTAGTACCGCTGCGGAGATGGCTGCCGTGGATCATGCCGTTCAGGAGGCCGAGAATGCCGTCCCCCAGGCTGAGATCCCGACGTCTGAGGTGCCCAGCGAACCCGCGCCGACTGAATAGTCGCCCTCCCGACATCGTCTGTAGAGCGGATCCGGTTAGTGAACCTCCGCACGCTCGGCTTCTGGCGGCGCGCTCCCGCGGGAACATCCGGTGGCAATCTCGAGGAATTGCGCCGGCTGGTTCACGCCGACGGCGCGTGGTACGTAACAGGAGATGGCCGGACCGCGCGGCCGACCCCCGTCGTGGTCCCGTGGACCGGGCTCGAAGATCTCATTCGCCAGTGTTCCGCTTCGCAGGTCCCGCGCCTGACGGACTCCGCCATCCTCGTTCCTGACGGCGGTATCGGCGCGGTCGTGGCGTTGGTTCGGCACCGCGGCAAGCCGTTCCGGCCCGGTGACCTCGACCTGGCCATCGCCTGGCTTGCCAACCATCATCCCGATGGGGCGCCAGAACCATTAGTCGTGGAGATCGCCGACTAGTCCCCATCTGTAAGGTAGAGGGCGCCGTGGCCGCCGATGAGCTCGTCATTAACCAGGTTCACTCTGCCAGCACATCGACACCGGGGCGCGCCATCAACCAGGTGCGCGGTCACGAGCTCGTGATCGACGAACCCACCCACCTGGGTGGGCCGGGTGAGCAGATCACCCCGGCCGAGGCGTTTCTGGCGGGCGTCTCCGCCTGCGGGGTGCTGCTCGTCCAGGGGCGCGCGCGGGACACCGGCGTTCGCCTGGACCAGGTCGAGGCCACCATCGAGGGGGTCCGGAACCGGTCGGATACCTCGGTCTTCCAGCGGATCGAGATCAACTTCCGCCTCAAGGGTCCGAGCCAGGCGGAGGCGATCGACCTCGTCGAGCACTACAAGCGTCGCTGACCCCTCTATAAGGCGGTCGCGGTCGCGACCACGGTGAACGTGAAAATCGAGGCAATCGCCTAGCACCACGCTTCGCGACGAAGGATTCGATCGACCGGCGGGCTTGGAACACTCATGAGCCGCCGATCGCCGAACCGGCCCAAACCGCGTGCTCCGCAGGGGCGAGCGGCCTTTCGGGCGCCCAGGCGCTTCGACCTCGGGCAGATCGTGACCTCGGCGCGGGAGACCGTCAAGTTCCGCCGTCCTTCGATGGTGGCCGAGGGGCTGCGGTTGAGGGACGCGGTGCGCGCGCTTTCTGCCCAGGAGTGGCCCGCCCTGCGTGTGGTTGCGGTCGGCTTCTGGGCCATCACCACCATCCGGCTGGTGAGCACCTATTCGGGTTCGGGACTTCACGTCGGATCGCTGTCCGCCTGGGTCATCCCGGCCATCGCGTTCGTGCTCGGGATTTTGTGCTGGGGTCTGCCGTGGCTGCGCGTTCCCGTCGACCACCTGCTGGGCGCCGTCGTCGTGGGCATCGCCCTGCCGCTGCTCTATCTCAGCGTTGCCGGCCAGGTGCAGAGCCGCGACCTCGTGTCGATCTATATCGTGCTCGCGGTCTTCACCGCCGCTCTGTTACCGCTTCGGACCGCGATGGCGGTTGCGCTGCTCGGGGCTGTTGCCGCCGCCGTGCCGCTGGTCGCCGGCTGGGCAGCGCTGTACGAGCGCTCGTTGCTGGTGCTGGTCTGTGTCATCGGGCTGATCGTCTACACGCAGACCCGCATGCTGGGCAGCGTCGGCCGCCGCGAGCGTCAGGCCGAGGATCGCGCGCGGCAAATCGAGGAGAGTTTCATGACGACGCTCGGCGCGGTGTCAGCCATGGTCTACGGGAAAGAGCGGTTCACGGAATCCCACGCGCGCGCTACCGCGCTCCTCGCGGTCGCGGTGGGGCAGCACCTGGGCCTGAAGGGGCGCGCTATGCGCCAGCTCGAGTATGCGGCGCTCCTCCATGACGTCGGAAAGGTCGGACTGCCGGCCAGAGTGCTGAACAAGCCGGGACCGTTGACCAGCGAGGAGCTGGCACTCGTGCACCAGCACCCCGTCGTCGCCGAACGCATCCTGGCGACGGTCCCATCCTTGAAAGCGATCTGCCCCATCGTGCGCGCGCAGTACGAACGCTGGAACGGCAGTGGCTACCCAGACGGACTGGCAGGGGAAAGCATTCCTCTCGGCGGCCGCATCATCCACGCGTGCGCCGCCTTCCACGCGATGTCGTCGGAACGGCCGTACCGCCCGGCGCTCAGCCCGGACCAGGTCATCAGGGAACTGCGCAGCCACGCCGGCTCACAGTTCGATCCGCGCGTCGTCGAGGCCGTCGCCGCGATCGTCCAGCCCTCAGCGTCAGGGCCGTTGCTCCAGCGGATCCAGGATCGTGAGCCCGTCATCGATCGTCCGGGTCGTGAGACTGGCGAGCAACAGATTTGCCGCCTGACCGTCGAGGTCGCCGCCAACCTCATGCCGTATGACCAGGCGCGCGTCTACCTGGTGGCCGCCGACAAGCGCCATCTCGTGCCAGCGTATTTCAGTCCTCCCGAGCGGCCCGAGGCGCCGCGCGCGCTCGAGAATCGGATCCTGGTGCCCGGGGAAGGCATCGCCGGCACCGTCTTCGAAACCCGGATGGCGGTCGTCATCGGCGAAGCCGACGCCGGCGCAGCCGGCCTGGAAGCTCCCGAAATGAAGGTGTCGGCCGTTGCGGCTCCCGTCCTCATCAACAACGACATCCTTGGCGTGATCGAGGTCGTCAAGTTCGGCCTGAACCAGTACTCCAAAAACCACCTGCGATTGCTCAGGATCCTGGCCGACCAGATGGCGCTCTCGGTCGCGAACGCCCGAATGATCGACCGCATGGCCGCGTGAAAGCGATGACCCCCACCCTGCCCTCCCCCTGAGAGGGGGAGGGTTATACGGGTGAGGCGTCCGCGGCGCGGTCAGTCGTCGAGCGGGAGGGCCCTCGTGTGTTCGATCTGGACCGCCTTGAGCTGATGCGGGTTGAGCCCGAGAAGCTCGAGGATCGTTGGGGCGATCTGCGTCGTCTCGACCCAACTGTTGACGACTTCGCCGGCGTCAACCGGTCCTCCCGCCACGAGGATCGGCACATCCCGGTCCTGCGGATTGTTGCCGCCGTGCTCGGCGATTTTTGCCTTCTTTCCGGTGTAGACGGTGCCGTACTGCGAGATGCCGATAAGGTCTGGAACGCGGGCATCGTTGACGCTGACGCCCATGAAGCTGGCGGCTTGCTGGCCGGCGTAGATCGTGGCCAGCCCGGCGCCCGAATATGGCTTGGGGTTGCCCTTGATGTCGGTCGACTTCGCCTTGCCATCGTTCCCGGTGCCGTTGCCGGCATAGGCCAGCAGGAAGTCCTTTGCAAAGCCGGCGCCCGAGCGGTCGTTGAGCCAGACCAGCATGCCGTCGTCGTTGATCGAGAACGCGACCAGGTCGCCAGTGTGGCCGGCGGCAACCCAGGCCGCGTTGAGGTCGGCCATGACCTTGCTATCGGCGATCCGCGTGAGCGCCGAGGGGGTCTGTGGAGACTGGCCGTGCTTGGCGGTGAGGATGATCACGGTGCTGCGATCGAGATGCCGGTCATTGATCGCCTTGACCATGGCGCCGACTTTGGCGTCGATGTAATCGAGCGCCCGTGTGAGTAATGGTCCGGGTGTCTTGCCGTCGGCGAGATAACCGCCGGTGAGGCCATCGGACAGCGGCAGCTTCTCCGCGGTCGACACCGTCTGGAAGTTCATGCCGAAGATGGCCGGCGTCCCGGGGCGGGTGGCGCCACTGTGGTCGAACCCGCTGATCCAGTTGAGGACCGCCTGGACCTTGTAGCCGTCGAATTGCATGGTGAGCGCGTTGTCGGTGGTCCAATCGTTGGTGGTCGACGTCGTCAAGGGTGCGTTGCTGTTGATCTCCGGCGTGAAGTAATCCATGACGCCGGTGCCGGAGTTGCCGTTGAAGAGCTCGTAGGCCGCGTGCTTGTCGGACCACGCGGTTCGCAAGCCGGCCGCGCGAGCGACTTCCATGATGGTGTTGACCTTCAGGTAGCTGTGCGGGTAGACGGCGTTGCAGCTCGCGTCGCGCGGGAGCTGGGCCGGGTCGATCAATGCCGTCGCGTTGCCGGTGAGCTGCAGGATGGTGCCGGGCAAGCCTGCCAGGCCCTGGCCGGAGTCGAGGCGGCTGGGATCGAGCGCGGCTTGCTCGAAGTAGGTCACCTCCGCGCCCGGTGTCAGCCCGGCGCAATCGTGCAAGGCGGTTCCGGCGGCCGCGGCCGAGGGAAAGAGCGCGCGGTTCCAGCTGTCGTCGTAGTAGATGCCGGTGCTGCGCGGGTTGCCGCCGGTCATCGGCGCAGTCATCCCCGGGAAGGAATCCGAAGGGAAGGGCGTGTGCGCGTTGGAGAACTCGACGCCACGCCGCACCAGCCCGGCGAGGGCCGAGGCTGGATGCGTGCGAACGTACCAGGCCAGGTCGGTTTGGTGGAGACCGTCGACCGATAGCAGCAGGATGTGTTTCGCGCTCGACTCGTGAGCGCTCGCTGTCACCGGACCGGCTGCGGCCAGGGTGCTGGCGACGAGCCCGCCGGCACAGGCCAGCATCAGGGCGCGCGTGGACCACCGTGACATGCTTCCTCCTCCGCAGCCGGCCCGGGCCGGCCGCCTTCCGGTCGATGTCTGCGACGTCAGCAGCGTATTGGCCGGACGTTATGAATCGAGCGATTGTGGGTTAACAAAAGTGGTTTAAGAAGCGCGTCTATGGAGGTATAGGGTTCCCATGTCCCCGCGCCGACCCGTCGAAAAACTGTCCCGCCGCGCGGGCGTCGAGCTCGGGCTGAAAGGCGCCAGGCAGGTCGCCGGCAAGAGCGGCCTCACCCGCAGGCCCCAGCCGCCCGGGCAACAGGCCCGCGGACCGCAGGCCCGACGCCGCAAGCGCGACTCTGATTACCTCTTGCAGCTGCGAGAGAAGCAGAAACTCCAGTGGTTCTACGGCATCGCCGCGGGCCAGATGGCCCGCTACTTCGATGCCAGCCGCCGGCGGCGGGAGGCCACTGGCGAGGAGTTGCTGCGCCAGCTCGAGCAGCGCCTGGACAACGTCGTCTACCGGCTCGGGTTCGCCGGCACGCGCGCGCAGGCCCGACAGTTCGTCAGCCATGGGCACGTCCTCGTCAACGGGCAGCGGGTCAACCGGTCCGCGTACGAAGTTCGTCCGGGCGACACGATCGCGATCAAGCCGGGCAGTTCGATCGAGCCGAAGGTACGCGATGCCATCAGCCTCGGTTTCAAGGTTCCCGAATGGCTGGCGCCCAACCAGCAGGCATTGACCGGAAAAGTGGCGCACCGACCGCAGCGCGCCGAGATCGACGTGCCGGCCGATGAGAACCGCGTCGTCGAGTTCTTCGCGAAGTACTAAGTCGTCGCGTTCACGCTCCCCGTTGGGCGCGCATAGCCAAGCCGGACGAGCAACGTCGAGGCGGCGATGGTGACCACGACCGCGGCGAGGATGGCTGCATACAGCTCGCTCGGGATCACCTGCCGGCTAACGCCGATGGTGGCCAGCACAAAGCTGAACTCTCCGATCTGACCGAGGCCGGTTGCGATCTGGCGCGGGCGGCCGGGAAGGCGCCCGAACCTGGCGAGGAGATAAATGGGCAGGACCTTGGCCACCACCACGAGCACGAGCAAGAGAGCCAGCCAGGCCCACCCTTTGAGCAGCGCGCCGGGATCGATCAAGGCCCCGATCGCCACGAAGAACAGGACCGCGAAGACATCGCGAAATGGGAGCAGGCGTTCGCGTGCCTCGGTGGCCTCGTGGCTCTCGCTGATCGCTAACCCGGAGACGAACGCCGCCAGCGCGAGTGGGACGCCGAAGAAGCGCGCGCCCACTCCGGCCAGTGCCAGCGCGCTTGCGACGGAGACGATGAGGAAGAGATCGTGTTCCTGGCGCAGTTGCCGGAGCAGACGAGGAAGGAGTCCGGTCGCGATCACGACGACGATCACGTAGAGCAAGACCAGCGTCACGGCCGTCGCGCCCGAGCTGGGCTGGAGTCGCAACGCGATCAGGGCAATGATCGACAGCGTCACGCCGGCCACGTCCTGCAAGACGCTCCACCCCAGAAGCACGTGGTCGGTCGCGGTGTCGGTGGTGCGCCGCCGGCTGCGGGTGATATTGACGGTGACCACGCTCGAGGAGAGGGCGAGGCAGAGGCCGAGCAGAACCGCGCCGGCCAGGGGAAGCTTGAGAAGGAGCCCGGCCGCCGACCCGACCAGCGCCGTCACGACCGTCTGGAGTGGGGCCGCCCAGAAGAGGCTCCCACGCTCGCGCCCCAACTCAGCGACATCGAGCTCGATGCCGACCTCGAAAAGGAGGAGCACGACGCCCAGATCGGCGAAGACCTGGAGTTGATGGCGATCGGCGATGTACCCGGGCGTGAAGGGCGAGACCAGCAGCCCGGTCGCGAGATAGCCGAGCACCGCCGGAAGCCCGGCGCGTCGAGCCAGCCAGCCGGCGATCGCGGCGACCAGGAGGACGAAGCCGATCTCGAAGATGGCGGGCGCGGTCGTCTCCACGTCAGCGATTCACTCGCTCGAGCTGTGCGCGTCCGGCTCGGTTCAGCGCACCTGCCGCGCGGGCTCGCGGCTTGGGCCTACCTGCGTGTCCAGCCAGCTCGTCAATGCTTTGCTGTCTTTGATCGCCTGCCGGACACGGTCTCTCGCCTCGACCGTCTGCAGCCAGGCGCCTGGCTGCAAGTTGCGGCTCGCCATCAGCCCTTTGCAGCGCAGCAGATCACCGCGAGGGTGATCGGCCGGGTATCCGGCGGGGACGCGCTTGAAGCTCGGCTCCGTCAACTGGTAGCCCTCCTTGACGAGGGCTCCGACGATCCGGGCCAGCTTTTCGCCATCCTTTCCGGCGACCGCGTCGCGATAACGGTTGAGCTGATCGGGCGCCATCTCGTGAGAGCCGATGGCGACGTACAGTCCGTCGTCCGAAATCTGGAGGTAGAGGCCGCCGGCGCCGGGGGTGGAGAGGTAGGCGCCCAGATGCTCCTTGTATGGGCGCTTGTCTGGGGAGAAGCGAAGGTCGCGATTGAGGCGGAAGATCTTGACCTCGATCTCCGGCCCCAGGTCGCGTTCGATCTCGGCGAGCAGTGCCTCCATCGGTTGGCGAACCTGTTCCTCGTAGACCTGCCGGTGGGCTTCGAAGAAGGCCTTGCTGTTGTCGCGCTTCAGGCCGTGAAAGAACTGTAACGCCGCCTTGGGCCACCCGGCAAAGCGAGTTCGAACCGCCGTGTTTGCCGCACCCTTCATCAGACCCTCCTCGATCAGATCGCGCCGCAGGTTTTAGCTCGATCGTAACGTTTCACTGCCATGACCTTCCTTCGTGTTGTGCTGAGCATCTTCGCCATCCTCAATGTCGTCTTCTGGGCGCTTCTCGCCTGGGTCTGGGCCGTCAAGCCGTCGTGGGCGGCGCGCATCCCGCTCAACTTGGGCACAGATCAGCG
>Ga0070697_100003924_pt1 | contig 11428 bp, 11 predicted proteins | sample KBSK1501metaG_FD_65475 | JGI IMG/M metagenome (GOLD analysis project Ga0070697, IMG submission 65475) | Corn, switchgrass and miscanthus rhizosphere microbial communities from Kellogg Biological Station, Michigan, USA - KBS K1-50-1 metaG | ecosystem: Host-associated > Plants > Roots >... | reverse complement strand
CCGGCCGGTCGCTCGTCCCGTAACGGAACGTCACCTGATCGAACTGGACCTGACCGCGCGCCTGCTCGAGATGCCGCGCCTGCGGCTTCTGATCGATCGTGACCGGTAGGTCCATGTACTCGAAGATGCGCTGGAACAGGGCCAGCGAGCCGACGACATTGACCTGCATGTTGGCCAGCGAGCCGACCGGCCCATAGAGGCGTCCGAGCAGCACGGTCGCGAAGGTGACAACCGTTCCCAGGGATTCCTGCCCGGTCACGACGAGATAACCGCCGAATAGCCAGAGCACCGCCGGACCGGCGGTCCCGAGCACGCCCATCAGCATGAAAAACCAGCGGCCGATCATCGATTGCCGAATGTTGAGCAGGCGCAGGTCGTCGTTGAGCTGGCGGAAGCGAAGGGTCTCGGCCGTTTGCCGGACAAATGCCTTGACCAGCTGCATACCCGAGATCCCGAGCGTTTCCTGCATGTAGGCGGTCATTTCCGAAAGTTTTCCCTGGGTCGCCTTGCGGGCCTGGAAGGTCGCCTTGCCGACCCGGAGGGTCGGCAGGAGGAAAGCGGGCAGCACGACGAGCGCCGCGATCGTGAGCTTCCAGTCGAGCGCGAACATCAGGACGACGGTGCTGGCCAGGATGACGATGTTGTTGACGAGGCTGAAGATGGTGTCGGACACCACGCTCTGCACCCCGTTGACGTCGTTGCTCAGCCGGGACATCACGTCGCCCGTGCGGGTGGCGGTAAAGAAGGCGATCGACTGCTTGAGCACCCGGTCGAACAGCTGGTTGCGCAGGTCGAACATGATGCTCTGGCTGATCCGGTTGCTGAAGTACGACTGCAGCACGCCGATCAGCCCCCCGACCACGGACGAGCCGACCAGGATCCCGATCAAGAGGGCGACGGTCCCGAACTGGCCGTGCGGGCCGGTCAAGTAGTTGATCAGGTCACGCGTGACGATCGCCGGCACCAACCCGAGCGCCGCCGCCGCACCGATGCACGCGAGGACGACCAGCGCCAGCCGCCAGTAGGGGATGAAGTAGGAGAAGACGCGCTTGAGGAGCGGCCATTCCAGCTTGACCCCGGGTTCCGGCTCGTGAAAGCCCCCGTGCCACCAATACATGCTCGTTAGCCTACCCAGCCGCGACGAGTTTGAACGCTGGGGCGGGCGGGCCTCAGCCGGGGACTTCCCCGAGGGTCACCGCGACCTCCTTCACCTCACCCGCCCTGACCACGCCGAAGCTGTGGGTTGAGTCGGCGTCGAGCGCCCGCAAGACGGCGAAGAGTGCATCCAGGCGCCCGAAGAGGGGATCGTCGTCCACGGTCACGAGCGTGTCGCCCTGCAGGAGACCGGCCTTATCGGCTGGCCCGCCCGTTTCGACGGTGACGACCAGGAGCCCACTTTCCTGCCCAAGCCCGAGCGTCTCGGTCAGCCGGACCGGCTGGACGCCGACGCCCAGATAGGCGCGACGGATCCGACCATGGGCGCGGAGGCTGTCGGCGACCCGCTCGGCGACCTCCACCGGCAGCGCGCGGCTGACGCCGCGCCCAAAGTTCCAGCTGTTGATGCCGATGACGCGACCCTGGGCGTCGACGAGTGGGCCGCCGGAGAACCCGGGTAACAGCGCGGCGGTCGTCTGGATCAGGGCATTCAGCTGACCGCCTCGCCAGCTGCGAAACTCACTCGACGTGCCGTTGACGATCCCCATCGTGACCTGCTGTTCGCCGATGGTGCCGGCCAGCGCCAGCACGAGATGGCCCGTCCGGACGTCCGCCGACCGACCGCGTGGAGCAGGTGCCCCTCGCAGGCCCACGGTTCGTAGCAGGGCAAGGTCGGTGCCGCGATCACGACCAACCACAGACGCCTTGACGGTCGTTGGGGCACCGGTGACGAGGATGTTGTCGTCCGCCTCGATCACATGATCCGCGGTCAGCACCAGGTTATCGGCCCAGATGATCCCAGTCGCAGGACGGCCGCCGCGGGCATCGACGCGGACGAGGCTCGGCGCGAGGCCGGCGACGATCTGGGCGAGCTCGTGAGACAGATCGGACAGCATGGTCATGCCCCGAGGCTAGCTGAAGTCAGGCGAGGTGTGCCGCGACTTCTTCGTGACAGTCGGGGCACTCTTCCTCCGGACCCGGGGCATGGTCGGCGTGCTTCGACTCCATGGGATACTGGGCCGCGCGCCAGGCCGCCAGACCACCACGTAATGCCCACGCTTGCCGGCCCTGCTGTCGGAGAAATTGCGCCACACGGGCGCTGGTGCCCTCCTCGGGTCAGGTGCAGTAGGCGACAATCTCGCGATCGCCCGGCAGGCTCTCGAAGTGTCTCAGGATCTCCGCCACCGGCCGGGCTGCCTGCAGACCGCGAATGATCGGTTCTGGCGGGATCCGGATCGCGCCCGGGATGCGGTGGCTCACCGCGGGATACACCAGCGAACTGGTCACATCGAGCGGGACCGCCTGGCCCGCGTCGAACTTGGCCCTCGCGCCTGCCGGATCGATCCGCGGCGCGATCATCATCGGCGTGGTTCCGGCGGCAATTCGGGCAGCAGCCAGGGCAGTGCCTCGGACATCGGCCGGACCAACGTGACGTAGTGGTCATGATCGATCAGGTCGCGCGCCAGGATCCCGAGTGCTGCCGCGAGCAGGGCGCGTTCCCCTTTGTGACCAATATCGCCATGCTCGGCCTTCCAATCCTCGAGCGACGTCCGCCCCTCGGTCAGGTCGAGGATGCGCTTGCGGGCATCGTCCCACTGCTGTCCGCGGTTGCTCTTCTCGAGGGCGCGCAGGGCGGCCCGCTCGGCCTCATGGAAGCGCTCCATGATCCGGGGATCTTCGTGGCGATCCCATCCCCAGGCGACCCGCTCGATGCCAGCCGGCGACAGCACCCGCGCGTCCCCGATTAGCCGGTCAAGCCCTTGGTCTTTAGCCCCGTATCCTTCGGCGTCCAGTGCCATGCCGCTTGCCTAGTCTAGAGCGTCGTTGCTAGACGAGGATCCAGCCGAGTCCAATCGCTCGGGCGACGGCTTCCGCGCGCGAGCGGGCGTTCATCTTGCCCAGCACGGCACCGGCGTGGAACTTCACGGTGTGCTCGCTGATCCGGAGCCGACCGGCGATCTGCCGGTTGGTCAAGCCGCGCGCCATCAGTTGGAGCACCTCCAACTCGCGTGGCGTGAGCGACTCCGTCGGCGCGTTGACGGCCGGTTCGATCCGCTCGTCGTGAGGCAGCAGGGTGGCAATCTCCTGCCGCGGGATCGACACCAGGCCGCGGGCCGAGGCGAACAAGGCCGCGGCGAGCGTTGGTGGATCGACGGCGACCGGCAACAAGGCCGAGGCGCCGAACGCGAGCGCCTGCGTCAACGCGTTCGGCTCTCCGGCAAGTGCCACGATGGGCAAACCCGGCTGGGCGGCAGCCAGCCGCGCGATCGCATCGAGCTCTTCGAGCTCGCCGTCGCCGACGTCGAGGAGGACGACATCGGGAAGCAGCTGACCGGCGATCGACGCCGCCTCCGCCGTGCCGGTCGATCCCACCGCCTTCACCCCCACCATGCCTTCGAGCATCGCCGCGAGTCCGCCGCGGGCGAGCGGATTGGCCGAGACGATCAGTACGCGTAACTCGGGCGTGGTCATGGTTCGGTCACAGGATAGGCTGGCGCTTCGTCGGCCAGCCAATCTCGAGTTAGAAAGAGCCAGAACGCCAGACCGGCATAGCGCCCGTAGCGCTTGAATCGCCGCTCGATGGTGTGATCGCTGACCGGTCGATTCTTCGCCAGCAGGCGAGCGTACGTCGGCCTGGTCCAGGAATCGAGGATGAGGCGGTCGTACCGGCCAAGCATCAGCATGATGTGCGCGGCGGCGTACGGCCCAACGCCAGGCAGCTCCTGCAACCGCGCGGCCACGTCCTCATCGGGCAGGTCGTCGCGCGATGTGCGGGCAAGCTGCTCGAGATCGACACGCCCCCTCGCGACGTCCTTGGCCAGCGTCTTGAGATAAGGACCACGATAGCCGGCGCCCGCCACCTTCTTATAGAAGCGATCCGGTGCCGCGGCCATCGCCTCCGGCGTCGGAAAGGCGCGGCCATACGGTCCCGTCGGTGACGCGCCCGGCGCCTTGTCACCGAGGTGCTCGACCAGGGCGTTCACCATCCGCGTGGTTCCGCCCCATGAGGTATTCGTCGTGCAGATCGTCTTCACCACATCTTCGAACACCGTGGGACTGCGCACCATACGCCCGGCTCCGGTGAGCACCCAGGCAAGATCAGGATCTTCCGCCGCCACGGCGTAGAAGGGCATGAGGTCAACGTCCAGGCTGAGGACGTGCCGGACCTGCGCCATGACGGCCGCGCCGACCTTGGGCGTCGGGGGTCGACCTCTGACGTCGACCACACCGTAGCCGGCACGGGCCTGCGAAATGATCAAGGTCCGGGCGTCAAGTCCGGTCAGGGGAACGGTGATTTCAAAGGTCCATGCCTTCTGGTCGAGTCGCATCGGTGGCAAATCTGCAATCCCGTGCGAGAGGAACACGCGGCGGAGATCGACGACCTCGCCCGCGGGACCCACCAGCGGAAACTCGGCCCGCCACGCCGCCGTCACGCCGGAATCGTTCTGGTCCAGATTTGTTTCTCCCCAACAGCTCGGAATCCCAGGCGCGAGTAATAGGCCGGCAATGAGGAGTCGCGAGTGCACTGTAATGTCAGCCGCTCGCAGCCGAGCGCGCGCGCCTCGGTGCCCATGGCGAGCGTGAGCGCCGCGCCCGCTCCGCGGCAGCGCGCCGACGGGTGCGTGTAGAGGCCATGGAGGTAGCCGCTGGGGCCGTGCTGGAAGAGGCCAACGTGCCCGACCATGCGCGTGCCATCGTCGGCGAGATAGAAATGGTGTGGCGTGTTGGCCGCACGCCAGCGATAGAGCGCGATCAACTGCGCCCTCATCGGGTCAGTCCACCCATGTTCCTGCGTGTCAGCATCGATCAGAGCTTCGAAGGCATGCCACTCGCGCTCGGATTGAACGGGAACGACGGTGTACCGCCCACCCCGATCCTCCCCGGCAAGGGGGGAAGGAGTATGAGGAGTGGAGACCTGGACCATCGCGACACGAGTCTCGCTCGTGTACCCCGCGGCGGTCAGCCGTGGATTCAGCGCGACGATGGTGGCGGGGTCGCGGCTGCTTGCGCGGAATGTGGTCGCCCGCGGAATCGCCTCCGTCATCGCCCGCTCCAGATCGGCCGCATCCCAGTTCGGCGCAACCAGGTCTTCGATACCGTTCAAGAAGAAGAGGTCGGGATACGTGTTATTCCAGACGATTTCGCCGAAAGGCCGACGAACGCTCTCTCCCCCGGCTCGGCCCTGGGCCGCCGCCGCGCCGAAGACCTCGTCGGCCAGCGCCTCGAGTTGAACGCTCAGCCGCCCCCACCCCGACCCTCACCCGCGCGCGGGGGAGAGAGTGATCGCAGGTACTCAAGGGCCGCCAGGTATCCGTCGAAGCCCAGGCCCGAGATCACACCTTTCGCCGCTGCGGCGGTGACCATCCGGTGCCGCTCCGGCTCGCGGCTAAAGACATTGGAGATGTGGACCTCGACGACGGGTTTGCCGGAGCCGCGCAGCGCATCAGCGAGCGCGAGGCTGTAGTGCGATAGGGCGCCGGGATTGATGATGATGGCATCGCTTGGCTCGGTTTCGATCCAGTCGATCAGCTGACCTTCGTGATTTGACTGCCGGAAGCCCAGCTCCACGCCGAGTTCTTTGGCGCGGCCGGCGACCAACCTCTCGAGGTCGACGAGCGTTTTCGTGCCGTAAACCTCGGGCTCGCGTCGTCCGAGCGTGCCGAGGTTCGGGCCGTTGAGCACCAGGATCTTCATTCTGGAAGCACCTCGTCGAGCGCGACGCGGACGATCAACGGATCGACGCGCTGGCCGTAATCGGCCCGGCCAACCTCACGCAGCAGCACCCAGCGCGGCTCACCCGATTGGGATTTCTTGTCATGGCGTATCGCATCGGTCAGCTTCGCATGCGGGACAGCGGGCCGGTCGGCGAGCAGACCCGCATTGCGTAGGAGCGCGTGCTGCGCTTCCACGGTCGCATGCGTGCAGGCACCAGCGAGTAGGCTGATCCGTGCCGCCACTTCCATCCCCCAGGCGACGGCACGGCCGTGCCGGATCTTGCCGAAGCCGACGGCGCGTTCCAGCGCGTGGCCCACGGTATGACCGTAGTTCAGGACGGCCCGCTCGGCCGCCTCGTTGGGGTCTCTGGCCACCACCGCCGCCTTGATCGCGATCGCGCGCGCCACGGCCTCGCGAACCGCGGCGGGGTTTCGGCCCAGAACCGACGAAAGATTGGTGGACAGCCAATCCGCAAAGGAACGTTCCGCGATTAGAGCGGCCTTGATGATCTCGGCGAGACCGGATCGGTACTCCTCATCCGGCAGGGTCGCCAGGTAATCGAGGTCACAGAAGATGGCCACCGGCTGGTGCACCGCGCCCGCCAGGTTTTTGCCCGCGGGCAGGTTGATGGCGGTCTTTCCGCCAATGCTGCTATCGACCATCGCCAGCAGCGTGGTCGGCATCTGGACATAGCTGATCCCGCGCATCCAGGTCGCGGCGGCGAACCCGGCCACATCGCCGACGCTCCCCCCTCCCAGGGCAATCAGCGCACCGCGGCGATCAACGCCGGCCGCCGCCAGCGTCTCGTAGATACCGGAGAGCACAGCCAGGGTCTTGGCCGCCTCACCCGGCGGCACCACGTGCAGTCTCGTGGAAAAACCGGCACCGGACAGAGCATCGATGAGCGGCTGCGCGTACTGGCGCCTGACACCGTCGTCGCTCACGACGACCAGGGGGGGATGTTCCCGAAGAGCCGACGGAACGAGGTGAGATAAGCCGTACCCCACCGTGACGTCGTGGGGAGAACCGGGAACATCGATTCGAATCCGCTGGAGACCACCGCCCGAGAGACGCTCGTGGAGTCGCTGGGCGACCTGCGCCGGGCTGATGCCATCGGTCTGGATCACCATGTCGGCATCGAGGTAGCGCGGCAGGCGCCGCGCCAGCAGCGAGGCGATCACCGACGGCGCCCCCGGCTGCAGCAAGGGACGATCCGCTGATCCATTCAGTCGGCGCGCCAGCTCATCCGGCTCGGCGATCAGCGCCACGACACAGTTGCCGTCGCGGATACGCACCCAGTTTTCGTCGCGCATCGGCGCGCCGCCGCCAACCGCGACGATCGAGCCGCTACTCTCAAGCGCACGCTGGAGGCAGCGGGTTTCGCGCTCTCGGAAGCCGGCTTCACCTTCGCTGGAAAAGATTTCGGCGACCGTTCGCCCGGCATCGGCCTCGATCACATCGTCGAGATCGACGAACGGCCGGTCCAGCCGTTGCGCCAGCTGCGGACCCACAGTCGATTTCCCGCTCCCCATGAAGCCAACCAGGACGACGTTGTTCATTTGCGGATCTCCTGCAGGTAGCTCTCGACATTGCGATGCAGCTCCGCCATCGAGTCGCCGCCGAACTTCTCGAGCAGCACGCCGGCCAGGACGAGAGCCACCATGGCCTCCCCCACTACACCAGCGGCGGGCACGACGCAAATGTCGCTGCGCTCGTAATGCGCGCGCGCCGGTTCCCTGGTCTTGAGGTCCACCGTGGCCAGAGGCTTGAGCAGCGTCGAGATCGGCTTCATGTAGCCATGCACGACCAGCGGCTCGCCATTGCTGACGCCGCCCGTCAATCCGCCGGCACGATTGGTTTCGTGCCGCAGGCGCCGGTTGTCATACACAGGCACGTCGTGGACCTGCGAACCCGGCAAGCCGGCCCCCTCCACCCCATCGCCGATCGCGACCGCCTTGCAGGCCGGGATGCTCACCATCGCCTGGGCGAGCAACCCGTCGAGGCGCGTGTCCCACTGGCGGTAGCTGCCGAGGCCGGGCGGCACGCCGTCCGCGATCACGGTGAAGACGCCACCCAGCGTGTCCCCGCGTTCGCGCGCGGCATCGATGGCCGCAACCATGGCCTGACCCGCCGCCTCATCCGGAGAACGGACGGGCGATGCCTCGACCGCGTCCCACGAAATCGATGTGGGTACGGCGGCCTCGATGGCCCCAACCGAGCGCGTGTAGCTGCGCACCTGCATGCCGAATTCCCGGAGGAGCAGCTTCGCGACGCCCCCGGCCGCCACGCGCGCTGCGGTTTCGCGGGCGCTGGCGCGCTCAAGCACGTCGCGCGCATCATCGGCGCCGTACTTGAGCATGCCGGCCAAATCGGCGTGGCCCGGGCGCACCCGAGTGATCGGCTTGCGCTTCACATCCGCCGCGTCGACCGCCATCACCTGCCGCCAGTTCTCCCAGTCGCGGTTGGCGATCTCCAGCGTGATTGGCGAGCCCAATGTCAAACCGCCGCGGACGCCTGCCACGATGTGGGCGGCATCGTGCTCGATGGCCATCCGTCCGCCGCGGCCGTGTCCACCCTGCCGGCGGGTCAGGTCGCGAGCGAGGTCTTCTTCGCGCACGGTCAGGCCGGCGGGAATACCGTCGAGGATCACGGTGAGTCGCTCGCCGTGCGATTCGCCAGCGGTCAGCAGCCGGAGTGTCATGCCGACACCGACGATGCCGAGCGCTCGAGCGTGGTGCGCATCACGAGAAGCGGCGCCGGCCTTCCGGTCCAGATCGCGAAGGCGGCGGCACCCTGGTACAAGAGCATGGCGCGACCCTCAGCCGACCGGCGGCTCCGAAGGTCGAAGAGGCGCTGATCGGGTCGTAGCCAGTCGGCGGGCGGAAGGTCGGTTGGTGTCGCGTTGACGACCAGGTCGGCGCCCGCGATGGTTTCCTGCATGTTGTCCATTCCGACGGGCCCGCCGCGAACGATGTCCAGATCCGTGCACAGGCGTCGCGCCAGATCCAGATTCCGAGCGATCACCCAGATCTGCCCGGCCCTAGGCTGCAAGGCAGTGGCAACCGCACGTGCAGCGCCGCCCGCTCCGATGATCGCGACGCGTTGATGGCCCCCACCCTGCCCTTCCCCGAAAGCGGGGGAAGGAAATTGTTCGTCAAGGGCGCGCTGGAATCCCTCGACATCCGTGTTCCACCCCTTCAGTCGCGTTCCCTCCCGGCTGATGGTGTTAACCGCTCCGACCTTGCGGGCCAGCGGATCGAGGTCGTCGAGCAAAGGGATGACCGATTCTTTATGCGGAATGGTGACGTTGGCGCCGAGAATCCGATCATCGGCACGGATCTCGCCGATGACTGCGGCGAGCCCCGCTGGGGGCACCTCGCGAGCGACGTAGGTGCAATCGATGCCCAATGCCATGAAGGCGGCGTGCTGAAATCCTGGCGACAGGCTGCTGGAAACAGGGTCCCCAAGAAGGAGGATGGTGGAGGTCATTTTGCCAGCCCCTGCAGGTCGGAGAAGAAGTCTGGATACGATACGGCGACGCAGTCCGCATCCTCGATCGTGGTCGGACCGGACGCCACCAGTCCGGCCACGGCGATCGCCATGGCGATCCGATGATCGCCGTGCGACTCGACGGTTGCCCCATGCAGGTTCGCCTGGCCATGAATGCTGACGCCGTCCGCGCGTTCGTCGACGATCGCGCCCATCCGGCGAAGGCCCTCGGACATGGTCGCCAGCCGGTCGCTCTCTTTGACGCGAAGCTCAGCGGCGCCTTCGATGACGGTCGTACCCTCGGCCTGGGTCGCCACGCTTGCCAGCGCGGGGATCTCATCGATGGCTGCCGCGACGTCGGCGGCATCGATCGTGATCGCGCGCAGCGGACGACCCGTGACGGTCACCGAACCAACCGGCTCGATTCCATCGTCGACCTCCTCGACACGGATCTCGGCGCCCATCGACTCCAGGAGGTGGAGAAACGCCGTGCGTCTGGGATTCAGCCCGACCTCGGCAATGGTGACCGACCAACCTGGCCGGAGTGCCGCGGCCGCCATCCAGAAGGCCGCTGACGAGAAGTCGCCGGGGACCGACAGATCGATCGGACGCAGCGGTTGATGTGACGGCCTGACCTCGACGACGCCGGTCGCCACCCGGACATCGGTCCCCATCGCGCGCAGCAGCCTTTCCGTATGGTCGCGGGTGGCGACGGGCTCCACGACCGAGGTTGGACCACTCGCGGAAAGCCCGGCCAAGAGCAGGGCGCTCTTCACCTGTGCGCTGGGCACCGCCATCACATGCCGGCGTCCCTGCAGACGCGCGCCAGTCACCGTCAGCGGAGCGTGGCCTTCCTGTGATTGGATGCTGGCGCCCATCAGGCGGAGTGGATCGACGACCCGGCCCATCGGCCGGCGCCGAAGCGACGCGTCACCGTCGAGGGTGGCCGAGACCCAGCTTCCTGAGAGGACGCCCAGCATCAGGCGCATGGTGGTCCCGGAGTTCCCGCAGTCCAGCGGCCCATGCGGTGGGCTGAACGATCGCCAGCCCCGGCCGTGGACTCGCGCCGGGCCGCCAATGCGATCGATCTTGACGGCCAGGCTGCGCAGGCAGGCAACGGTCGCTGCCACGTCCTCGCCGTCGGGAAGGCCGGCAATGCGGCTTTCTCCGTGTGCCAGCGCCGCCAGCATTAGGACCCGGTGCGCAATCGACTTGTCGCCGGGAACGCGAAGCTCGCCGGCAATCCTGGTTGCAGGCTCGACGATTTGCGCCGATTCCACGTCAGTGGGCGGCACGCGCGCCCTGCTGAAAGAGTTCGCCCACGCGGTCGCCGTGATCGATGCGCTCACGGTAATCGTGCAGGACATCGGCGAATCGATCGATCGCCTCGACCAGCGGGCCGCGGTTGGTCGCCGTGATGTCCTCATACAGCGTCGGGTCACCTTCGGCCAGACGGACCATGCCCCGATACCCGGGGCCGCCAAGTCGCGGATCAGCAAACGGCCGCACCGTCTGGGCGTACGCGAGGCTGAGGGTGAATGCCAGATGACTGAGAAATGCCATCTGCCGGTCATGCGCATCGGCGGAGAGGATTTGCGGACGCGCGCCAATCGCTCGGACCAGGCGGAACCATTCGTCGAATGGCGTGAGCTCCTGTCCGTCATCCGGCGTGAACACCCAGGTCTCACCACGAAACAGCGTGGCATCGCTCTCGCTCAGCCCGCTCCGCTCCTTGCCCGCAACCGGGTGGCCCCCGAGGAACCGGGAGGGGTCGGGCAGCGAGCGGGCCCACGCAAGCACGGGGCGCTTGACACTGGCAACATCGGTGACGATCGCCTGTCGCGGGATGTCGGCCGCGATCTGCTCGAGTACCGATTGAATCTGGTTGATCGGGGTCGCGACCACGACGATGTCGCAATCCGAAAGGTCGCGGAGGTCGGTTGACGCCCGATCCACCACGCCGCGCTGCTGTGCCGCCGCCACACCCTCGGCGTGATGCGCGACGCCGCGCACTTCGAGCGACCCGCCCAGCCGTCGCAGCGCCAGACCTAGCGAGCCGCCGATCAGG
>Ga0070697_100003922_pt1 | contig 11429 bp, 11 predicted proteins | sample KBSK1501metaG_FD_65475 | JGI IMG/M metagenome (GOLD analysis project Ga0070697, IMG submission 65475) | Corn, switchgrass and miscanthus rhizosphere microbial communities from Kellogg Biological Station, Michigan, USA - KBS K1-50-1 metaG | ecosystem: Host-associated > Plants > Roots >... | reverse complement strand
CGCCTTCTCGATCGTGCTGGAGCTCGTCCCGGCCCCGCTCGCCTCACTGATCACGCAGTCGCTGACGATCCCCACCATCGGCATCGGCGCGGGGCCGGCCTGCGACGGTCAGGTGCTGGCGCTCCCGGACATGCTGGGGTTGAACGACCGCTTCACCGCCAAGTTCGTGAAGCGCTACGCGGCGCTTGCGGAGGACGTGCGAGAGGCCGTGAAGCTGTATGCGGCCGAAGTCCGCGAGGGCCGGTATCCCGGTCCAGAGCATTCGTTTCCGAAGTGAATGATTGGACCCGGCGGGACGTGCTCGCGACGCTGGCAGCCGCCACCTGGACGCCGCTGGTGTGGCGCCACACCTCCAAAGTGACGACCGCGGGCGCGCACGCCGGGCCGACGGGGTTTCGCGTCCGGACGATCACGGCGGGCACGAACCTCAAGAGCCTCGCGGACACGCGAGCGGTCGAAGCCGCGCTCGCCGCTCTCCAGCGCGCGAAGCAGGCCGTCACGGACGCCGGGTACGAAGTGCAGACCGTCCGCATCGCGACCCAGCCGTTGCTCGAGGACGCCGCTCCGCGCGCGCGCGCGGCTGCCCTGGGCGCCCTGCAGGCACTCGACCGCGCCGTGGTCGCCGCGTCCGCGCTCCTGAGCATCGGGCCGGTGCTCGCCCCGGACGGTGAGGATCCCGAGTTCGGCGCGTGGGCGGCCGAGCTCGCCCGCACGACCCAGAACATCAGTTTCACGGTGCGGGTCGCCTCGCCCGAGCGCGGCACGTCGCCGCGCGGCGTCACGGCCGCCGGCGACGCCATGGCCGCGATCGCGCGTGCCACGGCGGGAGGCATCGGGAATTTCCGATTCGCCGCCGCCGCCAACGTGCCGGCCGGCACGCCGTTCTTTCCCGTGGCGTACCACAGTGGCTCGGACGCGATGGCCCTCGGTCTCGAATCACCGCCGCTCTTGTCGGCGGGACTCGCCGAAGCCAACACCCTGGGGGAGGCAAAACAACACCTCACGGAGCTGCTCGAGTCCCGGCTCGGGCCGCTGGAGCGCCTGGTGAAGGGTATCGCCCGCCGCGAACGGCGGGACTACACCGGTATCGACGTCTCTCCCGCGCCGGGGAAGGACGCGAGCATCGGGGCGACCATCGAGGCGCTCACCGGGGTGCCGTTCGGGGCGCCTTCCACGCTCGCCGGGTGCGCGGCGATCACGGACGTGCTCAAGGGCCTGCGGGTCAAGACGTGCGGCTATTCGGGGCTCATGCTCCCGGTCCTGGAAGATCCGGTGCTGGCGCGACGCGCGTCGGAGGGGCGGTTCAGCGTGCGCGATCTGCTGCTGTATTCGAGCGTGTGCGGGACGGGGCTCGACGTCGTGCCGCTGCCAGGCGACAGCCGGGCGGACCGGCTGGCGGGCCTGATCGCCGATATGGCGGCCCTTTCGACCAAGCTCCGCAAGCCGCTTTCCGCTCGGTTGTTTCCGGTGCCGGGCAGGGCTGCGGGTGAAATGGCGCGGTTCGACAATCCGTATCTCACCGACTCGATCGTGCTCAAGGCGGAGTAGCGCGTGGCCTCGATGCACGAGCTCACGAGACTGAAGGAGATGCGCGAATGGTCGCGCGCCGAGCGCGCCCGCGGCCGCCGCGTCGGCTTCGTGCCGACGATGGGAAGCTTGCACGAAGGGCACCTGCGCCTCGTGGACCGGGCCAAACAACGCGCCGACCGCGTGGTGATGAGCATCTTCGTGAATCCGCTCCAGTTCGGCCCCACCGAAGACCTGGCGCAATACCCGCGCGACCTCGAACGCGATCGGAAGCTCGCCGCCGAGCGCGGCGTCGATTGTCTCTTCGTCCCGGACACGGCGGCGATGTACCCGACGGAGCCGCTCGTGCGGGTCAGCCCGGGGCCCATGGCCGAGTCGCTCGAGGGCGCCGCCCGGCCGGGCCACTTCGCGGGCGTCCTGACGGTGGTCGCGAAGCTGTTCCACATCGTGGAGCCCGACATCGCGGTGTTCGGGCGGAAGGACTTCCAGCAGGCGATGCTCGTCCGGCGCCTGGCGGCGGACTTGGACTTCGGGTTGGAGATCGACGTGGCGCCCACGGTGCGCGAGCTCGACGGCCTGGCCCTCTCGTCGCGCAACACCTACCTGCAGGGCGACGACCGTCGCGCGGCACTCGCGTTGTCGCGCGCGCTCCGCACCGTCGAGCAGGCGTGGCGGGGCGGCGAGGCCGAGCCCGGCCCGCTCGCGCGCCGCGGGCTCGAGGTCCTGCGGGCGCCCGGCGTGGCGCCTGAATATCTGGCCCTGGTGGACGAACAGATGCGTTCCGTGGCCCGGGTTGACGCACGCACCGTGGTCCTGGTGGCGGCGAGGGTTGGTAAGACCCGGCTCATCGACAACGTGGTGCTCGGGGAGGGCGTGGCGAATGACATCTCCGTGCGAGCATGAACTCGCGCGGTCGGTGTGAGTCTCCCCTCCTGGGCGGTTGTCACGCCCGAGCGGCGCGCGCACATCGAGCGCGTGGCGGCGCTGATCGCCGCGTGGGCAGCGGCGATGCACGTGCCCGAGACCGAGCGCGCACGCTGGCTCCGGGCGGCCTGGCTGCACGACGCGCTGCGCGACGCCCCAGCGGCCAGCGAGCTCGTCCATGGCCCGCTCGCGGCCGAGCGCGCCGCGCATGACGGCGAGACCGACGACGGCGTGCTGGCGGCGGTGCGCTACCACTCGCTCGGGTGGGCGCAGTGGGACGACGTCGGCAAGATGCTCTATCTGGCCGACTATCTCGAGCCCGGGCGAGCCTTCGACCAGGAGCTGCGGCGCTCGCTCGCGGCCCGGGTGCCCGACGAGCGCGACGTGATCCTCAAGCAGGTCGCCGCCCGTCGCGTCGCCCGCGTGATCGACGGCCGCTGGCCGCTCCCGCGCGAGACGGTGGACTTCTGGAACGCGCTCGTCGGCTCCTGAGCGCCTGCGCGGTGGGGCTCGCGGCGTGCCGCGGCGACCGCTCCGGCAACGCCGCCCTTCCCGTGCCCGGCGTGGCGGGCGCCGCGCCGCGCGTCACGGTGGAGGTGCTGAATGCGAGCGGGACGCCGGGGCTCGCCAAGATCGGGACGCGCGTGCTGCGGCGCGCCGGCATCGACGTGCTCACCTATGGCAACGCGCCGGAGACGGGGGGAACGCTCGAGTCGACCCGCATCGTGGTGCGTCGGGGAACCGACGAGGTGGGGCGACGCGTGCGGCGGGCGTTGGGGCTGGGCCGGGTCGTCGTGCAGCCCGACAGCACCCGGCTACTCGACGCGAGCGTGCTGCTCGGTGCGGACTTTGCGCCGCGCCTCGACTTCCACCCGTAACTGCCCGCACGCGGCGCTGATGTCGAGCCCGCGGCTGCGGCGCAGCACCGCCTCCACGTCGTGCCGTCGCAGCCGCCGCTCGAACGCGAGCATCTGCGCCCGGGAGCTGGGCGAGAGGTCCGGCGCCCCGCCGGGGTGGAGCGGCAACAGGTTCACCAGCGCTCCCAGCGGACGCGCCAGCTGCGCCAGCTGATCCGCCTGCTCGAGCGCGTCGTTTTTTCCCCCGATGAGGACATATTCGAGCGTCACCCGGCGACGGAATCGCGCCAGCGCCGCGATCACCGCCGGCAGCGTGTACTTCTTCTCGATCGGCATCAGCTCGTGCCGTAACGCCGGCGTCGGCGCATGCAGCGAGAGGGCGAGCCGAAACTGCTCGGGCCGCTCAGCCAGCTTCGTCAGGTTCGGCAGGATGCCGACCGTCGAAACGGTGATGTGCCGCGCCCCGATGCCGAATCCGTCGGGGTGGTTGAGAATCGTGAGCGCGCCGTCCACGGCGTCCCAGTTGAGCAGCGGCTCGCCCATGCCCATGAATACGACGTTGGTCGGTTTCAGCGCGGCGTCGAGCAGCATCACCTCGCGCACCTGGCCGGCGATTTCCGCGAGCGACAGGTTTCGGCGAAACCCCATGCGCCCGGTCGCGCAGAACACGCAGCCGAGCGCGCAGCCGACCTGAGACGAGATGCAGAGCGTGCGCCGCTTTCCTTCCGGGATGAGCACCGACTCGACCGCCTCGCCGTCCCCCAGATCCCAGAGGTACTTCTCCGTCCCGTCCTGCGAGACCTGACGCGCCGACAGCGACAGGCGGCGCAGAGGAAACGCCACGGCCAGGTCGCGCCGCAGGGCTGCCGGCAGCTCCGTGGCGTCGTCCCACGACGCCACGGGACGCTGCCACACGCGGGGCAGAATCTGTCTGGCGCGGTACGCCGGCTCGCCGCGCTGCGCGAGCCACTGCGCCAGCGCCGCGCCACCCGCCGCGGGGACGAGGCTCAGCAAATCGACCATGTAAGTGCCGCTCGGGAAATGCGTTGCATATCAACTCTAACTTAACTATCTTCAATCGTTTAGGACACTTGGAACACCTTGCGCCTGTCCGAGCTCTTGACCCCCGCTCGCATCCTGGTCCCCCTGCACGCGACCGACAAGGAGGGGGTGCTCCGGGAACTCGTGGAGGTAGCCGCGGCCGGCAACGGAGGGCCCTCCGAGGAAGTGCTCGGAGCTATTCTCGAGCGGGAAAAGCAATTCCCCACAGGCATCGGCTACGGCGTCGCCGTCCCGCACGGCAAAACGCCGGTCCTCTCCGCTCTGGTCATCGTGGCGGGGGCGACGCGGGCGCCGGTGCCGTACGAAACGATCGATGGCGAGCCGGTGCGGCTGTTCTTCCTCCTGGCCGGGCCGGAATCGTGTGCCGGAGCCCACGTCAAGGCGTTGAGCCGGATTTCGCGCCTCGTGCGCCGCGAGCCCGTGCGGGACAGGCTCCTGAGCGCCCGTACGCCCGAAGAATTCTACCGCGTGTTGTGCGAGGCGGAGGTCCCATAAACAGCGTCAGCTCCACATCGAGACGGACGCACCGCTGCGGCGACCTGCGTCTGCAGCACGTGGGCCAGCGGGTGCGGCTGGGAGGCTGGGTGCACCGTCGCCGGGACCTGGGCGGCATCGTGTTCATCGACCTGCGCGATCGTGCGGGCATCGTCCAGGTGGCCGTCGGGCCGACCGCTCCGGAGGAGGCGCGGCGGGTGGCGGGCGGACTCGCGAGCGAGTCCGTCGTCGAAGTCGACGGCCAGGTGGCGGCGCGCCCCGCGAACATGAAGAACCCCGAGCTCGCGACCGGCGAGGTGGAGGTGCAGGCGACGATGCTGGCGGTGGTCGGCCCCGCCGTGACGCCCGCGATCCCGGTGGCCCGCGGGAAGGGCGAAGAGTTGCCCGCCGAAGAGCTGCGGCTCAAGCACCGCCACCTGGATCTGCGCCGTCCCGAGATGCAGAGCAATTTCATACTGCGCCACCGGCTGCTGCAGCGGGCCCGTCGCACGCTCTCGGATCTGGAGTTTCTCGAGATCGAGACACCGGTGCTCACCAAGCCGACCCCCGAGGGTGCGCGCGACTACCTCGTGCCGTCGCGGGTGCACCCGGGGGAGTTTTACGCCTTGCCGCAGTCGCCCCAGATCTACAAGCAGCTGCTCATGGTGGCCGGGTTCGACCGCTATTTCCAGCTGGCGCGCTGCTTCCGGGACGAAGACCTGCGCAACGACCGGCAGCCCGAGTTCACCCAGATCGACCTCGAGGCGTCGTTCGTCGGGCAGGAAGATGTGTTGGGGTACGTAGAGGCCGTGCTGGTCTCCTTGTGGGACGAAGCGGGTCACACAATCGCCCGGCCGTTCCCGCGCATCACCTGGCGCGATGCGATGGAGCGCTACGGCACCGACAAGCCCGACCTCCGCTTCGGCTTCCCGATCGCCGACTGGACGGCGCAGGTGAAGCCGCTCGACGTCCCCTTCTTCCAGTCGGCCTGGAAAGATGGCGCGCGGGTGCGCGGGCTCGCGGTCAGGGGGGGAGGCGCGCTGTCCCGGAAGGATGTGGACCAGCTGGCCGAGGCCGCGAAACAACTCGGCGGGGCCGGGCTGGCGTGGGTGAAGCGCCAGGGCGAGCAGATCGCGGGATCGGTGGGCAAGCACTTCACGGCCGAGGCGCTGAGCGCGCTGGGCGTGGGCGACGGCGACGCGGCGCTCATGACGGTGGGACCCGACCGCGTGACGTCCCCGGTGCTCGACCGCGCGCGCCAGGAGGTCATCCGCCGGCTCGGTGCGTCCCCCACCGCCGCACATGCGTTCTGCTGGGTGGTGGACTTCCCGCTGTTCGAGCCCGATCCGGAGACCGGGAAGCCCGTGTTCGCCCATCACCCGTTCACGTCGCCCCACCCGGACGACATCGCGCGGCTCGACACCGATCCGTTCAGCTGCCGTGCGCTGCACTATGATGCCGTCTACAACGGCAACGAGCTGGGCTCCGGCTCTATCCGGATCACCGACGCCGCGATCCAACGTCGCGTCTTCGGACATCTCGGCATGTCTCCCGAGGACGCCGACACACGGTTTGGCTTCCTGTTGAGCGGTCTCCAGGCAGGCGCGCCGCCGCACGGCGGGTTCGCGATCGGATTCGACCGCGTGACGATGCTGCTCGCCGGCGCCGGCAGCCTGCGCGACGTGATCGCCTTTCCCAAGACGACGACGGCGCGCGCCCTGTTCGAGGGCGCGCCGGCGCCGGCCAGCCCGGCGGACCTGGCGGCGCTGCACATCGAGGTCAAGCGATGAGCGACGAGATCACCCATCGGCTCTCGACCGAGGGCGTGGATCCGCTGGCGCTCGCGGGCGTGAACGACGGCAACCTGGTCGCGCTCGCGCGGCGACTCGGCGTGCGCGTGTCGTTGCGCGGCGACACGCTGACGCTCCACGGCCCGCTCTCGGCCGTGGAGCGCGCGGTGCCGGTGGCCCAGGCGCTCGTCGACCTCGCGCGCATGGGTGAGGGTGAGCCGCTCGACGTGGCCGACGTGGACCGGCTGGTGAGCCAGGAGGGGAGCGCGCCATCCGGCCCCGCCACGGACGGCGAGTTCAAGATCATCCTGCCCGGGCTGCGCCGCGTGATTCAGGCGAAGACCGCGGGACAGCGCGACTACCTCCAGGCGATCGCGCAGCACGACATCGTGATCGGCATCGGTCCCGCGGGCACCGGGAAGACGTACCTCGCGGTGGCCGCGGCCGTGGATGCGCTGGCCCGCAAGCGGGTGCGGCGCATTGTGCTCGCGCGCCCGGCGGTGGAAGCGGGGGAAAACCTCGGGTTCCTCCCCGGGGATCTGCACGAGAAGGTCGATCCGTACCTGCGACCGCTGTACGACGCGCTCGAGGACATGATGCCCCGCGACCGGGTGCAGAAGGCGATCGACAGTCGCACGATCGAGATCGCGCCGCTCGCGTACATGCGGGGTCGCACGCTCTCCGATGCCTTCGTGATTCTCGACGAAGCCCAAAACGCGACCGGCATGCAGATGAAAATGTTCCTGACGCGCCTGGGCGTGAACTCCCGGGCGGTGATCACGGGAGACAAGACGCAGATCGACCTGGCCAACCGGGAGGATTCGGGGCTGCTGCAGGTCGAGCGCATCCTGCCCGGGATCGAAGGGATCGGGTTCTGCTACCTGGGGGACGGGGACGTGGTGCGCCATCGGCTGGTACGCGACATCATCCGGGCATACGCCGAGGACGCCCAAGGCTGACATGAGGCTCCCAACGAACGAGCAGCTGCGCTATCACGGCAGTCGCTGGGGGTGGGTGGTCGGCCTGGCACTCCTCGCGTACCTCGTGTTCCCCTCGAGCGCCACGAACGTGGCGCCGCTGCTCGAGCCCGGCGCCGTGGCGGATCGCGACGTCATCGCCCCGTTCACGTTCCCCGTCAACAAGTCGGACCAGGAGCTGGCGCGCGAGGCGGAGGAGCTCGCGAGCACCGTCAAGCCGATCTACCAGTATCAGGAGCGAGCCCTCGACAGCGCGAAGATCGCCATGCACACCTTCTTCGCGAGCGTGGAGAGCGCGGCCGACCAGGGCGGCGCCACGGCGATTCTCCAGGCGGCGAAGCCCCACGGGTTCGCCCTCGGCGCCCCGGAGGCCGCCTACCTGAATAAAGGCGGCAAGCGCCACGCCCTGGAACGGGCGCTGAGCGAGCTGTTCGACCGCACCCTGGCGGTCGGGGTGACCGGACCGGGAGTGCTGCAGGTCGAGCAGGCGCCGGAGCTCATCGTGCGGCGTCGCGCGGGCGAGCAGTCGGTGTCGCGCGACCAGGTGCTCACCTACGCGCAATACCTCACGCGGGCCCGCGCCATTCACCCCGACAAGGGCTCGAGCGTCGGCGACCAGCTGTACGTCCGGCTGGCAGGACATTTCTTCCGGCCGACCCTCATCCCCAACACGCTCGAGACCGAGCGGCGGCGCGACGAGCTGCGCCGCAGCGTGGACCCGAGCAAGTACATCGTGCGCGCCGGAGACCGCATCGTGGGCGCGCACGAAGTCGTGACGAACGAGGCGCACGAGAAGCTGGTCGCCCTGCATTCGGACCTGGTGCGCCGGGGCGCGGCGACCAGCCGCTCGCCCGGCGGGGTGTTCGGTCCCGTCCTGCGGGACTCGCTCGTCCTCGCGATCTTCTGGGTGCTCCTGTGGTTCTACCGCCGCGAGACGTATCGCGAGCGACGGCAGGTGGCGCTGATCGGCGGCCTGTTCGCGCTCGTACTGCTGCAGGCGGCCGCCGTGGCACGGTTCGCGCCGCGGCACGCCGAGATCATCATCCTGCCGTTCATGGCCATGCTGCTGACGGTCCTGTTCAACGGGCGCGTCTCGATGATCGCCGCGATGATCCTGGCGATCGTGATCGGGCTGCAGCCGGTGTTCCACGATCTCCCCGCGCTGTTCCTCTGTGTCGTGGGCGGCGTGACGGCGGCCCTCACGGTGCGGGTGTTGCGGCGCCGGAGCAACTTCTACGTGCCGGTGCTGATCATCGCGCTCGGGTATCTCGCGGGCGCCCTGGCGCTCGGCCTCATGGGCAGCTGGAGCGTGGGCGAAATCGCGCTGCGCGGCGTGTGGGGGGCGGCCAACGGCCTCGTGTCGGCGGGGCTCACCTTCTTCCTGCTCCCGGTCGCCGAGTCGATCACCGGGATCACGACCGACCTGACCCTGCTCGAGCTGTCCGACCCCAGCCGGCCGCTGTTGCGCCGCCTGTCGCTCGAGGCGCCGGGCACCTACGCCCATTCCGTCGCCATGGCGAACCTCGTGGAAGCGGCGTGCAACCGGATCGGCGCCGATGGCCTGCTCGGTCGCGTGGGCTGCTACTACCACGACATCGGCAAGATCAAAAACCCGCAATACTTCGTCGAGAACCAGACGCGCGGCAACAATCCGCACGACCGGCTCAAGGCATACCAGTCGGCGGAGATCATCAAGGCGCACGTCACGGACGGGATCGCCCTCGCCGCGGAGGCGGGGCTCCCCGAAGCCGTCGCGGCGTTCATTCCGGAGCACCACGGCACGACCGAAATCACCTACTTCCTCGATCGCGCGAAAAAGAGCGGCGACGGGGGATCCCCGCGTCCGGGCGACTACGTCTACCCCGGTCCCAAGCCGCACTCCGCCGAGACGGCCGTCACGATGCTCGCCGATTCGGTCGAGGCGGCGCTGCGCGTGCTCGAGGACCTGACGCCGCAGAAAATCGCAGAGGTGATCAACCATATCGTGCGCACCAAGCTGAACGCGGGCCAGCTCGACGAGGCGCCGATGACGCTGCGGCAGATCGATCAGGTGAAGCAGGAGTTCGTGCGCATCATCAGCGGGATGTACCACAACCGCATCGACTATCCGGAGTCCAGTGGCGGCATCACGGCGACGTGGCAGCCTCAGGCCTCGGCTTGAGCGCGTGGTCGGACGGGTCCTGGCGTGGGAAGGGCCCCGGGGGAGGCGGGCGCGGGTGGAGCTCGCGCTGCTCGACGCCGCCGCCATGCGCCGACTCAACCGCCGCGCCACGGGCCGACGCGGCCTGACCGACGTTTTGGCGTTCGCGCTCCCCCAGCCGGATGGGACCCTCGTGGGGGACGTGTACATCTGTCCCGACGCCGCCTGGTCGGGCAACGGGCACCGGGGAACGTGGAACGTGGCTGAGGAGCTGGTTCGGCTCGCCGTGCACGGCACGCTCCACGTGCTCGGGTACGACCATCCGGAGGGGCGGGGCCGCACTCGGTCGGCGATGTGGCGGCGCCAGGAGCGCTACGTTCGCCGGCTGCTCGGGCACGACGGGGAACGATGACGTTCACCGCCGCGGCCTTGACGCTCGGGGGCGCCCTCGTGGCCGGCACGGCGGCCCTGTGGGCCGGTCTGCTCGCGCTCGGCGAAGAGGCCGCCGTGGGCGAGGCGCTCCATACGTTGGGCGACGCGCCCCCCACCACGGTCGGCGCCCGCGTGCCGCTGCACCGCGCGCTGTACGTCGGCCGCCTCGCGCTGCTCGTCCTCGGGGCGGTCGCCGCGGGCCACGCGCTCGACTGGTGGGACCGCCCCTGGGCGGAGGCGCTGAGCAGCTGGGGTGTGGCGGTCGGGTTTCTCTTCATTATCGGTGACGCGTTGCCGCGCAGCCTTGCGCGCGTCGCCCCTGAGCTCGCGGCCACGGCACTGCCGCTCGCACGCCGCACCCTCGCGCCGTTCGGCCTGCTGCTCTGGCTGCTCGCGGCGGTCGACAAGGGCCTGCACGGCCTGGTCGCCACCCGACGCCCCCTCGAGCCCGATCTCGGCGTCGCGCAGCGGGACATGCTGCTGGGCGTGTTCACGCTGGCGGACACGCGGGTGGATGAGGTCATGACGTCCCGGCTCGACATGGTGGCGGTCGATCTCGCGGCGCCCGGCGACGAGGTGATCGAGGCGTTCCGGCAAAGCGAGCACTCCCGCCTCCCGGTCTACGATGGCACGCCGGACAACATCGCCGGCGTGGTCTTCGCGAAGGACCTCGTCCCGTTCGCCATGGGCCTCGGCGGGGACGCGGCGGCCACCGCGGCCCGCTGGCAGGATCTGGTTCGGCCCGCGGCCTTCGTGCCGCAGACGAAAACCCTCGACAGCCAGCTGCGTGACTTCCAGCGGGGCCCGGCGCATCTGGCGATCGTCGTGGACGAGTTCGGCGGCACGTCGGGCCTCATCACGCTCGAGGACATTCTCGAGGAGATCGTCGGCGAGATCCACGATGAACACGACGTGGGCGAAGCGGCCTCCATCCGTCAGGACGGCGACCGCTACTGGGTGGACGGCCGGGTCACGCTGGACGACCTCTCACAGGCGCTCGGGCGTCCGTTCGAGCACCCGGAGGTATCGACCGTGGGCGGGCTCGTCTACTCGGTGCTGGGACGCGTGCCGCGCGCCGGGGATGAGCTGACGCTGGACGGCTATCAGGTCGTGGTGGAGCGGGTGGACCGACGCCGCGTGACCAGCGTGCTGCTCCAGAGACAGCGATGACGCTGCCCGCCCTGCTGCTCGTGAGTGGCTTGCTCCTCGCCGCCGCGTCAGCGGCCATCGGGGTCGCGGCCGCGGC
>Ga0070697_100003921_pt1 | contig 11430 bp, 11 predicted proteins | sample KBSK1501metaG_FD_65475 | JGI IMG/M metagenome (GOLD analysis project Ga0070697, IMG submission 65475) | Corn, switchgrass and miscanthus rhizosphere microbial communities from Kellogg Biological Station, Michigan, USA - KBS K1-50-1 metaG | ecosystem: Host-associated > Plants > Roots >... | reverse complement strand
GCGCTCCGGACGCACGGGCCGCTCCCGCCGGTGACCGTCTTCCTGACCCCGCTCGAAGAGGTGGATGGGGGCCCCTACCTCGCGCAGATGGAAGCGGCGATGAAGGACGCGGGGGCCGTGCTCGGGTTCGAGCCCGCGTGGCCGGGAGGCGCGGTGAAGACCGAGCGCAAGGGCTCGGGGTCGTTCGTCGTGCGCGCGCACGGCCGCGCCGCCCACGCGGGAGCCGACCTCGGCCGCGGGGCCAACGCCATCCTCGAGCTGGCCCATCAGGCGGTGCGCGCTTCCGCGCTCACGGACCTCACGCGCGGCCTCACCGTGAACGTCGGCGTGATCCGCGGGGGCATCCGGCCCAACGTCGTGCCCGATCACGCCGAGGCGGAGTTCGACGTGCGCTTCCGGACGCTCGGCGACGGCCGGCGCGCCGAGGAAGCGTTCCGCGCGCTCGCGCCCGTGGTCCCCGGCGTCTCCCTCGAGGTGATCGGGGGCGTGCACTACCCGCCGCTCGAGCGCGGGCCGCACGTGGTGGCGGTCTACGAGCAGGCGCGGCGGGTGGCGCGCGAGATGGGAATGGCACTGGAGGAGGTCGCCAGCGGCGGCGCCAGCGAGGCGTCCTTCGCCGCCGCCCTCGGGGTGCCCACGCTGGACGGCCTGGGGGCCGACGGCGACGGCGCCCACGCCGTCGACGAGCACGTCGTCATCCCTTCTCTCGCGGAGCGGACCGCCCTCGCCGCCGGCTTGATAGCTCGTCTTAGCGAGGGCGCCGTATCCAGGCGCTGATCCTGGACCGCCTCCCAACGCAGACCACGTGGGCCTTTGGCCCGCCAAGGTGCATGAAAGAGGGCACGGAGCCTGTCGGCTCGCTGTCTCGGGCGCGGGGCGCGCGAGAGCGGCCGACGGAGGGCGGAACACCGACCGGCCGCAAAGGAGCCTCGCGCGCCCCTCCGCTGCGCCCGTGCAACGCTGGCCTAGCTCTTCAGCACGCCCAGGGCGCGGCCGACCTTCGTGAACGCCGCCACCGCGCGATCGATGTGGGCGGGCGTGTGGGCGGCCGAGAGCTGGACGCGTATGCGGGAGAGCCCGCGGGGCACCACCGGGAAGAAGAACCCCTTCACGTAGACGCCCTCGTCGAGGAGCGCGCGGGCGAAGCGCTGCGCGAGGGGCGCATCGTCGGGGGCGAAGCGCGAGAACATGATCGGCACGATGGGGTGCACGCCGGGGCGGATCTCGAAGCCCGCCTCCGTCATCCGCTGCCGGAACACGCGGGTGTTGCCCTCCAGGCGATCGCGCAGCTCGGTGCTGCGCGAGAGCAGGTCCAGCGCCCGCAGCGTCGCGCCCACGACGACGGGCGCGAGCGTGTTCGAGAAGAGGTACGGCCGGCTGCGCTGCCGCAGCAGGTCCACGATCTCCTTCCGCGCCGCGATGCAGCCGCCCGACGCGCCGCCGAGCGCCTTGCCGAAGGTGGTCGTGAGGATGTCGACCCGGCCCGCCACCCCGCAATGCTCGGGCGTGCCGCGCCCCGTCTTCCCCATGAAGCCGGTGGCGTGGGAGTCGTCCACCAGCACCAGCGCCCGGTGCCGGTCGGCGAGGTCGCAGATCTCCTTCAGGGGGGCGACGTCGCCGTCCATCGAAAAGACGCCGTCGGTGACCACCAGGCGGAAGCGGGCACCGGCGGCTTCCTTCAGCTTCGCGTCGAGCTCCTTCATGTCGGCGTGCTCGTAGAGGTAGCGCTTCGCCTTGCACAGCCGGACGCCGTCGATGATCGACGCGTGGTTGAGCCGGTCGGTCACGATCGCGTCGGTGTCGCCGAGGAGCGGCTCGAAGACCCCGCCGTTGGCGTCGAAGCAGGCCACGTAGAGGAGGGCGTCGTCCATCCCGAGGAAGGCGGCCACCTTCTTCTCCAGCTCGAGGTGGAGCGCCTGTGTCCCGCAGATGAAGCGCACACTCGACATACCGTAGCCCCACTCGTCGAGCGTTCGGTGCGCCGAAGCGAGCAGGTCCGGATGTCCCGAGAGCCCGAGGTAGTTGTTGGCGCAGAAGTTCAGGACGGGCCCCTCCCGGCCCTGGACGCGGATCTCCGGGCCCTGGGGGCCGAGGATCGGCCATTCCTCCTTCCACAGGCCTTGATCGCGGATCTGCTGGAGCTCGCGGGAGAGAAACTCGGCAAACCGGGAGTCTGGCATCAGTAGATCCTAAACCCGAGGACGCGGCGCCACACGGTCATGTGCCGCACCTCGTCCACGAGGATGAAGGCGGCGGAGAGCAGGTAGTCGCGGGTGTCGATGCGGCTGATGAGCGCCGTGTAGGCCTCCTGCGCGGCCACTTCGATCTGCAGGGCCTGGCGCACGAAGACGTCTCCCGGCTCCAGCGGGCCCAGATCGTAGTGGGAGCGGGCCTCGGCCGGACGTCCTCCCCGCTCCTCGGATATGGCGATCTGCGTGTCGCGGTGGCCGACGTGGTCCCCCCGGAACTCCACCGCGTAGCTGCGCAACCCGGGCGGGAAGAGCCCGCGCTTCAGGCCCGCGTCGTAGAGCGCGATGGCGTGGTGCTCGATGACGAGCGCCGCGTCGAGGATCGCCATGTCCGTTCCTTCTCCGCGGCTGAGCGCCTCTCCCCGCCCCTCGATGAGGCCCAGAACCGCGGGGACGACGCCGGCCGCGCGCGCGATGCGGACGACGAAGTCGCGCCGCCGCTCAGGCACTCTCCGCCTCCAGCCAGAGGTCGATCACGGTCAGCTGCCGCGACGCGTCGACCATGTGCCGCGCCAGCACCGCGACGGCGCCGGCGTCTCCGAGCGCGGGGAGGCCTTCGGCATGGGCGTGAACGAGCCGTTGCTGCGCCTCGCGCAGGCCCGCGAGCGAGAGGTCCGGCTCTGCCGCCGGAATCGGCGCCGAGGACGCGGGGAGCTTCAGGCGGTGGCGGAGCTTGTCCCGGTCGGCCCGATGGCGGGCACGGTCCGCGGCCACGCTGCCCGCGAATGCCTGCGCGCCCGTGACCGCGCGAGCGATGGCGGCGAGCCGGCCCGCCACCTCGACCTCGCCGCGGTCGATCGTGTCGAGCACCTCGGCCGCGGAGGCGTAGTCGGTGGCTCGGACGGCCGCGGGCCGCGCGAGGCAGACGAGCGGGGCCGCCGCTGCCCCGCGCAGGAATCGACGCCTACCAGTGGATGCCAAGGCCCGAGCTGAAGGCGTGGAGACGGCTGCCCGCGCCGCCGATGCCGGTGAGCCGGTAGTCCATGTTCAGGGACAGGCCCTTGCTGAGGCGCAGCTCGAGGCCGCCGCCGGCGTGGAAGCCGGCCTCGATGTCGCCCTGACCGATCGGGATGCCGCGGGCCTGCAGCTCGGGGGCCGCGGACACGAGACCGGCCAGCAGCGGCCCGTCGAACGGCGACGTCCCGCGAAAGAGCAGGCTCTCGTCCTGCTCCGGCGTCTGTCGCGTGATCACGACGACGACGTCCGCCCCCGCCGAAGCGTAAGGCCGGAGCCGAAGGTGATCGAGGGCGGTCACCGTGTACTTGAGGCAGAACGGCGCGACCTCCAGCACGCGCAGCCGCGTGCGCACCCGCCGCAACACCGGAAAGGGCGCGCTCGGCGGTCCGGCGAGGGCCGCGGCGGGACTCGCTCCGACGGCGAGGTTGGCCACGTAGGCGAGCGGGTCCGTGATGATGAAGGGCCCGCTCCGGGCATGGCTCAAGCCGATGAGGAGCTCGTACGAAAGCTTGCCGCCCCCCCCGCGTCCGAGCGGCACGTCGAGGTACCCGGCCGCCTGCACGCCGCTGCCGACGCCGTAGGGATTGCGGGAGAGGCCGGCCATCAGGCCCACCTGGGCGCCGATGCGGCCGAGAGCCGGCAGCAGCTCGAGCACCGCGGTCCCCCGGTCTTCCACGCGGCTCGAAGGCGGCGGCGGTCCGGCGGGCTCCTGGGCGGCGGCGCCGCGCGTTCCGGCAAGAAGCGCAACGGCGAGGAGCACGATGCCTTTCGCCGTCATCGCGCGACATTGTACGTGGGAACCTCTGTTTGCGTGCGCGGAGGGTTCCGTTAAGATGGGCCGCTCACTTGGCTCCAGGCAACGCGACGGCCGAGTCGCATCCCCGGTGGCTCTCGGGCCTCGCCACCGGCGCCGCGGTCGCCTTTGGCGTAGGCCTCATCTTCACCCTGCACCAGCGGGACGCGGCGCGGCGCGAGGTCGAGCAGCTGCGCGGAGCGCAGGACGCGGCCGAAGCGCGGGTACGCGCGGTGAACCAGGAGCGCGACGCGCTGCAGCGCCGCCTCGCCTGGGAGGCGAGCCTGCGTGACCTGGTGGCCCAGCCCGAGGCCCGCACGGTCGCCCTCGCCGGACAGGGTCCCGCCGCCGGAGCCCGGGGCCGCGTCGTCTGGAATCCGGCCACGCGCGAAGCGGTGCTCGTGGCGTCCGGGCTCGAGCCGGCGCCGCCCGGGCGGACCTACGAGCTGTGGGTGATGGCCGACGGGGCGCCGGTGCCCGCCGGAGCCGTCGTGGTCGAGCCCGACGGACGCGCCGCGTTCCGCCTCCCCGCGCTGGAGCAGACCTCGCGCGTGAAGACGTTCGTCGTCACGCTCGAGCCCGTCTCGGGCAGCCCCGCGCCCACGGGACCCGCCATCCTTTCCGGGCCCGTCTCCTGAGATCGACGTGGTGGACACACCGCTCACGGGCCGCAGGATCCTGGTCGTCGACGATCAGCCGTCCATCCGCGCCATCCTGGAGATGGCCCTCAGCGAGGCCGGCGCGGACGTCTGGTGCGTCCCCGATGGGCCGAGCGCGATCACGCTTCTCGAGACCGCGAACCCCGAGCTGATCCTCCTCGACCTCGCGATGCCGGGCATGAACGGCTGGCAGGTGCTCGAGGCGCTGTCCGGAAAGCCACGCACCGCGGGCATACCGGTGGTGCTGGAGACGTCGGCCGAGGACTTCCCCAGCTTCCAGCGCGCCCGCCGGCACGGCGTGGCCGCCTTCTTGAGCAAGCCGTTCCGCCTGGCCGAGGTGGTGGAGACCTGCCGGCGCATCCTCGAGGGCGCGCGGCCGCTCCAGGGACGGCACGAGGGCGGCGACGCCACGCCGCCCGTCCAGATGCGGGACGCGGAGGACAACCTCGTCGCGCTCGGCTGGCTGCTCAACATGGACGCGCGCGGCGCGCAGGTGGATCTCGAGAGCCCGCTGGAACCGGGCCGCCGGCTGACGCTGGTGACGCAGGATGGCGCGCAGGTCACGACGCGCCAGGCGGAAGTGCGCTGGGTCAACCCCGTGGGCGGCCGCTACCACCACGGCCTGGTGTTCCTGACCGGCTAGGCCAGATTTACTCTTCTCTAGCCCTGGCCTATTTGTCGCGGAAGCGGACGCCGTTGTAGCGGACCTGGACGACGGCGCGGTTGGAGCCCGGATCCACCTCCACCTCCTTGCTCCCCTCGGGCCGATCCTTCTCCGCGTCGGGGCTCGCGCTCGCCAGCAGCGTGATCCGGCGCCGGCCCGTCGGAATGCCCGGCACGTCGAAGACCTGACGCTTGCGGGCGCGGCTCGTTTCCCGACCCTCGAACACGATTGACAGGTCGCGGAACGGCCGTCCGTCCACGAGCAGCTTCAGGTAGAGCGTGCTCGCCCCGCTCGTGTACGCGTCCTGCTGCGCATCCACGTCGAGCTGAAGCGTCCCCGTGGGCCCGGTGTGGACCGGCGGCAGAGCGGGCGACGGAATGGGCGGCGCGGCCGAGGACGGCCGCGTCTCGGCGGCGGAGGCGGGTCGCGTGGTGGCCACCGGCACGGTCGGCACCGGCGATGGCGTCGGCCGGACCCGCGCCACGGGGGCGGGCGTGGGAGCGATGACGGGCGTGACGACGGGCGGAGCGGCCGGCGAGGGCGGGGCCGCGGCCGGCGGCGCGGCGGCCACCGTCGATGGCGGGGCCTCGATGCGCGCCGTCGGCGCGGGATCGGGGGCGACCGAAGGCGTCACCGCGGCGCCCCGTGAGGAAAGCGACGCGGTCGTCGCTTTGGGCGCAGAGCGGGATCGCGAGGTCGCGAAGAAGCCGATCGCACTCACGCCCACGATCGCGGCGAGGATGCCGAGCACGAGGCCGACGCCCGATCGGACCGGCGCGGCCGTGCGCCGCGTGCTCGGACCGGGCGGAGGCATCGTCGGCGCCGGGCGCACAGCGCGCGCCGGGACGGTGGCGGTCGCCGCGACGGGCAGCGACGCGGTGGGCACCTCGGCCAGCCCCCGCTCGAGCGCGCGCACGAAGGCGCCCGCGCTCGACCAACGCTCGTCCGGCTTCTTGGCCATGCCCTTCAGCAGCGCGCGCACGAGCGGCTCGGGCACGGTGGAAGCGGGCGGGATCGGCATCGGCTCCGTCACGTGCTTCATGAGCACCGCCACCGGCGTGTCGGCGGCGAAGGGCACCCGGCCCGTCAGCATCTCGTAGGCGACGACACCCAGGGCGTAGATGTCCACCCGCTGGTCCACGGGCTGCCCCGTGGCCTGCTCGGGCGCCATGTACTGCGGCGTGCCCGTGATCATTCCGGTCTGGGTGAGCGCGCCGGACCCTTCCACCATCTTCGCGATGCCGAAGTCGGCCAGGTAGACGCGCTCCGCCTCGTCGAGCAGGATGTTCTGCGGCTTCACGTCGCGGTGCACGACGCCCTTGCCGTGGGCATAGTCGAGGGCGTCGGCGGCGCCCCGCAGGATCGTGATGATTCGCTCGGGGGGGAGGCCGCCGCCGCGCAGCAGGCTGGCAAGCGCTCCCCCCGAGATGAGCCGCATGGCCATCCAAGGGATGCCACCTTCGATGCCGAAGGCATGGATCGGGATGATGTTCGGATGCTCGAGCCGCGCGACGACCTTGGCCTCGCGGCGGAAGCGCTCGGCGAACGTCTCGTCGTGGAGGAACTCGCCGGGCAGGACCTTCAAGGCGACGTAGCGGTCGAGCGCCGCCTCGTACGCCTTGTAGACGGACGCCATGCCGCCGCGGCCGAGCGGCTCGATGATGCGGTAGGCGCCGAACGTCTCTCCGGAGGCGAACACCTAGGACCGGCTCGAGGCCCGGCGCGAGGAGGAGGCCCGGCGCGAGGAGGAGGTCCGGCGCTTCTCGGGGAGCGGTCTCAGCAGCTCGTGGGGCTCGACTCGCAGCGCCCACGCCAGCCGGCACAGGGTGTCGAGCGGCACGTTGCGCCGCCCGCGCTCGATGGAGCCGAGGTAGCTCGGGTGGATGCCGATCCTCTCCGCCAGCGCCTCCTGGGTCAGGTTTCGCCGGGTCCGCGCCGTCCGGAGCTGCGCGCCCAGGACCCGCCGCCCATCGAAGAGCTCGTCGGCCGCGACGCGGGCCGTGGGCCACAGGTTGAGCTGCCGGGCCCTTTTCATTTGCCCTCGCTGCTCATGTCGGAGAGAGTATCACTCTCGCTCCGTACACCGTGGCGCGTTGGGCCTCGAGCTCCGGTCCTCCCGCGAGGAGAAGATGGGGGACGCGCAGCGTCGTGCCCGCGATGCCGAGCGCGTCGCCGGCCGCGTCGAAGGGGATCATCACCAGCCCCGGATCGGAGGGCGTGAGGCGCGCCTCCGACACCACCCTCCGAAGAAGCATCGTGTTGAGGCGCGCGGCGGAAGTCTTGCCGTGCAGCCCCATGAGGACGAAGGGCAGCAGCTCCCGCGCCTCCGGCTCCGAGAGCGACGCGCCCCAGGTGACGGGACGCCCGCCGATGGGGATCTTCTCGTCGGTGGCCCGCAGCCCGGCCGCATGGACCCATTCCACCAGGTCCTTGAAGGTCTCATCGCCCACCTCGGTCCCGAGCAGCCGGACGGCCGGCACCCACAGGTGTTCGCCCGTCAGTCGGAACCCCGGCGGCGGACCCTGCGGAAACAGCGCGCGGCCGTAGTCCTCGAGACGCTCCACGGAAGGCGCTCCGGCCATCTCGATCCGGAAGCGGTATCGCCAGAACGGGAGGTACTCCCCGTCGAGCGTCTCCTGGCCACGCACGCAGTGGCCGTAGGGCATCACGTGCGGGCCGTCGGGAGTGGGCGTCAGCGCCCGGTGGCAGTTGGAGCAGATCGTCACGTGGTTGCCCGCGGGCAGCGCCTTCTCGAACCCGCACTCCGGGCATCGCGAGGCCACGACGTGGACGCGGCGGAACGAAGGCTCTCCCGAGCGCAGCGGATCGCCCGCGGCCAGGGCGACCAGGGCGCGGCTCTCGTCGGCATCGGGGTGGCCGGCGAGCGTCCCGAACCCGCCGTCGGCGAGGACCCACTGCTCGTCGTCGAGCTCGACGCGCGCCACCCAATAGGGGCGGTAGACGAGCAGCCGGCCGCGATCGAGGAAGGACGCGTGCCGGGCGACGCATTGCAGTCCAGGGTCGAGGTCCTGCCCGCGCCAACGGTCGATCTCCCGGTAGGAGCGCTCCGCCACCGGCGCCCAGGGCAGGAACGCCGCACGCTCCTGCACCTCGCGCACGGTCAGCGGCCGGACGCGGGAGCGGGACAGGCGCAGGCCGCGGTCCCGGAGGTTCGCCTGCTGCGTGTCGTAGGCCGGCACGCTGTGCTCCACCGCGAACGCGCGCAGGCGCACGATCTTGGGCCCGTTCGACCGGCGGCCGAGCAGGCCCTGAACGATCCAACCCGTGACGTGCCAGTACGGAACGTACAGGCGGTGGGCCTCGAGGACGCGGGCCCGGCTGCGCATCTGCTTCTCGAAGGCCTCGAGCCGCATCTGCACCCAGAACTCGGGCGGGGGCTGCTCGTCCTTCCCGCCGCGCAGGCCGAGGATCTCGGCCCGCTGGCCCTGGACGCGGTAGCGGATGACGGTCTCGAGCACGGCCTCGGGCGAGAGAAGCTGGTCGTCGCCGAAGTAGATCTCGTCGCGCTCGGGGGCGCTCAGGAGGAGCAGCGAGCCGCAGTGGTCGCAGTCGTAGCTGGCAATCGCGTCGGCGACGGTGAACGGCCCCCCGCACTTCGGACAGGAAAGGAGGAGGGCAAGAGGTCCGGCGGGCGCCGAAGGCGGGGCGGCCGTGGCCACGGTGGCGGGTTGATGTTAACCCGCCGGGCCTCGGTCAGCTATTCGGTGGCGGGACGCTCAGTGGGGCCGGTTCGCAAGCCGCTCGCGACGGACCCGGAGACCGTCTGCGAACGCGGTTCGGAAGTCCTCCGCCGTCTTCATCAGGGGCGACCACCACCGCCACTGCGCGCGCCCGTCCTCGCCGTCGGACGGCGGGTTCTCGACCTTGCAGATGAACCGTACGCCGTCGGTCTCGTCGCGGCAGACGCGGAAGCGCACTTCGACGGGGCCGACGTCCTGGTTCTTCAGCAGGCGCCGGACGTCCTCTTCCACCGCGATCGCCAGGTCGGGATCCTCGGAACGGAGCGGATTGGCGAGGATCTCGATCCATTCGCGATTGCCCTCACGCTCCTGCACCGGGAAAAGAGCCGTCCTCGTCCGGCCACGCATTGGCTGCGACGTCACGATTCCCATGGCTCCCTCCGAACTCCGGATGATTAGCAAGAGGCGTACCACGCGTCGAAAGCCCGGGAAACGGGGCCGAGGGAGCGGTCGCCTCAGACCCGGATGTAAGAAGCGGGGAGGGCTGGCCTGAAGGATCTACACCGTCTGTAGCGGTTACACCGACCCGGGGGTTTTTGTCAGGCGTCGACGTGAGGCGTGGATGGGCTACGATCGCCCGATGACCGACTTCGAGGTGAACGAGCGGGGCGGGGCACTCTGGCTCACGCTGCACCGGCCTCCGCTGAACGTACTCGACATCGCGACCCTCCGGGACATCCGGCGCGCGCTGAAGGAGCTGCCCACGCGGCCCGACCTCAAGGTCCTGGTCATCCGCTCGGCGCTGCCCGGCATCTTCTCGGCCGGGATGGACGTGCGGGACCACCGCCGCGAGCGGGTCCGACAGATGCTCGGCGCGTTCCACCGCCTCGTCCTGTTCCTCGACCAGATCCCCCAGGCCACCGTCGCCGCGGTGGACGGCCGGTGTCTGGGGGGCGGCTGCGAGCTGGCGCTCTCCTGCGACGTCGTCCTCGCGACCCCGCCTTCGACCTTCGCATTGCCTGAGATCGACCTCGGCTGCTTCCCCCCGGTGGCCGCGGTGATGCTGCCGCGCCTGGCCGGCCGCGCCGCGTACGAGATGGTGCTGCTCGGGGAGCCTGTCTCCGCGGAAGAGGCGCTGCGCCGTGGGCTCGTCAACCGCGTCGTCGACGACCTGGAGGCGGCCGCGGCGGACTGGGTGTCGCGGCTGGCGGCGAAGAGCGGCTCCGTGCTCGCCCTCGCCCGCCGCGCGGTGCGACAGGGCGCACGGGGCACCCTCCCCAAGGCTCTGGCCCGGACCGAGCGCCTCTACCTCGAAGAGCTGACGCGCACCCGGGACAGCGAAGAGGGCGTCGAGGCGTTCCTCGCGAAGCGCCGGCCCCGCTGGACGGACCGGTGAGGCATGCGTGCTGACGCTCATCGAGGGCGCTCGCCTCGTCGTCACCCAGGACGACCGGCGAACACGAATCCCCGGCGGCTTCGTGCTCGTGCGCGACCGCTTGATCGAGGCGGTGGGTTCGGGGGAGCCGCGCGGCGGCGAGCGGATCGACCGCCGGATCGACGCTCGGGGCAAGGTCGTCCTCCCCGGCCTCGTCAACACGCACCACCATCTGCCCCAGACCCTGACCCGCAACGTCCCGCGCGTTCAGGAAGCGCCGCTCTTCCGCTGGCTCACCGAGCTGTACGAGGTGTGGCGAGGCACCGACGCCGCCGCCGTGGACGTGGCCGCGCGCGTGGGCCTGGGCGAGCTGCTTCTCACCGGCTGCACGACCACCACCGACCACCTCTACCTCTTCCCACGCGGGCAAGAGCGGCTCATCGACGCCGAGATCGCCGCCGCCCGCGATCTGGGGATCCGCTTCCAGCCGACGCGCGGCTCGATGAGCCGGGGCCGGGCGCAAGGCGGCCTTCCGCCCGACGACGTCGTGCAGGACGAGGAGACGATCCTCGCCGACTCGCGCCGCCTCATCCGCGAGCATCACGATCCCCGTCCGGGCGCGATGACGAGGATCGCGCTCGCCCCCTGCTCCCCGTTTTCCGTGACCGATGACTTGATGCGGCGCACCGCGGACCTCGCTCGCGAGCACGGGGTGCGGCTCCACACCCATCTCGCCGAGACCCTCGACGAGGAGTCCTACTGCCAGCAGCTCTACGGCTGCCGGCCGGTGGAGTATCTGCGCCGCCGGGGCTGGCTGGGCCCGGACGTTTGGCTGGCCCACTGCGTCCACCTCTCCCCCGAGGAGGTCTCGCTGTTCGGCGACACCGGCACCGGGGTCGCCCACTGCCCCTCTTCCAACTTCCGTCTCGGCTCCGGCATCGCTCCCGTGCGGGCCATGCTGGAGGCCCAGGTCCCGGTGGGGCTGGGTGTCGACGGCTCGGCCAGCAACGACACGTCCAACATGCTCGCCGA